>TARA_R110002124_G_scaffold256510_1_pt1 | contig 16802 bp, 16 predicted proteins | sample TARA_R110002124 | Tara Oceans TARA_R110002124 (sample SAMEA4397445) | marine metagenome | biome: Polar Biome; feature: [SRF] surface water layer (ENVO:00010504); material: water (ENVO:00002006), including particulate matter (ENVO:01000060) such as... | depth 5 m | reverse complement strand
TTGCTGCTTCGACTGCAGCCTTCGATACCTGAACCTGTGCAACGCGGGCATTTTTCTCAGAAGATGCATCATCATAGTCTTTACGCGAAACAGCACCTCCGTTTACCAGACGGCTAATACGCTCGTAATTGCGGCTTGCCTGGAACGCCTGAGCTTCTGCCTGTCGTAATTGCGCTTGTGCACTATCAAGCACAACCTGGTAGGGCCGCGGATCGATTTGAAATAACATCTGTCCTTTCTGAACCAGACTTCCCTCCGGCACCGTAACAGATTCGATTGCCCCTCCTACCCTGGGGCGTAGCTCCACTGTTTTAATAGCCGCTAAAGAACCGGTAAATTCAGCAGAAGGTATAATATTCCGTGATACGGCAACAGCCACGGGTACCTGTGGACCTGCAGGCGCATTTGCAGTTTTTTTTTGCGTTTCGCTTGCATCATCATTTGCAAGTACCACTTCTGTATTGGCTGTCACTGCAACTGCCATCAGCAATATCCCAACTTTCATTTTCATCATAACGATCCTTTCATTCACCAAAACTCTTCGGCCAGTCCGAAGTTGGCGTCTGTAGTAATACCAATTGTCTTAAAAGTTTGATCTAATAGTGGTATTCATATTCGAGTGATTTTGATATGCATACAGCCGACGACTTTAAACAATTAGCAAAGCAAACCTCCAACGGGCAACTGCGAACCCGCTATCTAGCTTTGTATCATTTCAAGAATGGGGAAACACGAACCCAGATAGCAACTTACCTTGGGGTTGCCAGAGGCAGTGTTAATACCTGGGTATCCAACTATCTGGCGCACGGACTTGAAGGTCTGCAATCCAAACCTAGTCCGGGTAGACCCTGTCAGCTCTCCGTCTCCCAGCGAGAACAGATCGCACATTTTATCAAAGAAAATGCGGTTAAAAAGGAGGGGGGGCGTTTGATTGCACAGGATGTACGACAATACATTAGCGACACCTTCCAAATCGATTATCAGTTGCGAAACGTATACCGCATCATGGATGCGCTCGGTTTCAGTTGGATAACCAGTCGCTCTAAACACCCTAAACAATCACAACAAACCCAGGACACTTTTAAAAAATTTCCTGCTGGAAACGATCCTTCACACTCCCGGTCATCTTCCTCTGGATCGCGTTGACGTCTGGTTTCAAGACGAAGCACGATTCGGTCAGCAAAATCAGACGTCCAGAATATGGGCAGCCAAGGGCAGCAGGCCAAGAGTAGTAAAGCAACAGCAATTCGATTATGGCTATGTCTTTGGGGCGGTGTGTCCGAGCAATGGTAATACTCAGGCGCTTATCAGCCCTCTTGTGAATAAAGAGGTGATGAAGCAGCATCTGAAATTAATAAGTGAAGCGACAGAGCCTGGGCGTCATGCCGTTGTTGTAATGGATGGCGCGGGCTGGCATACGATCGATACGGCCAGCCCATTTACCAATGTCAGTCTGTTAAAACTCCCACCTTATTCTCCGGAGCTGAACCCGATGGAGCAAGTATGGCAATGGTTACGGCAACGTTGCTTATCAAACCGCGTATTTCGAGGTTACGAAGAAATAGTGGAACAGGTCTCTCGCGCTTGGAATACATTCATTGCGGATGTTGAACGAGTCAAAAATCTCTGTTGGAGAGAGTGGATAAAGTTGGTCAATTAATTAATGCAATTGGTATAATTTCTTACAGGCTAAAGCTTGTAGTAACTGGAAGGTCAAGGGGGAGGATGATAAAAACTTAGAAAGATCGCACTGATAAAATTGATTAAATCGGCTATTGAGGTGAATTCGTACAAAAAATTGAAAATTGTTTAAAACATAATGTTATTCATAGAAAAAATCAGGCCACTGAAATGGCCTGATGTAAAGGATGCTAATAGCTAGTACTTACCTCAAGCATCAATCGTGATATCACCGGCAGGAATGCACTGACATGTCAAACATGCCCCCTCATCAGAGGGCTCCACACCATTCAGATGCTGTACGTTCCCTGCAATCACCCTAGTTGAACAGCTTTCACATTGTCCAACACGACAACCACTAGGCATTTGAATCCCAAGCTTTTCCCCAAAATTAAGTAGAGTACCTTTATCCGTGGTCCAAATCTCTGTTCTTCCTGATTTTGCAAAAATGACTTTATGACGTAATGAGGGATCATTATTTATTTTTGCTGGAGAACGAAATATCTCGTAGAAAATAGCAAATGCAGGTACACCTCTCTCCTGAAGCCCTCGCGATATCGCATCCATCATAGGCTGCGGACCACACATGTAATAACGAGCATTATTCTCAATAAGATATGCCTCGACATCTCCCGCACCAACGTAACCAGCTCTATCATAATCCAATCCTGGAATATCACAGTCGAGGGGCTGATTGTAGATATTAATTACTTTAAGCCTGTCAATAGACGCATTTAGCTCCGCAATTCTTTTCTTAAACGCATGTAGCCTACTATTTTGATTAGCATAGAAAAGCCAGATCTCCGGACCTTCCGCTTGGGGGTTAATAGACTCCAGATAGGAAATGAATGGAGTAATTCCAATACCGCCAGCAAAGATTACGACAGGCTGGACGGCATTGAGCGGGACAATGAAATTCCCCCCAGGAGGGGTAAGTTCAACATCCTTGCCTATCTGCAAATGCGTGTTTATGTAGGATGACATTATTCCTTCAACATACTCACCTTTCTCATCAGTCGCTTTCTGATGACGGACAGAAATGGAATAGGTTTTACGGTCATGAACAAACGCAGGGCCTGTCAGCGAATACGCCCGGGTAACGATCTCTTCAGAATCGCTCATCGGACAACAGCTAACAGTGATATGCTGGCCCGGTTCATAATCAGGTAAGTAGCCTTCACTGTTCGATTGGAAGGTAATTGTCGTAACATTATCTGCTTCTTTTTTCAGTTCAATGACTTTGAATGTTTTACGACCTTCCCAGGGGCGCCTTATCAGCTCAAAATCATTCAAGCGGCGAATGCGGCAGCGGAATGAACGCAAAGGTAAAGCACCGCTGACTGGATCATAGCTATCACCGCTGATTAAACTATTGTAATTGCTACTGTACTCACCTTTAACCGGGTATGAAGGTTTGCCAAAATCAGGACAAGCCTGCCACCACCCAAACTCAGCAATTACAGTTTCATGAGAGAGTTTGGCTTCCACTTTTGCTCTAAATCGAGCAAGACCTGCTCTCGTTTCAATTTCTACCCAATCCCCCGTCTTGATACCTTCTTCGTCAGCCAGAGTTGCCGAAATGTCTACCGTTGGATAAGGTGCTTTTTTTCGTAGGCTAGTCAGGCTTCGATGTTGGCTATGACAGAAGAATCCGCTTTTAACGGATGTCAGCATTAATGGATAATCAGGATCGTTGCGCTGGTATTCTTGCGGCTGTACATACTCAGGTAAAGGATTGTAACCATAGTGATGAAGGATCTCAGAGTAAAACTCTGCACGTTTTGTTTCTGTATTGAAACCTGCCAGATATCCACTATTTGGGTCTCTGAAAGCATATTTTCTGACTTTATGCTCAAGCGGGATATCGTAACCTTCTGGCTTATTTCTGAGCATCTCAACAGTCAAACCTAATGGTTCTAGTTGATAATTCCAGGCTGCCTCAATATTGCCGTCGAAGAACGCTTCATTCATTCCTAACCGGCATGCAAGATCGAAAACAATCTCAAGGTCGGAACGGCTTTCACCGCGCGGAGAGACCATTTTTTTTCTCAACTGAATGTGGTCCTGAGCAGCAGCACTACTTTCAAACCCGGTTCTTAGGCCTTCGCGCTCCCAGGCAGTGTTAACTGGCAGAAGGATATCAGCATACTTTGATGTAGGCGTTTCAAACAAATCTACATGGGCATAAAACTCAAGCGCCTCAAGCGCCTGTTGTCCGAGAGAAGTATCACTTTGTGAAAGTAATATGTTGGCACCAAAGCCAATTAACCCGCGAATTTTATAGGGTGTACCTTCTAATACTGAATGCCAGATATCCTGAGAATGAACCCAACCTTGTGAAGGCGGCCCGATAGGCCTTTCTTCAAGGCCTAATGCTTTATCCCATTGTGATTTAGGCATCAATGTCGGTGAATTAACCACATTTACCGGGTGGCTGGCATAGATTCGATTACATCCTTCCTGATCGAAACAACCGGTTAAAGCATACAGTGTCGCAATCGCACGTTCTGTTTGGGTGGCATTAGTGTGTTGAGCCACTCCAGACCAACTGTGGTAGGCGATTTTCTTGGCCCCGGCAATCAAACTCGCAGCGGCTTCAATTGACGCAACAGATACCCCGGTGATACGGCTTACGTTTTCTGGGTCATAATTAGCCAACATATCTTTAAAAGATGAAAACGCCGTTTGGCAGGAAATTTTTGCACCATCAGCTATTGCGACTTCAACATTGCCCTCAAGTGCAGCTGTAGGCATCAGCGTTTCTTCAGTTCGAGTCTCGGAATCGATAAATGTGACTTGCTGGTTGTGTTCGTCCCAAACTGTATAGCGATTACTGATGGCAAGTGGGTTAATATCTTTTTCCCGAAGAAAATAACCATTATCATTTCGAACCAACAAAGGACCATTAGTCCAGTTTCGAACAAACTCATGATTAAACAGGTTTCGTTCTACCAGGAGATGGCTTAACCCCAAAGCTAATGCACCGTCAGTTCCAGGATTGACATCAAGCCAGGCATTTGCTTCTTTCGCTAAGGGTGTCGGGCGAGGATCCACGACAATCAGTTTTGCGCCGTTATTTCGACCAGTACCAATCGCACTAGCCTGGGCAAGCCAAGTATTCGCGGGGTTATGCCCCCAAAGAAGAATAAGATCGGCATGGGAATAATCAGCAACAGGAATGCCGCAGCCAAAGGTCCATCGATGTGCAACGTCTTTATGCCAGTTACATATCTCAGTTCCATAGCTGGTATTTGGGCTGCCATAGATACGAACAAATCGCTCTAACCATTCAATTGCATCACTGAGGGGGGTACCGCTTGGGCTCGTAAAGCCGAAAGCGACAGATTCAGCTCCATCCTCTCGTTTAAATTTTTCCAGTTGTCCGGCTATCGTTGACATAGCCTCTTCCCAACTTATACGTTGCCAGCCCGGATCCTCTGCACCTTTAGGATGAGTTCTCTTCATCGGGTACAGAATTCTATTTGCGCTGTCCACCAGCTCAGGTGCCGCTTTCCCCTTCATACACATGGCCTTACCATTAGGGTGTTCAGGGTTAGCCCGTACCTTGATCAGGTGGTCATTTGCTACTTCACTCAGCGTCCCACACCGCGAACGGCAAAGTGTGCAATATCCGGGAATAATATCTGACATTGGAAACCTCACTACTAAAAACAGTTAATATTCTTTAAAAACCACATTGATTTCTTTTTACCCAAGAGTTACTAACCCAATTAATGTCATCTTGTTTTGTAGGCGTAATTTCAGTTGAAATTACTGTCATCTATGGATTGCGGCTAAGAAATTTCAGGACCAGAGTCTGATTTTTGTAAACCGTTAACATCTGCAAGATACAGTGCACTCAAAATAGGGCATTCAGGCTTATCATCCCCTGCACAGCAATCAGAAAGCGTTGTAAGTATTGATGCCATACGCTGAAATTCTTGAATTTTTCGCGTCAACTCGTTGATGTGTGACTCGACTAATTTTTTTACATCAGCACTCTGGCGCGAATGGTTCCCCCACAGACAGAGAAGTTCCCCTGTTTGTGCCAGAGAGAAACCTAATTCCCGACATCGGCGTATAAAATGTAATTTGTACACATCAATATCGCGGAACATCCGATACCCGGCTGCAGTTCTGGCTACTTCCGGTATTAATCCCGCCTCTTCATAATAGCGGATCATTTTTGCGGAAACTCCGGATAACCGGGCAGCATCACCAATGTTCATCCTTACCTCCCAAAATGTATTCTGTTGATACCAGATCCAGTTTCAAATGACGTCGTTTCCGGCGCTCTTACCTTGCATACGTAGTGATACGGTTACCGTCTGGCTCATCAATATTGAGTCGATATCCAGCCTAAACCTTCCTGTGGCGGTAAGGTCAAGAAAAAAGATCATCAAGATAAGCTGTATAAGAAACCAGATGTGACGAAAATACTCATCTCCCTTATGACCACATACTTAATGACTCAAAACACTCTTCTTTGGGTTTAGAAAGAATGCTATCTCTAGTGGAATCATTTTTATATTCGCCAACACTCACTAATTCCCATGATTCGACATCATTCAACAACGCAAGCATCAACTTATTATTTAATGCATGACCTGACTTATAAGCATGGTAGGCGCCAATAATATTATGGCCTGATACGAAGAGGTCTCCAATCGCATCCAGTGTTTTATGTCGCACAAGTTCGTTGTTAAATCGCAGACCTTCCGGGTTCAGAACGCTATATTCATCAAGACCTATCGCATTATTCAAACTTGCCCCTAACCCAAGACCTTTTTGTTGTAGAAGTTCTACATCACGAACAAATCCAAAAGTTCTGGCATCAGCAATCTCGCCAATATAGTTTTCTTTCGACACTTCAATATTTAATCTATTGGTCTCAGCAGAAATCAAGGGATTGACCTGGTCAAGTAAATTCAGTCACCCTAGTTAAGATACTTTTTCTAACTCATTAATTTTCAATTCAAAATCATTAGGGCTTTGATACCCTAAGTAAGAATGTAATCGGTTACTGTTGTACCACATGGTTATGTAATTCATTACATCTTGTTGTGCTTCATAGCGTGTTTCATAGTTTCGCCAGTGAACACGCTCTTGTTTTAAGCTACCAAAGAAGCTTTCCGCTACGGCATTATCCCAGCAACAGCCTTTTTTACTCATACTACCAATAAAACCATTATCTTTTAATAACTTCCTGTACTGGTGGCTTGCATATTGAACACCTTGGTCAGAGTGAACAATAAGCCCCTTATCAGGATTTCGTTGCCAAATAGCCATTGTTAGGGCATCACAGACAAGCGATGCTTTCATTCTAGACCCCATACTCCAGCCAACAACTTTTCGAGAATATAGGTCAATAACAACCGCCAAATAAAGCCAACCTTCTGCTGTCCAAATATAAGTGATATCACCGACAAGTGCTTGATTTGGCTGCTCTACAATAAAGTTTTGTTCAAGCTCATTGTTATAAAGTGGCTTGTTGTGATCACTATTTGTCGTTACCTTTTATTTCTTTTTATAACGAACCCACACATTAGCCTCTTTCATTAATTTAGCGACTTTCCATCGGCTTACAGGAAAACTCAACGCATTGAGTACAGCTTTAATGCGTCTTTCTCCATAAGTATTATCACTAAACTTGGCAATATCTTTTACTAAATCAATCATTTCTTGATGTGTCGGATCGTCAGCTTTATTTTCTTTACGCTTTTGAAAACTATAATAATTATTAGTTTTTACACCCAGTACGTGGCACATTAGTGCCACAGGCCAAGTCTTCTTATGATGGGTTATAAACGAATATTTCACTTCGTTTCTTTTGCAAAGAAGACCGTCGCTTTTTTTAATATTTCCCTCTCCATTTCTAAGCGTTTTACTTGGGACTTTAACTTCCTTATTTCTTCTTGATCTGGTGTTAGCTTACCGTTACCGCGAAAAGCTTGCCCATCTTCATTTTTATCTTCTTTGATCCAGCGACCAAGCATTTGAGGACTAACACCTATGTTCCTACTTGCTTCTGCAACACTAATATTTTGATCTCTTACCAACGAAATCGCATCAAGTTTAAACTCTTTGGTATATTTTTTACGTTTAGTCATTTCTATTCTCCAGTTAAGCGTATTATGTCTTAACTGGGGTAGTCGAATCCATTAAACCACGTCAGATGCTTAAAATCAATCATAAAATCGATCGAGAACTTAGAGTCTGGATGCAAAACAGCCCATTTGTCGCCATCTTTTACGGAAACCGTTTTTTTTATCAGCAGATATTTTTTTAGCGCACACTGCTCTATCAAACCAGCGTGCATTATTGAATATATGAATCCTCTGGCACTCCCATCGAGAATGGGAAGTTCTGGAGCATCGAGCTCCACCAAGAGGTTATCAAGTCCCATGCTGGACACCGCAGAGAGGAAATGTTCGATTGTTGAAACTCGAACTCCCTGAGGGTTGATAATGCTTGTTGCCAGCATAGTGTCATGAATCTGATCGGCACGGAGCTGAATATCAACAACAGGAGTTACATCTGTTCTACGGAACCGTATGCCACTATTGGCACCAGCAGGCATGATTTTCATGTTAACGGTTTTACCGCTATGCAAGCCAATACCGTTTAACTCAACAATATTCTTGATAGTTTTTTGCTTGATCATGGAGACCTCTATTTGCTCTAGCGACTAGGCAGAACGTCTGCAACAAGGCTCCATTAATGATTCCCCCTATTGCCCTGTTCATCGTCCTCGCTACTCTCGACTTGGTTCCATTAAAAACCCTAAAGTTGATATAGGGTCAAGCTTTTATACGATATACACATGAAGCATCTTGCACGAGTCGCACTGACTGACCCGAGTTAGTTACCATCATATTCCTTATGGTTGAGACCATATGGAAATCAGTGAATTAAAAATATTTATTCATCCAAAACACAAATGGTTTTAAGAAAACCTAACCCCCTTCTTGTAAAATTATTCAAGATAGTCAAGTATATTTTTTATATTGTCAATTAGGGCCACATGCAGGTCAGGGTCATCACATTCATCTGAATGGCAATAGGAAATATGTTGAAGTATAATTCTTTTTTTGAATTCGCTAACGGTGCACTCCAACTCATACACCGACCGTACGATATCAATACAAGGTTCATCATCGATTAAAAAATCCTGCATTTTATTATATTTATCAGCCAGCTCTTCTATCATAGGAATCAATACGGGGTCATTAACTAACATTGGCATATCTCTCCTCATCGTCTGAAAGTAAAGATGGACACAGCGCTGATAAATCCCAACTCCCTTGCTTACGGTACCGACCGGGAGGAAGATGAAACTTGTTTTTGAAAGCTCTCGTGAAAGTTTGTTGCGAATCAAAACCATACTGAAGAGCAATGTCCAGAACTGTTCTGGAAGTTAGTTTCAGATCGATGGCAGCGCAGGATAATCGACGAGAGCGAACATATTCACCCCGCGCAATGCCGGTCGCCTGTTTAAATAAACGTTGAAAATGCCATCGTGAATAACCAGATTTTTCAGCAATGATTTCTACTGGCAAGGTTTTATTCAATGAACATTCAACCCACTGTACAATATCTTCGACAACACTTTCAGAATATTTTTTGGTGTCCATCCGCTCCCCCTCAAACCATATTCGATAAATATGTTCAAACCAGAATACGGTCTCTGAGTCTGTCGTCCATGAAGAACTCAGAGACCCAACTCTTTATTTTCGTAATAATCTCAGGCCATTTGCCACAACCAGAAGACTGGCACCAACATCAGCAAATACAGCCATCCACATGGTTCCCATTCCCATGAGCGTGAGTACAAGGAATACGGCTTTAATACCTAGAGCGAGGCTGATATTTTGTACAAGTAAGCTGTACGTTTGTCGGGACAATTTCACAAAGGCTGGTATTTTACGCAGGTCATCATCCATTAAAGCTACATCTGCAGTTTCAATCGCCGTATCAGTACCCATTGCTCCCATAGCAAAACCGATATCAGCTGCAGCCAGAGCCGGTGCATCATTGATACCATCACCAACCATCCCAGTGATTCCAATCCGTGAATGCTCTTCAACTGCACGATGTTTATCTTCTGGCAATTGATTCCCTCGAGCCTCATCAATTCCAACCTGAGATGCGATTGCTTTAGCTGTATGTGGGTTATCACCAGTCAGCATAATAGTTTTAACGCCAAGTTCATGAAGTTGTTCAATCGCTTCACGACTGCTGTTTTTAACAGTATCAGCAACAGCGAACAGCCCAAGCACTTGCTTACCATCATTGAGTAAAATAACTGTTTTACCCTGGCTTTCCAGCCTTTGTACTGTTGCTTTAATCTCTGATGGACAATTAAAGTGTTCTTCTGTCAAACGCAGGTTTCCAAGGTAAAAATCCTTACCTGTAATTACGCCATGCACACCTCGCCCAACAATCGCTTCAAAGCTGTCAACATCCTGCTTTTTCAAATCAGCAGAAGCATTCACAATTGCCAGTGAAACAGGGTGATCAGAGTAACTAGCGAGACTAGCTGCAGTAGTACGAACTTCACGCTCGCTCCATCCATTGAATACCATTACGTCGGTTTGTACTGGTTTCCCATGGGTAATAGTTCCTGTTTTATCCAGCGCAAGGGCTTTTAGCTTACGTCCCTGCTCAAGATAAACACCGCCTTTAATGAGAATCCCTTTGCGAGCAGCTGCAGTAAGTCCACTGACAATCGTTACTGGCGTAGAAATAACCAGGGCACATGGACACGCTATGACAAGCATAACTAAAGCTTTATAGATCCACTCCTGCCATGTTCCTGCCCCAAACAATGGTGGCAATACAGCAACCGCAACAGCAATACCCATAACGACTGGGGTATAAATCTGGGAAAAGCGGTCAACAAAACGTTGTGTAGCTGCTTTGGCACCTTGCGCCTGCTCAACAGCATGAATGATTCGCGCAAGGGTTGTATTATTTGCAGCTGCAGTGACTTTATATTCAAAAGAGCCTGACTGATTTATTGTTCCAGCAAATACTGTATCGCCCGCGATTTTATCGACAGGCATACTTTCACCTGTAATTGGAGCCTGGTTAATGGTGGTTTGACCTTTGACGATTTCTCCGTCGAGACCAATTCGTTCACCTGGTTTTACCCTAACAATACTGCCCGGTTGTACGCTACTGGCGTCAACTTCCTGCCATGTTCCATCAGCTTGTTGGACCATTGCAGTTTCAGGAGTCAGGTTCATCAGTGAACCTATTGCATTTCTGGCTCTATCGAGTGATTTGGCTTCTATTAGTTCAGCAATGGTGAATAACACCATAACCATCGCCGCTTCTGGCCACTGCCCAAGGACCAAAGCCCCAGTAACGGCAATACTCATTAGTGCATTGATATTCAAGTTGCCATTGCGAATCGAAATCCAACCTTTTTGGTAGGTTGTCAGACCACAAGAAAGCACTGCTATCAAAGCCAACCCAGCTTCGAGCCAGTCAGGCATATCAGCCCAGTGCATCACTTCGGCTGCAAGAGCAGCTACGCCAGCCAGAGCTAATGGCCACCAGGGCTTTTTTTTCTCCTGGGTATTTTTCTTGCCGCTAGTATTATCCGAAACTTCTGGCTCGAATCCCAACGAGCGAATTGCAGCCATGATCGCTTCAAGCGAATCCGGTGTATGAGTTACAGTCAAAACACGCTGCATCAGGTTGAAATCAAGCTCTTTAACAGAGCTCATTCCACCCAGTTTCTTTTTGATAAGATTTTCTTCAACAGGACAATCCATCTGCATAATGCGAATTTCTGTCCGTAATCCACCAGCCACAACCTGCGAGCCCCCCAGGCTACTCAATTGTTCTGGAGCCGCGGAGCAACAATCCCCCTCATGGCCGTGATCGTGGCCTTCATGAGAATGCTCTTGCGCGGCATGATCATGGTTACATCCCTTATGATTATGCTCATCATGCGAATGCCCTTCGCCGCCATGACTATGGGCATCATGATTATGGCCTTCATGGGAATGGTCATCACTGCATTTATTGTGATTATGAGCCTTCTGATCATGTGCATGATCATTTGCTTTATGTGATTCACCAGTATTCTTAACCCGGAGTCCTGTCCCTAAATTGAACGTTTCACAGCAACTAGCCGCTTCGTCTCCTGCAGGGGTTTTGCTATTTTTTACACCACCACTCATTTTCATTTCCTCATCTGCTAACTATACTGACTATTAAAGACCCTGATCTAACTACAGGGTCAAGTGCATAAGGGGGGATGCATGAAAATTGGTGAATTGGCCCGTAAGGCGGGTTGTCCGGTGGAAACTATTCGGTACTATGAGAAAAAAGGATTACTTCAAGCTCCATTAAGAGATATTGAAAATAACTACCGCTGTTACAACAATACTCATCTGGAAAAGTTGTTATTTATCCGACGCTGCCGCTCTCTTGATATGACTCATGAGGAAATACGTGCATTGCTACTGGCAATTAATAATCGCGGTAAAGACTGTGGCCCCATTGATGCAATAATCAGTGCCCATCTCACGCATGTTCAGCATCGTATTAAAGAGCTATTAGCCCTGGAAACACAACTAAAAGAACTTAATGGCTATTGCAGCTCAGACCGGAGCGTGGACGAATGCGGGATAGTACAGAAATTGACTGCTGATGAAGAGAATGGTGATCTTCCTTTAACCGTACCAACTGACCACTTGGGGGGGGTGCATTAGTGGTGTGCGCTTATAAGTTGATTAGACTGATGGCGTAACACTAGCCCATACAGCTTTGTGCTACGCCATCATGCCCTTAAAATAAGGGGTCGGGCTTTTTCCATTTCGTTACCACGAGAACTACGTTGCACCGCCCCTTCTCTCTTACCGGGATGGCTTTTAGCATCAGCGGTCATTAATGTCTGGTATTGGGCATTCAAATCGCTCATCCCCAGCACAGCTTTTGAACAGAGCTCTGAGTGTATATGCCATTCGTTGCATATTTTCCATACGTCGCTCTAAATCATCCATATGCTCTTGTGCCAGACGTTTAACATCGGCGCTCTGGCGAGATTTGTCATTCCATAACTTGAGCAAATCGGCTATCTATTCAAGAGAAAAACCAAGGTCACGCGCACTGCGGATAAAAATCAGACGGTGGACATCATTGGGTGCATAATCACGGTAGCCTGCTTCGGTACGACCTATAGCAGGAATCAGACCAATTTGCTCGTAATAGCGAATCATCTTTGCGAAGATTCCTGATTCGTTCGATGCTTTACCAATGTTCATAACTCCCCTTTATCTTAGTGCTCAGAGTCTTCTGCCAGCGGAGTCTGGAACCGACGCAAACGAAGTGCGTTGCCCAGAACAAATACACTGGATAGCGCCATCGCGCCTGCAGCAAAGATTGGCGAAAGCAGCAATCCATAGGCAGGGTACAGCAAGCCTGCTGCTACAGGGATCAATGCGGCATTATATCCAAACGCCCAAAAAAGATTTTGCCTGATGTTACCTATTGTTGCCTTAGACAATCCAATAGCATTAGGCACACCCTGTAGGTTGCCGGACATTAAGACAACATCAGCAGATTCCACCGCTATATCGGTACCTGTACCAATTGCAAGCCCAATATCTGCCACAGCTAAAGCTGGGGCATCATTAATGCCATCACCAACATAAGCGACCTTACCGTAAGACTCCTTCAACCGACGAACTGCTTCAACTTTCCCTTCTGGCAACACTTCGGCAACCACTTCATCAATACCCAGCTGTCTCGCTATCGCATTTGCTGTATTGGCATTGTCACCTGTAATCATTGCGACTTTGAGCCCCAGTTGGTGCAATGCATTTATGGCAATCGGCGTACTTGATTTAATAGGGTCAGCGACTGCGATAATGGCTGCCAGACGTCCATCGATAGCAACATAGAGTGGAGATTTCCCTTCGTTTCCAAGGCGTATCGCAGTCTTTGAAAAATATTCGATGTCCAAGCCTAACTCACGCATAAATCGATCAGCCCCAATCTCTACGCGCTCTCCGTCTACGGTAGCCCTGACGCCCATCCCAGTAATTGAATCAAACTCAGTCAACACCGGCAGTGATATCTCTTTTCCTAGAGCGGCCTCAACGATAGCGCGGGCAATAGGATGTTCCGAACGTGATTCAACAGCGGCAACTTTTGCTAATACTAAGTCAAGCTCAAACCCTTCAGCCAACTCCAGATCTGTCATTACTGGGCGTCCCTCAGTCAAAGTGCCAGTTTTGTCTACAGCAACGACCTTGGCATCTTTAAGCAACTGCAGAGCTTCTCCCTTACGGAACAAGATCCCCATTTCTGCACCACGGCCAGTACCTACCATGATAGAGGTTGGGGTAGCCAATCCCATTGCACATGGGCAGGCAATGATCAACACAGCCACGGCATTAACCAGTGCGAAAGACAGGGCCGGTGATGGCCCAAATGTTAACCAGGCAAGGAAAGTTAACAACGCTGCCAGCATCACCACAGGAACAAACCATAATGTCACCTTATCGACCACAGCTTGTATGGGTAGTTTAGAGCCCTGGGCTTGCTCTACCATTCTGATTATTTGTGACAGCATCGTCTGACCACCAACGGCTGTTGCACGCAACCTCAATGCTCCTTTCTGGTTAACAGTCCCGCCAACCATTAAGCTTCCGGGAACTTTCTCGACGGGGATAGGCTCCCCCGTTATCATCGATTCATCGACAAAACTTGTTCCTTCGCTCACCTCACCATCAACCGGTACCCGCTCACCTGGTCGAACTTCGACAATGTCATCAAGGGCTACATCGCTGATGGGAATATCGATGACAATACCGTTACGCAGCACATGCGCCTCTTTGGCCTGCAATCCAACCAAACGCTTGATAGCCTCAGACGTTCGACCTTTAGCCCGCGCCTCCATGAATCGTCCTAAAAGAATAAGAGCGACGATTACCGCAGCTGCTTCGTAATACACATTGACGGTACCTTGAGGCAGAAGACCCGGAGCAAAGGTCGCAACCATTGAATAACCGAATGCAGCGAGAGTCCCGACGGAGACGAGAGAGTTCATGTCTGGGCCAAGTCTTAATAACGCGGGAAAACCTTTCACGTAAAAGCGCCGTCCCGGAATAGCCAGCACCAGCAATGTTAACACAAACTGGAGATACCAGCTTTCCTGGAGCCCAATGGTATCCATTATCCATTGATGCATTCCCGGTATCACATGCGACCCCATTTCCAGAATAAATACTGGTAACGCAAGTACAGTCGCCAAAAATAAATCTTTCTTCAACGCAGCCTTTTCAATATCTTTTTTTTCTGCAGTATCATCATTATTCTGGCTTTGGTTATCAACCAGGCTGGCTTCATAACCGATTTTTTCGATAGCAGTTATGAGGTCATCAGCTCCAGCGGTTCCACGAACAGTGGCTCTTTCAGTCGCTAAATTAACAGTGGCTTCTTTTACACCTTTAACCGCTCGGAGCGACTTTTCGACACGCCCTACGCATGATGCACATGTCATGCCCTGAACTGATAACTCTACAGAAGCTTGGGGAACCTCATAGCCGACCTTTTCAACTGCTTCAACCAACGCCATACGATTAACTAATGTATTTAGGCGGATATCTGCACGCTCAGTTGCAAGGTTAACGCTTACGCTTTGTACACCTTCAACCTTAGCCAGAGCGGCTTCAACTCGTCCAACGCAGCTTGCACAAGTCATTCCCTCAATGGGCAAACTGACTTGAGTTTCACCATCATTAGAATGCTGTTTTTTTTGAATGCTCATGATGTATTTCTCATCGTTATGTTCAGATAAAGAACAACCTTAAGGCTTACCATCGTGGGAAGGTCAAGCGCATTATTTTGAACATGCCGATACCGTGGAAGAAATCGTCATAAAATCCTTTACATGAACACATGTTCATGTGTCAGAGTATCGATAAAACCCAGCTTTTTGCTGCAATGTAGTTCACTTAAGCGGAGCTGCCTTGCGATTAACTGGATATCGGGTCTTTGATATTTTTACCGCCCTAGGCCTATTTGGCTTAGGGCGTTTGTCTATAAAAAGGATGGATAAGTCTCCTCGCAGACTTTTTAGACGCTTTGCCGTATTACCGGGAGACACCTCTTTGCACATGACCTTTGTTGACTCGCGATAAACTGACAAGCGTACTTAAAACTGATTTCATTGGGCATTCGACCATGCTCTACTGTCGCTTGACTGGCCTCTCGTCTCACCAAGTTATAACCAAGTAAAAGCCCCCCATAGTTCTTGATAGACAAGCTCCACCGTCTTACTCCTCAGTACTAAAGCGTTGTGTTGCATCGAACTTTTTATGTCTCGATACCCCAACTCAATTTACCATCTCTCATGGTAAAGCTCAGCGACCAATTCTCCGTCGTACTCTTCCCTCGGCAAAGACGTAAACACGGTTTTGTGCTTACCTTGTACTTGATATGTAACGGCTCTGACTTGCCATTTTTCAGGTAGGTTAGGATTTTTCTTGCGTGCCTGTGGTGAGACGTTCATTTCTACCAACATGTCGTCGCTCTCCTCATCGTCCAGAAGGATGTATTTAACCCCTTTCTTAGCAGGCAACAAACAGACCAGTTACCGCGAGTGAAATAGCGCAGTTAACTCAATAGGCATTCACTTTGCGACGCAACATGTTGAGCTTATCAACCTGGCGTCGAATATCACTGAAGAATTCTTCTTTCTCCATGGCCAGCGCTAGCTCCCATTCTTTGGCCAAACCTTGGCAGTCCAAAAATGCGTATCTCAGCTTCGTCTTTGAAATACGCAGCCCCTTGCTAAAGACCACGCGTTTGCCTCGTTGACCGTGAAAACTGTTGATGTACCACTCAATGCCAAAGCCATACTTAAAGTCTCTGATACGGACACCAAGCAGCCCCCAATCTTTAAAGGGCGCATTCTCGCGAACCTTGTAATGGGTAACCCAAAAGTCATCAACTTCAGTTCGTGCCAGTGCTTTTAGCCTGTCCGTTTCTTGCTGAAGTAAATCTGATACCTCTGCTTTCCATTGTTCATTGACGATTTCTACCAAACCAATTTCCCCATCCAATTAACCCCAAAAGCCAAAACCACTATCCGTTTGGCT
>TARA_R110002124_G_scaffold266813_1_pt1 | contig 16817 bp, 28 predicted proteins | sample TARA_R110002124 | Tara Oceans TARA_R110002124 (sample SAMEA4397445) | marine metagenome | biome: Polar Biome; feature: [SRF] surface water layer (ENVO:00010504); material: water (ENVO:00002006), including particulate matter (ENVO:01000060) such as... | depth 5 m | reverse complement strand
AATACCCGCTAACGTCCTCGATGCAGTATGCATTTTCCTGAAGCAACCCATGGGATTAGTAATGCGCTTAATATGGCGATGATCCTGTTCGACAACATTGTTGAGATACTTAACCTGCTGTATGAGAAACGGCCTCTTGCCTGTAAGCCACCCAGGCTTATTAAAAGAATCCAAAGCGGCTTTATTAGAGCCACTTTTATCGATGTTAATACGAAGCGGTCTGCGGTTAGAAAGAAAGGCTTTCCGGAAGAATGCTTTAGCTGCGGCCTTGTCGCGTCTCTTTGAAACCATAAACTCAACTGTCGCGCCGTATTTATCAACGGCACGATAGAGGTAATGCCACTTCCCCTTAATCTTAATATAGGTCTCATCCATGCGCCAGCTACGGTGAATAGGAACCTTATACTTCTTAGCTTTCTTCTCTAGAAGAGGGGCGTAGTGCAAAACCCAACGGTTCAGCGTTGCGTGGTCAATTTCAAAGCCACGTTCTGCCATCATTTCCTCAATATTTCGATAGCTCAGTGCGTAGGATACGTACCAACGCACACATTGTAGAATAATGAATTTAGGATAATGACGACCAGAAAATGAGACCATGAAAAGCTCCTGTTGCAAGACAAGAGCATTATACCTTAAAATCGAATAAAATTTGAGAGTGTTAAACTTTGCGACAGAACCCAATAGTGCGTGTTCTATAATAATAAGGGTATTCAATGTAGATTCTAACCCAAGTGCGACTTTTTAGTCCTTCGATGTTAGATGAAGAGTTTTATGAAGTAAAGATGAAGTTCGATCCGAAGAATAATGTCCATGTTAATGAAGCATATGAAGTTGTAAAAGTAAGGAACTTCGAAAAGACATTAAAGCAAAAAGGCTCTTTATTAAATAGCCCCCGTAAAGATAACCGCCAGTAAAAGATTGATAATGACACATATGAGAAACGGTTTTATTGAACATGGTGTGCGACGCTACCTGCAAGAATACCGCATTGACACGATAGCGATTATTATGTAATGTGCAGTCCTTAAAGGTACGCGATGGGGAGGGAAACACTTGGACAAAGCCAAAGTTAATAAGAAGCCTTACGCAATTGAGCAGGCACTAATCGCGATTAAGCGCTACCAGAGCGCCGACCATACGCTTTCAGGCGAGGGTGAGGCCAGTGCGGGCTATGTTCAATGGCTTAAAAAAAGCTTGCCGCGCCTAGCGATAGGCTTACAGCGCGCAGGAAGTACTGTGGGCTCTGCGGATCTTTTGCGTCACGTCAAAAACGGACGCCCCCATATTGAGAGCTTGCTTATCAAGATGAAGCCGAAGCAAATAAAGAACAAACAAAAAAGCCTAACTTATGATACCGTTGTTAAGGCGCTTCCTCTTGAAAATAACGACTCTGACCCTATAAAAGCGATCAAAGCCAATGATGCCGCGAAAATCTCTGGACTAATTAATCAGGGCGCAGATATTCATGCCAATAATGATGATTCTCTTCGCTGGGCCGCGGAAAATGGCCATGAGGCTGTCGTGCAGATGCTGATTGATAATGGCGCAGATATTCATGCCAATAATGACATGGCCCTTCGCTTGGCCGCGCAAAATGGCCATGAGGCTGTCGTGCAGATACTGATTGATAATGGCGCAGATATTCATGCCCGTGATGATTGGTCCCTTCGCGGGGCCGGGGAAAATGGCCATGCGGCGGTCGTGCAGATACTGATTGATAACGGCGCAGATATTCATGCTATTGATGATGATTCTCTTCGCCGGGCCGCACAAAATGGCCATTATCCGATGTTAGAGCGCTTAGTACAAAAAGATGCTGTGCTTTTCAGCCAATACCTATCACAGGACCCTACATACAAAAAGTATCAAAGCTGGCGGCGCCTACATAATAATTTCGATGTGCCAAAAGCACTTCTTGATAAAAATCCATATGACTTTAAGTTAAAAACTTATTTAGCCGTAGAGGATATGCTTAAAAAAGAAGGTTATAGCGGTGCTGCAAGCTGCAAATATGCCTATGATATAAGCACCTTATTTCGAACAGAAGATCGCGTCTTGCAGTATTTAGAGAAATGGGGGGAGGCCGGTAAACAGCCATTGCATGATTGCGCCCATTTTATAGCGATCCCCGCAGCCGGCCAGATTGATTATAAGGCTTGGGGCGACGCTACGCTACAGCAAGGCCCCAAAATCGCCCGGCTAGTCAAATTCGCAGATCGCGTAGCGCAACCGGCAAAATCCGCTGATGGTGAAAGCTGGTCTTTGAGCAAAACAACAGAGCAAGTTGCAAAGTTTTATTATAAAGGCGCAACAAAAAGCCCCGAGCTTGCTGCATTATGCTTTCGCTTTAATTGGGATGATGCTGATTTCAACACGGCACACAAACAAATCGAGAAATATCAAAAGCTCTTTGCCGCCCATGGCATGAGAAAAACGGAACAGAAGATCCCAGAGATCGGGATTGATGGCGCTAAGTTTAAAAAGCCTGATTATCATTTTTATAAGTTGCCTGATGGCGACCTGCGCGGTTTGCTACTGGGCGAATTTACCAATTGCTGCCAACATTTAGCAAATCAAGGCGCAGATTGCGCTAAGCATGGGTTTCTTTCCGAGAATGGCGGCTTTTATGTGGTTGCGCATAAAAAAACAGATCAGATTGTTGGACAAAGCTGGGCCTGGCGTGGGAAGAAAGATGAGCTCGTTTTTGATAGTCTAGAATCTCTATCTGGACATTTTAATGCACAAAACTGGGAAAGCATAATGCATGAGTTTGTCGCGCAAACAACCGAGGTGCACAAAGGGAATATAAGCGCAGTACATATCGGCGCAGGCGGCAATACGCCGGAACTTAAGTTTAACCAAGCGTCGCTAGCCAAGCCATTAGACTATAAAGGTTACCGCGATTCTGAGCAGAAGCAGTACCTTGTGAGTTCGATGGGACATTTCACAAAGAATGTGGTCGTGCCACAAGGCCTAACCAAGCTTAAAAATGTCTTATAAATTACAAACCACCTTAGCGTCGCCAAACGACAAAAAGGCGTGAATAACATGTTTTGATAATATATATTATGGGAAAGAAAGGCTATTTAGAGCATTAAATAACCAGCTTAAGTCATTGAAATACAACGTTAATTGTTTATTAAGTAATTTGCTGTCAAATAACTGCGTACGTAACAATTTGGTATATGGTCATTAACCTTTGGGGGGGCAGTAATGGACAATATAAACGCGGTTCAGCAATCATTATCCTTTTATGTGGCGAATAATACGTCCACGCATGAGCTTGCGCAAGCTAAGAACTGGTTGCTTTCAATTAAGGCTGATTGCGAATTTAAGATAGATCAGATCAAGAAAATCGAAAGCGACCGTAAACGCGCCGAGAAATGGCGCACAAATATAAATGCAATATCAAAAGAGTTTCGAGATTCTGATAATCTGCATATTGACCTGAGAACGCGCCTAGATATCGTTAGGCAGCATTTAGGCCATGAACACCCACAAGCGCGCGCAATCGCCCTACAGGCTCATAAATGGGCTCAAAAACAGGTTATAATTGAGCGCAATCAAATAATTTGCTTAAAAAAGAAAAGTGGTGAAAGTGTAACGGTCTTGGCGCGTGATTATGGCCTATCACGCCAGCAAGTTTATAACGTGATAAAAGATGATAAAACCATGCAATTATTGAAGGGGCGCAGATAATTGGAAAATAACAAAAGGCTAATATATAAATCTTTCTAAGTGGTTGTTTTATATAAAAATGATTTTAGCCCGGGGAACAACCAGGAACGCGGATCTGGCAATTAAAATAATCTAAAAAAGCCCAGTTTTTACACTGGGCTTTTTGTTGTTTTTGAACTGTCCCACTGTCCCGCCCCTTAAGGCGGGGGACAGCGGGACAGTTAAATTATTTTGTTTTTTCTTTCATAAATATACCGAATAGGCCAGTAATAAGCATAGCGCCGCCTGTGACGTAATCGCCAGATGATAAGCTATCTGACGCTTGCGCGATTGCCTCGGCTATCTCTGGGGCTTCTTTGACCTTTGTAAGCGAACCCAAGCCTAGAATAGTTGTAGCTATTCCAAGATATGTTGATTTTTCGCTAAATCTCTTTTTAAACCATTTCATGTTTTTACCCTCTCTAAGTGCGTTAAACGTTCTTTTACTTCTGACAACTCATCTTTTATAAATGTAATTGCCGTTTTAAAGCTGCCAATCCTCGCGAATATGCCCGCGACAAAAGCCAGCTGAAAAAGTTCAATGGTTATCGCCGCTGCGTTTTCCATCAAATAACCTTTGCTTTTTTGGCGACAAAATAAATGCCAGCGCCGACAACCGCGACTTTGATTATCCCATTGCTGGCGCTCTCTATGCCTTCGCCTGTTTTATCAACAAAAAAGCCGAGAGCGGCTAAGCCTACTGGGATTAATAATAATGCTGGCATGGTGTAAGACTCCTTTAGGCTAATTTATAAAATTGGTGGTTTTGAATTACGGCTATAGGCTGAACGCCTCTTGACCAATTCGGATTAACGGCAGCTGTATGATAATGATCTGCGCCGCCTGTAATGTCGCTTAAAGTCCCAGCAAGGGCTTTATAGGCAATTGCCCGCGCGGTTTTAAAATCAGCGTTGTTTTCTGTAACCGTTAAGAGCTTTGAATAATTTGGGTCGCTTACGTTCCATGCAGAAAATTGATATTTCTTCTGACAAACCTCCGCAACCGTTGCCCCGAATTGTCTACGCTTGCCTGTGCTGGCCTGAGATTGTGCAAAGCGGTTCATAATTACATTAGCTACGCCCTGCATACCTTGGTAGCCCTCGCCGCGCGCTTCGCCCCATAAGGTACGCGCTAAAATGTCAAGGTCGTAGCTGTCAACCTCTACTTGAGACATGATAATTGGCGCAGATAATTTTGCGCCGGCATTCTGTGAAAAGAGCAAGCCGCCTAAAGCTAAAAATAGCGCTGATATGATTTTTTGCATTATAATTTGCTCCGTTCTAATTTGCGTTGCTGTGCCCAAGCTTTTGATTGCTCAGATATGACCGCGCCATTTTCTAAATGATCTATGATCTCTTCCATTTTACGCGCTAAAATGGGCAAGCTTTCCGTTTGCTCGAGCATTGTCAAAGCCTCGGCGCTTGGTAAGCCGTCCACGCTATCGTCATAGCCTGCTAAAGCGCTATCAAGCGCGGCTTGCGTTACGCCCTGCACATGTAGGTAGCCATCAAGATAATAGCGGCTGTTCATTTCTGGCTGTCCCGCTATCACGGCTATTAATGGCAAGTTATAGTTTGGATTTACTTTTATTTTTGCTATCATTTTACTACCTCACACCCATAAAAAGCCTCAGCTGTTGTTTTAGCTGCGCCTGTATTGTGATAAATTTGCACTTCAAAATAATCACCTTCAGAAACTTCAATTACATCACTAACGATTACAGGGCCAACCCCGCTTGAGTTAGCACATTGATAATAAAAGGGCGTATAACGAACGCCATTTTTCCAAACATTTACGATGCTAAAGCCCGAAGTACCGCCCAGCCTATAACCTATAGTTAGCCTGATTTTCTCAACGCCCGCTGGAATAACAATTCTGTTATTAACGGTATCTGCAAAGCTGTCTGTATCGTACTCGGCGCTGTCCCAGCTAAGCTCTGTGTATGTGGCGTTAGGGATAGACTGCCCCGCCGCTTGTCTTAAAGAGCAACCGCGAAAAAGCGCGGGCGCTGCTGTTATTGTTGGTGCTCCCATTTAGCTAGCCTCCCAGTGTCTTACGTCATGCCCTGCTGTGCCTGAAATAGCCCAGATTTCGTCTGTATCGTCGCCGCCCATGCCGCCACCTACAGGAATAGGCGTACCGTTCGCGGCTGTAATCGTATTGTCTGAGCCTACAAAAATAGGGGCTGTGCCGTTATTATAAATAAACCAGCCTGTACGGCTGTTATTTTGCGCCATAAGCTGCACAGCTGCTACGCCGACTGTGTCAACATCATGAGCGCGCGCCGCGCCCCCTGCTGTCTTTACAGTGCCGTTAATGGCTAAGCTATTGGTTTCGACTGAGCCATAACCAATATCAAGCTGGAAAGTAAGCGCTGCGCCACTATCATTAACAATCATTAAGTTATTAAATGCCTGCTCTTTATCAAAGTTTAACGCGTCATTCAGTCCCACGTGAGCGCTTGAGCCATTATCAAAATGAATAAGAAAGTCTTGATCTGCTGACCTAACGCGGCAAAAAGTGCCAGCTACATTAACTTGCAATTCTTCACCGTCGGCAATTGTGATCGTGCCTTTTGTTGGATATTGTGAAAGTCTGAGCTTGCTCATTATTTGAATACTCCCTTAATGTCTTTAAGTATGCCCGATTGCAACGCGACAATGCCCACGCCAGCTATGGCCACCATTTGAAAAAGCTTAACTAACCTGTCGTCGCTACCCTCTTGTGATTTGCCGATTACGCCCGCTGCAAACTCTTGTATAGAGGCATTGTTTTGATCTGCGCGCTCTAATCGCTTATCAGTAAGATTAAGAACGTTTGTAAATGCCGTTGCTATAAAATCTGTGGATGCTGTAAGCGCGTTAGTAGAGCTTTCAATAGCCATTTGCGCAGCGTCATTATTCGCATATAGAGACGCTATTGCTACTTCGTCACTGCCAACTGATATTGTGTTAGTCCCTGACGCGCGAAAAGCTGTAGAGCCGTTATCTGCACCTACTCGCTCATCTCGTAAATCAGATGATTTGCTACTTTGTGAACTAGAATTAAAGCACATGTGCTAACCCTTTCTTGTAAATGTTGTCTTTGACATTTTCAAAGCCAAGCTTTTTTAGCTTTCGCGCCATGCCTATGCGCTCAGCTGTCGCTTGAATAAATGACAAGCTGTGCTTTTTGCAATAAGGTTCAACGTGATCTTTAATAAATAACTCGGTCATGGCGCGCGTTTTAATCTCGGTAAAATTTACGAGATGAAAGATAAAGCCGCCTTTGTATTCCTCAAAAACAACATGCGCTATGGCTTCGCCGTTTGCGAAGGTGACAAGCTTAAAATTAGGATGCATAAACAAACGCTCATAGCGGCCTTTATCTGGGCATAACAGGCCATTAAAAACGCTATGGTCTTTTATGGCTTGTTTGCTATGGTCTATGTATCTATCCATTTTTATCTCCGTAGCAGTAAGAGCGAAAGGAGAGCCAAGCCGCCCGCTATTGCAAGGGCTGAAACGCCATTAGCTTGTGCTGAAACGCCCCCGATAAGATCATGAGAGCCAGACATAGGCGGCGCAGAATTGCTAAAAAATGAGCCTGTCGCCATTTCGCTTTGATCTGTAAGGCCTGAAACTGGCGTTTGATTTAAGCTTAAGTTTAATGGTGGTATTGTCATTTTTTTAATCCCTTGATAAAAGAATTAAGCCCGCGCCAGCCATAAGGATGCCGCCGAAAATAGCCATGCCTTGATTAAGACTTGTAAGAGAGCCAAAGCCGCCCGCCCCGCTAAGATTTGGCAAGCCTACGCCTGCAAGCTCTCTCTGGCGCTGCATTTTAGCTTCTTGCTCAGCGTCTCTAATATCTGCTAAACGCTCGGCTTCATACTTCTGTAATTCTATACTCGCTACGGTGTCAAAAACGCCCTTAGCTGTGTTGAAAATCAAACCTAGGACGCTCTCGTTATTGCCTAGCTTAGAACTTAAATTTTCTGGTCTTGGTGCTGGTAACTGCATATTATTTTTTCCTTTTTGACAAAAAGCCCTAGCCCATTAGATAAGGCTAGGGCTTTGGTATTGCTGGTATAAAAAGCAATTAACCCTAGTCTGGTAAACCAACCATTTCACGAATAAGCGTAACGTTGTTAGACGCTGCCATATTCAGTGTTGCGATTAGCTCTTGCACAGGAATGCGCTTGCCGTTGATTTCTTTAATTGTCCGTAGCGCATCGGCTGGGTGGTTGCCATCCAAAGGAATATGAACATTACCTGATACCACTTTATACGCCTTTAAAAAATCAATCATGGCGGCGTTTTGATATTCTGTGAGCTGGTTCATTTTCACGCCATCCCATTCAAGCAGGATACTGTTAATATCGCCCGCGACTTGCTCGAAGAAGTGCAAGCCTTGATAGCTGTCGCCGCCTGTTGTAGATAGCGAAAATGGCGTTTCGCCAGTTTGACCGACTGTAAGCGTGTTGCGCTTCCATTTGACAATACCGCGCGGCGCTTCCTGCACATCGTCTACATAAGCAAAGCCTTTAAGCTGTGGACTTGCTGCGCCCGCTGCTATATCAACCTCAATTTGAAAATCAGTAACGCCCTGCATACCCCATGCAGTAGCCTCTTGTTCAATTTGAGTTTCGCGCTGTGGCTCTGAAAAGAGCAACGGAATAAAGCCAGGCTTTGTGCCATCACCAACAAGCGGGTCAACTTTTTTGGTGCGGTTAATGTCAAAAGTCTGCGCTGCACTTGCTTTACGCTGCGTTACTTGCTCAAGGTTGCAACGTATTTCTGTTGCTTCGGCTTCCATATTAACCTCGGTAGCGCCGCCCGCTGTGCTTGTGTCATATTGCAAAGCAATGCCGTGATAACGTACGTTAGTCGGCAGATCAATGATTGCTGTGCCGCCCGCTACAACACCTTCAATTTTATTTAGTGGTATCCATCTTTTAGTAGCCATGTTTTAGCCCTCTTTGTTTCGCGTTTGAAGCTTGTTTCTTAAGCCTATTTAAAAATCCCGATTACGTTGCCTTTAAGCCCTTCTTTGACTTCCTTAATCAAAGGCTTGTCGCCAAAATAACGAATGCTTAGAGCGAAAACTGTGAGGCCAAAAACGACTGGCGCAGAGCTTTTTGATAATGATTTGATTGTCATGGTTAAACTTCCCTTTTTAGAATGCTGTTTAGTTGGGGCTTAACCAAAAATTCCCACGCTGCTAATGTTGCAACGCCGCTTATCACTACTGGTAATAATTTATTGAATTTCATAATGGTCTTGCTTCCCGCTTTTCGATTACACACAATTCGAATGATGGGGACGCGATAACGTGCTGTAAATGTTTATTTTTTTCGCTCAGCTATAGCTAAGCTATAGTGAAAAAAGCAATAATATTACAAAAAAAGAGCGCCGAAGCGCTCTAGTTTGGGGGGGGGGAATAATAAAATATTAATGGGTCTTGGCGTCGATACCGTCGATCTCTTTGACGATCTCGCTTAATTTCTCTTTAATCTCGTCAAATTCGCTGATAATAAAAAAATCAACCTCGCCCCATTTATAACTTAGCTTGTCCAGTTTGCGCTGCATACTGTCCAGAGTGCGCTTAGTTTCATATTTGAGGTCTGTGATATACCGATTGTTACGCATGGCGCTTACTCAGCTTATTTTTGCCCCTGCTTAGACCGTCAACATTGAATAAAAAATATTCGTGCGGCTTAAGGTTTTTCAGATCAAAGGCGGCGTTTCCTAGCTTTTCTTTGACCGCTTTCATGTCAAGTTGATCGAGCAAGCGCAGATAATAACACTGGGTCGCATTACCTCGAAAATCTGCGTTTGCTTGTGCTGGGCGCTGTGATACGCCTATAATTTCAACGCCCCATTCACGCGCAATATTTACAGCATATTCAAAGCCAGCTTGCCCTTCTGGGTAGTTTTGATTTGGTGCTGAAAGGCTCATTTCTTCAACGACAATCGTGATATTAGAGCCTTTCCCTTGCTTGTAATCGCGTTTTTGCCCATGAACCAACATGTAACAAAATTCTGAGCATTCCGCTATATGCTGTTTTTTCTCTTTGGCGCTTGGCACATAAGAGATTTTAAAATCTTTATGCCAGTTGGCTTTTAAGAATTTAACCAGCTGCGCCTTGCCGTGAATTTTCTTAAATGGGTATTCGTCTTTTACGTCATAAACCGCTATACGCTTGCGCTCGTCGTCGCTTAACAGGTTTTTTACATTGGTCGTTTTGCCTGCGCCACGCCCGCCGAAAACGCTATAAACTTCTAAGTCACTATCCATTTTCAAGCCCCTTTCTTGCTGTGATCTTCAAGCAGAATAACGCCGTTTTTAAAGGCTTCTGCGCGGTTTTTTTCTATTATTTGCCCCTCTTTTACGCCAAGAGAAAAGATTAATTCTAAAAATTCTTGCTTGTTGGCTCTGGCGGTCTGCGCTGCCCGCCGCCGTTTAATTTGTTGATTGTGCTGTATGACCACCAACAACGCCGCGCACAACGTAACCGCCTTTGTGTTTAAAATTATATATTTCATTTATTTACCTCGTTAAGCCTTTCCGCTTCTCTTTCTGCGTCTTTTCTATTCTCAAAATACGCAACTTCTTTATGATTATAGCTGTCTAAAACAGCATGAAAAATTTTGCCACCGCTCAATCTCTGGTTTACAAAATAATAAGGGCTGGTGCGATATGAAGCCGGTATGCACATTTAAGCCCCCGTCAATGCAGCATGTTGATCCGCTGAAAGATCGCCGCCTTGAAAATCAGCCTTGGCTTTACCCTTGGCGGGCTTTACTTCGCTTTTCTCGGCTTTTTCTGCGAGATATGAATTATGCTGACCTTTCAAATAGCCGCCCAACAACATAATTTCGCCAACCCAGCCGCTTGAGGGGTCAATCATAAAGTGCAGCCAAGAAACGCGCTTTATACGCTTGTAAATAATACCCGCGCTGCCCTCTGCTATGTCTTGTGTTACAAATTTATTTGGTAACGCCAGCCATTTTTTACCAGTTAAACACGCCGCTAAATCATGCATACCTATAAAATTCTCTTGAAACTCCTCAAGGGACATAAGGTTGCTATTGATTTCTTGCCGTTTTACTTGCTCTACCTGTTCTTCAAATTCGTCAAAATAATCAACTTCCTCATTCGTCGCCTGTGAGGAAGTGTCCAAGCCCTCTAATGATGCCATAGCGTCTTGGCTGCTCTGGGTTATCTCTTGCGGCTGCTCCTGCGTTGTCTGTGCTTCCTCCGCTTGTGTCGGTTGCGCCGCTGGTTTGTTCAATTTCATTCTTTTCAACATTTTCTAATGCCTTTCCTTCGAGATAGTTTTGTTTGATTTCTTCCGATGCGTAGCTAGAAAAATTTGCTCTATGCCAGCAATATTGACGATTGCCTTGCGCCTCTGGTCGCACGATATTCGTACAAACATAATAACAGCCGCCTTTAACGTTAACTTTAACGTCGGCCTCAGCGCCGCAGCTATCACAAGGCATATTCCCGACAACGGTTTTTTTTGGTTCTATGACCTCAACCATGCTCGCCCTCCATAATCTGCGTTTCTAGGCGGCCTATACGATCTAAAACAACGTCAATAGTGTCCACGGTCGTTTCTAGCGCGATCAACATCATTTCGCTTGATGCTATGGCACGTTCTTTAAGATTTACTAGGTTCGCATCCTGCAAAGCCTCTACGCTTAATCTTAAATTTCTTATTTCGTCACTTTCATGCATTTTCCAATACTTCCTGTTTTTGGTTGATGTTAAATTCTGAGAGAACACACGCAGGAACCTGCGTATTTTGGTGGGATGGTTCAACGCCCCAATGATCTGAGCGCCAGAAACCATTTTTCTGATAGCCTTGCATACGCATACGCCATAGGCCGTTCTCACGGTCTTCGGCTGTGCCTTTGACTAAATTCTTTTTGACATGCTCTGATAATTTAGCTTCGCTGCTTGATTTACGGATATAATTCCTAAAATATGCTACCGCACAGCCCTCTGGAAAGCGCCCAGTGCCTGCCCAAAGATCATAAGCCATATTGGCAAGCCTAATAATCTCGCGTTCCTCCAGATCAAATTCATTAAACGCCCCAGAATTGAAACCGCCACTTACTTCAATTAAAAAATTAGTGAGCGTCAGCGCCCCTTTTTCTTTTTCAGCATTTATAGAAGAGCATTTAGCTGCAAGGTGAGCTTGCGTAGTAGTGCAAGGTGAGCTTGCATCGCTGCAAGGTGAGCTTGCGCCGTCATTTACTGGCCCCTCGTAGCGTATGCGATATGCATTGTTAGACTTAAAGCCTCGGTACGTCTGGCTTATAACCTCAATATAGCCAAGGTCAGCCAATTTCACTATGTGTTGGCTGATCGCCTGACGGCTTTTCCCTAGGTGCTCGGCTATAGTTTCTTGCTTAAAATAGCAATAGCCGTCTTTATTGCGTGTTGTGAATGTGGCTATAGCCGCCAAGGTCATATACACGGCGGGGCACTTTTGTAATTCTTTATCTAAAAGGGCGTCTGAGCGGACAACGCTTAATGGGTTCATTCTAACTTCTTTCCTTACACGTAGATAACGTGAGCTGTCCAGATTTGGACTGACTAAGTTTCAGTTAGTTTGATGGAAAGGATTTTTCTTGTCAATAACTAAGTATTAGTTATATATTCTTATCTATAGAATTTAACTATAGTAGGAATTGTAAGTATGAAAGCTAACATGTTTGATAAAAAAATAAGAAACGATCACCTTGAAAAGACTATAGATGCTCTTAAAAGTGATGACGGCTTTTTAAATGAATTTGCAACTATAGCCCATCAAATAGTTTACGAGAGCTATTATAGAGATTTAGAGAATGAAGGAACTAGCGCATTCTTAGCTAACGCTATAGATAAATTAAAGGGATCTATTGATGAAAGAATCTAGAGACATTTCTTATTACCTTGATAAAGCGAAACTTGAGCAAGGATTTAAGTACGACAATCAAATAGACAATGCTTTAGAATTTAAAGGTGCTGTCGCTTGCTTATTGCGCAAAGCTAAAATGCAGCTTTCACCAGAGAAAATGGTAGAGCTGTCTAATTTGGCAAAAATAGACCCCGCTATAGCATTGATGGATTTGGCTATGTGGAATACAAAAGGCGAAGCCAATAAAACGTACGCGAAAATTTTACACAAGCTATCAACCACAGCATGTGCCGCTATAGCTTCGGCTGTAGTATTCACGGGTGCTGTAGCGTCCCCCGCCCACGCTCAACATTTAGAAAAAGTGTCAAGTGAGTTGCAACATAATATATATTATGGAATAAAAGAGCCTTTAAAGAATTTAACTTATAAGTTTACACCGGCTATTTCTACATACCATGACGAGTGGGATAACAGTTTTCTTTTAACCCCCCTAGTGACGCCACCCCAAATACCTCCGTGGTATTTATTTTCGTCCGTTGGATCGTAGCCTACAGATAGCGTTAAGCCCCGGATCTCTCCAACATTTAAAGTAACTGAGCCTATCCAAACTGGGGACGTAACGTGGCCTGCAACGTCGACAGAATCAAGCTCCATTAATGACGGTAAGTCGACAGAAATACTGCCGTTTTCACCTGAAGACTTATCAAAAGCCATGCTAGACACTTTTTTTTCGCCTGTTTTACTATCTTCAACGACAAAATAGTGTGATATACGGCGTATCACACTATGATTATTAGAAATTTCATCATGGTCATGTGGGATTACTTCCCCATCATCATTAACCTCTGGTTGACGCATTACATACACGATCCGTTCCATTAAAATCATTTAACCATGAATTAATTATAGTGAAATTCGCTGTAAGGTGTATCTCTTCACCATCATCGTCTGCTCCCGCGCAGTCCCTCCACGCCTCAATATCATATTCATCTAGAACATGGATCTCGATACTGTTCTCACCATTATGCCATTCAATTTGTAAATCACCGTTAGTACCAGGAACTATACTAGGTACATATTTAATGGAATCACCAAAGCTCTCCAACATAATCAAGGAAAAATAAGCAGCCTTAAAGCTCACATGCTTTGCACCGTAACCATCCCAGCCAGAGCTCAACGAAGTTAATTCATCAATCTTTGATTTAACAGCATCAAACCACCAATACCTAGAACGGTTTACTGTACTTTTTCTATCGCACATTGCTAGCGTCGTTATATTTGAAAATACTGAGCTATCATTCATTCTTTAACCTCCATACTTTATGAGCCTTCTCACCGGTCACATCTTTAAAAGTTTTAACAATAAGAGAGCGCCCCTCTTCTATAAAACCCATAGCAGACTTAATACTTGAATCTTCTGGGGCTCCTTCAACACTGATAGACAGCTTATAAAGAGGCCCACCAGGGCCGACCCCTTGATTAACCTCAATACTTAACCTTGCATAAGGCTGTTCTGTTTTATTCTTCAAGACACGATTAAAACGAGTGGCAAAATTATCTGGAAATTGAGAAAATTTTACAAACGAGAAAATATCATTTAAATTTAAGCCTTCGAGGTCCTTCTCATAAATAGTATTCACATATGATACTTCATAATGATTAATATTCAGGCCTGTGGCCTTAAATTTTCTTTTGAAGTATAGCTCTAATTGCAATAATTCAGTTTCAAACTTCTTAGAAATGGCTTCATATCTAGGGTACTCGTTATTTCCCAGGTCTGTTTTTCTCCAATTATGCAGAAATTTATCCGGCTGGAATTGTATAAGCTCACCTTCACTACGAGTAAGAAACCAGAAACGATCATGAATAGCCCCATCAATAAACTGAACTTCGTTCTGACGGACTTGGAGGCCATAGTTAGCTAGCTTTGGAGCTAATGGTGAGTGCGCCTCCGTTAACGGATAGTCATCCTTATACAGAGCCCAAACATCCCCAATGTTTATTTGGGAATAGCCCTTAATAGGCGCGAACTGCACTCCGACCACGACCTCATGAAGTGGCGGGTTTTCAAAATCTGGCAAATTGGTGGGACGAATCATTCTATCATTCACTCATATTATTAGTAATTAATATAGTACCAAAAGGAGATAATACTTCAATAGTCTACACTCTTATATAATACATTTATTTCCTATATCAAACAATCACAGATTAAAACCAAACTCATCACAATATGCATATGACGTACTCTGATCTCGCCCCTCAACGACACACCAATTTTCTTGGAGCCCCTGAACGTCAGGCTAGACTTACATTGTCGATCTAATGATTTGAGACTCTTAGGTGCTTAATTATCAGGAGAGTTTGGCTTCTGATAATTGTTAATATTAAGCTGCTTGTTTCATATTATGCAAGCGTCTTTGTTAGATTGTTTTGTTTTTCAGCCGTCTCCTTCTTTCTAAAATTGAATTTCCTCTACCAAAATAAACATCTGCAGGCGTTAAGTTTTGCAGGCTCTCATGATAGCGTTCATGATTATAATATGCTATAAACTGCCCGATCTCATGCTCAAGATGTGAGGGTAAATAATAATTATTTAGCAAGACGCGGTTTTTCAACGTTTGGTGTCATCGCTCTATTTTACCCTGTGTTTGCGGGTGGTACGGCGCACCGCATACATGGCTCATCCCTTTGTCTTTGAGATAATCAGCGAGTTCTCCAGCAACATAAGGTGCCCCATTATCAGAGAGTAACTTTGGTTTACGAATGACTTTGACCCTCATTTATCTGAAATCCTGTTCCATATCCGTGAGGGGCGAGCGGTTCGATCAGCCAAAGCGTCAAGGCCGCCAGAGAGGTATTTATCATACCAACGATAGAAGGTTGGGCGTGGGATTGCTCAACAGTGCGGATAATCTCTAACTTCTCAGATGCTGGATATCTCATATGTTTTTTCACCCAAAGGGCACCTTGTAAGCAGGCGCAGCTCTTTGACTTCACCGGTGATGGCTGCGCGCACAGTATCGCCAGCAAGGCGCAGCTTTCCGGCCTCAAGAAAGTCTTTAGACCAACTGTAATACATGCTCTGAGAGATGCCTTCGATGCGGCAGAGTTCAGCGATGCTGCGCAGACCATCAAGAACAATGCGGACCTTTTCTTCAGCTGAGTAAAGCTTACGATTAGCACGACGAATATCTTTTACGGCCTTGGCCGATTTTGAGTTAGTGGGTTTTGGTTTCACACGCGCTGACGGGGAACAATAAGCGCACGAGGGTTATAACGCGGCGCGCTAAGCCCGCGATCAAACGCCGCTTCATCAACATTACTTACAAATAAATCAGGATTAGGGTGAGAGCGCACCACTTCAAAGATATGCTCTCACAATGCAGCCGTGAAAACGTCCCCGATTGCGCGATTATTGATATTTTGTTTTCAAACTGAAAGTTCTAGTCACCGCTCACTCAGAGCCTGACGAGTGATTTGGATTGATGAATGCATGAACAATCCTGCAATAACAAAAGCAACAATGATATCCGGCCATACTGTGCCGCTGGCAAAAACGCCAGCCCCGGCCAGTATCACGGCGACATTACCGATAGCGTCGTTACGGCTGCACAGCCAAACTGAGCGGACATTGGAATCGCCATCACGATATTTCATTAAAAGCAAAACACTAGCCGTGTTTGCAACGAGTGCCATAAGCCCTATAGCCCCCATCGTAAACGGTTCTGGATCGCCCGTAATAAACATGCGATATAGCGTGAAGCCAAGCACAAAAATTGCCATTGCACCAAGGCTTAGGCCTTTGAATAGAGCTATAAGAGATCTTGTTTTCAGAGGCTTTCCGATGACTAGAAGCGTTGCCGCATAGGTGGCGGCATCGCCAAAAAAATCAAGCGCATCAGCTTTTAGTGCCGTTGAGTCAGCTAGAAACCCGGCCACGCTTTCGACCAGAAACATGGTGAAGTTAATGGAAGCAACCGTCCATAAAATATTTTTATAGGTTACCGATAAGCCTTCAAAGGTAATATCGCGGCATGAATCTCCGCATTTCTTAACCAAAATTTTTCTCCTTTAAGTCTTCACGCTCCGATAATTGGAAAAACTCGTAAACATGTCTAAACTTACACCGTCATTGCCTATTCAGGGATGCACACATTCTATGGGTTGCCTGAGACTGAACAAATTCGCTAGCAACATGGTCGTC
>TARA_R110002124_G_scaffold46211_4_pt1 | contig 16868 bp, 16 predicted proteins | sample TARA_R110002124 | Tara Oceans TARA_R110002124 (sample SAMEA4397445) | marine metagenome | biome: Polar Biome; feature: [SRF] surface water layer (ENVO:00010504); material: water (ENVO:00002006), including particulate matter (ENVO:01000060) such as... | depth 5 m | reverse complement strand
TGCAACCTTTGCTTGCCCTGCTTCATAAGTACTACCTTCTAAAAGTTTTTCATCTTCTCCGCTTGCATAAAGGCGGCCAAAGAAACCTTCTCCAGGAAGTTTCTTTTCTTTTCTTAGTCGAGCTACTTCACTTTGTTTTCTGGCATAACGAGACACGGCATCAGAAACTGTTCCGCCTACTCGGTCAATAACATCAACGCCAACTTTTAATCCCTCAGGTGTAGCAAAGCGCTCACCAACACGTTGGCTTTGAGTCGGCGCAAATTCGGCTGCTTCAAAGTTAGCCTTAAATACTGAAGGTGGTAAAATTCTAGCCATGCTTAATCCCACCAACTATCAATACGATCTCGGCCTTCGCTACCTTCTCGGAGGTATTTATCCTCTAAGGCTTTTGCTGCCTCAGGGCTCTTAACCCTTACTCGAGCAATCATCGCTCTAATTTTTCGAAAAGCACCAGCTTCGTCATCATTAAAAAAACCTTGAGAATCCTGGATTGCTTGCTCTGCTTCAGTTTCGCCTTGCGCTAAAGCTTCTGAATAATCTGCGGATTTAGTGCCTTGTTGCGCTGCGTACTCTTGGGCATCAATATTTGCTTGTCCGGCTGCTAGTTCTGCTGATTGAGTTCTGTCTAGATCCTGTCGAGCTTGGGCGATGCCAGCCATTTGAGCATCTCGACCAACCTGGCCCGCAGCAGCAAGAGCGCCACCGCCAGATCCCATGCCAGGCTGCATTCCCATTGCAGTAGCCTGAGAGGCTCCATAGCGAATAGCCTTTTGATTTGCTGCGGCTTGCATTCTTAGCTCGCCAACTTGTCCTTTGGCTTTTTTAGCAAGATCGTCTTTAGCTTTTATCGCTTCTGTTCGCCGATCTGTTCTTTGTCCGTATTGTTTTGCTGCGCTTTCGCGAGCGCCGAACCTGAAGCTGTTACTGTCACTGACCTTTGCCATTTAAATCACCGTCTTTTTGCAGATTAAATACACCCAGCATCCACTGTAACCAATAATAGTTTGGCGTAAGGCCCATGAAGCTGGACTATCAGTTCCATTAGAAATTTTCCATCGAATGTCTAACACCTGCTCGCCGCCCGCTGTAAGCGGGGCGGCAGAGCCAACGTTTGTTCTAGCGCTATTATAGCTAGTACCTGCTCCAACAAAAACAGGCTTGCCCTGAGGGGTGTAACCAACACCGTTAGTGCCCCCGCTCATTGGGCAGTTAAGAAGATCCCAAGAGTAACCAGTGCTTCCATAATGAGCACCACCCGCAAACCCTTGATTAAGATCTATTTTATCAATTCGATAGTTTGCAATTGTGCTTGGAAGCCAGTCTGCATAGGCAACTTGTTGATGTTTAATATTGTCTGATCGGTGCCCAGACATAAGACCAACACCGACTTCATGTTTAAGACTAGGAGCATGAACAGCCTGAGGCCTTTTTGCTGTTTCGCCGCTTCCGCCTGTATAGTTCATGCCAATAATTACATGATGAATTGTTAAGGGGTAGTTAATAGGAACAATTGCTCTGTCCATTGTTGTGTATTCATTGCTTGCAATATCAACCCAGGGCATTGTTTCAAACGGCAAGTCGTTCCCAAGAGCCGGGGAACCTGTCCTTGGGCCGCCTGAAACATGAGGCCAGCTACCAAACATAGGGACACTAATAACTTCATACCCTGCGTCAGCTTTTAAACCCTCTTTATAGCTAGAGACACCTGACCTGTTAAATCCGCCTCTAAGCTTTCGATCAATAAACGAATCAATTAGTTTGAAGTTTGTGTTTACCCCGGTTGCTGTATCAGCTTCGATTGCTGAGTCAGCAGCAGGAAGCGATGGGGCCTGATAAACAAAAGACCGAGCAGCTAAAGCTGTTTGATTTTGAGAAGTGTTTTCTAGGTCTCGTTCTCTTAATTTTGATTTAAACTTTAAACTAACAAACAGATTAACAGCGGCAAAATCTGTCGTTGGCGTAATCGAAATCATGTAAGAGTTTTCATGGTCAAATGGGATAGAGATCCCAGACTGAACATGAGGATTTAATCGAGAGTAAGAATTTAACAATGCAATCTCAGGGATCTGCATTGAAAAAACTTCCTGATTAAATGGGTTTGAATTTGCTGCGTCTCTTTTTTTGCTTTTAATACTAAGGTTAAAAGCAAACGCATTACCCATCTGAAGTATCCCAACCTCAGCAGGACCAAGAACAGCAGATTTAATTGCTGCTCCTTCGCATCGACTGTCCTGACTTACAGAGACTTCGATAAGCTCGTAGTTCGATATAAGATCTACGTTCTTACCAAACTCATCTTGAAGAGGAGGAAGGATAAAAGGAGCCGTAAGATTTGAGGACTTTCCGTAAGTCGCACCAAACATAAAGTTATTAGCTACAGGGAAGTTAAAGCTTACACGAAAAGTGCCTTGGCTTTTTTTGTACTCAGAGACATTAACGCCCGTAGCTGTTAAGCTTAGAAGAGCCGTCGTAATAGGATCAAAGACGTGCTCGAGCAAAAGCTTTATGCCCCGAGTAAGTCGCTTAAATTTAAAAAAGTTACTCATTTTTTAAGCGCTCTAAAAGGCTAAGGGTCATAGTAGGAATCATTGTCTGCCAAGGCTTGCTGCCCCATGGGTCAGTAGCCGCCCCAGCAGTTCCAGCGTCAGGCAAGACCAAAGAAAAACGAATACGGCTAAATGGCGGCAACGGAATTTCAAGGCCTGCGTCTTTAATATGAACAGTTGTTCCAAACCCAATGCCCTGGTTTGCTTTTCCGCTAGCTAAGTCTCCTGTGTCTAACGTCGGCTGCATGTCCGCACTAAAAGAAGTTACCGCAGGCAAGCCTCGGCCTAAAACATAATAGTCCTGAGCTTCAAAGTTGTACTTGTGATAAACAACGCTGTTTTGAATTTGGATGTTAGGGACAAAAGAACTGTCTACTGTTATTTGTAAATGAATATCATTCACTGAGTCCCCATTTGTTCTGTTTTCTGGGGCCGAAGATCCATAAGCATAAGTGTTAACGTATTCTGATGTGTAAGAATTAAAGACAGCATCCACAGCGTCAATAATAACAGGATCTTCTCCTGTCATAAAAGAAGTAGTCCAAGCTACTTGATGCGTTCCGTAACGACCGTTTGATGTAAAGGGTGTCTGGTAATCAAGGCGATTACCTTTAAGCCTAAAGGGGTTCCTCATTGTGTCAGGGGTTACGGCGCCAGTGTAGTTGTACACAGGCATATAAGGAAAAGGCATATAGGAGCCAGCAGGTGCCCCATCAGTATGCAGCTGAGCGTCTGCCTGCGCTGTCCAAGGCAGGTACTTTAATACGATTTGAGACTGAAGCCAGCGATTTTCAAAGTCACCATCAGGTACATTGTTAATGTAGTCTTCAAGATCCTGAAGCGCTTTTTCTAGCCGGTCGCCATCAATGGTTGTGCCATCGGAAAACTGCTCATCTGTAAAGTGTCTAATAGAAGACATTAGGTAATCTCGCCGCCAATATTTGTAACCGTAGCTGCGTGAGAGTGAGCCGAGTAATTAGCCCCAAGCCCCACAAAAACACTTCCTGCTACTGCATTTAAATCCTGGATAGCTAAGCCAGGAAGATTGAGCATTGCACCATCAATATTGTTTGATTGAAAAACGCAGTTGTTAAAAACAGCCTTAGCTCCAGACTTAACTAAAACAAAACAAAGAATACTTATAGCTGCGTTAGAGGCAGCAGCACTAGCACTACGTTGAAAGACGCAGTTATTAAAAACAACTTTAGCTGGAGACTCAACAACAACTAAATGAGAACTGTTTTTTCCTGCATTGCTTTCTTTAAATAAAAGCCCCTCTATTTTTGAGGTAGCCTTAAGGGTTGCTAGCCCCGTTACTATTGCCCCTGGCTCCCCCTGAAGGGAGCCCAGGGGCTTTTCAAGGGTAAGCTTTTGGTGCGTACCAGGACCAAGCATAAAAGAGTTATGAGAAGAGGCGCTTTCAGAAAGAACAGTCCCTGAAAAAACTCTAGTTACATCACCGTAGTACATAGGGGAAACAACAGCATTAATGCTTTCATTTGCCGTGTTTCCTAAAACCTCTAGGTCGCTAAAAGAAAAGCTCATCGGCCCGTCCTTCTTCGGCCACCGGCCCGACGAAAGACGCCCATTAAACTTTGCAAGCTTAAGCCCTGAGCTCTGTCCTGGATAAAACCAAAGACCATATAGCTAATACGTTGACCCTTAACACTGTCCGAAGTCGCAATAGTATCAGTTTGCTGATCATCAATAAGAAAATTGCCGTGAGCGCTGTTTGCTTGGTTGCCCCATTTAGCTTGGCCCTGAAAAATCCTTTGAGACATAACGCCGCTAGCGTTTCTGAAACGAGAACGAAGAGAGTCTTTGTTTACAATCCGTTGTATATTCTCATCATAATCAACAATCTGAGAAGTAAACTCTTTAGAGTCTGACCCTAAGATTACATTGTACAAACCCCAAAGCCAGTTTGGAACAACTCGATTCCCGTAAAGCCCACTGCCTCGAGAGTTCAGCTTAGCGTAGATTCCTCTTGCTTTAATTTGCTGTGGGCCGATTTCGTTTTCATCTGACTTATAAGCCCAATCAACAATCTGAACTTTCTTGTTGTCATTGTGGGAATTAGCCGCCCCAATAAAGCTTTTAATCCAAACTAAAACACCAACTGGTGTTCCCGCCCCAACGTGCCCAGCGGTTGTGATCTCAGAAAGAACAGGATTGATTCCCATACCTGAAACGCTGTTTGCCGTTGCCTTAGAAAAACGCAATTCAATAACTGGGTTTTTTACTTCTCGGCCCAAGTTAAATGCAGGGTCAGTAGTCCAGCCGCTAGCAGCGCCATGGTTGCCGTTTATATCAATAGAAATGTATTCGCCTGTTGCACTTGCTGCTCCAGCAGCATCAGTGCGCTTAACGGAACCTCCGCCGCTAGCAAAAATAGCAGGGCCAGAAACACATCGTTCAGTAGGCCATCTAATTGTTAGATCGTTTGACGCATCTTGATTCGGGTTCCACTCACTGCTGTCAAAGCGAAAGCGCAATTGAAAACGAGTATAAGGAGATGCTGCTCCTGGTTGCTTTGGGGGAATAGCAGAAACAGGAAGGTAATAATAAATATTCCCTGATAAATCTTCTTCCTTATAAGGTTCGTCAAAATAATAGCAACCACCACTAAAGTTAGCATTAAAAGGAATTGCAGGGACATATTTCCCAGAGCCTAGTCGGTAGTCTTCTTTGTAACTAGAACGATCAAGGGCACCTCCGTAGCCAAGCTCACACACAATAAAGTTACTAGCTTTTGCGGGTGATGCTTGTAGGGATATTGATCCAGTAGGGTAGGTGTTCGGTGTTGGGGTTACAATCGTGTAGCTTGCGTCTGGAATTTCATCTTTGTTAATCCCGCAAACACAATAAAAATCATCTGACGTGCTTAGGACCCATGGTCTTAAAAGGTTAGCAGAGCTTGTTACTGTTGCAGCAAAGGCAGCGTTAACACCAGCGCTGCTCTCCATCGGCCACCAAGACCAGATACCACTAAAAGCCCAGTTCCCGTTAACGCCTGGGCAGCCCATTAAAAGGGTTCTTTTGTTGTGGTTGTAAGCTAGCGTTACCTGGTCTGGATCAAAATCTAACAAGGTTCTTGGTGGGGATACTGTGTCAATATCTACCCATCCATTATTTGCTTCATAGTAACTAGTCATAGGGTTTGTCATTGCCCCATGCCCGCCAAAGAAAGCCCTGATTGGTTCAGACAATTCCTTAATAGAAGTACCGGAAGCGCTAGAGAAAACACCTGAATGAGCAACCCAAGCTAGGTTGTCTTCCATCATTGTAATAGCTTGCTGGCCAATGCAACCAACGCTTTCACTCACGTTAATTGGCGGACGGCCTTGCGAAATAATGGTCCCCTCACTGGGAACATAAACAAACATTTCGTCACTCGTAAAAATAACTAAGTTACCTTTAAACTCGTGCATCGCCGTTACCTTGTTTGATGAAGGCACGTTAATAAAGTTTGTTGAGATAATATTGTTTGGTCGACCTGGATCAGAAAAGAAAATCTCATACTCAGTTGCGTAAGCAACTCGGCCCCGAAAGCTTGTTGCAGCTACAATCTTTGAGATTGTGCTGTCGTCAGCATAAACAAACCCATCTGAAAAAATGCCATCAGAAAAAGCAATTCGATCAATTAAAGCAGATTCGGAATGGCCCGAAGAAGCACGAAACAACAACTCAGTTTGAGTTTGCATGTAGCGCTTTTGATGAAAATCTGCGGGCTTATAAACGAACATTCCTGCTCGAGGTGAGCCAAAATACAAAGAGCCACGAAGCGAAAAGAAAAACCAACTAGAGCTAGGGCTTCCGGCAATAAACGATTCGTTATCTAAATCAAAAGCTGTTTCGTAGGTTCCGTACCACTCACTAGGAAAACTCCCTGCTTCAGCAATATCAGGTAAAACAGAGGAGCTTGATCCAAAACTAGATGTTTTGTTTGCAAGGATTTCTTCCCAAGATCGGCCAGTTGTTAAATCAAAAACACGAACAGCGTAATAAAACGCAACGTTTCCAATTCGACTGTCAGCGCCTAAAGAGCCAGATTGGCCGCGAAGAAGAAAAACAGAAACAATCTGGCTGTTTCCAAAGTTTGTCTCAATGTAGCTGCTGCCTAAGTGCTTTTCGTAGCCAAAGTTGTTTGAAGTAAAATAGCGAGCAGGAGCAGCCCCTGTATCATAAGTAATGTCATTACCAAGAGTAGTATCTAACTCGGCTCGTAATCCCCAGCCAGGACGAACAGAAATAGAACCCTGAGCCAACCAAAGATTTTGAGCCCATACACCTCGAACAACACCATCTTGCTCAAGGCCTTTGGTAAGAAGTTCTCTTTCATTTCCTGCTGTCGCCATATTTTAAATCCCGGTGTTGTATTCGCTAACGTACTGTGAACCTTCTCTACTTCGACCGGACTCAAGAAAGGTTTTTAATTCTGAAACTTTGCGCTGAGCTTCTTGCAGCAACTGAACATTATCTGCACCGTCTCGAATAGCGTATCGACTGTATGCATATAGCGGAATCATATCATGAAAACCATCAAGGTCATCAATGTATGCATCGGCCGCAGCAAAATTAACATTGTGAAACGGAACGTACTCAAGCCTATAGCTAGATGAATCCGTTGCGTAAGTAATAAGCTTGCTGTTTACAAAGGTGTAGCAAAACGGATTAAGGGTTCGTTCTGAAGGCATTGAATCTAAATAACGAATAACCTCATTGCTTGTCGCATCGTTTATCCTAGCAACACGCAGCAGGCGCTCAAGCTTGTTAGGCGCAACAGAAGCAGGCCCAAGCAGTGGAGGCGTTGTCGCAGTAAGATCTAAAATGCCGGTGCTGGGCATCGCAAACAAAAACTGAACAGAGTAAATAAACGGATCAATATTAGAAACCGCTCGACGAAAATCTTCGTACCCTTGCTTTAAGTACAAAGTAACCTGCGCATCTGTAAGAAACGTTGTGTCTGATTCATCAGTATAAGACCTGAACATATCTCTTACGTCTGTAGTGTTCATCCGCCACCTCCCATTTGAGTACGGCCAATACCCTGCTCAGGGTTAGCATCATCAACTAAAGCGCGACGCTGAGCCATCTGGTCTGCCTGTAGGCCCATTTGCTCTGCTGCCATAGGACTCTGCATAAGAGCCATGCCCTGAACAGCGTTTTTGCCCTTAGCCTCAACTCGAGGGAAGACAGTCTTTTCCATTTCCATGCGCTGAAAGTCTTCATCTTCTTTACCAAAACTAACAACCGAAATAAGAACATCACGAATGTAATCTTGGCGCTCGCTTGGTAGCTGGTAATATCTTTCGGTTCGCATAAAGCTTTTAAAGACTTCTTCAAACGCTTCAAGGTCATCGCTAGGCATGATCTCAATAGCGTGCCCGTCCATGATTGCATCAAGCATATCATGGGCGTGACTAAAGCCAATCATGCGCTTAGTAACTCGCTCATTGCCTGTACGGTAATCAAGTGCACGAAGCGCTTCATCTTTATCAAGCAACCCAAGTTTAACCATTTCGAGAATGCGCTGATCTCGATCAGGTTTTTCATCTCGGAATAATGTACCTGCCTCGAGGTAAACTTCGGGATCAGTACATAGGTCCGTTACAAGCAAGGTCTTATGAATAACTCGGCCTGTTTCGTCCATCATTCGCATCATGCGAGGCTCGTTGTAGTAAACCTTACACATCTCAAGAACACAGGTAGCAACTTCGATCATTGCTTTCTCCATGTTCTGTTGCGTCACCTGCAATTGCTGAGAATCGCGACTAGCGAGAGATTCGATAGCTGCGCCGGATTCGATACCAATAGCTCTTTTACCGAGGCTAGTACTGTGCACACCGGCAACATCGAGCATCTCAGCCGAGAGCTGTCGAATGTTATCAAGTACATAAGCAGGCAAAGCACCAGCAGTAACCTGCTGAGGGGGTGGGCCGGAAGTAGCGTTGTACATAACTTTTTCGCCGGGCCTGGAATCTGAAAGCGCATCCTTTCCAACTCCCGATGATTTAGGAATAAGCCATTTAGGATTACCCATAAGCTCTGCGTTTTGCATAACCTGGCTTCGGCCCTTGTTATACATAACCTGAAGCTCAATAAGCGGTTCAATTAAACCAACGCCCCATAACCTACCTGGAATATTAGTATAACGAACAAAGCTAATAGGGCTTTTATGTGTAGGCCAGTCGGCCTTGTAGAGCCAAAGCGAACCTAAAAGCATCCCCATCTTTCCGTCTTTAGTATAAACTTCATAGACCTCTAAGCGGTCTTTTAGTTCAGCGCCTTCGGTGCCAGATGCCCGCTGGTAAAGCGTTTGATACATGTGGTCAGGGGTTGCAGCGCTTTTTTGAATATCCTCTGCGTGATCCGGGTAAGACTCTTTAAGAGCCTTACGGGTTACAACATGGCTAATAGCCACCCACTCTGATTCAGCCGGGCTTGTAGCCCCAGATTCAAAGTTAACATCGTAAGGGCTCAGTGCGGTTGTAACGACACGCTGGGCCTTGGGGTCATAGAAGGTATGGAAAGCAGCGTTGCCTGTTAGCAGAAGCCATTCTAGGGCTTCTGAGATAACGTCTTTCATTTCAGTAGTGTGCCAGTAGTACCGCAAAAGCGTTTCTGCTGCCTCGGATCGCTGAATATCTTCAGTCGATGGGCTAGCAGGAAGCACGGTCATGCTGGGGTATGCAACAGATAGGCGAGCTTGAATGTTCCTAAAAATATTTAGGACCATATTAATTGTAACTCGAGCCCCCCGTCGGTCCTGCGGAAGGCCAACGTAATTCTTAAGGTTACGATCCCAACGAAGATGCTGCTTGCCCTGGAGAAATAGGCTGCACATGTCCCAGATCCTAGCGATCTTTTGTCGGTGGCGCTTGCTGTCCTCAATATCTTTCTTAAGGACGCTTCCTTTGGGCAGCTTAATTTCATCATGCATTAGTAAGAGCCTATTCGTTTTTGCGCTGCTTTTTTCTTTTTCTTTTCTAAGATCTTTTTAACTTTTGGAGGAGTTTTTTGTTCGCCCATAATTTTGTCACTCGTAACAATGTCAGTAGTCCCAGAAACAATATCTTCAACCTGGCTTAGGCCAGGGCCTTCTTTGCTACCTTTTACTGCTCCGCTTACTCCGCCTATAATACCACCAATAATAGCGCCCTTGGGTCCGGCTTTGGACCCTCCGGCAGCCGCTCCTTTTGCCAGGCCGCCTAAACCGCCAAGGACAGCGCCTTCTGCTGAAGCTTTCTTTTTTATATCAACAGGAGAGTAGCGAGTAGCTGAATGACCAGGACCAAATTTACGCATGATTTCCCCAAAGGGGGTGCCCACCCCCCTAAAGGGGGTGGGGCACCAGGTGGCTGTTAAGCCGGGAATGCAATCCCGCAGAGGATAGCATTTCGATTCGGCTCTTTGCAGACCAAGTTGTAGTACCAACGCACGAAGCCTTCATAGGCATCCTGGTTGCTAAGACGACTCAGAACATTGCCATCGAGATCGGCCATGCCGAAGCTCTGAAGCTCTGCAATAGTCCAGGTCTTGGTCTTCAAGAAGATCATAAGACCCTTGCCGCAGTGGCGACTCATCTTCAGCGGAATACCATTAAAGGCATAGCCACTGAATCCGGGATCACCCGTGCCAACGTCTCCAATTGCGCCCTTCTTAATTGAACCGGGAGCATTAAAGACAAGCAGGTCGGCATACTTCTGACGAATTCCAGGGTGCACATAAATGCAATCCGGATCATCGCCACCAAGCACCATGATTTCGTCCAGGATGCTTTGCATCCGACCGAAGTTAAGAGCTTGATTAGCGTGAAGACGAGCACCAACACTAATAGCTTGCACCGTCGAGCGGAGCGAAGCGTTAGCAGTTTGACTGCGGTCAACACCGAAGTGAGTGATGTTGCCAAGATTGCTGTAAATGCCGTCGTTCTCGCTATCGACACGTTGCTTAACAAGGCCAGCCGTAGCGTCGCCTACACCCAAAGCGTCATAAGGCGTAAAGGTGTTGGCACCAGCGAGAAGCATCTCGCCCCAACCTTTAACCTTAACCATCGTGGCAAAGTTGCCCGTGGTTTGAAGCTGATAGCTGTCAGTGGGGACGCCAAGAACGCGAATGGTAAGATGCGCAGCATCACCAGAAGCATCGCAAACAACAGCCTGAGCAGCGGCAGGAGGCGCACCGGAAAGAGCAACAACCGAAGTATAAGTATCGAGACGAATAAGATCGATATTTAACTTAGCAGCATGGGTAGCCGGAGTAGCACGAGTGCCAGCAGTTGACTGCATAGCAAGCAATTCGGAAATAATTTCTTTGTTGCCCGTAAAGCTATACTCGACATCCGCAGTTGCGGTTGCACCACCACCAATAGTTTGAGCAGCGTGCGTTTCATGCAGGAAGCCGACGCAACCACCACCGGTGAACATGGCTTGGTTAGCCTTGAGCTTGGTGTCGGTAACGAGGCCGTCCATTTCCGATTGGACATACGTCGCAAACGAATTGGCAGTCGTCTTCGCCGTCGAGATGGCGGGACCAGTTAAAGAAAAACGGCCATAAAGAAACTTGGCCGTCACGTTCAAGTTAACATAGCCCTGGGCACCAGCCGTTGGGAGTTGACCCAATTCAGCACGGTATCCAGTTCCGGTGTTACGGGCGACGTGGACGGGAATAACAACCTGACGACCTTGCCAGTCGAGGGTTGACTTCGTAAACATTTGAACCATTTCAAGCTGGTTATTGAGAGATTCAATAATCGGCCCAAGATAGAACTCTTTTAGGATCGCATCGAGATCCGAAATTCTAACGGAAGACATTGTTGTCTAACTCCTGAGATATTCTATCATCGCTTCTCTAGCTTCATCTGTGTTGCGAGGCTTCCATTCCTCTTCGCTAGAGCTTGATGTAGATCGTTTTCGTGATGGCCGAGGAGGTGCGGATGCAGTCTCTCCGGCCGCTTGATTTTCGCTAAGGTAACGAGCAATTGCTGCTTCCTCAACTTCAGCTACCCAGGCGGAGTAACGTGCTGCAACGTCACCAGCGTTTTGGTTGCCATTCTCTGCTAACGAATCCCAGATGTACTCTTCTGGCACATTCGGGTGTTCACTGAGAGCCTGCCCTACCTCACGCTCAAGTTCCATAGTCGCAAACTTAACCTGCATCTCTTGGGCTTGTTGTCGGAGATAGGCAATGTCATCAGATGGTTCCTCGTCAAAAGAGAAATCATTTTCATCTAATAGATCTTGCTGAGGAGCAGGAACCTTTTGACTAAGCCGTTGCTCAAGGTCAGCAATGCGCTGCTCCCTTTGCTTAAGCTCAGACTGTAAAGCATGCCGGCGATCATTGATTTGTTTAAAACGATCATAAGGGACGCGATGCCCTTCTTCGGTTTCGTACTCATCATCATCGTCAGAAGCTTCAACTTGCGTTTCCTCTTCCTCAAACTCCTCAAACTCGTCGGAGGTTTCCGAATCCTCTTCTACGGAATGCGATTCAAGCTCTTCATGCTCTTCTTCGCTTTCGACTTCTCGACCCTCAAGTGCGGCCACAATACTTGCGTGAACCTGCTCACTCATCTCTTTCTCCTTCTACGAGGCGTAACGTGCCAAGACCCGATGGTTATAAGAGATCGCCAATTGCCCCTAGGATTTCATCGCCGCTATCTTTAGCAAACTCTGATTTCTTAGAAGAACTCCATAATCTTCCAGTATGCATTTCCCATTCAATAACCCCACGGATACCGTCAGGACTGAATGTCTTTTTTACCTCTTCTTCGATGTCATCTACTTGGTCAAGGCCCATTAATGCAAGGCCTGTTGCCATGACCATATCATCGTGCTGACCCGGCGCAGCCTCAACCTTGCCCCTGCCATTGTACTGTAAACGGTTCGCTTCTGTACGGAATCGAGGGCAAGTTGTGTTGCACCATCCTCGAGTAATATACTCGTACAATCGGTTGTAAAGCATCGGCCGGCTTTTCGAGGTGGTCATAAAACCTAAGCGATTCTGCCAAGCATTTGTTACTTTATCGAAACTAGAGGTGCGGTACATAAACGGATGGCCTTCGCCCTGAACGTGGTCCTGGACTGCAAGCCCATAGCTGTTGGTCTCAATAACGAGGAACGCATTGTAGCGCCTTGCGTACTCAACGACCTTTCTCGCATAAAGACTCGGCGGGATGCGCTCATAGTAACTCGCCGCCATGCGGATGTTCTTTCGATCCGTAACATCCAAAATCATAAACGCACTGTAATCGCCACCAGGACTGCCCGTTGCAGTGTCTACGCCCATGGCGTAGACGCCGAATTTTTTTGGTTTCATGTATTCGATGTAACCATCTTTGGAATCAAGAACATCAAAGTTGTCTGGGAAAAACGGAGCGCCCGTTGCCACAAAAGCATCGGTAGGTTCGGATGGGTATTCCTGATTAAAGATGTTCCAGTTGTTTGCACAGGCCGTGCGCAGCGTGTTTATCATCCAGTTAAACTGAGGCTTGGTTAGTTTGTTTTTGTAGCTGTACTCTAGCTCTTCTTCGGTGGGATCATTAAACTTTGGCTTTTCGAGGATGTAATCTGCATCAAGCTTCCAGCTTAAAAACATTTTGCTGTAGCCGCTTTCGCTGCTCCACAAATCATAAGCTTCATTCATGCCGTTTGCCGTAGACTCGAGCACGATCTTTGCGTTCTTGGTTCGGGCACCGAACAAAGACGCAATTGCTTTTTCCATGTTGGTCCAGAATGCATACTCGGACGCATGGATTAGATTGTAGGTGCTGCCTCGAAAGCTTTGAGAGCTAGCGGAGCCCACCCGAATGCTGCTGCCCGTAATAAACTTAATTTCGTTTTCTCGGGAGCGACTTGTTTCGAGCTTAAGATGCGGAGGTAAGTGCTCATGGAACAAATGGTAGATCTCAAAGATCTTTCGCACAGCCTCATCGGTATGCGCCACAATCGCAGTCCGGGTGTACTTGTTAAACAGCGTATGCCAGAAAAAATACGCAGCAATAATCGTCGTGCTGCCCAACTGACGCGCTTTAAGCAGCATCATGTGGTCGTTATCACGAATAGAATCGACGATTTTAATTTGAGATGGATTTGGAACCAGCGCTTTTAGCTCTGAGTCTTTCGTTATGATCTTTAAGTACTTCTCAGAGAAATAAGAGAAGTCTTCACGGCAACGAATAATGTCCCGGCGTAACTCATCTTGATTCATGGGCAAGCATTTCTAAAATAATCTTGAGGTTGCCCTCAATGTCTTCAAGTTCTTTTTCTATTACCTCGAGACGACCGCTAATGCCCTTAATCACCTCTAGTCGCTCGTCATTGTAGGTAGAAATTACCTGGTCGTAGCGATCTCGGAGCGCAGTCTCTCGGTCATTGTGACCGAGCGCCTGCTCTCGTAGCTGGGCCTGGAAGTTATCCGTTAAATCGTCCAGTCGCTTAGAGGTTTTCATAAAGATCCAGAATATAGCTGCCGCAGCGATCCCTAAGGGACCAAAGCCGGCAATAATCTCTACGAATTGAAGGTCCATGCACGATTATTACTCTGAATCATCGTTGGTTTGCAACGGAACAAGTTTACTTGTTTCAGATATGATGTCGTAAATCGCCGTGTTGTCTTTCTTTTTTACTTCCTCATCAAGACCCCACACTTTACGCTCCATAAGCTGGATATTACGGGCGATCTCAGTGGCAATCTTAATGGTATAAAGCTGCTTTGCGGGCTGGGCTTCAGGATAAGCGCTAGCCCTGGCCAAAGTTTCTTCGAGCATCTGGGAAAGAATAGCCGACGTAGCCTTTTGGCGGACAATTACGTCCTCTATTGCAAGATGAACCTCTAGTTTTGTGTGCTCTGTCTTTTTTGTTATTTCCGCACGGGCGTATTCAAGCAGTTTATCAGGCGACGCATCGTCCCGACTCCATCGTTCGCTCTTTTTCCACCTTGAAATTGTGCGGGTTGTTACTCCGTGACGACGAGAAAGATCTACGGCGTTCTCGCCGTTTTCCCATTCAGCCCGAATAATCGAACGAAGCACATGATTGATGCTGCCGTCGTCGCCACGTTTCACTTTGCGGCGGACACTGACGGCGCCATTGGGTTTTTTAGCGCTCATTGCACGCCCGATACTTCCTTGCCCTCTTTAGCGCCCTTGTTCGCAAGGTACTTGCGTGTTTTGTCGTCGGTATCTTCGTGAAGAATTAAATGAGCGTCCTGGATCCACATCGTGATGAGCTTTAGAATCGGAGCCAGGTTCTCTTCTTCGTTAGGGTCTAGGCCGAGAAGAGAAGATCGCATGCTTTTAATTCGCTTAATAAACTGAGCGTGCTTTTTGGTTAAGGTGGAGACCTCTCGCCCTTCGGTAAGCATGACCGGAATACCCGTCTCGTCCATCGTAATGCCCCATAGCGCACGGACGTGCTGCTCTACGGTCATATCCTTAGTTTCCTTGTGCAGGCGACACTGATCCAGACTCATCAAGACCTGGTTCATGCTTTCTGCGAAGGCCCCTTCAAGCAGATAACGGTTTAATACAGGGGTATACTTCTCTTTGCGTTTAGACATGTCTGTCCTCCAATGTCCGGTTAGGTACCAAAAAAATCGTTCGCTGGAAAATTGTATATATATAGGAGGGGAGAGGAGAGCCGGAGGAGGACCGGGTTTCATCACCAGGTTATGAGCGATGCTGCCCTTCCGTTCTGGCGTTCACCTGTCTGCTAGCTGCAAAGCTCCGTCCAAATAAACCTGGTTTCACTTCGTGAACCGCTTCGCTACCAGGCTTATTTCGACTCCAGGGTTGAGCCGGCAAGCTGGCGCTTTCCGGACCGGCATTTAAGCCGGCTAAACTGGAGGCGATATGCCTAGCAAGAAGAGTGAAGCGTCGAAGCAAATGACAACCGGGTTCCCAACCGATTTGCCATCAGGATCAGGCGAGCACGAAGCTCGTTTCTTTATTGATCCGAGGGTGCGTAATTCGGATGGCGAAATGACGCCGAAGAGCGTTAAGTTCATCGAGAACCCTCAGCCCGATGGGAGCGTTGAGCGAGTTCGCTTGCTGTCTTACTCAATGCTTGTCGAACATCAGGGCTCTACCCATTGCTGCTATGTCGAGGTCCGTAAGCACCTTGATTTCATTGTGGCATCTGGCGATGACTCGATGGAGCAAGAGCTTGATCGTGACCTTGCTAAAGCGATGCGGGGCGAATTCGTTGATACGATAACGATCGTAGCTAAAGCGGATTACACCGATCGCAGTAACAAGCTTGTCATTGCGAAAAATGGGCGTGCTAACTTGGCTTAGGGCGATTGCGGGTCATCGGCGCTTCGGCGTCGGTGGCTCGCTTTTTTTTTGTGACATGCGCTGGTCTTTCACGTTCGGGCAGCATCGCATGACGCACAAGCCTGCGAGTTTGAAGCCCTCTATAATAGCGAGATGTGACATCAAGCGACAGTCTATATGACGATACCAGACGATAGTAGCGATGGGTCGCCGCCCCATAAGCCAACCAAGACAACCCCAATGTCGGGGCGGCAGACGAAAGGAATATAATGAATCTGCATCGTACTGAAATCGCTAGTCTTTTAAAACTTAAACAGAGCAATACGTTCAATGTCGTTGAGGTCTATAATGTAGGCATGAATACTATCGGTATACCGAAAGTGTTTAACCTTGTCCGTAGTGGCAATCCACACGACACCCATCTCGAGACATTCCGCAAGGATGATAGCGACATTGATGCATACGATGTCTGGGATAACGATGACACCGTTAAGTGTCTATCATGTCAATCACCTGAAGCCGTTGATCGTGGTGTAAAGATTACGAAGCAGCGCTTCCTTGGTAAATGGGTTGAAGCTACCGAACACCTTGCTCCTTTATGCAGTGACTGCATGACGACTAAACAGTCTGGCTCTAGCGGGCATGTAGGTGTGACGATGCCTCCTCCCTCAGGATACATCACGAACTATATCAAGGACGATACAAGCTATAGTCGTAGCGCTGGACACACTCGTAATCCTGGTATCACGCACAAGCGAGCGGCTCGTTGTAGTGCAGGATCTACTGGTAAGTATTTCCGCATGGGCACTGTAAAGATCACGAACACTTTAACCGGTAAGCAATCAAGCTTTAAGCTGTAAGGACTAGTCATGCTAGAAAGAACATACATTGGTACCGACAATGAAGGGAGGCTTGCTTTCTATACCGAGAAAGTAACCTCGTGTGATTGTTGTGGTATTGAACCTAATGCTGATGAAGGGATCACGCTTCAGCGTTACGCTCATCAAGAGAACTACGATCCAACGGACATACTTTGTACGGTA
>TARA_R110002124_G_scaffold131268_1_pt1 | contig 16886 bp, 15 predicted proteins | sample TARA_R110002124 | Tara Oceans TARA_R110002124 (sample SAMEA4397445) | marine metagenome | biome: Polar Biome; feature: [SRF] surface water layer (ENVO:00010504); material: water (ENVO:00002006), including particulate matter (ENVO:01000060) such as... | depth 5 m | reverse complement strand
TTTTTTACTTAAATTTCATTAATTCTAATTGACTTAGTATTATAATATCTTATTTTTGTTTAAACATTTTTATAAAAAAATGAACAATATTAAGAGTCAATTCAGTATCAAGGATCTTGAAAACCTTACAGGTATTAAGGCACACACCATACGAATTTGGGAAAAACGTTATAATCTGCTAAATCCTAAACGTACAGAAACTAATATTAGATATTACGATTTGGCGAGTTTTCAGAAGTTACTTAACGTGGGTTACCTTAACAATAATGGGTATAAAATTTCTAAAATAACAACGATTGAAGAAGAGGAAATCCCAAAATTAGTAAGAGAAATTGCCTCTAAAAACGACGTAGATAATCATGCTATTAATACTTTAAAATTGGCTATGCTCAATTTTGACCAAGCACTTTTTTATAATACCTACAAATCACTCTTAAAAGAAAAATCGTTTAGAGGCATCTTTTACGATGTGTTTATTCCGATGCTATCTTATATTGGTCTGCTTTGGCAGACAGATACAATTACTCCTGCGCATGAGCATTTTATAACAACACTTATCCGTCAGAAAATAATTGCTAATACTGAAAGAATTCAGTCAAAACAAGTTAATAATTCTAAGAAAACCTTCGTTTTGTATTTACCAGATAACGAAATACATGAGTTGGGATTAATGTTTATTAATCACGAAATTATAAGTAATGGCTATCACTCAATTTTTTTAGGTCCTAGTGTTCCTCTTAATAGCTTAACAGATATTCAAAATTATTATGACGATATTATTTTCGTTTCCTATTTTACGGTAAAACCAGAAAAAGAAAATATGCGTAAATACATAGACTCATTCAATGATGTTATTCTAAAACCTAGTAATTCAAAATTTTGGATTTTAGGACAGATGCTTTCTCATTTAGATACAAATAATTTACCTAAAGGAATAAAAATCTTCAATAGTATAAAATCACTAATTGACGAACTTTAAATTTATTTATGCATAAAACCATATCCATAATAGGTTCAGGATTTTCAGCTTTATCAGCATCATGTTACCTTGCCAAAGCTGGCTATAAGGTATCCGTTTTCGAAAAAAACGATACGGTTGGCGGAAGAGCAAGGCAACTTATTAAAGACGGTTTCACGTTTGATATTGGTCCTAGTTGGTACTGGATGCCAGATATCTTTGAAAAATTTTTTAATGATTTTGGAAAAAGCACTAGCGACTATTATCAACTAGATAAATTAAATCCTGCCTATAAAATCTTCTTTTCGGATGATGTGATTACCATTGGCGATCACATGGATCAAATCTGCGAAGAATTTGAGCGCATAGAGTCAGGAAGTTCTAAACCACTCAGAAAGTTTATTGCTAAAGCACAAGATCATTATAATATTGCTATTAATAAAGTTGTTTTAAAGCCTGGCGTTTCTCCATTTGAATTAGTTACCAAAGAAACAGTTACAAGAATAGATCGCTTTTTTAAAACTATAAGTTCAGAGGTTCGCAAAAATTTTAAAAACCCTAAACTTATCTCAACATTAGAATTTCCGGTGCTGTTCTTAGGCGCAAAACCAAATAAAACACCATCATTCTATAGTTTTATGAATTTTGCCGATTTTGGTTTAGGCACTTGGCATCCAAAAGGTGGTATGTACGAAATTATAATAGCCATGAGAAGCCTAGCAGAAAGTCTTGGTGTTTGCATCTATACCAGCAGTAATGTTGAAAAAATTAATGTTGAGAATGGAAATTCAAGTGGTGTAACCGTGAATGGCAAAATTATAAAGTCAGATGTAGTATTAAGTGGTGCAGATTATCATCATTCTGAAACTTTACTTGATGTAGCTTACAGACAATATAGTGAAGCCTATTGGAACAAACGCACTTTTGCACCCTCTTCTCTACTCTTTTATATTGGCTTTAATAAGAAACTGAAAAATGTAGAGCATCATAATTTATTTTTTGACACTAATTTTGAAACTCACGCAGAAGAGATCTATGATGAGCCAAAATGGCCAAAAGACCCATTGTTTTATGCGAATTTTCCTTCAGTAACAGATAAAAGTATGGCACCTGTGGGTTGTGAAACTGGGTTTTTTCTCATTCCTATTGCTCCAGGATTAGAAGATACATCAGAATTACGTCAGCAGTATTTTGATATTATCATCAATAGATTTGAAAAGAGAACTAATCAAAGCGTGCAAAAGCACATACTTTTTAAAAAATCTTTTTGTGTTAAAGATTTTATAAGTGAATATAACTCTTATAAAGGAAATGCTTATGGTATGGCAAATACGCTAAAGCAAACGGCTTTTTTAAGACCAAAATTAAAAAGTAAAAAGGTAAGTGGCCTTTATTTTACAGGACAACTAACAGTACCAGGACCAGGAGTGCCACCATCATTAATATCAGGAAAGCTGGTTGCGAACCTGATTGAGAAAAATGAAATTTAATTACTACGAAAAAGAAATTAATACTATGAAATCAATTTTTGATAATGTGTCTAGAGAATGTAGTAAGACAGTTACAAATGCTTACAGCACATCATTCTCAATGGCGACCAAAATGTTATCTGACACCATCAGACAAGACATCTACAATATCTATGGATTTGTAAGATTTGCCGATGAGATTGTAGATACGTTTCATGATTATGACAAGGAAAAACTTTTCAAAAATTTTGAAAATGATTTAGAAACTGCTTTAGTTGACAAAATTAGTTTAAATCCTATTTTAAACTCGTTTCAAGAGACTTATCATAACTATGAAATAGATAAGCATTTAGTAAATTCATTTATGAATAGTATGCGCTTAGACCTGCACAAAAAAGATTATTTGACTGAGCAAGAATATAAAGACTATATATATGGCTCTGCTGATGTGGTTGGGCTTATGTGTCTAAAAGTGTTTGTTAAAGGTGATACTAAAAAATATGAAGAGTTAAAAAACTCAGCAATGCACTTAGGATCTGCTTTTCAAAAGGTGAATTTTCTTAGAGACTTGAAAGCAGATTTTGATGATTTAAGTAGAACTTATTTTCCTAATACAGATTTAAATGAACTGGATGAAGATTCAAAAAAAGCTATAATCTCTGATATAGATATAGATTTCGCAAAAGGGCTACAAGGTATTAAACGCTTACCCTTAGAAGCAAGATTCGGTGTATTTATGGCTTATCGTTATTATAACAAATTATTAGATAAATTAAAAAAAACACCAGCTTTAAAGATTAAATCTACCAGAATTAGAGTTCCAAATTATAAAAAGGTAGAATTGCTTACTAGAAGCTATGTTAGATATCAACTCAACTTACTATAATTTTTAAAGAACTATTATGCAAACTTTTTTTTGGGGACTGATTTTTTTAGCAACTTTTTTTATCATGGAATTTAATGCTTGGTTTACGCACAAGTATATTATGCATGGTTTTTTATGGAATTTACATAGCGATCACCATCACAAAGATCACAACAGTTGGTTTGAGCGTAACGATGCGTTTTTTATTTTCTATGCTGCTGTAAGTATAACTTGCTTTTATTTATGGAGTTACGAAAGCGTTTGGTATTGTCTACCTATTGGATTAGGTATATTAGTATATGGAGCTGCTTACTTCATTGTTCATGATATTTTTATTCACCAACGTTTTAAATGGCTACGAAACATTGACAATAAATATGCTAGAGGGTTAAGACGTGCTCACAAAATTCATCATAAACATCTAGGTAAAGAAAAAGGTGAAAACTTTGGTATGCTGATTGTACCTTTAAAATATTTTAACTAAATTATTCTGAAAGCAAATTATCTAGTTGGTTTCTTACCGTTTCGCTATTCCAATCAATAGCACCAGATTCATCAACAACAATTTCTCCTTGTTTGTTTATAACGAAAGTTCTTGGAATAGAGCCTGTTTTTAATTCATCAGGAATTTCATTTAACGGATTAAAAACTAAAAAATCAAAACCTTTCTTTGTTTTGAATTGTTCTACAGTTTTAAAATTATCGCTCGTTACAAATAGAAATACCACTTTATCATTATAATCATTATATAATGCTTGAAGACTTGGCATCTCTGCAATACAAGGAGGACACCATGTTGCCCAAAAGTTTATAAGGACAACTTTACCTTCGGTTTCTTTAAAGTTGAGCGTTGTATTTACATCCGACTTTAATTTCCAATTAGAAAATGATACAGTAGCTCTATCATCTTGGTCTATAAGTGACGAAGTATTAAAGAAACTTAGGCCTTTATGCAGTAAAACCTGTAATGGTTGTCTTGTCTGCGGAATAATAAGTATAGCAATAACAATTAAAAATACAATATTACGTTTGGTAAGTTTGCCTTTCATTGTTGATAAAATTAAGCGATTGTTTTATAAATTCTAATCTTTTTGCGGTTAAAATCTATAATATTTTCATCTTTTAGTTCATTCATTAAAATATTTAAGGTTGGTCGAGAAATTCCAATTAAAGATGCAATATCTTTTTGTGTGTATGGATGATTTATAATATTATCCCCTGTTTTATTACAATCATATCCATAATCTGAACATAACTCATATAAAAACTCTAATAATCGTGTCTTAGAATCTTTAAATAATAGTAACTGAAGACGGCGTTCTAATTTTTTAAACTTTAATCCAATAAATTTATAAATTCTTAAACCAAAGGTTTTGTTATCTCGCATTAACTTATGCATGGTATCTACACTTACTGGACAGATAGTTGTATAATTATCTATAGATTGCGCAAATTCATCTCTTTTTTCTTCGCCTAAAATGGCTGTCTCCCCAAACAAATCACCTTTACTAAGAATAGATTTTACGACTTCCGATCCATTTTCATTATAATAACCAATCTTTACTTTACCTTTTTCTATAAGATATACTTTGTTTGCAGCATCTTCTTCAAAGTAGATGTAATCACTTTTTTTATAAGCATCAAAATTGTGGCAAGTCTTATATGCATTGAATTTATGAGGGCATAACAAGTTGAATAGATTAACATCTTCAAAAACCCATATAGAATTCATAACTGTTTTGGTTATAAGAATAATAAATATAGTCGTAATTAATTTAAGTTCCTTTCAATTAAAATCAAAAGAAACTCCTAGTTTAAGACTAGGAGTTTCAAATAAATTATAATAAATGAAATTATGCATTCTCTTTCTTAATTAAATTAAGTGCAGAACCTTCATTATACCATTCGATTTGAGAATCATTATACGTATGATTTACAGCAATTGTATCTTTAGATCCATCTGTATGTACAAGTTCTATATGCAACTGTTTACTAGGTGCAAACTCGTTTAAATCTAAGAAGTTAAATGTATCATCTTCTTGTATTAAATCGTAATCCGCTTCATTAGCAAAGGTTAAACCTAACATTCCTTGCTTTTTAAGGTTTGTTTCGTGAATGCGAGCAAAAGATTTTACAATTACCGCAGCTACACCAAGTTGTCTTGGTTGCATAGCTGCATGCTCTCTAGAAGAACCTTCTCCATAATTATGATCACCAACTACAATAGATTTTACTCCTGCAGCTTTATAAGCTCTAGCAGTATCTGGCACACCACCAAATTCACCTGTCAATTGGTTTTTAACAAAGTTGGTTTTTTTACCAAATGCATTTACAGCACCAATTAATGTGTTGTTAGCAATGTTATCTAAATGGCCTCTAAAACGTAACCAAGGACCAGCCATAGAGATATGGTCAGTTGTACATTTTCCAAATGCTTTAATTAACAATTTCGCACCAGTAATATTATCTCCAAGAGGTGTAAAAGGTTCTAATAATTGTAAACGCTCTGATGTAGGGTTAACAGAAATTTCTACTCCACTTCCGTCAGCAACTGGTTCTAAATAGCCATTGTCTTTTACATCAAATCCTTTTGGTGGTAATTCCCATCCCGTTGGCTCATCGAACATAACTTCTTCACCATTTTCGTTAATGAGTTTATCCTTTAATGGATTAAAATCCAAGCGACCAGCAACTGCGATTGCTGCAGTTAATTCTGGTGATGCAACGAATGCATGCGTATTTGGATTTCCATCTGCACGCTTTGCAAAGTTTCTATTAAAAGAGTGCACAATACTATTCTTAGGTGCATTTTTAGGATCATTGTACCTAGCCCATTGACCTATACATGGGCCACAAGCATTGGTGAATATCTTTGCGTCTAATTTTTCAAAGATTCCTAAAATACCATCACGATCAGCTGTATAACGCACTTGCTCAGAACCAGGATTTATACCTAACTCAGCTTTCATTTTCAAGCCCTTATCTAAAGCTTGTTGTGCTATAGAAGATGCTCTAGATAAATCTTCATAAGATGAATTTGTACAAGAACCAATCAATCCCCATTCTACTTGAATTGGCCAATCGTTAGCTTTTGCTTTCTCTGTCATTGCATTACCAACTTCAGTAGATAAATCTGGAGTAAAAGGGCCATTTAATAATGGTCCCAACTCTGATAAATCAATATCTATAACCTGATCAAAATATTGCTCAGGGTTTGCATATACATCAGCATCAGCCGTTAAGTATGGTCTAATTTTATTTGCTTCTTCTGCAACATCTGCTCTATCAGTAGCACGTAAATAACGCTCCATAGAATCATCGTAACCAAATGTTGATGTTGTTGCGCCAATTTCAGCTCCCATATTACAAATAGTCCCCTTGCCTGTACAAGACATAGACGTTGCTCCAGGACCAAAATATTCTACAATAGCACCAGTACCTCCTTTTGCAGTAAGTATTTCTGCAACTTTTAAAATCACATCTTTTGGTGCCGTCCAACCAGAAAGTTTCCCAGTTAATCTTATACCAATTAATTTTGGGAATTTTAATTCCCAAGCCATTCCTGCCATTACATCAACAGCATCAGCACCACCTACACCAATTGCAACCATTCCTAATCCACCAGCATTAACTGTATGTGAATCTGTACCAATCATCATTCCTCCAGGAAATGCATAATTTTCTAATACCACTTGGTGAATAATGCCTGCTCCTGGTTTCCAAAACCCAATTCCATATTTATTAGAAACTGACTCTAAAAAATTAAATACTTCACTGCTTGTGCTATTTGCATTCTTTAAATCTGTCGCTGCGCCTTCTTTTGCTTGTATTAAGTGATCGCAGTGCACTGTTGTAGGAACAGCAACTTTAGGCTTACCTGCTTGCATAAACTGTAACAATGCCATTTGAGCAGTTGCATCTTGGCAAGCCACACGATCTGGTGCAAAATCCACATAATCCTTACCTCTTGTAAAGGCTTTAATAGGTTTTCCTTCCCATAAATGTGTGTATAATATTTTCTCTGAAAGTGTTAATGGTTTTCCAACAATTTCTCTGGCTGCATCAACGCGTTCTGCCATTTTGGTGTAAACACCTTTTATCATATCGATGTCAAATGCCATATTTTTATGTATTTAAATTTATTCTAATTTATAGTCTAGCAAAAATACAAATAATAGCAGGTATTAAAAAAATCTTATCTAATCTATTGTAATTTTAAATAATAGATAATTTTAACATCCAGTATCAGCATAAAATTAAGGATTCATTAAAATAACGACATCAAATCTTGCAAATTCATAAAGACAAAACATATCAAACAGAACTTCTATTTATCGAAAAAAACAATGCTAGAATAATTAAGCTCTATTGATATTTTTAATAACCTTAAGTTTGCAATAAATAACAACTATATGCTTCTTGTTTTTTTAAGTTGGATTTATATTTTTATAACAGCTAAAAACTTTGGAATCCTATTTACAAAAATTTTTAGTATTGAGCGTTGTAATGTTTTTGTTTTGCAAATTTTAGGGCTTTTCTCTTATGCCATTACTACAAGTTTCTTTGCCTTTTTTATTAGAATTAATATTGAATATTACCTATTTATTTTAATCTTAAATATTGTAATTATTTATAGCTATAAGAGTACCATTAAGCAATATTTTAATTCTATATTACTATCATTTAAAAATCTTAAGTTTCAATATAAAACCCTTTACTTAGTTCTGTTTATTATTATTTTAGCTCAGAGCAGTACTAAACCCTATCTCCTTGATAATGAAACCTATTATATTCAAACGATAAAATGGATTAACGAATATGGCTTTGTAAAAGGTTTAGCAAATGTTCATTTATTTTTGGGCCAAAATTCATCATGGCATATCTTACAAGCAGGATTTAATTTTCCGTTTTTTTCCAGTTTTTACAATGATTTAAATGGCTTTTTATTTATAATATTTGGTTTTTTCGCTATTGAAAAGTTGAATAGTTATAAAACGAGCGAAGACAATCAAAGTTTTAACTTAGGGTTAGTACTCCTGTTTTCACTTTTTTTAATGCAATTTGTTAATGCACCATCACCAGATTTACTTATATTTTTAATAACACCATATATATTTTATCTGTTTATTATAAACTATAAAAATATTAGTGCAACTAACTTTAAAATAATTTTAAGTCTGGTTATTTTCTTGTGTTTTGTAAAAGTAACGATGGCAGTTTTATTGATTTTACTTTTAATTCTTTTTATCAATAATTACAAGAATATAAAAAAAGAGATATGGCAATATTCACTTTTTTGCATTACCATTTTTGGGTTGTTTGTTGCAAAAAATGCTATTATTTCTGGCTACTTATTATACCCAATCTCACAAATAGATGTTGTCAATTTTGATTGGAAAGTACCAAAGAAACTTTTAGAGTTTTACAAACTTGGCACTTACCTAGAAGGCATGAGTAATATTGATGTATCTCAATTAGGTTTCTTAGAAAAAATTAAACTATGGCTTACTTTACCCAAATTAGATGGGCTGTTTAATAAAGTTTTTGCGCTATTATTAATTGCTTTCCCTTGGGTTATTTATAAGAATAAAGATAAGTCTTGCCTATTGTTAATATACGCATTAGCAATTCTTCAATTTATTATACTATGGTTTACGTCACCTCAATACAGATTCTTTTTTGTGTTTGTTTCATTTTTAGGTATACAAGTATTTGCAACTATTATAACGAATAAGAGAGTCGGATTGTATTTAGTTTCTTTATCTATTTTTTTAAGTGCTATTCCTGTTTTTTCAACTATTAATTTAAATGCATTTACAAACAATAATTTTGCAATGGAATTGAACACATTCAAATTAAAAAACGTAATTATTCCAGAAGAAAACACTAGAACAAAAACTAAATTCACCAAACACAATGTAGATAATTTTGAATTTTATTCACCCAATAAGGATGTGTTCTTTTGGGTTACTGGTAATGGAGAATTACCTTGTGTAAACACAAAACAAATAGAGTACATAAAATATTACTTTAAATACGTGCCGCAATTGCGAACTGATGATTTAGAAGATGGCTTTAAATCTGTATTAATTGAGGATTAATATAATCTTAAAATAAGCTTTCAATAATTTTTTCGTCAGTAACTCCTTCAGCTTCTGCTTTGTAGTTCTTAATGATTCTGTGTCTTAGAATCCCTGTGGCAACTGCCTGAATATTTTCAATGTCTGGTGAAAACTTACCATTTGTTGCAGCATGTGTTTTAGCAGCCAAAATTAAATTTTGTGACGCTCTTGGTCCTGCTCCCCAATCTACAAATTCCTTTACAATATCAGCAGCAGTATTCGCTTTTGGCCTTGTTTTACTTACCAAGGAAACTGCATATTCTACAACATTATCTGCTACAGGAATACGACGTATTACATTCTGAAAATCTATAATTTCTTGGGCTGTAAATAAAGGGGTTACGCTTTGCTGAATATCTGTAGTAGTCGCTTTTACAACATCTACTTCTTCTTGAAAAGATGGATACTCTAAATTAATGGCAAACATAAAACGGTCTAATTGCGCTTCTGGCAAAGGATATGTTCCCTCTTGCTCTATTGGGTTTTGAGTTGCTAAAACAAAATAAGGTAAACTTAATTTATATTGATGACCAGCGACTGTAACTGAACGTTCTTGCATCGCTTCTAATAAAGCGGCTTGAGTTTTTGGTGGTGTTCTATTAATCTCATCTGCGAGAATAATATTTGCGAAAATTGGCCCTTTTATAAACTTAAATTGTCTTTTTTCATCCAAAATCTCACTCCCTAATATATCACTTGGCATTAAATCTGGCGTAAACTGAATACGTTTAAAATCTAATCCTAATGCCTTAGCAATAGTATTTACCATTAAGGTTTTTGCCAAACCAGGAACACCAATTAAAAGTGAGTGGCCACCCGAAAAAATGGAAATTAAAATCTGATTAACTACATCATCTTGCCCAATAATTACTTTCGCAATTTCTTGCTTTAGTATAGCGTATTTCTTTACAAAATTTTCAATTGCAACCACATCAGACATATTCCTATTGATTTTTTAACCAGTTACTTTGAAAATCGCAATCTCTGTACTCTCCATTAATCTTTATAAAAGTCTCTTTAATAGTTTCTTTTTGCCATTTCTCTATAGCTTTAATTTGTTTGTCTTGTAGTGCTAATTCTTTTATCTTAAGATAATCTCTAGCGAAGTCAGCTTCATGATCGTCTATTCTATCAGTAACGGTTAAAATTTTAAATTTCTTTCTATTTACCCGATCTTCGTCTGGTAATACTGCACTTATTTCTCCATCTTTTAAATCTTGAATTTGAGAATACAACTCTGGCTCCATTCTAGTCAATTCAAAATTAAAATCTTGTGTTGTTGGGTTGGTCAATTGACCTCCTTCAAATTTCGTCTCTTTTTCATCACTAAACTCTCTTGCTGATTCAGCAAAGGTTAAGGTGCCATCTACAATTTTAGCTCTCACTTTATCTATCTCATCTTTAGCTTTTTGAATAGCATCTGACGTTAATTCTGGTCGTAATAGAATATGTCTCACATCATATTCTTGACCTCTAATTTTTTCTAAAAAAATAATATGGTAGCCAAATTCAGATTCAAAAGGTTCAGAAATTTCACCTTCTTGCAAAGAAAATGCCACATCTCTAAACTCTTTTACCATTCTTGGACGTTTTCTGTTTAACGTATATTTTCCACCAGTAGATTTAGAGCCAGAATCTTCAGTATAGAACAATACTTTTGTTGTAAAACTAGAACCATTTTCTTCTACATCCTTCTTAAAGCCTTTTAATTTGTCTATTACAGCTTGCTTGGCTTCTTTGGTTACTTCAGGAATAACTACAATTTGAGCCAATTTTAGCTCTGTACCAAAAGTTGGGCGCTCATCTTTAGGAATATCATTAAAAAATTGTCTCACTTCTTCTGGCGTTACTTCTACATCTGCTGTAACTTTCTTCTGCATTTCTTGAGCCAAATATCCATTCTTATTAATCTCGTACATCTCTTCTCTAAGAGCTTCTTCAGAATCTTTCTTATAGAATTTTAGCAAACCAACCATATCACCTTTGGTCTGTGATAAAATACCTTGAATCTGTTGCTCTACCAGCGATTGTATATATAACTCATTAACGATGACACTATCTTGTATAGCCTGATGCGCATATAATTTGCCTTCTAACAAACTACCAAAAAGCTCACAGCGTGTAATTCCTTGTAAATCGGCTCCTTGTGCTTTCAATTGTGCTATCTCTCTATCTAAGTCAGATTCTAAAATGATAAAATCACCAATTACAGCAGCCACACCATCTGCTTTAATACGTTTTTTATTTACAACAGTATCTTTTGGCTTTTCAACCTGTGGTTTTTCATCATCAATAATTTCTTGAGCATTAGAAAAATTGAATGAAACAAAGCAACATAATAGAATTGCTTTAATTATAAATTTTGAACTGATTGTTTTTAATGGCATCTTTTGTAATATCATTTTTGAGTTGCTTGATGAGCTCTAATTTTCTCTTATTTATAACAATTTGCTGTATTGAAGTATTAACGTATTCTAAAGGCGCATAATCGTTTTGCAAACGTACGTCATTAACTTGCATCAAATATAGGTTTAATGAATCTTTGAGTAGTAAGAAATTAGTTTTTTTTAACAGTTGATTTTTATTTTTAAAACTTACTACAGGAATTTTTTTAGCAACGTCACTAAATTTTATCCAAATGGAGTCATTTAATGAATAAGATTTAAACTGAACAGAAATAGAATCTAAATAGGTTCTGTCTTTTTCTTCAAAACGCTTAAACCTCATTTTAATAGTATCTAAATCGATAGGATTTAAAGGTAAACTCACATATCGAAACTGTAACAAATCGTCATTTAATTTAAAGGATTCTTTATTGGCTTCATAAAATACATTGGTTTCATCGGCTCGCATAATGGTGTCTATGTTTTTCTTCACCAAACCTTCTAAATATCTTTTTGAATATAAATCATTCCTATACTGATTAACAAGTTTTGAAAATTCGTTTTGTTCGCTTTCAGAAAGATTTACCAAAGCACCATCCATTAAAAGCAGTTGTCTTGCCCACTTGTTAATATAGGCATTCACCATAAGTATGCTGTCCTCTTTACTAGCGCCTTCTGGCACAATATCTTTAACATCCTTCTTATATAAATACCTGTCATTTACTCTGGCAATAGGTTCACTATTATCTGTCTTTTTAAAAAAACTACAGCTTGTGCATAGAAGACAAAGAGCAAATATGTATAAGGTTTGTTTCAAGATTAATAAATTAGTTTCCGATTTTGGCTTTAATGGCTTTGAGTACATCTTTGTTCACTTCAACCTTAAAGCGTCGATGCAGATCACTAATCCATTCTGCTTCAATTTCGGTTTGATAATCATTAATTACATTACCTTTTGCCTCTTCTAAAGTTTTGTTTCCAGCCGGCAAAACAGCTTTTACATCAATAACATGAAACGCCTCGTTGTGCATGTAAATTTTAGACACTCCTTTTTTTACTTGGAAATTATTTGGTAATTTACTGTCTCTTGTATTAAATGTTCCTTTAGTGTAGATAACGTTCTGTTTCCCTTCTGTGTTTAGAGCTTCACTAATCTCTTCTTTAGATTTCCCTTTTTTAATCATTTTAAGAACCGTCTTCATATTAGATTCGTCTGCTGCAGATGCCATTACAACCTCTACTCTATCTTCCCATTGGTAATTAGACTTGTGTTTGTTGTAATAAGCCTCTAAACCAACAGTATCTTTTGATGCTTTGTTCCAAACTTCTTTCTCCATTAAATCGAATAACAAAAGTCCGTCTCTATACTCTTTTAGAATATTTGCAAAATCTTCATTTTCAAATTCTAAATTATCTTCTCTAAATTGAAGGATAGATTTTTCAAAAAAGGCTTCAAACTCTTTATTTATTACATCTGAGACTGGTTTGTTTTTACCACCATAAACACGTTGTGCAGTCATTAAATGGCTACCAAACTCATTATACAAAAATGGTCTGCTGTTTATAGAAAACAATGTTTTTTCTTTTTCAAAATTTTCAGGTAATCTCCATGTCCTAGCAAAAAAATCATTATTAATTAAAGATTCAAAATAAGCCTTAGCCTCCTGATTATATGAGATTTTATAACGTTTTTTTAGTTCGTTAACCATCGCTGTATTAATTAATTTAGAGCGTGAGTCTCTTTTTACCCTTGCTTCTAAAGATGTTTTTACATCTTTAAATTTTTGCACTGGCTTAAGGTCAATACGCTTAACAATGTGCCATCCATATTGGGTTTTAAATGGCTTACTTACATCTCCATTATTTTTTAAAGAAAATGCAGTGTCTTCAAATATCTCAGAGCTTAATTGTCCGCTTTTAAAAGCTGATAATTTACCTCCATTCTTAGCCGAACTTTTATCATCAGAAAACTGTTTAGCTAATGATTCAAAACTTTCGCCTTGATTCATTTTTTTATAAATATCATTAATTCTTTGTTTTGGATCTAAAAGTGAATCTGCTTGTTTTAAATTAATCATAATATGAGCAGCAGTAAGAGTTCCTCTAGATGGTCTTTTATTTTTTATGTTTACCACATGAAAACCAAATTGTGTTCTAAACGGTTTAGACAATTCACCTTTTGGTGTATTGTATGCAGCAGTTTCAAAACCATAAACCATTTTAAAGGCAGAGAAATAACCTAGATCCTCTAAAAAAATGGTGCTACCATTATGCATATCTGCTTTAACAACATCAAACCCTTCTTTTAAAACACGTTCTCTTAAAGCCAAAACATTATTGTATGCAGATATCGTATCTGTTGTAAATTCGTCTAAGCGTACTAAAATATGTGACGCATTAATATCTATATTGCTTCGGTTATAAGCTTCTTTAACCAAAGCCTCAGTAACCTTGTTTTCAGACAAATAATTCTTAGTTAATTGCTTTTTATAGCTCAAAAACTCGCGTTGATACTTTTTATCTTCATGAAACTTTAAGCGTCTTGCTTCCTTAAGTTTTAATTGATATTCTGTAAATAGTTTTAAATAGCCGTCGATATCCTTCTGACTTTCATCTTTTACTAAATCTAAATTTTTGTTATAAACTCTTAGAAATTCTGAAGACATTACAGGCTCATCATCTACTCTAAGAAGTACCTCATCTTTATCTTGAGAAAAAGAAGAATTAAGTGCCAATAGCACTACCAATAAACATTTAAATTTAATACTCATATTCTTTTTTTATATTGCAATACTTATAATTATTCGCTTTTATAAAGCTCAGCAAAAATAACATAAATCCATTATTTTACAAGCTGAAAGTCTTTCATTATTTATATAATTAGCCTAACAGATGTAGTAAAAATCATACCAAAGTGAAACTTTGAGAAATCTAATTCTTATTTGAACAATTAAAAACGTATAAACGTCGAAAAATTTCATCTATTGCAAGTGGGTTTCATACTTTTATAAAAATTCCCTCAATAATGAAATACACAACTGAAATCCTTATACAAAAGCCTATCGAATACGTGATACGGAAAATGGATTCTTCTGAAAACATGAAACATTGGCAAGAAGGCTTAGTTAGTACTGAACATATATCTGGCACACCTGGTATGTTTGGTGCTAAAATGAAATTGAATTATGGTTTTGGTAAACGCAAGATGGAATTGGTTGAAACAATTACCAAACAAAATTTTCCTGAAGAAATCCATGCAACATACAGCACAAAAGGCATTCGCAATATTCAACAAAACTATTTTAAAAGCACAGGAGATAGTTGTACTAAATGGATTGCTACAAACGAATTTCAACCCACTAATTTTAAAATGAATGCCATGTTATTTTTAATGCCCAAAGCATTTAAAAAGCAAACCAAAACATATATGGCAAACTTTAAAAACTTTGTAGAACAAGGAATTTCTATAACTAATGCGAAAACTAAAGTTAATTTGGGATTTTAGAGGGCCAGCTAGTTTAAAAACTGCCGAGCATCATTTAATTCACTTAAAGGAATACATTCAACTTAAAAATTTAGATATAACAATTACTGGTGTAGAAACACTAAGTGATATGCATAGTCTAGCCTATTTAGTAGTTGCGGAATCTGAAATGAAACCTATTAGAGATGCGTTGAAACCTCATAGAGGCCAGGTTTATTCTGAATAATTAAAATAGCCGCTTAAAAAACGCTTGAATAAATCGCTTTGGTGGTACTGACAAGATAATTTTTAAATCTTCAAATAATGAGGATTCTTCATCCAAAAACTTAAAAATAGTTTTGGTATTAGCCTTTTTAAACATCGATGAAAATAATGACGCACCATCTTCATTATGACTGGCCAAAACATCTAAAAATATGAGATCATAAAACCAATATTTGGTCTTTTTATGAAATTTAGACAAGTTTTTTTCTTTCTTTAGAAATAACACTAAATTTTTTGTTTTTTTAGATGCATTTTTAAAGGTATAACCTGTACTTGTTTTTGTCCAACCACCAGCTGTACCAATATTTAGAATATGTTTAGAATTTAATTTTGAAAACTTAAAGGAAGTCATTGGAATTGAACCCTTTTCTTTTTCAATGATTTCGTAGTTTACAATACCTTTTTCGCTTAAATAATCCTTTATAGCGTCCTCATAATCAACATGCTGCAATAATTTTTTTGAAAACAAGGTATATTCAAATAGTGCCGTTCTCTTATCTGATGGCAAGACATACATAAAACGTGTATTGCCGTTTTGCTCAACTTTAAAATCCATAAATGTCGCTACGGAATCATCAAAACAATCTTCTCTTGTTTTTACAAACCAACCTAAAAAATGCTGCTGTAACACAGGATACTTTTTTTGCGATTTGTACACTTCAGGATTTGGTAAACTATTAAAAAGTTTAGCACCAAAATAACGCTCTTTTTTAGTAATGACTTGCACTCCATTTTCTATTTCCGTAAAGGAGTTAACTGAATCTTCAACGAATTTAATATTAGGTTTTAGGCTAATACTGTCCCAAAGTGATTTGTAAAACTTTTCACTTCTAATCATTTTATAATTAAACGGTGAAATGGCGATGGTTTTAGAAAATGTATTACTCCCAAAGAAAATATTAGACCAGCTTTTATGTAATAAATGATCCCACTCACCTGTTCCTTCTTCCCAGTAACACCAAGTTCTATCGTTACCTTTATTTTTATCTTTATCAATTATTAAGATTAACTTATCATTAAAAAAAGCATCTTGAGACATTCTATATGCTAGCATTAAACCTGAGGCACCAGCTCCTAATATTATATAATCAGATGTAATCAAGATTGTGTATTATAGATTTTAAAATGTAAAACTAATTCATTTTCTTATGACAAGATAATAATAGGTTTGACTTTATTACAATTATAAGTATGGCCAATTAAATTTTTTAAAAAGGTGAAATTGTTTAAAGTTGACTTTAAGAAACGATAGTTAATTGCCGGGATTTAATTTGACGTTTTCATTTAAGCTTTTTATTTTTAAAAACTTGACTTTGTAAAAATTTTCAACGAACTTCGTT
>TARA_R110002124_G_scaffold91388_1_pt1 | contig 16918 bp, 16 predicted proteins | sample TARA_R110002124 | Tara Oceans TARA_R110002124 (sample SAMEA4397445) | marine metagenome | biome: Polar Biome; feature: [SRF] surface water layer (ENVO:00010504); material: water (ENVO:00002006), including particulate matter (ENVO:01000060) such as... | depth 5 m | reverse complement strand
CCCGAAGCGATCAAGATGACGCTCTTTGTCGCCAACCTCTATTTTCCCCCTACCGCAACCTCGCGCCAGAACCTGCTGAATGAAGGCTTAGCGGACTCCGCTCACCCTGTCGAGTCCCGCTAACAACAAACAGAACTGTCAACTGTTTGCTAAGAGACTCAAACTTACTTGGATCAATATCAATGCTAAAACTGAAAGACGTCAAAATCGCTGTGGTAGGGCTGGGATACGTTGGCCTCCCGCTCGCCGTTGAATTTGGCAAGCAGCGCGGTGTTATTGGTTTTGACATTAATCAGCAGCGGATAAACGCACTCCAGGCGGGCCACGACAGCACGCTAGAGGTCAGTGATGTTGAACTCGGGCAGGCGACAAACCTTAGCTTTAGCGCCAATCCGGCAGAGCTTGAGGTAGCCAACCTGTATATCGTTACCGTGCCTACCCCCATTGACGAGCACCAGCGCCCAGACTTGACACCGCTCTGCAAGGCCTCTGAGGCTATTGGCAAGGTGCTGAGTAAAGGCGATGTTGTTATATACGAGTCGACTGTTTACCCCGGTGCCACGGAAGAGGTTTGTATTCCGGTGCTTGAGCGCGTATCCGGGCTTAGGTTTAACCAGGACTTTTTTGCGGGTTATAGCCCCGAGCGGATAAACCCAGGCGACAAAGAGCATCGCGTCACCACCATCAAAAAAGTAACGTCCGGTTCAACACCTGAAGCCGCAGACCTGATTGATTCGCTTTATAACGAGATCATCACAGCGGGTACGCATAAGGCCAGCAGTATCAAGGTGGCTGAGGCAGCCAAGGTGATCGAGAACACCCAGCGCGACCTGAATATCGCGCTGATTAACGAGCTGGCGGTGATTTTTAACAAGATGGGGATTGATACCGAGGCGGTGCTTCAGGCGGCTGGTACCAAATGGAACTTCTTGCCGTTCCGGCCGGGTTTAGTTGGTGGGCATTGCATTGGCGTAGACCCCTATTACCTTACGCATAAAGCACAGTCGATTGGATATCACCCTGAAATCATTCTCGCCGGGCGTCGTCTGAACGACAGCATGGGCGCCTATGTGGTGTCTCAGCTAGTCAAAGCTATGCTGAAAAAGCGTATCCATGTAGAAGGGGCGCGTGTGTTAATAATGGGCCTCACTTTCAAAGAGAACTGCCCGGACCTGCGAAATACCAAGATTATTGACGTGGTGAGAGAGCTGGGCGAATACAACATCGAGGTAGATGTGTATGACCCCTGGGTTTCCGCAGAGGAGGCTAAGCGTGTGTACGGTCTTAACCCGATTAGTGAGCCGCAGCCAGGAGCCTACGATGGTATCGTTCTGGCCGTCTCGCATCAGCAGTTCATCACTATGAGCGAGCAGGACTATCGCCAGCTCGGAAAACCCAAGCATGTGTTGTATGACCTCAAATACTTGCTACCTGAAGGCCAGTCAGACCTGCGTCTTTAAGCCCGAACCGATAACCGAATACAGAAGCCTGTTCGCCCAACGGAAGAACCGGCTTGACAGTTTTTACGGAATAACACCATGACCCGCTTCGAAGAACTGCTGCAGTCCCTACCCCAAAACCCGAAGACCTGGCTGGTCACCGGCGTCGCCGGCTTTATCGGGTCCAACCTGCTGGAAACCCTACTCAAGCTGGACCAGACCGTCATAGGCCTGGATAACTTCGCAACCGGCTACCAGCGCAACCTGGACGAAGTGCAAAGCCTGGTTGCTCCTGAACAATGGCAGCGCTTCCGTTTTATCGAAGGTGATATCCGCAACCTGGAAGACTGCCGCAAGGCATGTGAGAGTGTGAACTATGTTTTGCACCAGGCCGCCCTTGGCTCAGTACCACGCTCGATCAATGATCCGATCACGACTAACGCAACCAACATCGACGGCTTTCTGAATATGCTGGTGGCCGCGCGTGATGCCAAGGTAGACAGCTTTACCTACGCGGCCAGCAGCTCAACTTACGGCGACCATCCGGGATTGCCAAAAGTAGAGGATGTCATCGGCAAGCCACTGTCGCCATATGCCGTGACCAAGTATGTAAACGAGCTCTATGCCGATGTATTTGCTAAAACATACGGCTTCAATTCGATTGGACTGCGTTACTTCAACGTATTTGGTAAGCGTCAGGACCCGGATGGTGCTTATGCAGCGGTAATTCCCAAGTGGACTGCTGCGATGATCAAAGGCGACGACATATTCATCAATGGAGACGGCGAAACGAGTCGGGACTTCTGCTATATCGACAATACTGTGCAGGCCAACCTACTCGCCGCTACAACGCACGCTGCCGAAGCGCTAAGCCAGGTTTACAACGTTGCTGTAGGCGATCGGACAACGCTTAACCAGCTTTTTAGCGCGATTCAGCAAAGCCTACGGACTAATGGCGTGACCGTAGAAAACAATGCGCAGTACCGCGATTTTCGCCCAGGTGATGTTCGTCACTCTCAGGCAGATGTTGGTAAAGCGCAGAGACTGCTGGGTTATAAACCGAGATACGACATTGTGGCTGGTATTGATCTAGCTATGCCTTGGTATATCCGTTCAGTTGAGACTTGAAGGAACACAATGAAGATTCTTGTCACAGGTGGTGCCGGTTTCATTGGCTCAGCCGTCATTCGCCATATTATCAATACCACTACAGATAGCGTGGTCAATCTGGATAAGTTGACCTACGCTGGCAACCTTGAATCCCTCAACGATGTCAGCGGCGACTGCCGTTATTCGTTTGAGCAAGTCGATATCTGCGACAGTGCATTGCTGGATAGCGTGTTGGATAACCATCAACCGGATGCCATCATGCATCTCGCCGCCGAGAGCCATGTGGATCGCTCCATTGATGGTCCGGCCGAGTTTATCCAGACCAATATTTTGGGTACCTACATCTTACTGGAAGCTGCTCGCCATTATTGGCAGGCAATGGCGCCGGAAAGAAAAAGTCGGTTCCGTTTTCACCATATCAGTACCGACGAAGTCTACGGTGATCTGCCCCACCCGGACGAAGCGCAAGACGCATGTGAGTACCTGTTTACAGAAACAACCGCGTACGCCCCGAGCAGTCCCTATAGCGCCAGTAAAGCCAGCTCAGATCACTTGGTTCGTGCCTGGCAGCGTACTTACGGTCTGCCGGTGCTGATAACGAACTGCAGTAACAATTATGGTCCTTATCACTTCCCGGAAAAGCTGATCCCTCTGGTGATTCTCAATGCGCTGGAAGGCAAAGCCTTGCCGATCTACGGTAAGGGTGATCAGGTGCGTGATTGGCTCCATGTCGAAGATCATGCCAGAGCGCTTTACAGGGTGCTGACCGATGGCAGAGTCGGTGAGACGTACAACATTGGCGGTCATAATGAAAAGCAAAACATCGAGGTAGTGCATAGCATCTGCGACGTGCTGCAGGAGCTGCGCCCAAAACAAGCCAGCTACCGTGAGCAAGTTACCTTCGTGCAGGATCGCCCCGGCCACGACCGTCGTTATGCTATTGATGCGAGCAAGATCAAGTGCGATCTGGACTGGCAACCGGAAGAAACGTTCGAATCCGGGATTCGCAAGACAGTGCAGTGGTATCTCGACAATCTGGATTGGTGCCGACGTGTGCAGGACGGAAGCTACCAACGTGAACGTCTTGGTCAACTCTGATTCCAGCAAGGATATGAAGATGAAAGGCATTATCCTCGCCGGTGGTTCCGGCACCCGTTTGTATCCCATTACCAAAGGCGTATCCAAGCAGCTACTGCCTATTTACGACAAGCCAATGGTGTATTACCCGCTATCTGTACTGATGCTCGCGGGTATCCGTGACATCCTGATCATTTCCACCCCCGAAGATCTACCCAGCTTTGAAAAACTCCTGGGTGACGGAAGTAACTTTGGTGTCCGCCTCAGCTATGCGCAACAGCCGAGCCCGGACGGGTTGGCTCAGGCCTTTATCATTGGGCAAGAATTTATCGGTGATGACAGTGTCTGCCTGGTACTGGGTGACAACATCTTCTATGGCCAGGGATTTTCGCCCAAGCTCAAGCAGGCAGCAGCTCGGACCTCAGGCGCCACGGTATTTGGCTATCAGGTAAAAGACCCCGAGCGCTTTGGCGTAGTAGCCTTCGATGAGAACAACAAGGCCATCTCGATCGAAGAAAAGCCAGAGCAGCCCAAGTCCAACTTTGCCGTGACCGGACTCTATTTTTACGACAACGACGTCGTTGAAATTGCCAAGCACGTGAAACCCTCTCACCGGGGTGAGCTGGAGATAACCAGCGTTAATCAGGCGTATCTGGAGCGGGGCGATCTGAATGTCGAGCTTCTGGGTCGTGGCTTTGCCTGGCTGGATACGGGTACCCATGAGAGCCTGCTGGAGGCAAGCAGCTTTGTACAAACGATTGAGCATCGCCAAGGCTTGAAAGTCGCCTGCCTGGAAGAAATCGCCTTCAACAACTGCTGGTTGAGTAAGGACCAGCTTAAAGAGCAGGGACTGGCGCTCAGCAAGAACGAATATGGCCAGTATTTGCTTCGATTGGCTGGAGAGGCTAGACGATGAATTTAGTGAACCTAATAGAACTAAATATTTTAGGTGATAGCCGTGGTTCGTTGGTGGCACTTGAAGAAAATAAAAATGTCCCTTTCAAAATAAAGCGAGTGTATTACATTTTCAATACCAAGGCTGATGTGGCAAGAGGGTTCCATGCGCACAAAGCGTTAAAGCAGATCGCGGTTTGTGTGGCAGGAAGTTGCAGGATGCTTCTGGATGATGGACGGGAGAAAGCAGAGGTTGTCCTCGACTCACCCCGAAAAGGTCTGGTTATCGACAGCATGGTCTGGCGTGAAATGCATGGTTTTAGCCATGACTGTGTGCTGTTAGTGCTTGCTAGCGAACTATACGAAGAGGCCGACTACATTCGTGACTATGAGCAGTTCCTCAAAGTGGTGGGCGCATGAGCTTCATTCACCCTTTATCAGATGTTGCTAGTTCGTCGATTGGGGAAGGCACAAAGGTATGGCAATTTGTGGTGATTTTGAGCGGTGCTCGAATTGGCAAAGATTGCAACATTTGCGCCCAGACACTGATCGAAAGCGATGTGATTATGGGTGACAGAGTTACGCTAAAGTCTGGCGTTCAACTGTGGGATGGAACCCGTATCGAAGACGGCGTATTTATCGGCCCAAATGTTACTTTCACGAACGACCTTTTTCCCCGTTCCAAAAAATACCCGGACCAGTTTTCGGGGATCACCGTCAAGAAAAATGCCAGTATAGGAGCCAACGCGACGCTGCTGCCCGGCATCACTATCGGTGAATATGCCATGGTGGGCGCTGGCGCCGTTGTTACTCAGGATGTACCGGCGGGAGCCGTCGTCGCGGGTAACCCCGCAAAAGTTATCAGGTATGTGACCATATGATCCCTTTTCTCGACCTCAAGGCGATAAACGCCCAATACCGTGCAGATCTAATCGACGCTGCTACCCGCGTTATTGATTCGGGCTGGTATATACAAGGCACCGAACTCAAAGCGTTTGAATCTGAATTTGCCGATTATTGTGGTACACAACACTGCATCGGTGTTGCCAACGGTCTGGATGCATTAACGCTTACACTGCGTGCCTGGAAAGAGCTGGGTAAACTGAAGGACGGCGATGAGGTTATTGTTCCTGCCAATACCTATATAGCCAGTATCCTCGCCATTACCGAAAATCGACTGACGCCTGTATTGGTGGAGCCTGACGAGCAAACCTGTAACCTGTGCCCGCTCAATACCGTAGCTGCAATTACTCCGCGAACTAAAGCTGTTTTGGCAGTTCATTTGTACGGCCAAATGGCGCCAATGCCTGAACTCATGGCATTGGCAGAACAGTATGATTTGTTGATTTTAGAAGATTCTGCTCAGGCACACGGCGCCGCAGTAGATCATAAAAAAGCGGGGAGCTGGGGGCATGCTTCAGGTTTCAGTTTCTACCCAGGCAAAAATCTGGGGGCGCTCGGGGACGCAGGAGCTGTAACTACTGATGATGAAGAACTAGCGCTTACCATTCGGGCATTGAGTAACTACGGCAGTCACAAGAAATACGAAAACCGCTATCAGGGCGTAAATAGCCGCCTAGATGAAATGCAGGCGGCCTGTCTGCGGGTGAAGCTGAAGTACCTAGATACAGAAACTCGGCGACGCAAGGACATTGCCCTAGCCTATGCTAAAGGGATCACTAATCCTGCGCTGGCACAGCCTATATCCGCCACCAACACATACGCATCTCTGGATAATCACGTATTCCACTTGTATGTGACCCGCTCAAAGAATCGTGCTGCGTTGCAGGAACACTTGGTTAATGCAGGACTACAGACACTGATTCATTATCCAATCCCTCCTCATAAGCAACGTGCCTATGCCAGTTGGAATGGTCGGTCTTATCCGATAACAGAAGCTATACATCAGCAGATATTGAGCCTGCCTATCAGCCCTGTGATGACCGATGAGCAGGTGGATAGGGTTATTAAAGCCTGTAATCTCTTTGAGATGACTGGCGCATGACTCTGATCAAAACCAGCTTGCTTAATGGTATTGCCGTTGCTATCAAAATGCTCACGTTGCTGGGCCTGAATAAGATCCTAGCAATATATGTGGGGCCTGCAGGATATGCTTCTATTGGTCAGTTTCAGAATGGCGTGCAAATTATAACGAAATTTGCGAGTGCCGCGGTTGGTACTGGGGTGACAAAATATACTGCTGAATACCGGGATGACACACCTCGCCTACGTGCTATATGGAAAACTGCTGGGACTATGTCTTTAATCGGGACAGTAATAATTGCTACAACGCTAATAGTCTTTAGTAAAGTGTTAGCTATTTGGTTCCTTAAAGACGAGGAGCTGGGGAGTATTTTTGTTTGGTTGGCTTTGGCGTTGATTTTCTTTGTGTTCAATAATTTGATTCTCGCGGTGCTAAACGGGAAAAAAGAGATACTAAGTTATGTGATGGCTAATATAGCTGGAAGTCTTTTCGTGATGATTGTTACTACCGTAATGGTTATCAAGCTTGGACTTTACGGTGCCCTGCTAGCATTGGCAACATATCAGTCGCTATCTTTCTTTGTGACGCTATGGCTGGCACGCAAAACCAAGTGGTTTAGGTTGCAGTATTTTTTTGGCAGAATTGATATGCCTTCCGCTAAAAAATTAATGAAGTTTACGGCGATGGCTCTAACAAGTGTAGCCTGTGTCCCTCTTTGCCATATTTTAATCAGGCAATATTTAGGTGATGAGTTTGGTTGGGAGGCTGCGGGTTACTGGGAGGCTATGTGGCGGATGAGTGCAGCGTATCTTATGCTGGTTACTAGTACTTTGAGTGTCTATTATTTGCCAAAACTTTCTGAGATTTCTCAACGGCATGAAATAAAGTCAGAGATAATCCAAGGATATAAGCTAATACTGCCTGTCGCTGTCATTCTAAGTCTGTCAATTTTTGTATTAAAAGATTTGATAATCAGGGTTTTGTTTAGTTCTGATTTCGCGCAGATGGAAATCCTGTTTAAGTGGCAGTTGATAGGCGACACGCTCAAGATTGGCTCTTGGGTTCTCGCATATCTAATGCTGGCAAAAGCGAAAGTTGTGCTTTTTATTTTGTCAGAGATTGTTTTTGCGGCATCTTTTTACTTGTTTACGATATTGTTTTCAGGTGCATACGGTTTGGAGGGCGTGGCTATTGCTCACGCAGTTAACTATTTCTTCTACTGGTTGGTTATGGCTTACTTTATGCTCTACAGAGGTTTTTGAATTTTTTGGTTTGAGTGTCTTTTTTGGATGTGCGTGAATTGTTTATCATTATTAATAGGAAGCAAAGGGGGCGGCTTGATTAAAGTTATATCGTTTATGTTTCCTGTGACCAGCAAAATTGATGGTGGTGTGCAGTCTTTAGTGGTGGCACTTGTGAATGAGTTGGTGCTGTTTAATGATGTCAAAGTTAGGCTGTACGATTATAGTTTTGGGCTAGTATATAATAAATTAACTCCGAAGGTTAGAGAGGGTATAGAGTTCGTAAGCTTGGATCTTAGTGGTTGGTGTATTAATAATTTAGGTGATGAGACATTTGTACTAACTGATTTTTTGTGGTTAAAGTATCCGTATTTTTTTAAAAATACCAACGGTGTTAGACTGCTTATGTTAGATGTTTATTATCCAAATTGGAGGCGGTTTTATCGTGCCAAAAATATAATTATCCCTTTTGTAAAAAAAGAGGCTGTTAGAGTTCTAAGTGAAAAAAAAGCAGTTATTTTTATTGAGGATAAAGGTCTCAAAGAGTTTGAGGCGATAGGTGGATATGGGTGTAAAGATGATTGTGTTGTTCCTATCCCATTTAAAGTTGGAGATAGCCAAGGGTTGACGAAGGCTTTTGATCTCAATAACTCAAAGAGAAAGGTTGTATTTGGTTATATCTCTCGCGCCGTAAGGTGGAAGGTGATGCCGGTTATTAAGTTGATTGAGGATTTGGTTGCAGCCAATATAAACTTTAAGTTAGTTGTATACACGAATTCAAGGCTTGATTTTAAAGAGATTCTTTGCGAACGAATAGCGATGTCGGAGTATGATATTGATTTTATTGAAGGGGCCTCTGGTGCGAAGTTAAAAGAGAGTATTGTTTCCAATATTGATATTGGTTATGCAATGGGTACCGCTAGCTTGGAATTCGCCGCTTTGAAAGTGCCGGCCTTGCTGGCTGATTTTAGTGAGAAGTACTTTCCTGACGAATATAAGTATCGGTGGCTCTACGAAGCTGACAAAGGGAATGTAGGCTTAGATCTTGTCGATATTTCCAGTTTCGGCGAGCGTCATTCAATTGCCGATGTGCTGGCTTCTGACTTGAGCCGTGCATCCACTTTGTCATATGAGTATGTAAAGGCAAATCATGATTCCACTTTTGTTGCCAAGAAAGTCGTGAGAGCCGCTGAAAGAACGACGATGACGACTCGAGATATTAAAGCGTTAGTTTTTTACCCGTATTTTTTAACTTATCTTATTAAGCGAGTTGTTCGGCAGAATAAGAAATTTTTCGGCTGGGGGATAAAGTGAGATTTTTAATTGGTGGCGATCTTGTTCTAGATGAGGAGGTGCTTGAAGGTTCGAATAATCGTGAGGTGTTGGCTGAAGTGCTAAAGTATAAAGAAGATAATGGAGTTGATTTGCTTGTAGCAAATCTTGAGGCGCCAATAACTAAATCTAATAATGCTACAAAAAAGTCAGGACCAGCTATAAAGCAAAAGCCTTCAGAAGTTGACAGAATGAAAGGTGTCGATCTAGTGACTCTTTCAAATAATCATATGTATGACTATGGTGATGAGGGTTTGAGAGATACCCTAGAGGCTTTAGATGCGGGTGGTATATCCAGTTGTGGAGTGTTAAATAAGAATAGTTTTTATGGCGAATATATATATCCTTGTGACGAGGGTTGTGTTTATTTTATATCAGTATCCGAACAAGAATTTAACTATAGCAAGACAGATGAAGGGATTGCGTCACTTTCCGTTTTGAGTGTTTACGATGCAATAGGTAAGATAAAAGCTAAAGATGAGGCTAGCTTGATCGTGGTTGTGGTTCATGGAGGAGTTGAATTTTCTAAGGTTCCTAGTCCTTCATTGCGAGAGACTTGTAGAGTTATAGCAAGTTTCGGTGCTAGTTTAGTTGTTTGTCATCATTCTCATGTTGTATCTGCAATTGAAAGCTATAATGGCGTGCCTATTGCTTACTCATTAGGTAATTTTTTGTTTGAGAAAAAAAAAGCACCTCAAGGCTGGAATGTTGGGCTTCTGTTAGATGTGAAAGTCGATTTTTCTTGCGGTGTGTTAGAAGTTTATCCTCTGTTGGTAGAAAGAAACCCTGAAAGCGGCGTTTTAGCCTTTCTGGGAGAGACTGCTTCGGTAAAAGCTTTGGATGAACTGGAAAACCTGAAGCTTATAGTTTCGAATGATGAGCTTTATTATGATGCTTGGCTGACTGAGTCAAAAAGCAGGTTTGAAAGTTATTTCTCTAAGTTGGTCTCGCCAGTTCTATTTAGTGGCTTAGGTTTTGCGTTTGAAAAGCTTAAGCTTAGCAAGTATTTTTTATTCGATAAATCTCTTTATTACAAACTAAACTTGATTCGAAATCAGTCGCACCGTGATGTGATTGTCAGTGGTTTGGAGCGCGAATATGAAAAGCGGAATAAATAGAGTGGCCTCGAACTTGGCTTTATACGAGTTATATCTGTTGAGGTTGAGTCTGTTTTTTTTGCCATTGGTGTTTGTTGGTCTCCACCCTTATGCAAATTTCTACCTTAGTGATTTTTTTATTTTTTTGTTCGTTTTTTCCCGATTTGTGAGGGTTGGAAAAATAAGAGGTTTTTTTCTGCTAATAGGAGTATTTCTTGTATTTTGGGGATACCTGATTGGCGCTGTTTTTTCAAATGAGTTTGCCGGTTGGCATACGCTCACGGCTAGCTTGCAGTATGGATTGGTATTTTTGTTTTTGATTGCGCTGTCTGGTGTTTATTGTGATAAAAATTTATACGTCTCACTTTTCAAGTCTGCAGTTTTTGGGATGGTTTTAATTGCTATTTTAAACCTTTTTTTGCTGTTTATTTCTGGGGAAAGCTTTTCAAGTTCTGCGGGGCGATACTACGGGCTCTGGGGGAATCCTAACTCTCTAGGGCGTCAGTCGCTTGTTTGTGTGTCATTTGTTTTGGCGTATGTTTTTTTAGTTAGAGAGTCAATTAGAGTGAGCTTTGAACTTGCTTATTTGCTGCTTGGTGTTTTAGTTAGTTTTTACTTGGTAATGGCTTCAGCTTCCTTTGGAGCTTTAGCTTCGGCTTTTGTCCTACTTCTGGCCTTCTTCCTGATTTACTTGGGTAGCAATGTTTTGCTCACCAAAAAAATAGTAATTGGAGTAGGCTTCTTTTTCCTGATCGCCTTTCTGTTTCTTTTTTTCTCTGGTACTGAATTGAAGTCCATCGTGCCTGAGGGTTTTTATAATCGCGTGCTTTTGGCCGAGAGCTTAGAGGGAAGTGGTAGCGCAACTACCAAGATTAATCAGATGATCACAGGGATTACTATTTTTATTAATAGCCCTATTGTTGGTGCGGGCGTTGAATCCGGAAGATATTTAAATAAAGAGTCGCTTTTATCTGTCGGAGGGTATGTCCCATTTCATTCGTTCTGGATTACAGTGCTCGTTGAGGGTGGATTGTTTTCTCTTCTTGGATATGTGTTAATCTACCTAGCTGCTATTCGTGCTGCTTTGAGTAATAAAAATTACTCTAGTGCTTTAGTTTTTTTGCTGTTTTTGTATTTCTTTAATCTGATTATTGCCGTTAATCAACTGGATCGGTATTTGTGGATGCCGCTCTACTTTTGCTTTATTAATGTGTTGGGTAATTGTGGTGGAGTGAATGACCGTATATATCGTGACGCTAAATAATGGCTTTTTTGGTAGTGCAGGGCAAAGCTGGCGTAGTCTTGATATTGATTGTATGAAAGGCGCATTCGAGGCTGCAGGTTTTGATGTTGTCGTTACTATAATTTCAGATCTTCTATCCTTTAGTTTTAGGGAGGATGATGTTGTTGTTTATACGTCTTCAGAACAACCAGTGGTGCGTGGTTATATAAAGGATGTCATGTATCTGGTTTCTAAAAGATGTTCTATATTTCCGAGCTATCAGAACTTAATGGCGCATGAAAATAAAGGGTTTCAGCAGATGCTTCGAGATCAGTGGGAAATGCTCGATTTGCAAGGGCATTACTACTATGATCTAAATGACGTAAAAGAAAGCCCGCCGTTTGTGCTTAAAAGTATTGATGGTGCAGGAAGTTCTGGCGTTCGCTTGATAAAAAGTGCGTGCTTATGGAAGTTTTTTTGTTTCAATAAATTGCTTCCTTCAGTGCCCCGATTTTTTAAGGGGTTAATAAGGCGGTATCAGTTGACCTCCTCTCAGTATTCTTTATACGAATATCGATATAGGAAGTTCTCAAGGGTGGTTGTGCAGGAATTTGTTAGTGATGTTAAATTCGATTATAAAGTATTATTTTTTTATGATAAGTTTTACGTGCTAAGGAGGGGGGTCAAGCCGAACGATTTTCGTGCAAGCGGTGCCGGTATGTTAAGTTTCCCTGTTTCTGATGTTCCTGATGTTGTCTTTGATCTTGCATTAAAGGTTGTCGGGCTTCTGGATACTCCAATAGCATCGTTAGATATTATTTGTAAAAATGGCCGTGCTAATCTTGTTGAGTTTCAAGTTACAAATTTCGGGCCAAAAGCTTTGATCGATTCTCCAGGTTACTTTGTCAAGCAAACTCAGGGTTGGAGTTTTGTTTCGTGTAAAAGCGACCTGAATCATGAGATCTCAAGGTCGTTTGTTTTGTTTGTCAAGGAGAAGAGTAGGCTCAATCGCGATTGTTTTTTTTCTTGATTATATTGTGCTAGTAGCGGAGCAATCGGTGGTTAAAAAAATAGTTCACATAATTATTGGCCTGAATGTGGGCGGCGCCGAGCTGATGCTCAAGCGTTTGATCGAATCTCACAGCGAACAGCCAGACATCGAACATTGTGTGATATCACTGACTGATCAGGGTGCGTTGGGTGAGCAGTTAGTCCGTCAGGGAGTAGCGGTTCACTGCCTGGGCATGTCCTCCATTAGTAAAGGCCCTGCAACCTTTCTTGGATTGCGCAAGTTGCTGCAGTTTTTGCAGCCCGACGTAGTCCATACCTGGATGTATCATTCGGATCTGCTGGGTGGGTTGGCTGCGCGCAGCGTTGGTGTGCGTAAACTGATTTGGTGCATCCGCAGTACTGACATCCGGCAAGGCAGAAGCAAGGTAACTTTGCTGATTCGAAAGCTATGCGCTTTGTTATCAGCGAGGATACCAGCTGTGATTGTTTGTGCGGCGGAGGCTTCCCGCCGAGTGCATGAAGAGGTTGGGTATGCAGCGAACAAAATGCAGGTAATCCCCAATGGGTTTGAGCTGGACAGCCTTTTGGTCTCCAAGGATTCGGGTAATCGTGTTCGTGATGAATTGGGCATTAAGCATGACGATATGGTGGTGGTATCTGTCGGCCGTTATAGCCCAGTTAAGGACCACAAGTCTTTTATTGAGGCCGCTGGCAGGATTGCCGCAAAGAGCGATGATGTTAAATTTATGCTGGTAGGTCGTGATCTTGTGCGCTCGAACTCACAGCTAATGGCTCTGATAGACGCGACAGGGCATCCAGACTCTTTTTATCTATTGGGTGAGCGTAAGGATGTCCCCTCTTGCCTGCGAGCCAGTGATGTTTTTTGCCTGCATTCCGTGACTGAGGGCTTCCCAAATGCGCTGGGTGAGGCTATGGCGACGGGTCTACCTTGTGTCACTACCTGCGTGGGTGATGCGGCCTACTTACTGGGCAATCCTGATTGGGTGGTGCCTGCTGCATCGCCAGTTAAGTTGGAAGAAAAGCTTAACGTCATGCTTTCTTTGCCGAAGACCGAAAGAGCTGCTTTGGGTGAAGCTGCGGCTTGCAGAATTAGAGAGCATTTCACTATGAGTGTGATTAGTCGCCGTTATTACGAGCTGTACACGTCTCTACTTGTTATAAAATAATAATGAAGTTTAACGCTATTCTTTCACTCAATATTTTCAGTACGATGGCGCTGTTTTCAACATTATCGCTAACTTGCTCTGATTACCGGCGAGATTGATACTGCGGAGTGAGAGTGATCTCCATTGTGAAAGTGATTTCTCTATATTTTAGCTCTCTTTGATCAGAGATAGCAGGAACCATAAGCTTGAATTTGAAAATCCTTTTTATAGTTAATGACGTGTCGTTTTTTTTATCGCACCGACTCCCGATAGCCAAAGAGGCTAGGGCTCGTGGCTACTCTGTCTATATAGCCGCGATGCCTAGTGCGCTAAGCGCGATCATAAGCGAAAATGACTTTGAATTTTGCCCGCTCCCATTAACGCGTAGCGGTAAAAACCCATTTTTTGAAATGCGCTCTTTTTTTTCTATTTTTTTGCTTTTGAGGAGATTGCGACCTGATATTCTGCACCTGGTGACCATTAAGCCTGTTTTATACGGCGCTATTGCTGCCAGACTCTGTTCGATTTATGGGGTGGTGTGTGCGGTTTCGGGACTCGGTTTTGTTTTTACCTCTAAAAGTAAAAAGAACCTCCCTATCCGTTTCTTGGTGTCATGGTTGTACCGGGCGGCTTTTGGAAAAGAAAATCTTCGTGTAATTTTTCAAAATCCTGATGATCGTGATGTGCTCCTGTCAATAAGAGCTTTGAATAGCTCTAAAGTGCGTATGATTCGTGGCTCTGGTGTTGATCTGGCTATGTATCAAGCTCGGCCAGAGCCTCTAGGAGCGCCTATAGTCTGCTTTGCTGCTCGTCTCTTGCGCGATAAAGGTGTTTTCGAATATGTGGCGGCAGTACGCCTGCTTCAAGAGCGTGGAGTGACCGCGAGCTACCGCCTTGTAGGTGATCCCGATCCGGGCAATCCTAGCTCCTTGACTGCTAGTGATATTGAGACCGTGCGGCAAGAGGGGCTGGTTGAAGTGATTGGGTTCCGCGACGATATAGCGGATATTTTCGCTAGCTCTCATTTGGTGGTATTGCCTTCCTACCGGGAGGGTTTGCCCAAGGTACTGGTTGAGGCGGCAGCATGTGGGCGCGCCGTTATTACGACTGACGTACCTGGCTGCAGAGACGCTATTGATCCTGGTGAAACCGGTTTACTCGTGCCGATGAAGAGCGTGACAGGCCTCGCCGACGCTATGCAGCGCTTGATTGAGGACGGCGAACTGCGGCGGCGTATGGGTGCCGCTGGGCGGATGCTGGCTGAACGCGAGTTCGCCATTGAAAAAGTAGTGCAACAACACTTGGATATTTACGCAGAGCTGGAAGCCAACATTGGAAAATAAGTCCGTTTTCATAACTGGTGGATCCGGTTTTGTCGGCAGTGCGCTGGTTACGAACCTGCAAGTCAGGGGCAATCCTGTGACGATGGCGGTGCGTCCTGGTGCATCGTCGCCTGGTTTGCCGGCCTTTCATTTCGAGGATCTCTCGCCCGATCAGGCCTGGGCTGCGGGCTTGTCTGGGCATGAGGTTGTTGTGCATAGCGCCGCGCGCGTGCATGTGATGAATGACTCATCCACCGATCCGCTGGCCGAGTTTCGTCGGGTGAATGTGGCGGGCACCCTGAATCTTGCTCGTCAGGCAGCCCAAGCAGGTGTTAAGCGATTCATCTTCATCAGTTCGATCAAGGTCAACGGCGAGGGCACGTTGCCCGGTCAGCCGTATACGGCGTTTGATACCCCCGCACCGCAGGACCCTTACGGTGTTTCCAAAATGGAGGCTGAGCAGGGGCTGCGTCAGATTGCGGACGAGACCGGGATGCAGGTAGTGATCATTCGGCCGGTGCTGGTGTATGGCCCCGGCGTAAAGGCCAACTTCCGCAGCATGATGAACTGGGTGAATAAGGGTGTGCCACTGCCGTTAGGCGCTATCAATAACAGCCGGAGTCTGGTTGGGCTGGATAACCTGGTTGATCTTATTGTCACCTGTATTGACCATCCTGCGGCAGCTAACCAGACATTTCTGGTGAGTGACGGCGAGGATTTATCTACTACGCAAATGTTACAGCGTATGGCTCTAGCATTGGGTAAGACAGCGCGGCTGCTTCCAGTACCTGCGGCTCTTATTAAGGTAGGTGCTGCGTTACTCGGCAAACCTGCAATTGCGCAGCGTTTATGTGGCTCACTGCAGGTGGATATTAGCCACACCCGTGAAACATTGAACTGGGCACCGCCCGTGTCTGTGGATGCAGGTTTTTTAGCTGCAGCCACCGCATTTTTGAACGAGTAACATCATGTCTCTGTGGTTTCTGTTGCCTGTCGTTTTTGGCTCGACCTTAGTGTTGACTTGGGGGCTACGCAGCTACGCCTTATCACGTAGTTTGATGGATATACCGAATGCTAGGAGCTCCCATTCGGTTCCCACGCCTCGTGGTGGCGGTTTAGCCGTAGTGCTGGTTTTCTTGGCCATCTCACCGGTTATTGGTTATCAAGGCTGGTTGAGTTGGCCACTTGTTATCGGTCTGGCGGGGTCAGGCGCCTGGATCGCTATTATTGGCTTCCTTGACGACCACGGGCATGTGGCTGCTCGGTGGCGTTTGTTGGCGCATTTTTTGGGGGCCGGCTGGTTTCTTGTGTGGCTGCCCGCGCTGCCGAGTTTAGCCATCTTCGGAACAACCTTTGATCTGGGCTTCATTGGTTATGTTCTGGCCGCCGTTATGTTGGTGTGGGTGCTGAATCTATTCAACTTCATGGATGGGATCGATGGTATCGCCAGCGTTGAAGCCATTACCGTTTGCGTGGGTGGCGCGTTGCTATATGCGCTGATAGGTGTGCCTGCATTGGCGGCGACTCCATTGCTGCTCGCTGCTTCGGTTGCAGGCTTTCTGGTGTGGAACTTCCCTCCGGCAAAAATATTTATGGGTGATGCAGGGAGTGGCTTCCTGGGCATCGCCCTAGGTGGGCTCACCCTGCAGGCAGCTTGGGCTGCTCCCCAACTGCTGTGGGCTTGGCTGATTCTTTTGGGCGTATTTGTACTGGATGCCACTTTTACCTTGCTGCGCCGTCTGTTGCGGGGTGACAAGGTATTCGAGGCACACCGCAGCCATGCCTATCAATATGCCTCTCGCGAATACGGTGCTCACCTACCGGTTACCCTGGCTGTGCTCGCTATCAACGTACTGTGGTTGTTGCCTTGGGCGTGCTTGGTTGCGCTTGGCTATATAGATGGGCTGCTTGCTTTGTTGATTGCCTACCTCCCTTTGGCATTTTTGGCTGTGCGCTTTCGGGCCGGCCAACTGGAGTAAGCCTGATGTTTTTGGTTCACCCCACACTGACAGAGGCTGAAATA
>TARA_R110002124_G_scaffold1198_17_pt1 | contig 16928 bp, 18 predicted proteins | sample TARA_R110002124 | Tara Oceans TARA_R110002124 (sample SAMEA4397445) | marine metagenome | biome: Polar Biome; feature: [SRF] surface water layer (ENVO:00010504); material: water (ENVO:00002006), including particulate matter (ENVO:01000060) such as... | depth 5 m | reverse complement strand
GAATTTCTTGGTAGTTCTGGTACGCTTATTGACGGGTCTAAACTCAAGCAGCTATTTCACAGAACGCCAGTTCAAGATCAAGCTGGCATCAAAGTATACCAACAACCCGAAAAAGATAGAATGTATGCTTGCGTAGTTGATGTGTCAAGAGGTAAAGGTTTAGATTATTCAGCCTTGCAAATCATCGATATTACAGCAATGCCATATCAGCAAGTATGCGTATATAAAGATAGTTTCGTCACTCCCATTGAATATACAGATGTTATACATAGAATGACAACATACTATAATAATGCACATACTCTAGTTGAGATAAACGATATTGGTGGACAAGTGTCCGATTTGCTATATTATGAATACGAAATTGAAAATTTGATATCAACTGAATCTGCTGGTAGGTCTGGTAAGAGAATATCAAGTGGATTTAGTGGTAAGAACATCGATAAAGGTATTCGAACAACAAAGTCGGTGAAGGCTACTGGATGCTCTATTCTAAAGATGATGATAGAGCAAGACCAAATCATTATTAACGACTTTGACACTATCAATGAACTTTCAAAGTTTTCTAGAAAAGGTAATAGCTACGAAGCAGAATCTGGGAGCCATGACGATTTAGTTATGTGTTTGGTTCTGTTTGCTTGGTTATCATCACAACAATATTTTAGTCAGATTACAGATATTAATACTCTTACGAAACTGAGGCAACGAAGCGAAGAACAAATGATGCAAGACCTCTTGCCTTTTGGTTTCTATGATGCTGGTAACAATGATTCAACACAAGACATTGTTCACGTTGATCGTGGGGATGGAGAATGGTTATCGTCTCAGTAAAATATCGTTTTTTATAAATAATAGAAATATTCAATAACGATAAATCTCTATTACAAGGAGAAATGAACTATGCCATTTCAAGTAAGTCCAGGTGTTAATGTGTCGGAGATTGATCTCTCGACCGTAGTTCCTGCCGTATCAACAACAGAAGGTGTCATTGTCGGCACTTTTACACAAGGTCAAGTAGAGCAAACAACTCTTATCACTTCTGAGGAAGATTTAGTTGCTCGTTACGGCAAACCAACCGTAAATAACTTTGAAACATTTTTAACTGCCTCTAACTTTCTATCATATGGTAACAAACTATACGTTACTCGTGTCACAGCCGCAGATGCTGTAACTGCTTCTGCTTCTGGTAATACGACACTTCTTATCGAAACACGCACAGAATCAGAAGCACTTTCTGGTCAAGGCGAATTCGTCGCTCAATCAGCAGGCACATGGGGTAACAATTTAGAAATCTCAGTATGTTTTGATGCTGCTGATTTCTCTGAAGCAATTACACTCACAACAGGTATCACTACAGGTGCTACAACAGTTCAGGCTGCCAACAGTTTCTTAACCAGTACAAATTTAGCTGCTGGCGACATTCTTCGTGTTGGTAGTTCAACTATTGGATTCCAAGATTTAACTGTTAGTTCTGCCGATGTGGAATCTGGTAATACAGATTACGCTCTCATCACTTTTGCTCCAGCATATCGCTTATCAGATACTTCACCCACAACAGCTACTCGTAAGTGGGCACACTATCTAAATGTGGATGGCGCACCTTCTGGCTCTAACGCTCATATCGTCGTTGTTGACGAAGATGGTGGTATCTCTGGTACAGCAAACACAATCCTCGAAGTTTACGCTGATGTTAGTAGAACAGACGGCACCTTAGATGATCAGGGTAGTTCTATTTTCTACAAAGATGTAATCAACGAACGTTCAAACTACATTTGGACAACTGCCGCTTCACTTGCTGATGGTGTCAACTATACATCATTCTCAAATGGTTCCGAAGGCACAAACGGCACCGAATCAACGATTGCTCTATCAAGACTTGCTAGAGGTATCGACCTCTATCAAAATGCAGAAGAGATTGATATCTCTCTTGTTCTTGCTGGTAAAGCAAACACAGTTATCGCTAACTATCTTATCGATAATATCGCTGAAGTTCGTAAAGATTGCGTTGTATTCATCTCACCAGAAAGCAGTGATGTTGTTGAGCAAGCACTCGGTGCTGAACTTGATCAGGTTCTAGCATTTGAAGCTGCTCTAACTCAATCATCATACGCTGTTGTTGACTCTGGTTACAAATATCAGTATGACAAATATAACGATAAGTTCCGCTATGTTCCACTCAATGGTGACATTGCTGGTCTTTGCGTTCGCACAGATGACACTCGTGACCCGTGGTATTCACCTGCTGGTTACAACCGTGGCATCATCAAGAACGTTGTCAAACTAGCATACAATCCTAAAAAAGGCGAACGTGATCAACTCTATAAAGCTGGTGTAAATCCAGTGATTACACAAGCTGGTCAAGGTACGCTTCTATTTGGTGATAAGACACTACTTGCTAAACCAAGTGCATTTGACCGCATCAACGTTCGTCGTCTCTTTATCGTTCTTGAAAAAGCGATTGCAACTGCTGCTAAGTATTCTCTCTTCGAGTTTAACGATGAGTTTACACGGGCACAGTTCCGCAATCTAGTTGAGCCATTCCTTCGTGACGTACAGGGTCGTCGTGGTATCTATGACTTCCGAGTTGTTTGTGATACAACAAACAATACAAGCGGAGTTATTGATCGCAACGAGTTTGTTGGTGACATTTATATTAAGCCTGCTAAGTCAATTAACTTCATTCAGTTAAACTTTGTTGCAGTTAGAACTGGCGTAGAGTTTGAAGAAATTGTAGGTAAGTTCTAATAAAAACGATAAATAGTATTAAACAAAGGAGTTAATATAAATGGCTTTCAACATTCAAGAGATTAGAAGCCAATTAGTGCTAGGGGGAGCGAGAGCATCGCTCTTCCAAGTACAAATTTCTAATCCGGCAAACGGCGCAGGTGACATTAAAGTTCCATTCATGGTCAAAGCAGCACAGATACCAGCATCCACAACGGGTGTGATTGAAGTGCCATATTTTGGTCGCAAGATTAAAGTTGCTGGCGACAGAACATTCGCTGAATGGACAGTTACTATCATCAACGATGAAGACTTTCTCATTCGTAACGCAATGGAACAGTGGTCAAACTCAATCAACTCTCACGCTGGTAACATCCGTGAGTTTGGTTCTGCTTCACCTCTACTATACAAGTCTAATGCTCAGATTACGCAGTTCTCAAAGACTGGTGTTCCTATTCGTGAGTATACTTTCAATGGTATGTTCCCAACTGAAGTTTCTGCTATTGAAATGGCTTGGGAAACAACTGATGCGATTGAAGAATTTACAGTTACGTTCCAATACGACTTCTGGGAAGTTTCTGGTGGCATCACAGGCAACTCAACCGCCTAATATAAATAGATTCATATGGGGGCTGGTACATCCAGTCCCCTCCAATCTATAGAGGTATAATATCAGTATGGCAAGAAATCTATTCGGCTTTGAAATTAAGAGAAAAAAAGAAAATGCAGAAAGCATTGTATCGTTCGCTCCTCCGGTGGATGACGACGGCGCTACAGTTGTAACTGCTGGTGGTGCATATGGCACATATGTCGATCTAGAAGGTTCTGCAAAGAATGAAGCAGAGCTTGTCACAAAATATCGCAATATGGTACAACAGCCCGAAGTGCAAAGAGCAGTTGAAGATATTGTAAATGAAGCAGTTGTGGTGACTGATGATAGAAAGGTCGTTGAGTGCGTTACTGATGACGTAGATCAACCAGATTCAATTAGAAAAAGAATTCGTGAAGAGTTTGACGAAGTTGTTCGCTTGTTAGATTTTTCCAATATCGGTTATGATGTTTTTCAGAAGTGGTATGTTGATGGTAGACTTTACTATCACGCTATCATTGATGACACAAACGTCCGTGAGGGTATCAAAGAACTTCGTTTTATCGACCCAAGAAAGATTCGTAAGATAAAAGAAGTTGAACAGAAGCGTGAAGGTGAAATTTCACTTCAAAAAGTAAAGAATGAATATTACGTTTACAATGAAAAGGGATTCAACACTGCAAGTGCTGCTTCGGTAGGCTCTGCTGGTGGAATGGATGGTACAAAAGGTATCAAGATTGCAATAGACTCAATTGTTCATACAACGTCTGGTATTCTAAACGAAAACAATTCTCTCGTTCTTTCTCATCTACATAAGGCAATCAAGCCTATGAATCAGTTGAGAATGCTTGAAGATGCTGCTGTTATCTATCGCATCTCTCGTGCGCCAGAGCGTCGTATTTTCTATATTGATGTTGGTAACTTGCCTAAGATGAAGGCAGAGCAATATCTAAGAGACATGATGGCAAAGCACAAGAACAGGCTTGTTTATGATGCATCTACTGGTGAAGTTCGTGATGACCGTAAATTTATGACGATGATGGAAGATTTTTGGCTTCCAAGAAGAGAAGGTGGTAGAGGAACCGAAATCACTACACTTCCAGGTGGTCAAAATCTTGGTGAGATGGATGATATTTTATATTTTCAAAAGAAAGTATATCAATCGCTTAATGTTCCCATTTCAAGACTCGATACAGAAAATGGCTTCTCTCTCGGCAGAGCTTCTGAAATTACAAGAGATGAAGTTAAATTTTCTAAGTTTATTAATCGTCTTCGTAATCGCTTCTCTATGCTATTCAACAAGGTTCTTGAGAAGCAATTGATTTTAAAGGGTGTGATTGCACCAGAAGATTGGGGTGATATCAAAGCAGGCATTCGCTACGACTTTATGCATGATAACCACTTTGAAGAATTAAAGCAAGCTGAAGTTTTACAGAATCGTCTACAGATTGTTGCTGAGATTGATGAATACACTGGCAAGTATTACTCTGAAAAGTGGGTTCGCATGAACGTTCTTCAGCAGTCAGAAGACGAAATGAAAGAAATTGATGAACAGATTGAAGAAGAGGGTGAAAAAAACGGCGACGACTTTGAGGATGAAATGGATGACAATGAATCAGAAGATAAGCCTGATCAGGAATCCGATGAATCGTAACGATTATAAATATATGAATATGGAGTTAATATAATGGCAGAACATAGCGTAGTAGATTTATTGAAACATGCTCACGAAAATCAACCAAGTGATTTTAAAAATGCGTTTCAAGATATAATGCAGGATAAACTTGGTGCTGCAATCGATGCTAGAAGAGAAGTTATTGCACAGCAGATGATGAATGGTGCCGAAGAGGAAGACCTCGATTTAGACGTTGACCTCGACGATGAGCCAGAAATTGATAGCGCATAAAAATAAAAACAAATTATAAGGAAACCACAAATGCTATCCTTTAAAGATTTACAAGAAGTGCTACAGCCAAAAGCTGCTGGCGAGAAACGTTTCAAAGACAAACACGTCGCTGACACCATCGATTATCCACTAAATGACGCTGAAATCAATAAGGGTACAAAAAAGTCTCCTGCAAAGAAGAAGCGTATTGCTGATAGTGAAGAAGGTAAAGACGCTGCTGTTTATGAAGAAAACGATGATGAGATGACACCTGCTCAAGAGAAAAAGCGGGAAGAAATCGTTATGGCCATGAAAAAAGACAAAGAGAAGCTACAGTCTCGCTATGGCGAAAGCTGGAAGGCTGTAATGTATGCTACTGCTACAAAGCAAGCGATGAGTGAAGAAGTTGAACTTGAAGAAGCATTAAATCCAAAAGATAAAAAGGTTGTAGATGCGTTCTATGATGGTAAGTCTATGGATGGTAAAATGTTATCAACTGATGGAAAGACGTTAGAGAAAACTGGAATGGGTGGTCAAACAATTGCATCTAAATCTGGCAATAAATTCAAGATTGTTGCAAAGATGGATAGTAAGTCTACTCAAGATGTAGTAAAGTATATTGAAAAATCATTTCCCAAAAATGTAATTGAATCCGTTGACCTTGATGAAGCCCTACCTCCACATCTCGCCAAATATATTGGAAAAGATGGAGATTTCACACCTGAAGTAAAGAAGCGGTTAGGCAAAGATTTTATGAAGAGAATGCAAGTTCCTTCTAAAAAGAAGTCTAACGTTAAAGATGTTACACCAAAGGGCTATGGTCCAAATGAAGAGTTAGATGAAAGCGCAGCAGGTATTGCTCAACTCAAAAAAGCATATGAGCCACTGCGTGATAAGAAAATTAGTTTAGATAACGCTAAGAAGCTATCTGCTATTATGGATAAGTTTGCTGACGATAAAGCAATGCTTATTAAGTTAGTCAAAGCAGACATTCCTTTCGTGAGTTCAAAAGCAGTTACAATACTTATTACGAAGCACAATATGAAGGGCGCTGAGATTAATAAGATGATGAAGGAAGGTAACGCATTTGGGATGGCGCTAAAAGCAGCTAAAGAAAAGGGTGATAAAACTTTCGTAGTTGCTGGCGTAACATATGAAGTATACGAATCTGCTGACCTTGATGAGGCTCCTAGACGCCCTAAAGCCCCTAAAATAAAATTTGATGATATTATGAATAGAAAAAAGAAGCCAAAAACTTATCAAGTCGATATTGATGGTAGTAGAGCAACAGTAACCGCTGCTAGTGAAAAAATGGCAATTCAAAAAGCTATGACTAAACTAAAAATCAACAAGAAGATTAAACCTCTTCCCAAAGCTACAGTAAAGGTTATGGAAGAAGTTGGCCTTGATGAAGCGTTAAATGTTGAAGTTGGCGCAAAAGTTAAAATGGGAAAAAATTATGGTGAAGTGATTGGTATAGAAAAAGTTATGGGCAAGCCTGGACTCGAAATCAAGTGGAACGATGGAACAAAAGGCAGATTCCCAATGAGTTCTCTTGCTGGTCTATCTATGGATAGAAAAGCAAATTACAAAATTGATGAAGAAGTTGACCTTGATGAAGCGTTCAAGATTAACCCTGTCAACGTTAAACTTAATGATGGTAGCATGGTAAAAATCTCAAAGGATGATGCTTCTGCTCTGAATGGTCTATACAATTCGCTGAACCCAGCAAATGCAAAGACGATGATTAAAAAAATGATGCAAGATAAAAAATCATATGGTGAAATCCTTGCCTTCGCCAAGCAAGCAATGTAAGGGAGAGAGTAATGGCAGCAATTAAAATTGTAGCAAACACAGTAGCAGTAACAACGACTCATGCTGAAATTACTGATAGTAGAATTCAAAGAATTTACAATAGTAACACAACCGTTGTTGCGAATGTAGAGTTTGGAGCAAACAGCACTGCGGTCACTAAGATGGTTACTGTTGGCCCAGGTGCTACTATTATGGTAGATGTTGGATCACTCAGAGATGGTGATGCTGGTGATCAAGAAATACACATTAGTCTAAACGCAGCCTGTAACCATGTTTACAGAACACCAGTTTCAAACGGTTAGGACAAGGCAATGAAATTAATCTGCGAAGTAAACGATGATGTCAAATACATCACAGAAGCTGCTGAAGAAGGCAAACCAAAAAACTATTTTATTGAAGGCGTCTTTATGCAAGGCGACCTGAAGAATCGCAATGGTCGTGTCTATCCTTCTGAAGTTATTGCGAAAGAAGTGAAGAGATATAATAAAGAATTCGTAGAGAAGAATAGAGCTTTTGGTGAACTTGGGCATCCTGATGGACCTACCATCAACCTTGAACGAGTATCACATATGATTACTGACTTGCATCAAGAGGGTTCGAACTTTGTGGGTAAAGCAAAGATTATGGACACTCCAATGGGTAAGGTAGTAAAAAATCTTATGGATGAAGGTGCTACACTTGGAGTATCGTCTCGTGGTATGGGATCAATTAAGGCGACCAAACAAGGTATTATGGAAGTGCAAGGTGATTTCATGCTTGCTACTGCCGGTGATATTGTTGCTGATCCATCTGCTCCAGACGCTTTTGTAAAAGGTATTATGGAGGGGTCAGAATGGATTTATGATATCGCTTCTGGTAGCTGGATGCGGGAACAAGTGGTCGAACAGATGGTTGCAGAGACCAAGAAACTTTCACCTCGCAAACTTGAGGAACAAAAGTTCAAACTATTCGCAAAATTCTTAAATAATATTTCAAAATAAAAATTTTTATAAATAAAGAAAATAACTAATAAACTCTAAGGAGACAACACATGTCAGATCAAGAACTTGATCAGTTAGACGAATTGAAAGCATCTGGTGGGGATGAGTCCGAAGTAATGGACCCAACCCCAGTTAATGCTAAGAAGCGTAAAGCTGACAAAGCAACCGCTAAAGAAGCCGCTGATGCGGAAGATAATGACGAAGATGAAGAAGATGACGAAGCAAAGGTCATTAAAGCATCTGCAAAGAAAAAGGCTGGTAAGTCTATGGGCGAAGCAGTAGACGAAATCTTTAGTGGTGAAGACCTATCCGAAGATTTTAAAGAAAGAGCTGCTGTTCTCTTTGAGACAGTTGTTCTAGAGAAAGTTAATGTCGAAGTCGAACGCCTAGAAGAAGAATTTTCTTCTAAGCTAGACGAACAGGCAGAATTAGCAACAGAAGACCTCACTAAGAAGGTTGACGCATATCTTGATTATGTTGCAGAACAGTGGATGGAAGAAAATACGCTTGCAGTTGAAAGCGGCATTCGTTCCGATATTGCAGAGTCATTCATCTCTGGTCTCAAAGAACTTTTCTCAGAGCATCGTATTGATGTACCTGATGAAGAAGTCGATCTGGTCGCTGAAATGGCAGAGAAGATCGAAGCACTCGAAGCTAGCCTCAATGAACAAATCGATACTAATATTGAGGTTTCTAAAGAGCTTGATGAAGCTAAGAAGTCCGATGTATTTGACACCCTTTCCGAAGGCCTCGCATACACACAGGCTGAAAAGCTGCGTTCACTTACGGAAGGTCTAGAATATGTAGACCTTGATGATTACAGCCGTAAAGTCGAAATCATCAAAGAAAACTATTTCGGCAAATCAGCAATTGTTGAAGAGACAGACGAATTAGACCCAGTAAATGAGGAATCAGATACAAAGTATGTTGATCCTCAGATGGCGCTATACGCTAAATCTATCAGCAAGACTTTTAGAAATATCAAATAATATAAATAATTACATCAAATATTCTTAGTTAAGGAGAATCTTCCAAATGTTAAACGAAGAACTAAACACCAAGTGGCAGCCTATTCTGGAGCATCCAGACCTCGAAGGGATTAGCGATCCACATAAGAGAGCAGTAACTGCTATTATTCTAGAAAACACACAAGTGGCTTTGAGAGAAGGTAGTGCTTGGTCAACCAACACACTACTTAACGAAACACCAGCGAACAACATTGGTGACGGCGCAACTAACGTTGACACTTATGATCCCGTTCTTATCTCTCTCGTTCGGCGCTCTATGCCAAACCTGATGGCTTATGATATCTGCGGCGTTCAGCCAATGACTGGTCCTTCTGGCCTTATCTTCGCTATGAAGTCTCGCTTCGCTAACACAACTAACCTTCTTGATACTTCTCAGGAAGCATTGTTCAACGAAGCTGATACCGACTTCTCTGGTACAGGCACACACGCTAATGCTCTCGGTGCTACATCCGAAACAACGGGTACTGGCGTAACTACAGCTAATATGGAAGCCAATACTGCTTACGAAGAAATGGGTTTCACAATCGACAAGGTTACTGTTACAGCCAAGTCTCGTGCCCTCAAAGCAGAGTACACAACTGAACTAGCACAAGACCTAAAGGCTATCCACGGTCTTGACGCTGAGACAGAGCTTGCTAATATTCTTTCGGCTGAAATTCTTTCGGAAATCAACCGTGAAGTTATTCGTACAATCTATCACACAGCTAAAGCTGGCGCACAGAGCGACACAGCAGCCGCTGGTACTTTCGACCTAGATGTTGACTCTAATGGTCGTTGGAGCGTCGAGAAGTTCAAGGGTCTCATGTTCCAGATTGAGCGTGAAGCCAATGAGATTGCCAAGCAGACCCGTCGTGGTAAGGGCAATGTTCTAGTTTGCTCTTCTGATGTTGCTTCTGCTCTTCAGATGGCAGGCGTTCTAGATTACGCTCCTGCTCTTGCTAACAAGCTAAACGTTGACGACACAGGCAACACATTTGCTGGTGTTCTAAACGGTCGCATGAAGGTCTATATCGACCCATATGCAGGCGCTAACTACATGATCGTTGGCTACAAGGGTTCTAGCGCATTCGATGCTGGTATCTTCTACTGCCCATACGTTCCATTGCAGATGGTTCGTGCGGTTGGCGAAGATAGCTTCCAGCCTAAGATCGGCTTTAAGACTCGCTACGGCATGGTCGCAAATCCGTTCGCTACTTCGGCTGGCGACGGTGTTATTGACAACACGAGTCCTGCTTCTGCTAACCAGAATGTCTACTATCGCAGAGTGGCTGTTTCTAACATCATGTAAGATAAGAGTAGGGTTAACCTACCAAACGACGAAAAGGGAGAGCTTCGGCTCTCCCTTTTTTATTGTTTAAACGCTTTGTTGAGTGCTTTGTTTGCAACAACACTTCGTGAGTTTTTGTAGTTGATTGATACGCAGACGCTGTTCATCAACTCACTGATGTTGGCACTCTTACCAATCACATCTAGTAGTTTGTGTAGGGCATCGTCGCTATCGTAACCATCAGTCTCGTAGTTGCTTTTACCACGAACTTCTGTCCGATAGCCAGACTTACTATCAACAATGGTCAGTACATACAAGTCTGTATCACGAATGAGTTTCAACTTGTATCCCATTACATATTCCTCCTAAAACATCATAACAAGAACCATAGCAGCAATGAGCATGTTAGGCAGCGCAAAGAGTGTTTTCTTCGTAACGATGATTTTAACAGCGGTTTTCATGTCTCTCTCTTTCTCTATCGTATAAATATAATATAAGCACTTTCTCACCAAATGTCAAGCACTTTTTTTAATTTTTTTAAAAAAATATGGAATAAATATGGCTCAAAACTTTCTTTCCCCTATAGGGTTTAGGTTCGCTCTACAGAGAGCGCCTAACATCGAATACTATGTGCAAGCAGCTACGATACCCTCGCTCACTGCTGGGTTCGTCACTGTGGGCACGCCATTCTCTAATCTCTCATTCAGTGCAGATAAGATAGAGTATGGGGATTTTGCATTGACTTTTCGTGTAGATGAAGATATGAAGAACTATCTTGAAATACACAACTGGTTAATTGGAATCACGTTCCCTGATAACTTCGATGAGCATAAAAATCTTGTTACTAGAAATTTAGGTGATAACTCTGGTATCTTCTCAGACGCCACGCTCACAGTTCTGAACTCTACAAAGAATGTCAATGTAGAAGTAACGTTTGAAGACCTAATGCCAACATCAATCTCTGATATCCAGTTAGACGTAAGAGCAACAGACATTAATTATTCTGAAGCCACTGCAAATTTTAGATATAAAAGGTTTACAATCAAGACTGTTTGATATATAATACTTACTGAACTAAATGGAGATTTAATATGAAGATTGCTACTGATTTTATTTTGAATGGAAAAACAATTAAGGATAACAAAACTTATATTCTAACTGATAATTCACACTTGAAAAGAAGCGTTGTATCTAGCACGTTGCTTCATCCAAAACAAACAACTCGTGGGCACGAGCATAAGGGGCAAGAAGAGGTATACATCTTCATCCAAGGCAGTGGTTTTATGTACTTAGATGAATATGCTTTTCCTGTAAAAGCAGGTGATGTGGTTGCAGTTGATGATGGTGTGTTTCACAGAGTGACAAACTCCACAGACGAACCGTTGTATTTTATATGTGTATTTGAAGGAGATAGGAAAGATCGATGAGTTTACATTATGTGTTTGACGTTGATGGTACATTAACACCAAGCAGAAGTTTGATTGACCCTGAGTTTGAAAAATGGTTCTTTAACTTCTGTAACGAAAATAACGTCTATCTAGTCACCGGCTCAGATAGAATTAAGACAATCGAACAGATTGGTATTCCTCTATATTTCGCTGCCAAGAGAGTATACAACTGCTCTGGTAATGAAGTATGGGAACGTGATAGGATTGTTCATCAGAACATGATTTCAGCATCAATCGAACTTCTAAAGGCTCTTAGAGAGAAATGTTCTCAGAGTAAACACCCAATCAAAACAGGCAATCATATTGAGCATCGTATGGGGCTTATCAACTTCTCTACAGTTGGTAGGAACGCTACGATGAGCGAGAGATTAGATTATGCTAGATTCGACCTTGTGTCGAAAGAGCGTGATAAGATTGCTGAAGAATTATCTGAGCAGTTCCCAGAATATCAATTTGAAGTTGCTGGCCAGATTGGTATAGATATTGTTGAGAAGGGCAATGATAAATCTCAGATACTAAAAGATTTTGACGCTTCTACAGACAAACTCGTATTCTTTGGCGATACTACATATAAGGGTGGTAATGACTACCCACTAGCAAAAGCGATTGAAGACAATCAGATGGGATACATACATCAAGTAAATGGTTGGCAACACACATTGGAGATTTTACAATATGAAAATTGGTTTTACCTGTAGTACATTTGACCTGCTACATTCTGGTCACATTATGATGCTGAGAGAAGCTGCGAGCGTTTGCGACTATCTTATCTGTGGTCTACAAATTGATCCATCGAATGACAGAGCAGGCAAGAACAAACCACTACAGAGCATTGTAGAAAGATATACACAACTATCCGCAGTGCGATACGTTGATGAGATAATTCCATATGAATGGGAACACGACTTAGAAGACATTCTTCAGTCATATCCTATCAATGTTCGTATCTTGGGAGAAGAGTATAGAGATAGACAGTTCACTGGTAAATCGTTCTGCGAAACCAATGGTATTGAACTATACTACAATAAACGCAAGCATAGGTTCTCATCGTCAGAACTTAGAGATCGAATTGACAGTAAAGAATATCTAACGGAAGGCTAGATTATGAACATCGATGACATTCATGTTGAGTGGGAACAAGACACTGATATAAATCCCGGAGATTTGACGAATGAAGCAAGAAAAATTCCAAAACTCCACGCCAAATATTATCGATATTATACATATGAGCATAGTGTGAAGCGTAAGTTAGAAGCAGATTTGAAGCGTCTTAGTGTTCTCAGAACAGAATGGTATGATGGTTCAATGGCTGAAGAAGACCTGAAAGAACTGGGTTGGCAACCAAATCTCAAACGTATTCCTAAAGGTTATGCTAAAGACGTTCTTAATGGAGATTCTCTTATCATCAAAATGAAGTTAAAAATTGGTGATCAAGCAGAGAAGGTTGAACTATTAGAGAACATCATAAAATCAATCAATAACCGAGGATTTTTGATTAAATCAATGATCGACTTTGAACGATTCCGAACAGGCGCTATGTGATGTGGAGAGTGTGGAAATATGCCATAGGTTCATTTAGTGACGACAAAACAGCACCCTATGATAATCGGGTTGCTCTGATAAGAACATTTTGGATTTGTCTTCATATCGCAACTTGCCTGTTCATCATCATAGGAAATGGTAGGACAATGGGATTTTGGTAGATACGGTCAGAATAGAAAAAGTAAACGAAGTCTTTCTTCGTATTGATGCTGAAGCATCTATCATTATGGAACTCAGTGATTATTTCACGTTTGATGTGCCAGGTGCAAAGTTTAGCCCTCAATACAAAGCGAAGTTTTGGGATGGGAAGATTAGACTTCTCAATAACATGACTCGACTTCTCTATGCTGGTCTATTGCCTTATGTCATATCATTTTGTAACGATAGAAGCTATAAGTGTATTGTATCAGATGACTTCAAACCATTAGGTAAATATGGTAAAGAGTCTGGTTACGATTTAGCGAAACTACTCAAAGCGCCATATGAACTTCGTGACTACCAGAATGATGCATTTGTAGAATGTCTTAACTCAGAGCGCAAACTTCTATTATCACCTACGGGTAGTGGTAAATCGTTCATCATCTACTTGCTTACACAGTGGCATTTAGCTCGGCACGAAAGAGTGCTAATCGTCGTGCCGACAACATCTCTTGTCCATCAGATGGCGTCAGATTTCGTTGAATATAACAACGGCAAATCAATGGACATTCATAAGATTATGGCTGGTGCTGAGAAAGATATAGATAGTGGTGTAGTCGTTACAACTTGGCAATCAATATACAAACTAAAGAAGCCGTGGTTCAAACCATTTGATGTTGTCGTTGGTGATGAAGCACATCTGTTTAAAGCAAAGTCTCTCACTAATATTCTTTCTAAAATGGATGATTGTAGATATCGCTATGGTTTTACTGGTACGCTTGATGGATCACAGACGCATAAGCTAGTATTAGAAGGTCTGTTCGGAACAGTAAAGCAAGTTGTCAGCACATCAGAGTTGATGGAGAAAGACATTCTAGCCAACTTAGAGATTAAGGGTGTTGTGTTAGAGTACCCTGAAGCTACACGAAAGTTAATGCGTAACAAGACATATCAAGAAGAGATTGATTTTATCGTTAGGAATGAGGCGAGAAATAAGTTCATTCGCAATCTTGCTTGGAGTCTCAAGGGTAATACGTTGATACTCTTTCAGTTCGTTGAGAAGCATGGTAAGCTATTACATCCACTGCTTCAGTCAGATGATAGAGAAGTACATTTCGTATACGGAGGGGTAGATTCGAATGAGAGAGAAAATATTAGAAAACTCGTTGAAGACTCTAGCGATGCTATTATCCTTGCCAGTTATGGTACTTATTCTACTGGTATCAATATACGCAATCTTCATAATATTGTTTTTGCGTCTCCTTCAAAGTCTAGGATTCGTAATCTTCAATCTATCGGCAGAGGACTTAGAACGCATGAGAGCAAAGAGAAAGCCACCCTATACGATATTGTAGATGACCTTTCACACAAAAAGAAAAGAAACTTTGCGCTGAAGCATTTTATGGAGAGAGTAGATACATATTCAAAAGAGGGTTTCAATCTAAAGCTATATAACGTAGATATAAAGGGATAGCCATGCTACACGTTTTCAAGTTAATAAGTGGTGAAGATATCTTTGCTTGGGTTAGAGATGAGAACGAAACAGGGTACATCGTTGAAGACCCCTGCACAGTTCTTTTCAACCCAACCAGTGGTATTCTTCTAAAGCATTGGATGAGTCTGACTGAAGACAACGTTACATATCTACCTAAGTCAACCATTCTTTCAGATTTGGGTAAGGCAAACGAACTCGCTGAATACTACTATCATACATATATGTACGAAGCAAAGAAAGTAAATGCTGACGCTCTTGAGTCTTACCACGAAAGTGTGAAAGAAGCAGATTCATTAGTGGATGATTTCTTCATTCATACTGTTCCACCTAACAGAACAGATTATAACTAATCTAATGTTTCAATTGAGCATAAAGCTATTATACAGCATTTGAAAATAAAGTAAATACTTTTTTGACATTTTTATTATCTATTTTAGGTTGACATTCGTATCGTTTTCGTATATATTATGTTTATAGATTGAATTTAAGTGGACACAAAAAATGGCTAAAAGCAAGAATCAGTATATCGACAACAAGAAGTTCTTCGAAGAGATGGTGAAGTATCGCCAATCTCGTATCGATGCTGAAGAATCTGGAGAAGAACGCCCAGTCATTCCTGACTATATTGGGCGCTGTATGATGGATATCTCAACGAGACTTTCATACAAACCCAACTTCATCAACTATCCATTTCGTGAAGAGATGGTTGCTGATGGAATTGAGAATGCTATTAGAGCGCTCAATAACTTTGACCCAGCAAAGTCAGCAAATCCCTTTGCATATTTCACTCAAATCATCTACTATGCGTTCCTTCGTAGGATCACAAAGGAGAAGACACTGCTGTATACAAAGCAGAAGATGTATACGTCTATGGCAGTGATGGGCGCACTGTATGACGATGCTTCTGGTACAGACTTGTCTAATAGTCAGAGTTCATATGCTACTGATTATATGAATGACTTTGTAACTGAATATGAGAAGAATCTAGAGAAGAAGAAGGTGCCCAAAGTAAAGAAAAAGAGCGGTATTGAATTGTTTTATGATGACGAAGATGAGGAAGAAGAATGAAAATTGCTATCGTAACTGATACACATTTTGGAGTTCGTAATGATAACCGCATTATTGCTGACCATATTAATAATTTTTTTGATGAGCAGTTCTTTCCGTACATTGATACTATGGGGATTGATCATATTATTCATCTTGGCGATGTGTGTGATCGTCGAAAGTATATTAATTTCGTCACTGGTTCCCAGTTAGAAGAGCATCTAATCAAACCAATTCATAATCGTGGTATCAACACTGATATGATTATTGGCAATCATGACTGTTTCTATAAGAACACCAATGAGATTAACAGTATGCGGCAGTTATATGGACATTCGTTCTATAACTTCAATTGCTACTGGGAGAAGCCTGTAGAGAAGAATTATGCTGGATTGAAGGTGCTTCTTGTGCCTTGGATTTGTGATGAGAACTATGAAGTAACAATGAAAGCGATTGAGAAAACAGATGCTCAAATTCTTATGGGACATTTTGAAATTCAAGGATTTGAAATGTATCGAGGTGCAATTAACCATCACGGACTTGATAAGAATATTTTTAGCAAGTTTGATATGGTACTGTCTGGTCATTTTCATCATAAGTCTACCCACGGTAATATCTCGTATCTAGGCTCTCCGTATCAGATGACGTGGAGCGACTACAACGACCCTCGTGGTTTTCATATCCTAGACACTGAAACACGAGAGTTAGAGTTCATTGCAAATCCTTGCCACATCTTTCATAAGCTGTGGTATGATGATACAACTATGTCTGTCAATGACATTACAGACTTAACGTTTGAAAAAGAGTTGACAAATAGCTATGTGAAGGTTATAGTAAAGAATAAGTCTAATCCTTATTTGTTTGATTTATGGATGAACAAGCTAATCGATATGGGATGTGCTGATATCAAGACTGTCGAAGATCATATGAATCTTGATATTGTTGATGAAGACAATCTGATTGATGAGGC
>TARA_R110002124_G_scaffold61822_3_pt1 | contig 16982 bp, 11 predicted proteins | sample TARA_R110002124 | Tara Oceans TARA_R110002124 (sample SAMEA4397445) | marine metagenome | biome: Polar Biome; feature: [SRF] surface water layer (ENVO:00010504); material: water (ENVO:00002006), including particulate matter (ENVO:01000060) such as... | depth 5 m | reverse complement strand
GCGACAGAATGAACGCGCGAACTCCCGGCCTGCTACACCGGTGATCTGGAGTACGGACCCGCCCCCGAGCAATGCCGCCACAGTGGTCATTCGCATCCCCAAGCAACGCGCGTATTTCGAATATCAGTTGGCTGAACTCGCGCGCTGCCTCTCCCCGGGAGCGACGGTACTGGCAGCTGGTATGGACAAACACCTGTCACAACATACGGCACAGATCCTCGAGTGCTATATAGGCCCAACGCAGCGACATGCAGGCCAGCGCAAAGCGCGCTTGTTTACTGCGGTCAGAGATAACAGGCCTGCTCCGGCCGCCATGCAGGTGCATGCCTCTTATTACTGCTCGCAACTGGGCTCTGAGCTGCGCGGCCTGCCCAATGTATTCAGTCGGGACAAACTGGACATGGGCGCCCGCTTCCTGCTGGAGCACCTGCACACTGTGGCTGCTGCCGAGACAGTCGTTGACCTGGCCTGCGGCAATGGCGTTTTGGGGCTGGTTGCAGCAAAGCAGGGGCTGGCAAAGCACCTGGTATTTTGCGATGAATCGGCCATGGCCATTGCCTCAGCCGGGCACAATGCACGTCAGGTTTTGCCCGAGATGGCGGCGGCGATTTCGTTCCACCACGGGGACGGTCTGGAACACTACGAAGGACCCGCGCCGCAGCTGATCCTTTGCAATCCTCCTTTTCACCAGGAGCACACAGTCAATGAATTTGCCGGCCAGCGACTCATCGAGCACTGCAGCCGCTGTTTGCCCTCCGGCGGCCGGTTATTGCTCGTGGCGAACAGGCATCTCAATTATCTACCGCTGCTGCACCACAGCTTTGCGCAAGTGGAAAGATGCGCGGGCAACGCCAAATTCACGCTGTTTCTGGCACACAAGCTCTGAGGTCGAGGACATTGCTTTTCGAACGTGCTTGGTAGTATGTTATCCGCACTGTTCAATGTTGAGCGGTGCTGAGTGTTATCGAAAAGTAATAGGAGACTGGCCATGAACAATGCAAAGAACGTCCTCTCACATTTTATCCACATTGCCCTGATCACCCTGCTGGTATCCGCACTACCCGCCACCGCTGAAGAGGACACAGAAACTCTGGGCCGTACCGTAGGCGCAGAACTGGAAGCTGATGTTGCGGCCATTGATACCCAGACGCGCGAGATCACTCTTAGCAACGGTATGCTGGGCTTCACCGTCTACGCCCCCGAGGGTGTGGTCGACCTGGCAAATATCAGTGTTGGTGACCGCGTCAAAGGCACCTACTCGGCCTCTGTGGAAGTGGAGTTGCGTGCACCCACTGAGGCAGAGTTGGCAAAACCCTGGGAAGTGTTGGAAGAAGGTGCTGTCACGGGCGAAGCTGACGATCGAGCGGTGGAAGCAGCCCGGCTCGTACGCGCAGTGGTCACAATCGCTGCACTGGATAAAACCAAAGGCCTGGTCGTTGTCACCGATTCCAGAGGCTATATGCACTTCATTGATGGTGTAGAGACCGACAAGATGGCAAACCTGGCGGTATCGCAGCAAGTTGTCATTGTGTTTACGGAATCAATGGTCGTCACCATTGAGAAGACCTCCTGATACACCAATACCACGATTGCTCAACTGCTGGTTGGCGCTGTGGAAATCAGCCTGCCAGCAGTTCCTCCACCAGTGCACTCACCTCCCGAGTCGCCGTTCCACAGCGTTGCTGTTGAAACAGCCCGCTCACCTGGCTTGACTCACGATTGATCTCAACTGTTATAGCACCGGCCGCACTCGCCTGCTGCACAAAACCTGCGGCCGGGTATACAACACCCGAAGTGCCCACGGCAATGAATAGATCACAGCTGCTCAGCTTCAGGTCTATGATATCCATGTGGTAGGGAATCTCTCCGAACCAGACGATATCGGGTCTCAATACTCCGCGTGCCCTGCACCGGGGACAGCGACTGCCAGCATCGTAATCCTGTTCCACTGCGACCGCCGCGCGGCACGCCTGGCAAAGCATACGGTTTAACTCGCCATGCATATGGCAGACCTGCCCGCTGCCTCCGCGTTCGTGCAAGTCATCCACGTTTTGCGTGACCAGGAAGACATCTCCAGAAAATTCGGCCTGCAAACGGGCGATCGCGGTATGGGCGGCGTTGGGTGTGACATCCCTTAGCTGGTTCCTGCGCGCGTTGTAAAACCGGTACACCAGCGCCGGATCTCGCGCAAAAGCCTCGGGCGTGGCGATCGCCATCGGATCATGGTTCTCCCACAGGCCACCTGAATCTCGAAATGTCGCCAGCCCGGACTCTGCCGATACGCCCGCCCCCGTCAGTATGACAATGCGCTGAACAGGGTACACACCTGAGCGCTTCATCGATTCTCTCCAGACTTCGTCGCAGGCAAATCCAGCTCGCTGACAATATGCAAGCGGCCGCTTGCGGTAAAAAACAACGCGCAGCGCACACACTGGTTGCCCAGATAGCGCACCGCATCGCGATACCTCAGTAATTGCTCGCAGTACATCGCGCTCTCACGCTCGGCAAACGCGTCAAACGTCTCGCCCTCGCACTGGCGGCTACTTTTGTAATCGATCACCCAGCGCACGCCAGTGGTCACATCGATAAAACTTCGGTCAATCACAATATCCCGTATTGCACCCCCGCTATCAACTGTCGTTAGCGGCCACTCACTGTGTGCTTCTGCATGTCCGGCATCCAGTACCCAGCGCCCAATACTCCCGGCTTGCAACGCTATGGCGACACAGTGCAGCACCGTCTGCAGAGCGATCTCCAATGGCTCTGCGTGCAGTCCTTCACGCTGCAGCGCCACTCGCCAGCGCTGCCTGTCCCTGTTGTCGGCAGCCGCCGGCAGTGTCCGCATCAGTGACAGCTCCTCCAGCGCCCGATGTATGACCTTCCCTGTAATACGATCCCTGGCATCGACGCCCGGAGTCAGTAGGCGAGTGCCACTTTGCTCAGCCTGGCCTGGGGGGGGCGCAGGTTCATACGGCGGCTCCCGCAACAGCCGTACCAGCGGTCGCGGGGGTCTCCTGGATGCGCTCGACGTTGCCATATCGACCGGATCCGACACCGTCATCTGGCGACTAAAGGTCTGCCAGACAGTGTGCAACAGGCATAGTGAAGAAGGCTCACGAGGCAGGCCTGATTTTTCCTCCAGTGTGATTGCAGCCGTGAGTACCAGGCGACGCACTGCACGCGTGGCACCTACGTAAAGCAGCCGAGTGCCCTCGAGCTGCTGTTTTTGTCGGCGTTGCAGTTGCAGGTAATTGTAGAGTGTTGGGCTGCCAGCGGGGCTGTGATCATCCGCAGCCAACAGGAAAGAGCGCATGCCCCGGGCGTTGCTGTGCTCGTCCCAGAGCAGGATATCCCGACCGTCGCTGCGCGGAGTGCGATCCAACTGGGGAATGATGACCCGGTCGAACTCCAGCCCCTTGGCCTTGTGTAAGGTCAGCAATTGCACGCTGCCGCCGGCACTAGCCGTATTCATAAAGCACTTTTGCAGGCGCAGTTGTAACCAGTCGAAGTCCAGCCCTGCCCCTTCCGCCTCTGCCTGCTCCAGCAGCTGCAGAAAGCTTTCGACATCGTGCAGGCTGGCAACCGCCGCCGCGCACTGGGCCCCACCGAGCGCCAACCAGGCTTGCTCCACCCAGGCACGCAAGCTGAGCCGGTCGCGTTTTTCTCGCGCCTGCCGCAGTACTGGCAGAATATGCAGCAATCGGGCTCTGCCATCATCGCTGAGCCTGCGTTGCACGTCCGCTTGCTGGATGACAGACCATACCGGTGTGTAAGGCGGAAAATCCCCAGCGACGGCAACACACAATAGGTCATCCAGGGTCAGACCACACCACGGCGCTCGCAGCAGCGCCATCCATGCGAGCCGATCGGCATCACTGGCCAGCGCCCGGCACAGATTCAACAGGTCTGCCACCACAGGTGACTGTGCGAGACTGTCCAGGTCCGGCGCATTATAAGGAATACCCAGGCGTTTCAGATGCGTGATCACAGGTTGCAGATGACTGCGACTGCGACCAAGAACGGCGATGGTCTCGCTGCCATCTTGCAAACACTCGACAATTTGCTCACCAATGAATGCGATTTCCTGTGCTCTCGCACTGTCGCCGTGAAACGCGCGCAGGTCGACAGCAGATGTGCCCCGTGCAGCACGGGTGGCGGTTGCTGGACTGTAGCGCACCTGTGATCGGTAGACGTCATCTGATACCGGAAAGGCCAGTGTGAACGTGTCATTGACCCAGTCGACAATACATTTTTCCGAGCGAAAATTGCAGCGCAACTCCAGAAACTGCAATGCGACACCATTGAACCCCTCCTCCCGCGCCCTGAGAAAGAGGCCAACATTGGCGCCGCGAAATCCGTAGATAGACTGCATGCCATCGCCCACAATCATCAGGGTTCGGGGTGCCTGTGGTTGTTGCTCGTTGTGCTCGCCCCAACCGCGGGTGAGTTTGTGCAGGAGTTCATACTGGGTGATGGCGGTATCCTGGAACTCGTCGACCAGAATATGCTCAATTTGGTAATCCAGGCGCAGGGCAAGTTCTGTCGGTGAATCATCCTCGCCCAGTGCCAGCAGTGCCGACTGTGCGACCTGGCTGTGATCGACCGCGCCGTGCTGTTGGAACACCAGCAGCAACTGGGCCGCCAGAGTCGGCAGTAGTCGCGACAGGTGTAGCACCAGCTGCCACGATTCATCCTCGGATTGAATCACTGGCAGTGACTGCATTGCGTTGAGGCGGTCGTGCAATCCGTCGACTTCCTGCAGTTGTACCAACAGTTCCTGCCACTGCAGTTTCCGCTGCTGCGCTTCGCCACGGCCGGCAGGAAACCCTTCTGTTTTGGTGATCTTCCTGCGCCAGGCACCTGTTTTAGTGACTAGCAGGTTGCGCAGGTTCCGCCAGCACTGCAGGTCTGGGGCGTCAGTGCCGGGGAAACAAGGCGGCGCGCTGCCACCCAGATTCGCTGCCGAGAACTGCAGCATTTCCAGCAGTTGCGCACTGTAGGGCGCCAGCAGTTGCGACAGTTTCCTGAGCTCATCGCTGATCAGGGTGCCGACAGTGGCGACCAGGTAGGCCTCTGCTTCCTTCGGCGCGTGATGCAGTCCCACATAGTCGCGCCACTGTTCCCGACGGGCGAGCATCGAGACAAGCAGTGTTTGCAGGCGCTCCCAGTTGTTATCGAAGTGTAGCAACAGAGCTTCCAGGTCCACCGCCACCGGGTGATCCTCCTCCAGCAGTGTATACAGAGCTTGTACTGCCTCTACATACAGCGGGGTGACATCATCGCGAATCGCGATCGGGCCGCCAAACTGGCTCAGCACCGGCATCTGGCGAGTCAATCCGGCACAGAAGCTGTCGATTGTCTTGATATTGAATCGGGACACATTCTCCAGCAACCGCCAGCAACCGCGCTGATTGGCGGACAGGGCTTCTGTTGCCAACTCGCGAGTGACACGCTGGTGCTGGCTGTCGCAGGGGGCGTCATCCAATGCCTCCTGCAGCGCCTGTATTACACGCTCGCGCATTTCAGCGGCGGCCTTGCGCGTGAAGGTAATCGCCAGTATTTGTTCCGGGCGCTGCACGCGAGATAACAGGCGCAGGTAGCGCTGTATCAACAACTCGGTTTTTCCCGAACCGGCCGGTGCGCTGACGCAGACACTGGCCAGCGGGTTTATCGCGGCGATGCGTTCTGGCGCGTCGGCAATAGCGCTCATGCGCTGGTTTCCGGCGCGGCCTCGACGCTTTCATCAATCCGGCACAGCGCTTGCAGTCCACACCAGGTACAGATCGCAGCGGTAACCGGGTCGACCGGTGCGTGCCCATTGACAAACTCATGCGCGAGCCGTTCCAGCGTATTTTTCCAGTACTGATGCAACTGCGGCCACTCTGTCACGCCCGTCGCCGAATCCAGTATGCGGGCCAGGTCTTCCTTGATACCCGGAGCAATGTCTGCGCGCCCCAGGCCGATAAAGCGACACTCACGCGCACGGACACTGGCGAACGCCAGCCCTGCCAGCGTGTCCGGTTCAATCATGCTATAGAGCAAAAGTTGCGGTTGCGCGGGCCTGTCCCCCAGCCAGTCCTGGACACTGCACCTACCCGATTTGTAGTCGATGATCACACGCGAACCATCGCTCAGTTGGTCGATACGGTCCAGCCGCAGACGAACCCGCAGTTGAGCGAGCTCCAGGGTGATTTCCAGCTCGCGCTCGGCGACGACAAACGCGCTCCGCTGACGCTCGACACCGAGCCACTCGTGGAGCAGTGCGATGATGCGCCGCTGTTCCAGTCGCCAGTAGGCGCCACTCAGCTTGCGCTGTTGCTGCCGGGGTATGGAGGCTATAGCAGCGCGCGCCGCGTTTTCTACGACTTGGGCTTGCGCCCCAGCGTCCAGCGCGAACAGCGTTTCAGAGTCGCGCAGTTCGCCCCAGAGGCTGTTCAATGCCTCGTGCAGCAGTGCTCCGCGCTCCCCTGCAGGTAATGCCACACTGAACTCGCCAAGCGGTTCAACCTGCAAACGGTGGCGAGCGAATGCCCGAAACGGACACTGCGACTGATCCTCGAGCAACCCACTGCCACCCGTCATGGCAGACGGCAGACCGGGATTGAGGCCGGCTGCGCGATCGTCCGGCAGTGCTTGCATGGATCGCCGCGAGTGGCGCTCAAGCCATTGATCGGGTATCGACGCCGGCGCGGTTATCGGATCCAGGGTAAAGTCCTGCAACAGTGCACTCGGGGGCTCCGGCACGCCGTCAACCTCACGGCAGTAGCTGGCGTGGATAATCCGGTTAGCGCGGGTGTACTGCTCTAGCAACGACGCTGAGAATGCCCACTCTCGCTCCGGGTCCGCATGCGGCATGTGCTTTTGGCGTTGCAGCACGACAGGAATAAAGGGGTTCGGACTCGGAGAGGCTGGCCACCGGGTGCCCTGCATACCGCACACCCAGAGTTGATCGAAGGACAGGCCGGCAGCTTCCAACGGCCCCAGTACCTGTACCGTGCTGTCCGCGGTCTGCGGTTGCGACACCTGCCGGCGGCAGCAGTCGCGCAACAGAGTCAGCGCGTCACGCAAAGGCATGGGTTCACTCACGGTGTCAAACGCCGCGAATGCTTCCAGCGTATCCTGCCACAGCGTCAACTGCTGAAACTCCAGTGAATCCAGGGTTTGTGCGCCGGGCCAGCCCCAGATTCCGAGGATCTCACTAAAACGTGTCGCCCATGCGCTGGGCAGGGCCTTGCGACGCAATCCCGGCATCCCCAGTAGCGTGTCCAGACACCGCCCCAGCGACAGGCCCTTGACCTCGCCCAGTTGCACCGCCTGCGCCTCATTGCGTAAATCAGGGATGGCTACTTCTGCCCGCCCCTGTGCATAGAGGCGGCGTATCAGGCGTTGCGCCACCGCACCGCGGGCGTCCGGCAGGTCCACGAAGCGCGAGCGCATCAGGTTCTCGACGTCAGTGAGCGTTGTCTGGCGTAAACCCATCGCCAGGGCTGTCAGCGCATCACGTACCAGCGGCGCTTGATCGAGGTTGATGCCGGTGGAGAAGTTGACGGGCAGACTGGCGTAGTTGCGTCCCAGGCAGTCAAACTCCCGTCGCAACAGGTACTCCAGGGAGACCCTGTCACCCGCCATATCGCTCAGGACAATCCCAATGGTCGCCTCAGGTTCTGTGCGGTGCAGGTCGGCAGCCCAGCGTGACACGGCCTGCAGTTCAGCACGTTTGTCCGTGAACGTATGCAGCAGGCGCTGCTCACCCCGGCTATCGGGCACCATATGGCGAATATCGACGCACAGTGTCTGTAGCGCGGCTTCCTGCAGCGGTGTGAGCTGATCAATCTCGACCAGCGCCACGCGGTTGACCGGCGGGCACCCCTCAAGTTCAGGTAACAGTGCCAGACAGTCGACCTGTGTGCACTGCCGGTTTTCCCGCAGGCGTTGTTCAAAGGCGGCGGACCAGCGCAGGAAGGTACTGCAGTCAGCGTCCATTTCAAACAGGGGACGGATATTCCGCGCCCTCAAGTCAACCTGCCAGCGCAGCAGCGTATCCCGTGCCTGGGCCGCGAGTTCCGCAGCCGCGGAAGGACGCAGCAGCTGAAACTCGTTCGCCTCACTCTGCTGATTGCTGATCACCTGCCGCCAGACTTCAAGGGTCTGGTGAGACGAGAGTGGCGTCACGGGCGGTACCAGATTAGCGCGAACGGCACGCTCCCACTGCAGCAGAAGCCATGCGTCCAATGGCTGCACCGCTATCGCCTCCCACACTCTCCTACCTGACGCTGCTTGCGCGGCATCCCACTCGGCCTTGATGCGCCTGGCCAATCGAAAATTAGGCGTCAGCAGCGTATACCCCTGCTCGATAAGTTCTTGCAGCGGGCTGATGTCATACAGGCTGTGCGCCAAACGGGTTCTCCTGAATTATTGGTGATATTTCGGGACGCCTACACAAAGCGCGACGACTGCTATAAAATCCTGCGCCCCGTTTTGGTCTGGACAGGCTCGCTCGCGCGGCACCGTAACAGCAACAGGCGGAAAATACTTTATCAGGTAGCAAATGATGAGCAACATGAAAGTACACAATGTTAACGTCGCCTCACAGGAATTATTAATTACCCCTGACCAGCTCAAGGCCAGCCTGCCGATGTCGGACTCGATTGAAGCGACACTCGCAGGCAGTCGCCAGGTTATTGAGAATATTCTTGATCGGCGTGATTCGCGTCTGTTTGTTGTCGTTGGGCCCTGCTCTATCCACGATCCGGTCGCCGCCATCGAATACGCGAAACGCCTGAAGGCGCTGGCAGATGAGCTGGAAGATACCCTGTATATCGTGATGCGCGTGTATTTTGAGAAGCCTCGCACTACCGTGGGCTGGAAGGGGCTGGTCAACGATCCCTATCTGGACGACTCGTTCAATATTGAAGATGGTCTTCACATCGCAAGGAAACTGTTGCTGGATATCCTGGATCTGGGGTTGCCCACCTCCACTGAAGCGCTCGACCCTATTTCGCCGCAGTACCTGCAGGACCTGGTGAGTTGGACCGCCATTGGCGCCCGTACCACAGAATCACAGACGCACCGGGAGATGGCAAGCGGGCTATCCAGTGCAGTGGGGTTCAAGAATGGCACCGACGGCGGCTTGACGGTAGCGACCAATGCGCTCAATTCGGTGGCGAATCCACACCGGTTTCTGGGTATCAACGGCGAGGGACAGGTGTCTGTATTTACGACCAAAGGCAACCGCTACGGGCATATTGTGCTGCGCGGAGGCACGTCAGGCCCGAATTATGACTCGGTACACATCAAGCTGTGTGAAGACGCGCTGGAAAAAGCCGGTGTCTCTAGCAATATCATGGTTGACTGCAGTCACGCCAATTCCAGTAAACAACCGGAATTGCAGCCGCTGGTCGTCGAAAATGTCGCGAATCAGGTTGTGGAAGGCAATACATCCATTATCGGACTGATGGTAGAAAGCAATCTGAAGGCCGGGAATCAGTCCATACCCGAAAACCTGGATGATCTGGAATACGGGGTATCGGTCACCGATGGGTGCATCGACTGGGAAACAACCGAGCGCTGCCTGCGCGCAATGCGGGAACGAATAAAGGACACGCTTGCGAGCCGGCACCGCCGGGGGACGTAACGCACCGGGGCATCAGTGTGCCCCGGCAGTGGACTAGTAGTAGGCCTGCGAGGTATCACTGTGATCAGTGGTGTCACTGACGCCGGTCAGTTGTGGAATCTGCTCCAGCAACGTTTTTTCCACGCCGCCTTTTAGTGTTTGATCCACCGCGCTACAGCCCTGGCAACCGCCCCCGAACTGCAGTATCGCAACATTCGTTTCAGTAATTTCCACCAGACTGACTTCTCCACCGTGCGCGGCCAGTGCGGGATTTACCTCGTTGTACAGCACGTAATTGACCCGATCTTCCAGCGAGCTGTTATCGTCGACCCTGGGTAGCTTGGCATTGGGGGCCTTGATCGTCAGTTGTCCCCCCATACGGTCCTTGGCGTAGTCCACCAGTGCGTCCTCCAGGAACGGAAGGCTTTTCGCCTCGTACCAGACGTTGAACCGGGGCAGCACTTCCTGCTGGTCGCCCTCCTGCACGTCACCCTCTCTGCAATAGGCAATGCAGGTTTCAGCACGAGGGGTGCCCGGTTGGTTGATAAAAACCCTTACTCCCAGCGCGTCTTCCTGTTTGGAGAGCAGTTCAGACAGATATTCCTGGGCCGATTCAGTAATTGTGACCATGGCGCGATCCATTCCGAGTAAATTAGTCGGGTATTATAGCAAACTTGCCCGCCGAGTGTGAACGATACTGGCAACTGATCTTCATTGGGGCTCACAATCTGTTAACATTGTCGCCCTTTTAGAGAGTGGGGACTGTTCCCCGCACCACATCACACCCTAAGGCTATTTTAATGGCAAGCGTCAAAAACAATCCCGGGCTTCTGGAGCAAGCCCTCGAGCAGCGTATTCTTATCATCGATGGTGCCATGGGCACCATGATACAGGCCGAAAACCTGACAGAAGCGGATTTTCGTGGCGAGCGCTTCGCCGACCACCCTTCCGATCTGAAGGGCAACAATGAACTTCTCAGTCTTACCAAGCCAGAAGTTATTACCAAAATCCACCGGGCGTTTCTTGAGGCCGGTGCTGACATCATCGAAACCAACACATTCGGCAGTTCGGCCATCGCCCAAGCCGACTATGACCTCAGCGATCTCGCCGTGGAGCAAAACCTGGCCGCCGCAAAGATTGCCCGCCAGGTGGCGGATGAAATGACTGCAAGAACACCCGATAAACCCCGCTTTGTAGCCGGTGTTCTCGGGCCAACACCGAAAACGGCTTCAATTTCACCCGACGTCAACGATCCGGGCGCGCGCAGCATCAGCTTTGATGCGTTGAGGGAAGACTATGCCAATGCGACTCGCGCCCTGATAGCCGGTGGCGTCGATCTCATCATGATCGAAACCATTTTCGATACCCTCAATGCCAAGGCTGCGATTTTTGCAGTCAAGGATGTCTTTGACGAGTTAGGTCAGGAATTGCCGATCATGATCTCGGTAACGTTCCCGGATATCAGCGGGCGGGTGCTGTCCGGACAAAACCCGGAGGCCTTCTGGAACGCTATCGCCCACGCCAAACCGTTAATTGTCGGCAGCAACTGTGGCCGACCGTATCGAGAAATTCGGCCCTTTGTAGAGGAACTCTCCAACGCTGCCGACTGCTATTTCAGTGCCCACCTGAACGCCGGCCTGCCCAATGCCTTTGGTGAGTTTGATGAGACGCCAGAAATCATGGAGCAGGATTACCGGGAGTTCGCCGGCCGCGGCTTCCTGAATCTCGCGGGCGGTTGCTGTGGCACAACACCCGCCCACATTCGGGCGATCGCGCATGCCTGTGAAGGCGTGACACCGCGCCCGCTGCCCAGGCATGAACCGGCCTGTCGCCTGAGCGGACTGGAAGCGTTCAACATCACGTCTGACAGCCTGTTCGTGAATGTGGGGGAGCGCTGCAATGTCACCGGCTCGGCCAAATTCAAACGCCTTATTATGGACGGCCGCTTCGACGAGGCACTGGCCGTGGCGCGCACACAGGTAGAAGATGGCGCGCAGGTCATTGATGTCAATATGGATGAAGGCATGCTGGACTCTGAGGCGGCCATGGTGACCTTTCTCAATCTGATTGCCTCTGAGCCGGATATCTGCCGGGTTCCCATCATGGTGGACTCGTCCAAATGGAATGTGATTGAGGCAGGGCTCAAATGTATACAGGGCAAGGCCATCGTCAACTCGATCAGCCTGAAGGCCGGGGAGGAAGAATTTCTCACCCAGGCACGCCTCTGCCAGCGTTATGGCGCAGCCGTGGTGGTCATGGCGTTTGATGAAGAAGGCCAGGCAGACAACCTGCAACGACGCAAGGATATCTGCAAGCGTTGTTATGATTTGCTGGTCGGTGAACTGGATTTCAATCCCAACGACATTATTTTTGATCCCAATATTTTCGCCATTGCCACCGGCATCGAGGAACACAACAACTACGCGGTTGAGTTCATAGAAGCGACGCGGTATATCAAAGCCGAGCTTCCCGGTGCACTGGTGTCCGGTGGCGTGTCCAATGTGTCGTTTTCGTTCCGCGGCAATGATGCCGTGCGCGAGGCCATTCACTCGGTATTCCTGTACCACGCAATTAAAGCCGGTATGGATATGGGGATTGTCAACGCGGGTCAGTTGGCGGTGTACGATGAGTTGCCCAGCGATTTGCGCGACGTCGTCGAGGATGTCATTCTCAACCGCACCACAGACGGCTCTGAACGGCTGCTGGAGCTGGCTGAGCGCTACCGCGACACAGGCGGCGCCGAGGCGCGGGTGGAGGACCTGAGCTGGCGTGAACAGGATGTAGAGAAACGCCTTGCACATGCGCTGGTAAAAGGAATCAACACCTGGATCGTTGAGGATGCAGAGGAAGCCAGGCTAAGGTTTGATCGCCCCATCGAGGTGATTGAGGGGCCACTAATGGATGGTATGAACATCGTCGGCGACCTGTTCGGTTCCGGCAAAATGTTTCTGCCGCAAGTCGTGAAAAGTGCCCGCGTGATGAAACAGGCTGTGGCGCACCTGCAACCGTATATTGAGTTGGACAAGGTGGGCGGCAACTCCACAAACGGCAAAATCCTGATGGCCACCGTCAAGGGTGATGTCCATGATATCGGTAAGAACATTGTCGGTATCGTGTTGCAATGTAATAACTTCGAGGTGATCGATCTCGGTGTCATGGTGCACTGCGAGAAAATCCTGCAGGTGGCAAAAGACGAGCAGGTTGATATTATCGGCCTCAGCGGGCTGATCACGCCCTCGCTTGATGAAATGGCGCATGTCGCGGCAGAGATGCAACGCCTGAATTTCGATGTGCCGTTGATGATCGGTGGCGCGACAACGTCAAAGGCACATACCGCCGTGAAGATTGATCCGCAATATGACGGCGATGTCGTGGTCTATGTTCCCGATGCCTCACGCAGTGTTGCAGTGGCGACCCAACTCGTTGGCGTCGGCAAGGAAAAGTTTGTGCGTGACCTGCGCGACGAGTACGTACTGGTGCGTGAGCGTGTGGCAAATCGCAAACCACGCGAAAAGGAATTGAGCTACGCAGAAGCCGTCGCCAATGCGCCACAGTTCGACTGGGACAGTTACCAGCCGCCCCGCCCCAGTTTTACCGGTACCCGTGTGTTTGACGAATTTCCACTCGAGGAACTGGTGGACACCATCGACTGGACACCGTTTTTCATCACCTGGGAACTCGCTGGCAAATACCCCAAAATACTCGAGGACGAGGTGGTCGGCACCCAGGCCACGGAACTTTATCGGGATGCGCGGGCGATGTTAAAGCGCATTGTTGATGAAAAACTGCTGACGGCGAAAGCGGTTGTGGGGTTCTGGCCCGCTGCAAGGGTCGGCAGTGACGACATTGCCGTTTACGCGGATGAATCACGCAGTGAACCCATTGCCACCCTGCACCATCTGCGCCAACAGACGCAGAAGCCGTCGGGGAAACACAATGCCAGCCTGGCCGATTTTATATCGCCACTGGAATCGGTGAGCAGTGACTATATCGGTGGGTTCTGCGTGACCACAGGCCACGGTGCAGAGGAGTTGGCAGCCGAGTATATGGCGCAGCATGACGACTACAACGCCATCCTGTTGAAATCACTCGCAGACCGCCTTGCGGAGGCATTTGCGGAGTATCTTCACAGGCTGGTACGCAAGGAACTGTGGGGCTACGACGCCGCTGAATCGTTGAGCACCGAGGACCTGATCCGCGAGAAATACCGTGGCATCCGCCCTGCTCCCGGCTACCCTGCATGCCCGGATCACACCGAGAAGGCAACCCTGTTCACGCTATTGGATGCCACTAATGCCTGTGGTGTCAGTCTCTCGGAAAGTTTTGCTATGACGCCTCCATCCTCAGTCAGTGGCTTCTATTTTTCACATCCGGAATCGCGTTACTTTGCGGTCGGAAAAATAGGTCGAGACCAGGTTGAAGACCTGGCACGACGCAAGGGCCAGTCCGTGGAGGAACTCGAACGCTGGCTGCGCCCCAATTTGAGCTATTAGCGAGGTATAGCAATGGCAGAGTCAGGAAACAAGCCGTCTGAAAACGACGAAAAGCGCGACAAACTCAACCCGTTTCAGGTTGTTGCGAGTGTGTTCGCAGCTGGCCTGGGTGTCCAGAGCAGCAAGAATCGGGAGCGGGATTTCAAGCAGGGTCGAATCGGTGTATTTATCGCCGCAGGTATTATATTTACGCTGCTATTTATTGGCGCAGTAATGTTTGTCGTGCAGATGGTGGTCAAGAGTGCGGGAGAGTGATCCTTCGAATCGCTCCCCCGCCAGCGGACTCAGTTGGGCATGCCGGGCATGCCAGACAACCAGATGTACATCGTGACAACCGCGATGGTGATTATCAGAACACTGGCAATGGCATCGGCTGCGCCATCTGCGGCGCGTTCGTCATTTGGTTGATCGGACATTTCTAACTCCAGGTATGAGCGTGTATTGTCGCCGCATTATAGCAATATTTGTCACAATCAGAAGCACGGTCGGTCGCCTGTGAAGAATTGCCAGAAACTGCCTGGGGTGGTCTAAGCTTATGAATATTATGACTATTTGTTCATGCCAATTTTCTGCTATGGTAGCGCCCTTTTCTTACCCATGCAGCCTTGGCTCAGCGCAAGCGCAGGATATGTAGATGTACAGTTACGATCAGTATGACCAGACAATCATTGACCAGCGGGTCGCGCAGTTCCGCGACCAGACGGCGCGTTTTCTGGATGGACAAATCTCCGAAGCCGAGTTTTTACCACTGCGACTGCAAAATGGTCTGTACCTGCAACGACAGGCACCGATGCTGCGTATTGCGGTACCGTACGGACTGATGAACAGCGCGCAATTGCGTAAACTGGCCGACATTACCCGCGTTTACGACAAGGGATACGCGCACATCAGTACCCGCCAGAACGTGCAGTTGAACTGGCCGGCACTGGCTGAGGTGCCCGATATCCTGGCGGAGCTTGCAACGGTGCAGATGCACGCTATACAAACCAGTGGCAATTGCATCCGCAATACCACTACCGATCAGTTCGCTGGCGTCGCCTGCGACGAGTTGGAAGATCCCCGCCCCTACTGCGAAATCATCCGGCAGTGGTCAACTCTGCACCCGGAGTTCGCGTTCCTGCCGCGCAAGTTCAAAATCGCTGTCTGCGGATCCACAGAGGATAGAGCCGCGATACACCACCACGACATAGGCCTTGAGCTACTCGCCAATGCAGACGGTGAAATCGGTCTTAAAGTGTTGGTCGGGGGCGGCCTGGGCCGGACACCGGCTATCGGTTCTGTCATCTGCGAATGGCTGGATAAAAAGCACATGTTGACGTACCTCGAGGCCATTCTTCGCGTGTACAACAAGCATGGGCGACGCGATAACAAGTACAAAGCCCGTATCAAGATTCTCGTCAAGGCAATGGGTGTGGCTGCATTCAGGCAGGCGGTTGAGCACGAGTGGACAACCCTGAAGGATGGTCCCACCACCCTGACTGACGAGGCCCTGGTGCGTGCCCGCTCGTTTTTCGACGCCCCCGATTACGCCGCGATCGATAGTTCAGTTGCCACTGCCGAACTGGATGCAGCCTGCGAGCGCGACCCAATTTTTGGCAACTGGGTCAAGTGCAATACACATCCACATCGGGTTGCCGGCTACCGTATCGTAACGGTGTCCCTGAAATCCACAGGGTACGCGCCGGGCGACGTGACGGCGGAGCAACTTGAGCTGGTTGCAGAGCTCTCCGATCTCTATTCCTTTGGTGAGGTTCGCAGTACCCATGAGCAAAACCTCGTGCTGGGGGATGTACCCATGTCGCAGTTATACGCGTTGTGGCAGCGTCTGCAGGCAGCGGGACTGGCAACCCCCAATATTGGTTATCTCACCGATATTATCTGCTGCCCGGGCGGTGACTACTGCTCACTGGCCAATGCCAAATCCCTGCCGGTGGCGGAAGCTATCCAGTCGCGCTTCGACGACCTCGACTATGTGTACGACCTGGGCCCACTGGAACTCAATATCAGTGGCTGCATGAACGCCTGTGGCCACCATCATATCGGTCATATCGGCATTCTCGGCGTGGACAAGAAAGGCCAGGAGTACTACCAGGTGTCCCTCGGCGGAAGCCAGGCAAAAGATGCGTCAATTGGCAAAATTCTCGGCCCGTCGTTCAAGCAGGAAGATATGCCGGATGTGATTGATAACATTCTCTCTACCTATGTGACATTGCGCCAGGAGGAGGAAAGTTTCCTCGATACCTATCGACGTGTCGGTATCGATCCCTTCAAGGAGCGAGTCTATGCCCAGGCTGATTAAAGACGGCGCGGTTATCGATGACCAGTGGTTGCCACTGGACCCCAGCAGCGAAGTCCCCAGGGCGGGGCAGATCTGTAACCTGGACCAGTGGCTGAAGCTGGCTGACAAGACGGGCAGTGCAGTACAACTGGAACCCAGCCAGGAACCTGACATCCTGTTTCCACACTTGCAACAGATCGCGCTGGTCGTGATCAACTTCCCGGTCTTCACCGATGGCCGCGGCTTTTCCTATGCCCGTCGTCTGCGCGAACATGGATACTGCGCAGAGCTGCGTGCCGGAGGGCATTTTATTCGCGATCAGCTCACCTACCTCCGTCGCTGCGGTTTCGACGCGTTCCAGATGGCCGATGAATCAGGCCTCGAAGCCGCGCTGGCAAGCCTGGGTGATTTTACGGAGTTCTACCAGGCGGCTGATGATCAACCGTTACCCCTGTTTCGCCGACGAGCCGAGCCGACACCCTGAGTTCCTAATTGCGAGTGGTTTGTTTACACTCGTAGCCAGCACGTTATTCAAGAGCTGCAAATGGAATTTCACAGCGTCACCTTCTCGTTCTTTCTGATTTTCACCGGTGCAGCT
>TARA_R110002124_G_scaffold386_1_pt1 | contig 16992 bp, 16 predicted proteins | sample TARA_R110002124 | Tara Oceans TARA_R110002124 (sample SAMEA4397445) | marine metagenome | biome: Polar Biome; feature: [SRF] surface water layer (ENVO:00010504); material: water (ENVO:00002006), including particulate matter (ENVO:01000060) such as... | depth 5 m | reverse complement strand
GCGGGTCCCAGTCCATGAAGAAACAGGGGCCTCCGCCGTGTGGAACGAACATCGTCGGCATGCGGGTCATGTACGTCGTCCTTTCTCATGTTTACGGGCAGAGTGTGATGGCCCCCGCCCGATATATGGTTGTCCGGGAATCCGATTACGCTGCGCTATTCAGTAAATTACCGTAGGGTGATTTCTTTTCGCGCACCCTATTTGGCGTCAGAAATGATATGATCAGCGCAGCCTAGGCGACGATTGCCGGTGGCCAGCCCGGATCGCCCACAGCCATATGTGCCGAAGCGGCCAGCAACAGGTCGCTCCGCCGAGATAGACCAGCGCAACCAATCCGGTTGCAGCCCAGTAGATAAGATTTACAGTTTTATTGCTCATTTTCTAATGTCCTCCTTTTGACCAAAATGTCCGGGCTTTTTCCAAGCGATTTCCTTACCCCTGTCAAAAGGGCTCGTGCATTTTCCGGGCCTCTTGCCCGGTTTCTTTTTTCACTATAGGTTTTATAAACCCGCTAAGTTTTGTAAGGGAAGTAGGCACTAAAAAGTAACCACAGTTTGTGAGCCACTAAATGAAACATAGAGCGCCCCCTGTTTGTCCCATGGACGCCATTCTGCGCTTGCTGATGGGACCGTGGACTACCTATATTCTCTGGGTTCTGAGTGAGCAGGGTCCGCAGCGGTTCGGTACGCTAAAGCGGACGGTACCGGGAATTTCAACCCGGGTACTGACCGAGCGCTTGCGGATGTTGCAGGCGGCCGGGGTGATCTGGCGTGAACAGACGCAAACGATTCCGCCTGCGGTCACCTACGGTTTGACAGAGCGCGGTGACGATCTGCGACAAGTGCTCGATTCCTTAGGCGAAATCGCGCAGCGTTGGCAGGCCGTAGGTGCGTTTGAAACGGGAGTTGTGGCGGCGGAATAATCAACTCAATGGTACACTGGTTCATCCAAGCCTGACCTGATGCCTCGAAACGGGTCGATCTGAGCTGGTGTCGATTTATGTTTGAAACCGAGACTCGCGCATTGAGTGTTTTCAATGATTTGCGTGAGACTAAAGTGTAACGCATTACACTTCAAATGAGACATCAATGGGATCTTATTACACTCCAAATGGGATTGATCGACCGGTCGATCGACCATAATGTCGCCGTATGATTTCATCCCCAGAAGCCCCCGATGATGTAGGTCCGGAAGAGTTTCTTCGATATCTGCTCCGCGGCAGTGATGGGAAAGTGACAGCTGAGGTAGTCGCAGCTGCGCGTGAGGAATATGGGATCCCGCGTTCGACGCTATTTCGACTCGTTGCGAGGTTTAGAAAGACACAACGCACTTCAAGCCTCAAACCTAGAAAACGCGGCACGCAAGAAGGAATGGTTAGGCTGGATCCCAGAACCGAGCGCATTATCGCCGAACAAGTGGAGGGCTTCTGGCTCAAAAAGGAAAAGCCGAGCTTTGCCGCACTGATGCGGCGCATTGGTGAAGTCTGCCTCACAGAGGGGCTATCACTTCCACATCGCAGCACTGTGCAGCGTAGAGTGTCAGAATTGATCCCGATTGCCGCGGCCCGCAAGCGCGGGGAGCGCGAGATCGAAGCTGCCTCGACACCGAGCCCTGGCCAGCTTTCTGTCGCGAAGCCGAATGCCCTTTGGCAGATCGATCATACTATTGTCGATGTCGTCGTTGTCGATGAACAATATCGCCAACCCATCGGACGGCCAGTGCTGACGATTGCCATCGATGTTTGCACCAGAATGGTCGCGGGTTTCCATTTGTCATTGGCAGCCCCATCGAGAACGTCGGTTGGCCTTTGCCTCCTGCACGCGGTTTACGACAAAACAGCATGGCTAGACGAACGGGGGATTGATATTCCTTGGCCTGTCGCCGGACTGCCAGCTGTTCTTCATTGCGACAATGGCGCCGAATTCAGATCGCGAGCGCTCGCCGGCGCTTGCAAGGAATATGGCATCAAGCTCCTGTTCAGACCGCCAGCAACGCCCCGCTTCGGCGGACACGTCGAGCGGCTGATCGGAACCATGATGGGAGCTGTTCATCTGCTGCCTGGCACAACGTTCAGCAATGTGAAGATCAGGGGTGACTACGATTCCGAGGGCCGTGCGACCTTTACATTACGCGAACTAGAAAAGTGGATCGCACTGGAAATCGTCGGCAAATACCATCAGCGTATCCACGCCTCACTATTGCGCCCTCCCCTGGCCGTGTGGCGCGAACGGCAAGGTGAAGTCGATTTCGACCTACCGCCAGACCGGATGGCGTTCTGGACCAGCTTTTTGCCTGGTGACCGGCGCCGCTTGCTGAAGGACGGCATTCATCTGGAAAAGATTCGCTACTGGTCGGACGCCCTATCACGTGATGTCGGCCGGGGTGCTGAGCTTGAGATCAAATATGATCCACGAGACCTTTCTCGAATATTCGTTCGCCAGTCCGACGGCCGGTTTGTAGAAGCGCGGTACCGAAATCTCGCATATCCGCCCGTCTCATGGTGGGAATGGAAACATGCCAAGAAAAGGCTTCGAGACCAAGGACGGCGTGAGTTGCAAGAAGATGTTATCTTTGCAGCGATCGCAAAACAAAGGCAGATTGAAGACATTGCCGCATCCTCAAGCGCAAAAGCGCGCCGGAGTGCTGCTCGAAGGCCTACTAAACAGGACCAAAAGGAAAGCGGCCACGTTACGGCTATAGATTTGGCGAAATCGGTTCATTCAGATGACGACACGGAATTTTGGGATTGATGATTGAACTCCCGCATTTGGCGTCTGGCGCCGCGGCACTTGCCAACTCGCCAAACGAAACACGGATTCGTGCCATTCGATCCGATCGTTGGGTCGGCTTTGATCGCGCTCGTCGGGTTCTTCGGCATCTCGATGGGCTTTGCGACCATCCGCCATCAACGCGTCCGCCGGGCCTCGCGATTTATGGCCACAGCGGCATGGGCAAGACGATGCTCGTGGAAAAGTTCAAGCGTAATCATCCGCCAATTATCGATCACAGTACCGGTGTGGAAAGCATGCCGGTCCTGGCAATTACGCTGACATCACGCCCGACAGAACGCAGGATATACGGTCAATTGCTGATGGCCATGGGAGCCAGCATCAATGAACGCCTGACACTCATGGAACTTGAGATCAGGACCGTCCTCCTCCTGAAAAGCAACAATGTTCGTGTTCTGGTATTTGACGAGGTCCACAATCTTCTTGCTGGAACCCCGAGAGAGCAGCGCGTGATCCTGCAGCTGCTGCGATATCTTAGCAATGAGATCAAAGCTTCGCTCGTCTGTCTTGGCGTTTCCGAAGCCCGCGACGCGATTGCCGGCGACACTCAACTGGCACGACGCCTGGATCAGTTTGTACTGCCAAGATGGAAGGCGGATGAGGAATTCCAGGAACTGGTGACGGCGATCCTCCGAAGTCTACCGCTCAAACTTCCGTCCGCATTGTCCAGCCAGAGTTTGCGACACCTTTCCCGCCTCGGCGACGGCATAACCGCTCGCGTATTCGGGATACTGAACGAACTTGCAATCGAGGCGATCCAAGACGGCACAGAGCGGATCACCGATGAAAACATCGAATCCTGGAAGCCCGCTTTGGAAAAAGAGGCAGCATTCGCATAGCCAACGAAACGTTACACCTCAATTGAGACTCAGGCCGCAAAAGTCTCAATTGAAGTGTAACGTTTTTCCAGAAATTGTCCGAGTCCCAGTTTGAAGTGTAAATCGACAGCTGCTTTTTAGTGTCGACTTGCAGGTCAGCGGAGAGCACTCGATCTATCTGCAGGTGTCTGATTCATGGAGTGAATATCGAGCCAAGCGGCGTAAGATTGAAGTATGGAACTTTAAACTCTTAGTAGCAAAGACTCAATTTGAGCCCTGAATGAGAATGCGCCCCTGCCGTAGCCGCGGCTTTGATGCGACACAAGCGTAGGAATCCCTCGTCGTCGACTTGCATGACATCGCTCTCGCTTATGGATCAAGACGTTATGAGTCTAGAGCCGAGCTCCCTAAACGTCTCACACTTTGGGGTTTACTCGAATCAAGCCTTGACCCAAGCGCCATTGCGCTTGGACGAGGCGATGCAGGCCTCGACGAAAGCCACGCCTTTCACGCCGTCCTGGACGCTCGGATAGAGCACGTCCGGTTCCACTTTCTCGCCCTTTCGCTTGGCGATAATGGCGCGGGCGGCTTCGGTGTAGATGGTGGCGAAGCCTTCGAGATAGCCCTCCGGGTGGCCGCCCGGAATGCGGCTGACGCGGTCGGCGGCGGCATTGGCGCCGGCGCCGTTGCGGGTGATCAGTTGCTTCGGCTTGCCGAGTTCGGTGGCCCAGAGGTAGTTGGGGTCCTGCTGCGACCATTCGATGCCGGCCTTGGTGCCGTAGACGCGGACCTTTAGCGCATTTTCATTGCCCGTCGCTACCTGGCTGCACCAGAGTATACCCTTGGCGCCGCCCTTGAAGCGCATCATCACATGGGCGTTGTCGTCGAGCGCGCGGCCAGGCACGAAAGTGTGGACGTCGGCGGCGAGTTCTTCGAGTTCGAGGCCCGAGACGAAGCAGCCGAGATTATAGGCGTGGGTGCCGATATCGCCGGTGGAGCCGCCCGCGCCGGACTGCTTGGGATCCGTGCGCCAGGCCGCCTGCTTCTGGCCGGACTCTTCGATCGGCTCGGCCAGCCAGTCCTGCGGGTATTCCATCTGCACCAGCCGGATCTCGCCCAGTTCGCCCGACTTCACCATTTCCCGCGCATGCCGGATCATTGGGTAGCCGGTATAATTGTGGGTGAGGATGAACAGCGCGTCCGATTCCTCGGCGACCTTCAGGAGCTTCTTGGCGTCGGCGAGGTTGGAGGTGAGCGGCTTGTCGCATATCACATGAATGCCGCGGCGCAGGAATTCCTTGGCCGCCGGGTAGTGCAAGTGATTGGGCGTGACGATTGAGACGGCCTCGATGCCCTTCTTGATCTTGGCCTCGCGGATCGCCATCGACCGGAAGTCATCATAGATGCGGTCCGATGCGAGGCCGAGTTCGGCGCCCGACTGGCGGGATTTTTCCGGCGTAGAGGACAGGGCCCCGGCCACCAGTTCGTAATGATCGTCGATGCGGGCGGCGATGCGATGCACCGCTCCGATAAAGGCGCCCGACCCGCCGCCGACCATGCCCAAGCGAATGCGGGCTTCGCGCTTTTCCGTGCTTCCTTCGATAGCCATGTCTGATCCCCTCAGATGCCCAGTATGCGGCGGTTAGCGGCGTCATCCGTGCCGGCGCCGGCGAAATCGTCGAAGGCCTTCTCGGTGACGCGGATGATATGGGCTTTGACGAATTTCGCGCCTTCGCGGGCGCCGTCTTCGGGATGCTTCAGCGCGCATTCCCATTCGACCACCGCCCAGCCAGCGAAATCATTGGCGGCCATCTTGGAGAAGACAGCGCCGAAATCGACCTGGCCATCGCCCAGCGACCGGAAGCGGCCTGCGCGGTTCACCCAGCCCTGATAGCCGCCATAAACACCCTGGCGACCGGTCGGATTGAACTCCGCGTCCTTGACGTGGAACATCCGAATGCGCTCTTTGTAAATGTCGATGTTATCCAGATAGTCCAGGCATTGCAGCACGTAATGCGAGGGATCGTAGAGCATGTTGGCGCGCGCATGGTTCTTCACACGCTCCAGGAACATCTCGAAAGTGATCCCGTCATGCAGGTCTTCGCCGGGATGGATCTCGTAGCAGACATCGACGCCCTGTTCATCGGCAAAATCCAGGATCGGCGTCCAGCGGCGGGCCAGCTCGTCGAAGGCGGTTTCAACCAAGCCGGCCGGGCGCTGCGGCCAGGGATAGAGGAAGGGCCACGCGAGAGCGCCCGAGAAGGTCGCCATCGCGTCGAGGCCGAGCTTTCTCGAAGCGGTTAGGCAGAGCTTGACCTGCTCGACGGCCCATTCCTGGCGCGCCTTGGGATTGCCCCGCACCTCCGGTGCGGCGAAGCCGTCGAAGGGTTCGTCATAAGCGGGATGGACCGCCACCAACTGACCCTGGAGATGCGTGGAGAGTTCGGTGATCTCGACGCCGTTTTCCCGGGCGATGCCTGCGAATTCGTCGCAGTAGTCCTTCGAGGTCGCGGCCTTCTTGAGGTCGATCAGCCTAGCATCCCAGGAGGGAACCTGCACGCCCTGGTAGCCGATGTCGGCTGCCCATTTGGTGATGGACTTCCAGGAATTGAACGGCACCGCCTCGCCGGCGAACTGCGCGAGAAACAGGGCTGGGCCCTTGATCGTCTTCATCTCACTGGTCTCCATACCATGTTTTCAAGTCTATCTCGCACTTCGAGATGCGCGAGGTTCAGCGTTGATCGCTCAACCTGAGCAGTCGCTGTATCTCGATGGGCCTAGATAACAACGTGTCCGATTGACTTAACAACGGCTGCAAATGCGGCATTTGCAGATGTGCTTGAAAAGCATACTCATCTATCCAGTTCTCGTAGAAAACGAAGATGCAGGGATCGCTGGCATCGATATGCAGGTTGTAGTCCATGCAGCCATGTTCGGCGCGCGTGGGCCCGACCTGATCGGTGAGAAGGCGTAAAAGCTCCTCTTGCTTTTCCGGGCGGGCCGTCAGCGTTGCGATGAGAGAGACGACCATGGCCTCAGCTCCGCTTCTGGCTAAGGGCGACGGCCAGGATGATGATGCCACCGCGGGCGATCAGTTGTTGGCTGAATTCGAGCCCCATTAGGATGAGGCCGTTGTTGATAAGGCCGATCATCAGGGCGCCGACGATGGTGCCGATCACGGTCCCCTTTCCGCCGAAGAGGCTGGTGCCGCCGAGGACCGCAGCAGCGATGACCGAGAGTTCATCCCCCTCCCCTAGCTGGAAGCGGCCGGATTGCAGGCGCCCCGCATAGAGCATCCCGGCGAGCGCTGCTGCGAGTGAAGAAATGACCAGCACCTTGAACTTGATCGCCTTCGTGTCGATGCCGGAATAGCGTGCCGCCGTCTCGCCACCGCCAGTCGCGAGCACCCGCCGACCGAAGCCCGAGCGGCGCAGCACGATATGGCCGATGCCGCCGAAGACTGCCATCCAGAGCATAAGCACCGGCACCGGCCCGAGATTGCCGCCGCCGAAGAGCCAGGAATAGCCGGGCGACAGGATCGGCACCGCGGCTGTCGCCGATATCCACATGGCGACGCCCTTGGCGATGCCCATCATGGCCAATGTGGTCAGGAATGACGGAATACCGATGCGGGTGGTGAGCCAGCCATTGAACATGCCGACGGCAAGCCCCGTGGCGATGCCTGCACAGACGCCGACGATCGGCCCGCCTGCGGCAATGCCCATCGCGACGGTGACCGTCGCAAGCCCTGCGACCGCACCAACCGAAAGATCGATCTCGCCCGCCGAGAGCACGAAGGTCATGGCGATAGCCATAACGGCGATCATCGCGGTCTGCCGCACGATGTTGAGCAGGTTGTTGGGATTGAGGAACCCCTTGTCTGCCAAGGTCACCGCGAAGACCAGAAAGATGACGACAAAGCCGATATAGATGATGTTCTGGCGCCAGTTGGCGAAGAAGGCGTTAGCCATGGGAAACCTCCTGGACCGCTAGGGCCTTCTGAATTTCGATCTGGAGCCGCTGTTCGGCGGCCTGGAGACGATGGGCAAGGTCATCGGCGGGCACGGACGGATCGTCCAGCGCCTCGCGCGGCAGATCCTGGTGAATGCGCCCGTCAGCCATGACGAGAATGCGATCGCAGGCGGTCAGCAATTCGGACAGCTCGGACGAGATCATGATGATGCCTTTGCCGGCGGCTGCGAGTTCCCGCACCAGACGAATGATTTCTGATTTGGAACCGATGTCGATGCCCGCGGTCGGCTCGTCGAGGATGAGGATGTCGGGATTGGTGGCGAGCCACTTGCCGATGACGACCTTTTGCTGGTTGCCGCCCGAAAGCGTCGAGACCGCATGGTCACGGCTCGCCGTCTTGACGCGCAGGCGCTCGATCTGCGCGTCCGTCAGGTCGTTTGCCGCCTTGGTATCGACGAGGCCGCCCTTGGACAGCCTGTCGATCACGGCAAGGATCATGTTGGAGGCGACCGAATGGTCTGGAATGATGCCCTGCGTGGCGCGCGCCTCCGGCACCAGCGCGACACCGGCGGCAATCGCATCGCCCGGCTTGCGGATCGTGACGGCGCGGCCCTGGATCCGGATTTCACCCTTGGCCACCGGGTCGATGCCGGCCATGACCCGCGCCAGCGACGAACGGCCCGAGCCGAGCAGGCCCGCGAGCCCCAGCACTTCGCCGCGATGCAGCGTCAGGGAGACGTTCTCCGGCTTGTGGCGGCCACTGACATTGTCAAGTTCCAGCAGCACGTTACCTTTGATGGCCACGCCGCGCTCGACGTCCGACAGCCCCTTCGAACGCCGCCCGACGATGTGTTCGATCATCGTGTCGATCGGCAACTCGCTAAGCGGTGCGGTGATGACATGTCGTCCGTCGCGCAGGATCGTCGCGCGATCGGCGATGCGGGCTATCTCGTCCATGCGGTGGCTGACATAGATGATGGCCACGCCCTTTGCCTTCAGATTGCGCAGGAAGACGAAGAGCCGCTCGACATCGGACACGGCAAGCGCCGTTGACGGTTCGTCCAGAACCAGCACCCTCGCATCCTGCGATATGGCCTTGGCGATCTCCGTCAGTTGCTTCTGGCCGGCACCGAGATCGCCGACCAAGGCCTTCGGATCGACAAAAACGTCGAGCATGGCGAAAATTTCCGCCGCACGCTTCTCCGCCTCATGATCGTCAATGAGCCCCGTACCGGCGCGATACTCTCGCGTCAGGAAGATGTTCTGCGCCACCGTCAGCGTCGGGACGAGGCTCATTTCCTGGTAGTTCATGGCGATGCCGGCAGCCCGGGATGCCTCCGGTGAATGGGTGGACAGGGGTATACCACCGACCTCGATTGCGCCCTTGTCCTGGCGATGCACCCCGTTCAACACCTTGAGGATCGTCGACTTGCCGGCGCCGTTGCCGCCCAGCAGCGCATGAACCTCGCCGGGCATGACCTCGAGGGACACGTCGTCGAGCGCACGCACGCCGCCGAAGGTCTTGGATATGCCGGTCATGCGGACCGCAGCGGCGCTCGCACTCATCCCACCTTCTCCCACAGTCCGGTCTCACCAGAACGGATGAGGGCGTCGGCGACGAGTTCCGTCAACAGGCCGTCCTCGAAATTGGGGCTCGGCTGCCGGTTCTTCGCGATGGCCGAGAAGAAATCATAGCATTCGACGATCTTCGTTTCCGAATAGCCGATGCCGAGGCCGGGAATCGGCCAGAGGCCGTTGCCATAGGGATGGGCCGGGCCGGTATAGACGGTGCGGAAGCCGCGTGCATCCGCCGGGTCGTCGGCGAACATCACCTGAAGCTCGTCGCGGCGCTCGTAGTTGAAGTGGATCGAGCCCTTGGTACCGTGTATTTCCAGCGTGATGAAGTTGTTGCGGCCATAGGCATTGCGGGTAGCTTCCAGGCTGCCGATCGCGCCGCCTTCGAACCTCAGCATCGAGATGACCTCGTCATCGACATCCACCTCGCCGCGTTCGGCGTCCGCGGCCTTCTCTGCTGCGCCGAGCTTGTCGACGCCGCCCTGCTGCAGCGGCCGTGTCTTGTTGTAGGTCGCCGTAATCGCGTTGACCTCGGCGATCGGGCCGACGAGATAATGGGCGAGGTCAACGACATGGGTTGCGATGTCGCCGACCGTACCGGAGCCGGCGATCTTCTTCTGGAAGCGCCAGGAGAGGGGCGAATCCGGGTCGGCCGACCAGTCCTGCAGATAGGTGCCACGGAAATTCAGGATCCGGCCGATGCGACCCTCATCAATGTATTTTTTGGCAAGCGCCACGGCGGGCGTGCGGCGATAGTTGAAGGCCACCATGTGAATGACGCCGGCGGCTTTCACCGCCTCATGCATCGCCCTCGCCTCCTCAACGGTGCGCGCGAGCGGCTTTTCGCAGATGATGTGCTTGCCGGCCTTGGCGGCCGCAATGGCGATCTCGGCATGCACGTTGTTCGGCGTGCAGATGTCGACGACGTCGATATCTGGCCGGTTGATGACAGCGCGCCAGTCCGACGACGCTTCCTCGAAACCGTAGCGCTGGCGCGCGTCCTCGGCCATGCCGTCGGTCACATCGACGACGACCTTGCGGTGGGGAATGGCCGGTGCGGGCCAGAAGAACATTGGCATGGAGGCATAGGCCATGGCATGCGCCTTGCCCATGAAGCCGCCACCGATCATGGCGACGTTCATCACTTTGGTCATCGGTTTTCTCCTGAAAAACGCTCGCCCCTTGGGCGCCAAGTTCGATTACCGGCAATAGCCGGATCGTGTCGGATACGGGGCGCGAGAAGCGCCCCGTATCCTGCAGATCACTGTCCGAGGCTCGTCTTGATGTTGTCGGTCGCCTCCGTGGAATAGACCGCCTTCCATCCGTCGAGCAGCGTGTCGCGCGTCACCGGAAGGGCAGGCAGTGCGACAAAGGCCGGCGCTTCCTTATCGAGCAGCGCATAGCCGGCAAGCTTGGCCTCGACGACACCGGCATCATAAGGCCGCTGCGCGCCGAGCCCCTTGACGAAGCCGCCCTGGGCCATCGAGATCGCCACGTTTTCCCCGAGGTCGATCGTGGTGATGACGAGATCGTCGCGACCCGCGACACGGGCTGCCGAAATCACGCCTTCGGCCGGCACGTCCCAGACCGCCCAGATGCCCTTGATGGTCGGGTTGGAGGTAAGGATCGCAGAGGCCGCCTTTTCCGCATCGCCCGAGAAATCAGGGCCGCCAATTCCCTGCTCGGCCACGATCTTGATATTGGGATAGTCGGAGGCGATGGTCGCCTTGAAGGCATCGTAACGCTGCTTGGTGACGAAGAAATCGGCGGCATGGAACACGAGCCCGATATCGCCCTCCCCGTTCAGCGCCTTGGCCATCAGGTGCGCAGAGGCCACGCCATTGCCATAGTTGTCGGCAGATACGACCGACACATAGTCCTTGCCGGCTTCAAAGCCTGTCGGCACGTTGTCCATGAAGACGAGCTTGGTGCCAGCTTCCGCGGCCGCCTTGTAGGCGGCGGCCGTCGCCGTCGGATCCGTCGGGATCGAGACGATGATATCAGGCTTCTGCGCCATGATCGTTTCGATGTCGGAGACCTGTTTTTCCGGCTTGAAGCCGGCGTCGGTCACCGCAAGCACCTTGATGCCCATCGCGGCGAACTGTGTCTGAAGACCGTTGATCTGGGCGCGTGACCAGTCGTTGCCACCGTAGTGCATGACGATCGCGGCCGTCGCATTCATGGCCTTGATCTTCGCCAGTTCCTCGTCGGTCAGGGTAACGTCGGCGGCTGGCGAGGGATCTTCGCCCGACGGTCCCTTGGACAGGACCGTCTGCTGGAGCGCGGCCAGGGCGCTGTCAGGATCGGCCAAGGCCGGCGCTGAATAGGTGCAGGCAAGCGCCAATACGGCGGCAGTGCCCAACAGGGTTCTTCTCTTCATCATCACTTTCTCCTCCCGAAAGTGGGGCATGCGCCCCGGTCGCGGCCGTCAGGCCGATTTGAGATAGGTCATGCTCGCCTTCGCACCTTCGAGTGGGTCAGACCATGAATCGAGCTCGGTGCAGACCCAGCCATCGAAGCCAACCTCCCGAAGGGCCGCGATGATGTCGTCCGTCGGCACGTCGCCGCGATCGATCGGTGTGAAGGCGAAGGGCTCCTTCTGGAAACCCTTGAGGTGGACATAGGAGATGCGTGCTGCATGCTCGCGGACGAGTGCGGCGGGATCCCCTCCGGCAGCGGCCAGATGGGCCGTGTCCGGGCAGAAATGAATGCCAGTGAGCGCGAAGATCTTGCGCACCTCGGCCGGCCCCTCGACGATGGTTGAAAGATGCGGGTGGTAATGGGCGGTGAGGCCGCGCGCCTCGGCGATTTCCTTCACGCGGTCGAGCGCGGCTGCGAGCTTGTGATAGTCGGCCTCGCGAATACCGTCGAAGCGCTTGGCGCCACCGCCGACGACCAGATGCGGGGCGCCGAGTTCCGCAGCACGATCCGCCGCGCGGGTCACCCGGGCCAGCTCCTCCGGCAGGATATCGTCGAAGATGAAATTGCCGCCGGCATAGGTTGCCACGAGCGTCAGCCCGTTGTCGCCGAGCAGGGCCCGCATATCGTCCAGGCTGAAATCGAGAAGATTGCCGTCGAAGAGCTCGACGCCTTCGTAACCCGCCGACGCGATGTCCGCGAAGGCCCGGCGCATGTCGCCAAAGGTGCGGTAGGCGAGATTGGTGATTGACGTGACGCCGACCGCATCTCCGCCAAGGCTGCCCCAGCAGTTCGCATGATAGGCGAGCTTGAAGTTCGACATCGGCGCCTCCTCCCAGTGACCGTGTTGATGTGCGAGCTGTCTTACGTCCGGAAAAAGTGCATGTCAATTATTTAAGAGCACAAGACAGTCTACTTTTGCTGATTTAATGCAAAAGATCGATGTTGCCAGTCGGAAGCCTCCGCCTTAATAAGGATGGAGAGGGCGAATCCGCCAGAAGGAAGAAGTCATGGCGACGACGGCAACCGCGGCAAATGACGCCGCTCCCCGCCGCAAAGGTCGGCCGCGCGTCACCGAGACCGCGGCGCCGAGCCTTGTCGAAATTCTCAATCTGGTGCGGACGGAGCAGGCCACCACACGCCAGGAAATCGAGCGGCAGAGTGAACTCGGCCGCGCGGTCGTCGCAGACCGCTTGGGTACGCTCGGCGAACTCGGTCTGGTCGACGAGAGCGAACTTGCGACCGCATCCGGTGGGCGCGCGCCGCGCCTCGTGCGTTTTGCCGCAGATCGTGGCCGCATCCTCGTTGCCACGCTCGACCAAACCGCGCTCGGCGTCGGGATTGCCGATCTCGGTGGCTCCCTGCTCATGGAGCATCACGAGGCGACCGAACTCAGCCAACCTGTGTCCGCCCTCGCCGATCGTCTGGTCACGCTTTTTCGCTGGATCCTGGAACGGCATTCGGACATCCAGCTCTACGGCATCTCCATTTCCGTTCCAGGCGCCGTCTCCGACGGTGCCGAGACGCTGTTCCAACGCGCCACGCCTGGCGTTCTGCCCGGCTGGGAGAGTTTTCCGCTTGTCGAAACACTCGTTAAGGCGTTCGACGCGCCCGTCTGGCTCCGTTCCAGCGTCGAGACCATGACGATGGGCGAACTGCATGCCGGCGCGGGACGCAATCAGCGCACCATGATGTTCGTCAAAGTCGGCAAACGCATCGGGGCCGGACTGGCAAGCGATGGCGTTCTCTTTCGCGGCGCCCAGGGAGCCGTCGGGCTCATCGGTTCCGTACCCGTGACCGTCGGCGACAGGACGGGCACGCTGGATGCCATGGCGGGCTCGGACCACATTGCCCAGGATGGCAGGCTTGCTGCAGAAAACGGCGCCAGCCCGATACTTGCCGAGCTCGTTCGACGCGGCGCCGAGATCACGGCGCTGGAAGTCGCCCAGGCCGCACAGATGGGCGATGCCGCCGCTATCGATATCCTGGCGCAGAGTGGCCGGTTGATCGGCCAGGTGGTCGCGACGCTCGCCAACATGCTGAACCCCGCGCTCATCGTGCTGTCCGGCTCGATCGCGCAGACCAATGACATTCTTCTCGCCTCGGCGCGGGAGGCCATCTACGGTGCCTGCCACCCCCTCGTCAGCCGCGACATGCAGATCATCCGCTCCCAGATGGGCAGTTCTTCAGGTCTTGTCGGGGCCGCAATCGTTGCGTCCGAGGGGTTATTCGCACCACCGATGCTGAAAGACTGGATCATGGCCGGGCAGCCTCAGGCGCATCCGCTTTTCCAGGAGATGAAAAAAGAAATTGCCCGGCGAAAGGTCATCGAGGGGGATGTTGTCCGGCCGCCGAATATGTGAGGAGGTTTGAATGACGATTGCGGGTCTCGGCCCTCATGGGGAGCGGGCATCGGCGCCAGAGCGGGTTCTGCTGCTGCCGGAGGACATGGAGCGGGCGCGGGCAGGAGGCTTGCGGGTCGCCGTCGTGCTGCACACGCTCGAAAGCGACTGGGCCAAACAGCAGCTTTCCGGCATCATCGGCATGCTCGGAAATTGCGGGGTTGCGGTCATTGACGTGATCGACTGCGCCTTCACGCCGGAGGTGCAGATCGAGGCACTCGAGCGACTGATCGAGGAAGCACCGGATGCCATCATATCCCTGCCCGTTGCCAATTCGAAAGTGGCAGCGGCTCATGCGCGCGTGTCTGCGGCCGGCATAAAGCTCATCCTGCTCGACAACGCACCGACCGGACTTCTTCCGGGAAAGGACTACATCTCCCTCGTCTCGGCAGACAATTTCGGCCTTGGCAAGATCGCGGCTGAAGGCTTGTCGCCGCATCTGCCTGATGGCGCGGAGGTCGGCGTGCTCAGCTACGACGCCGATTTCTTCGCGACCAACGAGCGGGAAATCGCCTTCGTGAAATGGATGCAGATCCACCGTCCGGACGTTACGCTGCGAGTCCAGCGGTTTCCGGCCCTGTCGGCAGTTGCCGCAACCACGCGCACTCTTGCCGAAGCCCATCCGGATCTCGCCGGCCTCTTTGTCGTCTGGGACACGCCGGCAATGATGGCCGCCGGCGTTCTCAAAACGCTCGGGCGCAAGATTCCGATGACGACCGTGGATCTCGGTCATGCAGCGGCGATCGGCCTTGCTGCCAGCGATCCTCTCGTCGCGATTGCCGCCCAGCAGCCGTTTCGCCAGGGTGAATCCGCTGCATCCATCACAGTGACCGCGCTCCTCGGCCGGCCGGCCCCCGACTGGGTCGCGCTTCCCGGCCTTGCGGTCACCGCAAGCAATGTGGTGGAGTGCTTCCAGACCGTGTGGCGGGCGCCGGCACCCCAGGAAGTTCTCCGAAGGCTCAGGCTCGTCGGCCTGAAGACTTCCGATCAACACCCGTCTTGAGCGGGAAAGCTCTTTCGAACTTGTAGTTTCTGCGGAACAACCCAATATTTAAGCAATGTCGAATGCTTTACGCATCGCACGTGGTCGCTTCGGGAGAGTGGCGCTGCTGGATATGGATCGGCCCCTGGTGCGACACGCGCATCCGCATTGCCATGTGCTGCTGAAGGTCGAGGGTGCCGACACACAGTTTTCGGTGCGCGACCGGCTCGTGCCCCTCACCGACGAAAGCGCCGTTCTGATCAATGCCTGGGAGCCGCATGCCTATGCGCATGACCAGGCGCGACCGAAGACGGTAATCCTGGCGCTCTACATCGAGCCGCAATGGCTCGGCCATTTCCGGCCAAACTGGGCGGCAAGCCACGCCCCCGACTTCTTCGCCTCGAATGTCGGCTCTATCACACCCCATATCCGTTCGCGCACACGGACGCTGGCGGAGGCCTTGGTGAAGGAGCCGAACAGCGCCGAAGTGCACGAGGTGCTTCTCGGCGAACTGATGGTCGCCGTCATCGAGCGCTTTGCCGACTGGCGGGCTGTGCCGAATTCGATCCGCGACCTCGCATCGCGCCCGCTGCTCGACTTTCGTATCCGCAAGGCCGTTGAGCGCATGAAGGCGGCGCCTGGAGAGATCGCCGATCTCGATCTTCTGGCGAGCGATGTAGGCCTGTCGCGGGCGCATTTCTTTCGGCTGTTCGAGGCCTCGATGGGTGTGACACCGCGGGTCTTCCTCAATGTGCAGCGCCTGGAACGGGCCGTGTCCGCCGTTGCCGACGGAACGGAGAGCTTCGCGGCGATCGGCGACCAACTCGGCTTTTCCGTGCCGGCCCACTTCTCGCGCTTCTTCCACGATCACGCCGGCTCCTCGCCGAGCAACTTTCGCACCGTAAGCCGCCTCTCAGGCGACGATTTTGAGACTCCTCGGTAAGGTCTGATACGCGACGGTATCGCCCGATTGCGGTCCCTTCTTCACCTTTCTCCCCACGGCACCCCGAAACCAAAGGGTGCGGGAGGAGCACATGAAGAGTTTGGAGACGGCGGGCGGCCTGATCGGCCGGACCGTGGAACGTGTCGAGGATGCCGGACTTCTAACCGGCCGTTGACATCGCGGCGACATATGCGCCATCAATGCCGACGACCATGCTCTCGGCGGGCGCGGCTACGACCGATCTCTCGGAAATTTCGGCCGTGGTTTCGGCCTCGATCTGCTGTCCGATTTCGAGAACCCGATTGCGGATCGTAGCATGATTGAAGCTATCGGAAGCCGGCAAAAACTGCCGTAGCAATTTCGCTGCCTGGCGATAGGAGAATTCCCCACCAAGGCTGGCTTGCAGATGACGAAGTTCTGGCGTAGAGCGCTGCGGAAACAACGACGTCACAGGCGAAAGATCACCGAGCTGTCCACAACGGCATGACTCGAATCGAGGTGCAGGTACTCGAACCTGCCCGAAAATCGTGTCGATCCGGCGGCGTCTGCGATCCTTGATTGTGCGCGTTCGCCCGCAACCGCTGCATTGCCGTGCTTTCGTAACGAACGATCGGACCTGGGCGCTGGCGATCTCCATCTGGACCCGCCAGAGCAGGTGTTTCCCTGTGTCGTGGGACAGGCCAAGATCGGCTTCGTCGGCCAATTCTGGCCGCTCGATCTTCGCCAAAGTCGACGAATGCAGCGTCCCCTCGGAATCTCTGTGCTCCAATTTCAACGTCCATTCCATCCAGCTTCTCCCCGATCAAATCGACCAGAGGCTACCAAACAATCCTTGCGGGACCCCCAACTTTTTTCCGGTCTCCAATTTAATGCCAAGCGATAAGACGAATTGATCCCGGAAGACTTCGCAAACCGCCTGATGAATGACGAAAGCCCACTGCGGGTCTATCGCGATCTGCGCGGCTTGACCCAGGCTGCGCTGGCGGAAAGGGCCGGTGTCAACCGCGTCACTATTGCCGAGATCGAGACTGGTCGCAAGCAGGGGTCGGTGGGGTCGGTTCCGGCTGAGGGCGAAATGACACCCTAAGCGCGA
>TARA_R110002124_G_scaffold29334_3_pt1 | contig 17032 bp, 17 predicted proteins | sample TARA_R110002124 | Tara Oceans TARA_R110002124 (sample SAMEA4397445) | marine metagenome | biome: Polar Biome; feature: [SRF] surface water layer (ENVO:00010504); material: water (ENVO:00002006), including particulate matter (ENVO:01000060) such as... | depth 5 m | reverse complement strand
GGTCGCCAGCGGGCTGGTCAATACGCTGACGGCGCTGGTGCTGGTTTACACCGCGCAGGGTCTGCCGCTTGCAGTGTTTATCCTGTCGGAATTCATGCAGCAGGTGTCGGACGATCTGAAAAATGCCGGCCGTATTGACGGGCTCAGTAAATACCAGATTTTCTTCCGCCTTGTGCTGCCGCTGATACGCCCGGCAATGGCAACCGTGGCAGTCTTTACCATGATCCCGATCTGGAATGATCTGTGGTTCCCGCTGATTCTGGCCCCGGCTGAAGAGACCAAGACGATCACGCTTGGCGCGCAGGTGTTCATCGGCCAGTTTGTGACCAACTGGAATGCCATTCTATCGGCGCTGTCGCTGGCCATTGTTCCGGTGCTGCTGCTTTATCTGATTTTCTCCCGGCAACTGATCCGGGGCATTACTGCAGGAGCGGTCAAATGAGCACTACTTGCAAACCGGTGCGGGTGCTGGTCGCCGGGCTTGGCAATATGGGCAGAAGCCATGCGCTGGCCTATCACACCAATCCCGGATTTGAGATCATCGGACTTGTGAACCGCTCAAAAGTCGACTTGCCGGACCAATTGACATCTTATCCGTTTCACGATGATTTTACGGCGGCGCTTGCTGCGCTGAAGCCGGATCTGGTGTCGATCAACACCTATGCTGACAGCCATGCCGACTATGCCGTTGCGGCGATGCAGGCGGGCGCGCATGTGTTTCTGGAAAAGCCGATTGCCACCACGGTGGAAGATGCAATCCGGGTGACGGACACAGCCAGGGCCACCGGCCGCAAACTGGTGATCGGCTATATTCTGCGGCACCATCCCTCGTGGATGACATTGATTGCCGAAGCGCGGGCGCTGGGCGGGCCATTCGTGTTCCGCCTCAACCTCAACCAGCAATCTTCCGGTGCTACCTGGCAGACCCATAAGCAATTGATGCAGACCATGTCGCCGATTGTCGATTGCGGCGTGCATTATGTCGATGTGATGTGCCAGATCACCGATGCAAAGCCGGTGCAGGTGCGTGGCATGGGCCTGCGGCTGTCAGAGGAAATCGCGCCTGACATGTATAATTACGGGCATTTTCAGGTGATCTTCGATGATGGTTCCGTCGGCTGGTATGAAGCCGGATGGGGGCCGATGATGTCGGAAACCGCGTTCTTCGTGAAAGATATCATTTCGCCGAATGGCAGCGTCTCGATTGTCATGGATGATGCCGCCAAATCTGATGATATCGACACCCATACCCGAACCTCGAAAATTCGCATACACAGCGGCCAGACCGGCGCTGACGGGCGGTTTTCCACTCCTGACCGGCTGCTTTCCATGGAAGATGAGCCGGATCATCAAGGGCTTTGTGACCGTGAGCAGGCCTTTGTGCTGAAAGCGATTTGCGAAGATATCGATCTGTCCCGGCATATGCAGGACGCGGTGCAGTCGCTGCGCATCTGTATGGCAGCGGATGAAAGCATCCGCAGCGGCCGGGAAATTCGGTTGTAGATCCAACCAACACAATGCTCCAAGGGGTGAAAGCAAGATTTTGGGCTCATTACAGTTAAACGACATTTCCAAGAAATTCGGTTCGGTCGAGGTGCTGAACGGCATCGATCTTGAAGTCGCGGATGGTGAATTCGTGATCTTTGTCGGCCCGTCGGGCTGCGGGAAATCCACGCTGCTGCGCACCATTGCCGGTCTGGAGGATGCAACCGGCGGGACGATCCGAATTGACGGTGAAGTGGTGAATGGCAAACCGCCGACGGATCGCGGCATCGCCATGGTGTTCCAGACCTATGCGCTGTATCCGCATCTGTCGGTGCGGGATAATATGAGCCTTGGACTGAAACAGGCCAAAACCCCCAAGGACGAGATTGTCCAGCGGGTCGATCTGGCGACGCGGATGCTGTCGCTGGAAGATTATCTGGAGCGGCGGCCTGCCGAATTATCCGGTGGCCAGCGCCAGCGCGTTGCCATTGGCCGCGCGATTGTGCGCAAGCCAAAACTGTTTCTGTTTGATGAGCCGCTATCCAATCTGGATGCGGCGCTGCGGGTTCATACACGGCTGGAAATTGCCCGGTTGCACCGGAAACTGGGGGCGACCATGGTCTATGTGACCCATGATCAAACCGAAGCCATGACCCTGGCCGATCGCATTGTGGTGCTGAATGCCGGCAGGGTGGAGCAGATTGGCTCGCCGATGGAATTGTACAATCATCCGGCCAACAGATTTGTCGCCGGTTTCATCGGTTCACCGCAAATGAATTTCATTGATGCAGCTGTTGTCGGAGACACCGGCGCAGCTACGATCGGCATCCGCCCGGAGCATATTTCGGTCAGCTCCGAGGGCGGCGATGTGGAGGGTGTGGTATCCCATGTCGAGCATCTGGGCGCAGACACCAATCTGTTTCTCGATTGCGGTGCGGCGGGCCTGCTGGCAATTCGCCTGTTCGGCGAGCATGACTTCGCCATCGACGCAAAACTGTTCGCCCGGTTTCAGCCCGACCGGGTGTACCGCTTTGACAGCGAGGGCGTCGTCATCGCTCGATAATTTCCTCGGCACGGTCAAGGATTCTGGTCTGATCAATGCCGGGGCCGGGCGAAAGCGTTTTCAAAATAGCCTCAAAGGTTTCGCGCCTGCCGGAGTTCGATTGCACCATAGTGGCGAATTTCTGAGCCAGCGGATCAACAATCTTCGTCCCGTCGCTGGCGCGCTGATAGATGTGGACCAGCCAGTAGGAAATGGCATCGCAGGCGCGCGGCGAGTCAAACCCATCCTTGTCCCGCGCGGCAATGACCGGAAGAATGCGCACCGGCAGTTTCTGACTGCCATCCCAGGCGATCTGCGCCAGTTCATGTTTAAGGGCGGGATTGGCAAAGCGTTCAATGAGTTTTTGGCAATAGTCCGGCGCCTCGGCCTGCATGCGAGCCGGCAGGGTGGAGGTGGCTTCCAGCATCAGTTCTTCGACAGCGCGGCGCAATACCGCATCGTCAATTGCCTCATGTACATAAGTGTGGCCGGACAACAGCCCGGCATAAGCGAGAAAGGAATGCGGCCCGTTCAGCAGACGCAGCTTGCGCAGCTCATAGGGTGAGACATCTTCGACAAATTCTGCGCCCACCTTGTCCCAGGCGGGTTTTTCGGCGGCGAAATTGTCTTCAATAATCCACTCCGAAAAGGCTTCTGTTGCGACCGGGGACCGATCCGCCCAGCCGGTTTCCTTCAAGACCTCGGCGCGCAAGGCGTCGGTTGTGGCAGGTGTGATGCGGTCCACCATGGTGCCGGGAAATCTGACCGATTTGTCCATATAGGATGCCAGGTCAAGGCGGGCATGGCGGTCAAATTCGCGGACCATTTGTTGCAGGGTTTCACCATTTGAAGACAGATTATCGCAACTGATGATTGTCAGCGGTGCCGCGCCGTTGCGCTGCCGCTGCTGCAGGCCGAACGCCAGAAAGCCGATGGCAGTGGTCGGTTTGCCGCCCGCCAGTTCTGCGGCAATCTCGGGATTCTCCGTGTTGAGATGGCCAGACGAGCCGTCAATATGATAGCCCTTTTCCGTCACCGTCAGTGTGACAATCGCGGTCTCAGGGTCGGCGATCAGATCAAGCACGGAATCCGGGCTTTCCGGGGCGACCAGAATCCTGTCATGCACGGAAATGCGCTGATAATCGGTTGGCCCGTCACCATTGATCACCAATGTATAGGCGAAATCCTGGTGAGCGAGCTGGTCGCGCGCCGTGCTGCTTTGCATGGAGACGGCGATGATCTGCCATTCAGTGTCAGTCTGCTGGTTGGCCAGGTGGGTGTACCAGGCCTGATGGGCGCGGTGAAAATTACCGGGGCCGAAATGCACGATTTGGTTCATGTCAGAGATCCTTCAGTCTGTAAGCGTCCACCGCCAGATCGCGGGCCAGCAGCCGGGCAATATCGAGTGCGTCCGACAGTCCGAACAGGCCGCGGGAAACTTGCCTGTCCAGGTGAAGCGCCGCGCCGCGCCGCCACAGATCATGGCGCGCGGGAATCGACAGCAGAGCGCGGGTATCATCATTGAACCCGGCCAGATTCCAGTAGCCGGCGGTCTCCACCACGCTGTCGAAATAGCGCGCAATGCCGTTGAGACTGTCATGGAACCACCAGGGCGGCCCAAGGCGCAGAGCCGGCCAGTGACCGGCCATCGGCGCCAGTTCGCGGCTGTAGGTTGTTTCATCGAGTGTGAACAGAATGAGGCTCAGAGCGGGATCGTTGCCGACCCGGTTGAGCAGGGCCGACAGACCGTTGACCCAATCAACCGCGATCGGAATATCCGCTCCCATATCATTGCCAAAGCGGCGGTACAACGCCTCATTGGTGGAACGGTTGCTGCCGCCATGGATCTGCATGACGAGGCCGTCATCGATGGACATCTGCGCCATTTCAATCAGCATCCGGCCGTAGAACCGGGTGGCGTCGGCGTGGCTCAGCTGGCCGTTCAGCGCCTGTCGCAACAGAGTTGCCATCTCCGTATCCGGAACATCACAGGTGTGGATGGCGGTGATGGCATGGTCGGTGGCGGTGGCACCTTGCGAGATGAAGAAGGCACGGCGCTGGCGCAGCGCGTTCAGATAGGCCGGAAAGGATGCCGTATCCTCTCCGGTGAGATCGGCCAGTTGGCGGATATGGGCGGCAAAATCGGGCGAGGCCGGGTTGAGCACCGTGTCCGGACGGAATGTCGGGATGATGCGGCCCTGCCAGCCGCTGTCGCGGATCTGCTGATGCTGAGACAGGGTGTCGAGCGCGGCGTCAGTTGTGGCGAGAAGCTCCAGGCCAAAGCGCTCAAACAGCGCCCTTGGCCGGAACTCCGGTGTTTTCAGCTTTGCATCAATGAGATCGTAATAATGGTCAGCAGTTTGGGCAGTCAGCGGCTCTGAAATCTGAAAAACATGGGCAAATGTGTGTTCAAGCCATTGCCGGCTGGGAGTGCCGAGAAAGCGGTTCCAGTGCTGCGCGAAAATCTGGAAGATGCGCCGCGGATCGCGGGCCTCCGGATCAACCCCGATGCCAAGATCCTGCAACGGGACGCCCTGGCTGTAGAGCATGCGAAACACATAATGATCGGGAATGATGAGCAATTCCGCGGGATCGCGAAAGGCGCTGTTTTCAGCGAACCAGGCCGGATCACAATGACCATGGGGCGAGACAATCGGCAGATCGCGAATATGCTGATAGATCGTATCGGCAGTTGGCGGCAGGTGGACGGTGCCGGAAGAATTGTCGTTGAGGGTGCTGGTCATGAATGTTCCATTGTCGTGGCGTTCTGGTCGAAATACTCTTTATGCATTGCTGCCAGATCAGACAAGGTGTCGAGGACCGAGCTGAGATGCAATCTGGTGATGTTGACAGCCATCGCCTTGTCCTCAGCGGTGATCGCATCCAGTATGCTGTGATGCTCGCTCAGCAGGTGTTTCTGGTGAGCCTTACTGCGCAGTGCCAGAACGCGCAGACGATCCAGAAGCATCTTTTCGCGGCTCAGGACGTCGGCAACACGCGGATACAGCGTGGCCCGTGCGAGGGTCAGGTGGAACTCATCATCAAGATGGCGAAAATCTGCCGTGGTGCGCTTCTTGATCGCCTTTTTCTGCCGTTTGAGATTGTCTTTCAGTTCTACTGCAAATCGGTTGGGAATGCCGACTTCACACAGCCGGCTAACGGTCGCTACTTCCAGCGCCTCGCGCAGAAAGCGGGCTTCGAGAATCTTGCCGGTGTTCAGTTTGGTGACAAAATGGCCACGGCTCGGCCGGGTGGTGACAAGCCCGCTCTGGCGCAATTGCTGCAAAGCCTCACGCACCGGGGTCCGGCTGGCGCCAAATCTGGTACCGATGTCAGCTTCCGGGAGAGCCTGGCCTGGCGGCAGTTCCATAGTCAGGATCATGCTCTGCAAAGCGTCGAATATCTGGATTCCAGCTGGCCGTTCCGGGTCGATTTCGGGAAAACGGATCTCGGGCACCAATATTTCCGGCAACTGGCTTTGCGCTGGCATCAATTTGTCATCTTTCATGGCCCCGGTCCTCTTGTCATTTATAAGTATACCGGTATACAAAGTTTGCACAACAAGTATGCTGGCATATTTTCACCTGCTCGAGGCAGGGTATTGGGGCAGTGTAATTGTGTGGAAGGATTTGCGATGAATATTGCGCTGATCGGTCTGGGGATGGTGGCTGCCACCCATGTCAAGGCGATTCAGGCCAGTACAGCGGGGATCAATCTGCGCGGTGTCTATGGCCGCTCCGAGACAAAGGTCGCTGAATTCATTGCCGAGCATCTGCCCGACGATGATGGATCCCTGCGCCGCTACAAATCCCTCGAGGAGATTGCAGCGGACGGCGAAATTGACTTCGCAATTGTCGCTACACCGCCCAATGCCCGAGACACGATCCTGCATCAGCTTGTGGCGGGCAAAAAACACATTCTTCTGGAAAAGCCGATCGAGCGCAGCTCGAGAGCTGCTTCGCGGTTCGTCAAGGTCTGCGAAGAAGCCGGAGTGACGCTCGGCGTCGTGTTCCAGCACCGTGCCAGAGCTGTTGCCAGAGAACTAAAAGAGCTGGTTGATTCCGGCGCAACCGGGCCCATCCGGGTGGTGGAGATTGTGGTGCCGTGGTGGCGTCCGCAATCCTATTATGATGAGCCGGGACGCGGCACTTATAAGCGCGACGGCGGCGGCGTGCTGATTTCCCAGGCTATTCATACCATGGATCTGGCGCTGTCTTTTGTCGGTTCGGTGATCACGGTCCAGGCCACGACCCGCCGCAGTGCTTTCCACGATATGGAAGCGGAAGATTTCGTTACCGCCGGCATGGACTTCGCGAATGGCGCGATCGGGTCCCTGATGGCCAGCACAGCGAGCTATCCCGGACGCGCTGAATCGATCACCTTGCATTGCGACGAAGTGTCGGCCCGGTTGCAATCCGGCAAACTGGAGCTGGATTGGCGCGATGGGCGGCATGAGGTCTCGGGCGAGGATATGGCCACCGGAGGCGGTGCCGACCCGATGGCTTTTACCCATGAATGGCATCAGACAATGATTGAGGATTTCGCCGATGCAATACGCAGCGGGCGGCCGCCACTGGCACCGGGACGCGAGGCTTTGGCCGTGCATTACCTGATTGATGCCATCAACCGGTCTTCATACGGCGATGCCGCATGTGAGCTCTCGGTGAATGGATATGCAGATGACTGATGCAATCCGGATTGCCGCAATCGGCATTGATCACCGGCATATTTACGGCCAGATCGAGAACATGCTCGCCGTCAGCGGCGAATTGGTGGGCTGGTGGACCGAGGGAGAGCCGGAAACGCTGGACGGGTTTGTCAAACGCTTTCCGGCAGCACCGCGTGCTTCCGAGCGCAAAGTGCTGCTTGAGGACCCCACCATTGATCTTATACTGATTGCCGCCATTCCTGTCGACAGGGCCGCACTTGCCATTGAAGCAATGCGCCATGGCAAGGACGTCATGCTTGACAAGCCCGGCTGCACCACACTCGAGCAGCTTGCTGAGATCAAGCAGACAGTGGCCGAAACCGGACAGATATGGTCAGTCGATTTTTCCGAGCGGTTCGAGGTTGCCAGTGTCACCAAAGCTGCCGAACTGGTGCAGCAGGGTGCCATCGGCAAAGTTGTTCAGACCGTGGGGCTGGGACCGCACCGGCTCAACCGCGCAACCCGTCCCGGTTGGTTTTTCGAGCGCGACAAATATGGCGGCATTCTGTGCGATATCGCCTCGCACCAGATCGACCAGTTTTTGTACTTCACCAATTCCGATGATGCCGAAATCACGCTGGCTTCTGCCGCCAATTATGCCAATCCGGATGATCCGGGCCTGCAGGATTTTGGCGAAATCGCCCTGCGCAGCGCGAGCGGCCACGGCTATATAAGGGTCGACTGGTATACGCCGGACGCCTTGCCGACATGGGGCGACGGACGGCTGACCATTCTGGGGACGGAAGGCTATATTGAACTGCGCAAATATGTCGATGTCGCCCAGGATGAGGGGATTGATCACCTCTATCTTGTCAATGGCTCACGCTGCGAAAAAATTGACTGTTCAAAGGCTGGCTATCCGTATTTCCGAAACCTTGCCAATGACATCCGCCAGCGCAGCGAAAGCGCCATGCCGCAGGCCCACGCCTTCAAGGTGACGGAACTGGGCATTAAAGCGCAGATGCTGGCCGATCAAACGATGGACTCCTCGCAATGACGCGGCGCTGAAGTGACGCTGGCAGAATGATCCAATTTATGAAGGCTGGTTGCCAGCCTGACACAGATGAAAGGCAAAAACATGCTGCAAACCTGGCGCTGGTTCGGTCCGCTGGACCCGATTTCGATGGATGATCTTCTGCAGGTGGGCGCCGAGGGCGTCGTCTCCGCCCTGCATCACCTGCCTCCCGGTACGGTGTGGCCGGTGGCGGAGATTGAAAAACGCCAGGGCGAGATTGCGAAACGGCGCAATGGTGCGGCGTCCGGACTGCGCTGGGAGGTGGTGGAAAGCCTGCCGGTCTCGGAGGCCATCAAGACCCGCAGCGGCGATTATCGCGCCCATCTGGAGGCCTACCGCCAGAGCATGTGCAACCTAGCGGCCTGCGGCCTGCAGATCGTGTGCTACAATTTCATGCCGATCCTCGACTGGACGCGCACTGATCTGCGCGCACCGATGGCCCATGGCGGCACGGCAATGCGGTTCGATCTGCTCGAATTTGCTGTATTCGATTTGTTTATCCTGCGCCGGTCCGGCGCGGCACAGGACTATCCCGCCGACTTTACCGAACAGGCGGATCGCCTGTTCAAAACCATGGATGACGCGCAGAAAACCGCTCTGCAGAACAATATTGTTGCCGGACTGCCCGGTGCCAATGACAATTGGACGCTGGATGATATCGGCGCGCTGCTGCAAACCTATAGTACGGTCACTGCTGAATCACTGCGCGCCAATCTGATTGATTTTCTCGCTGACATCATCCCGCTGGCAGACGAGCTTGGCCTGCGCTTTTGCTGTCATCCGGATGATCCGCCATTTTCGCTGCTGGGTCTGCCGCGCATCATGTCGTCGGAGGCCGATTATGCCCATGTCATGAATGCGGTGGACAGTCCCGCCAACGGCATTACGTTTTGCACCGGCTCTCTGGGCGTTGCCAAAGGTTTTGATGCGGCCGGCTTTGTCGAGCGGCTCGGCAGCCGGATCCATTTTGCGCATCTGCGCAACACCAGCCGGACAGAGCCGGCCCTGCCGGACCGCAGCAGCTTTTATGAGGCGGCGCATCTGGAAGGCCACACGGATATGGCCGGCGTTGTCGCCGCGCTGATGCGCGAGCAGGATAAGCGCAAGGCCGCCGGGCGAGCCGACTGGCGCATTGCCATGCGGCCGGATCACGGCCAGGAATTGCTGCAGGATATCGGCAGCGGCGGCATGCCCGGCTACCCATTGATCGGGCGGATGCGGGGCCTGGCGGAACTGCGCGGTCTGATGGCGGCGCATCAATCGCCAAATAATTAGTCAGCTTTGTAGATCTGCATAAATTTTGTGCAGATCGAAATCTGTGATGATTGATCTGACGTTGTAGATTTTTGATCTATCTGTTTTATTTCATTAATTTTCTTTTTCACAAAAATGGCATGGTTCCTGCAAAGTCTGATTGTGCAGCGCATCTAGGGTTCCGGTGCGGCTGATATTGTCAGCCGGATGCAGGACCGAGAGATGCAAGCCGGGCAATAAAGCCCGGTAACACGGCGGGATAAAAACCCGGGAGAGTACTGCACAGGTTTGCGCGCGCGAACCTCCTCCCGGTTTGTGCGCTCAAACTCCTTACAGACCGGTCTGACGACCGGGAGCGAAACAGGAGATGCGCATGACCATTTTGAAAAATATTAGCAAAGCACTTTGCGTTGCCGCTGCCCTGGCGGTGCCAGCCGGCATGAGCGATGCAAGGGCGCAGGAAAAAACCGAATTCAGCGTCTGCTGGTCGATTTATGTGGGCTGGATGCCGTGGGGCTATCTGGCCGATTCCGGCATCATGAACAAGTGGGCCGACAAATATGACATCAGCGTCGAGATCGTCCAGATCAATGATTATGTGGAATCGATCAACCAGTATACCGCCGGGGAATTTGACGGTTGCTCAATGACCAATATGGACGCACTGTCGATTCCTGCCGGCGGCGGTGTCGATACGACGGCCCTGATTGTCGGTGACTTTTCCAACGGCAATGACGGGATCATTCTGAAAGACGCGGACGCGCTGCCCGCGATCAAAGGCCGCAATGTCAATCTGGTGGAACTGTCCGTGTCGCATTACCTGCTGGCGCGGGCGCTCGACACGGTCGGCCTGTCGGAAAGAGATCTGACCGTGGTTAACACATCCGATGCGGATATGATTGCGGCCTATGCCACCGATGACGTTACGGCCGTGGTGACATGGAACCCGCTGCTGTCGCAAATCGAAGCGGAAGCCAATGCAACCAAGGTGTTCGACAGCGCCGGGATTCCCGGTGAAATCATCGACATCATGATGGTCAATACCAAGACACTTTCCGACAACCCCGCTTTCGGCAAGGCACTGACCGGTGCCTGGTTTGAGGTGATGGCGCTGATGGCCTCGCAGACGGCAGAGGGGCAGGCAGCACGCGACAGCATGGCGGCAGCTTCCGGGACCGATCTGGCCGGCTATGATGCGCAATTGGCAACCACGGAAATGTTCTTTCTGCCTGAGGACGCTGTGGCGTTTACCAGCTCGACTGACCTTCCCGAAACCATGGAATTTGTCGCTGAATTTCTGTTTGACAAAGGAATTCTGGGGGAAGGCGCACCCAGTGCCGAATTTGTCGGCGTTGCCTTTCCCGATGGCTCCGTGTTTGGCGATGAGGCCAATGTGAAGCTGCGCTTCGACACGAGTTTCATGCAGATGGCCGCCGACGGCGAGCTTTAGGAAAACCTCCGCAACATCGCCCGGCCCCTCTCCCTTCTGGCGGGCCGGGCAAACCGAAGATTGCCATGCGCATTATCAACCGAAAACTGCAACGCCATGAAAAACTGTTCATGGGCGCAGCGCCGTTCATCACGGTGCTGTTGATCTATATTGTGGCAAGCCATTTGCGGCGGCTGGAGAATCCGGCTGACAAGCTTCTGCCATCGCTGGAGGCCATGGGCGCCAGTTTCTGGCGGATGGCGTTCGAGATGGATAAAAGATCTGGCGACTACCTGTTATGGAGCGATAGCTATGACAGCCTTATGCGGCTTGGCATCGGCATGGGCACCGCCACCTGCATTGCACTGGTGGCGGGGATCGCGATCGGCTTCATTCCTCATGCAAGGCAGATGTTTGCACCGTTTGTGGCCAGTATTTCGCTGATTCCACCGATCACCATTCTGCCTATTCTGTTCATTGTTTTCGGCCTTGGTGAAGCCTCGAAGATCATGCTGATTGTGCTTGGAACGGCCCCGGTGATGGTTCGCTCGGTTGCCCAGACAGTGATGGATATTCCGCGGGAAATGGTCATCAAGGCGGAAACACTGGGAGCCAGCGTCTGGCAGATGATCTGGCGGCTGGTGTTGCCGCTGACGCTGCCGAAACTGGTCACCGCCATTCGGCTTGGCCTCGTGCCAGGCTGGATTTTTCTGATTTCCGCCGAGGCGATTGCCTCCACCGGCGGTCTTGGCTACCGGATTTTTCTAGTGCGGCGCTATCTGGCGATGGATGTGATCCTGCCATATGTGATCTGGATTACGCTGCTGGCCTTTATCATTGACCGGCTGCTTCTGCTGGCCTCCAAACGTGCTTTCCCATGGCACCATCTGGGAGGTGACAGCCTGTGACCCTCGTTCCTGATCCGAGAACTCCTGACGCCAATTTGCCCAGAATTCAGTTGAAGGGCGTGAGCATGGAGTATGGCGACAACCGGGTGCTGGAACGCCTCAGCCTGTCCGTTGAGGCGGGTTCATTGTGTACGATTGTCGGTGCGTCGGGCTGTGGCAAGTCGACTTTTCTGCGCCTGCTGCTCAGCCAGGAGCAACCCACCGGCGGGCGCATTTTGCTGGATGGCGCGCCGCTGCCGCCTGAACCCACACCGGATCGGGGCATCGTGTTTCAGCGCTATTCGGTGTTCCCGCATTTGAGCGTGGAAGAAAATCTCATTCTGGCATTTGAATTTGAAAGCGCCGGCTTTGGCGGCCGCCTGTTCGGTGCATCAAGGACGCATGCGCGCGACAGAGTGGCGGAAACGCTGGACAAAATTGGCCTGTTTGCCGCGAAGGACCGGTATCCCGCGCAATTGTCCGGCGGGATGCAGCAACGGCTTGCCATTGCCCAGGCGCTGTTGAAACGGCCTAAAATTCTGCTGCTGGACGAGCCCTTCGGTGCGCTTGATCCCGGCATCCGTGCAGATATGCACGAATTGCTGCTGGGGCTCTGGCAGGAATTGTCGATGACCATATTCATGGTCACGCACGATATTGCCGAAGCCTTCAAACTGGGCACCAGAATGCTGGTGTTCGACAAAGTGCGTCATGATCCGGAAAATCCGGAGGCCTATGGCGCGACGATTACCTACGACCTGCCGCTGTCCAAGGACAGGTCAGATACAACACCGGAGCCACATGAGCTCTTTGCGAGTGAATTGCATAATTAACAGGAGACACTTCATGTTCGACATATTTTCCACAGGCCCCACCAAGTCCAGCCGGATTGGCGGCGGTGTGACGCGAGCCAAGCCCAGCCGGCGGCATCACCCTGACTTTGACAAATTGCAGATGCGCGGCTGGAAGGCGGCGGAAAAAGAGGCCGAACTGCCGTCTGCGGCCTGGGAAAAGGAAAAGCAATGGGCGTTGCGCATGGGGCTGACCGGATCTGACTGTCTGGAGGACAAATCGATTCCGACATTTGCGCGGGGCGAGTTGCCGCATTATGCCGGCATCAACACGTTTCTGAAGGCGCCTTATATTGAAGATGTCACCGCTGTCGGCGCCTATGACGCGGCGGTCATGGGCATTCCGTTCGACGGCGGCACAACCTATCGGCCCGGCACCCGGTTCGGCCCGCAGGCGCTGCGAAAAATCTCCGCGCTCTACACACCGTATAATTACGAAATGGGTGTCGATCTGCGCGAGCAGATGACGCTGTGTGATGTCGGCGACGTGTTTACTATTCCCGCCAATATCGAGAAGACCTTTGACCAGATCACCCGGGCTGTCAGCCATGTCGCCTCGTCGGGGGCGCTACCGATCATGATCGGCGGCGACCATTCCATCGGCTTTCCCTGTGTGCGCGGCATAGCGCAATGCACGTCGAAGCGCATCGGAATTGTGCATTTCGACCGCCATATCGACATTCAGGAAAAGGATCTGGATGAACGGATGCACACAACGCCGTGGTTCCATGCCACCGATCTGGTCAATGTGCCGGCGGTTAATCTGGTGCAGGTCGGCATTGGCGGCTGGCAGGTGCCGCGTGAAGGGGTGACCGAAGCGCGCAAGCGCAACACCAATATCTTCACCATGCGAGACGTCGAGGAAATGGGGCTTGCTGAAACCGCTGCACGGGCTCTGGAACTGGCCTGGAAGGATGCTGACGCGGTCTATATCTCGTTTGACATCGACAGCGTCGATTGCGGCTTTGTGCCGGGAACAGGGTGGCCGGAGCCAGGCGGTTTTCTGCCGCGCGAGGCGCTGGAACTGGTGTCGCTGGTGGCAAAGGAAGGCATTTGCGGCCTGGAGGTGGTGGAAGTCTCTCCGCCCTATGATTGCTCCGATATCACCGCGCTTCTGGCAACCCGGGTGATCGTGGATGTGCTGGGAACGCTGGTCTCCCACGGCAAGATGGGCGCCCACAAACACATCATCGACAAACCGGTCAGCATTCCTGCCGGACCGGATGTGGTGTGACATGACCAGACATCATGTTCACAAGCACGACCAACATTACAGTCACGACCCTGATCACGACCATGGTCCTGATCACAGCCATAGCCATGGCGTCGGGCACAATCATCCGCATGGTGATCATCTGCATTCCCACATTCACGGCCAGGGCGATAAGGCGCGGGCGGAAGAGCTGAAAATCCTCTCCGCCAGTTTTGTGGAAGGCTTTCGCAGTGCCGAGGACAAGACCAGCTATCTGCGTCTGTCCGGGATTCCCTTTCAGCAGAAGGGCCAGGACGGGCTGACGCTCAATCTGGTGGATGCGACGATCATCTCCAACTGGCAGATCGGCACGGCCTCTCCGGCCTTCGGCTCAAGGGAGTTGGCCTATTTGCCGTTTCCCGGTCCGATGGTTGAGGCCCGCGAAACAATGAATTTTGTCTATGTCTCACTTACCGAACGGGTCGACATGGATCTTTTAACGCTGCTCAACCAACGAACCGATATTTTAGAGAAAGGCCACACACATGACCACTAACAAAACCTTCCGGCCAGCCGCCCTTGCCGCCCTTGCCGTAAGTCTCGCACAACCGGCCGTCGCCCATAGCGGCGTTCATGGCGAAGCCAGTCTGAGCGCGGCCTTCCAGCATGTCATACACTCGCCCTATCATATGGTTCTGGCTGCCATAGCGATCGGCTTTGCCTTTCTGATGCTGCGGCTGGTGCATTTGCGCGACCGCCGCAGACAGGCGGCGCGGCACTCCAATAGCGCTGCCGCGCCGATTTCGGACCTGCCCCTGTAAGCCGCGCCAACCTGCTGCTAGACGTTGCGGACCGGCGGCATGCAGAGCCGCCGGTCCCGCTCATCTGACCGAAAAATACCAGCTGAAGCCCGATCAGCGCCAAAAAAACTAAAAACAGGACGAAATAAATTTTTTATGAAACCCGGCGTTTCTGCGGTATTTTCAGCCATGATGTGTCAAAAGACACATATTTCTCCCGATGAACGATTTCTGAACGCGTGGTTCAGGCAGGGTTCCGGTGTGACCTTCTAGATTTTTTTCAACGTCAAGCAAATGGCGTTGCCAAAAAACTTAAATCCAGGAGAGAAACCATGAAACGCCTCACACTTATTACAACAGCAGTTGCAATCGTCACCAGCCTTTCTGCCCCTGTCATGGCAAATGGCATCAACATCGAACAATTCGGCTTCGGCAATTCTGCCGGGGGCGGCCAGGCCGGGTTTGGCAATCTGATCGGTGTTTTCCAGGATGGCGCCTTCAACGACTCAATCACCCAACAGTTCGGCAATGGCAATGTCGCAGCGACCGGCCAGAGCGGCGTCAACAATTCCGCTGACACGCTGCAGATCGGAAACGGCAATCAGGCCGGTGTTGGCCAGTTCGGAGCTGATCATACTTCAGTTCTGACCCAGGACGGCAATGGCAACATCGCAGCCGGCGTTCAGCTCGGCCACAATTGCGATGCCAATGTCTCGCAGGCCGGAAGCGGAAACGTGGCAGCCTTTGTCCAGACCTGCCCTTAGGCCGCGTTGGATCAATTGAAACAGTTCGATGCGCAGGGCAGTCTTCAGACACCCGGCCATCCTGCTTTTAAAAAGGAACATCCCATGACCAGATTATCAAAACATCTCGCCTCCGGTTCAGCTGCCCTTCTGGCTCTCAGCCTGACAGGCATTGCGCTGGCAAGTGCTCATACGGAAAGGTCATCAGATGAACCGATCAGCTGTGAAATCCGCAGCACGGAAAATCGCGGCATGATCACGCTGGAAAGCTTGATCCACAGCGACACCGCCATCAGTGGTCAGTACCGCTTCAAGGTGCAAAGCGCCAGACAATCCGGCAACAGCAATATTTCGCAGGGCAGCAATTTTACCGCCAAGGCCGGAGAACCGGTTCAAATCGGCCGAATGATGCTGTCGGCAGGAAGCGTCTATGATGCAAGCCTGGAAATAACCGTCAGCGGTGTCACATTCAGCTGTGCGGAACGCATTGGCGGTGCGACCTGAAACCCTGCATCTTCGATCCCCAAGCGTTAAAGGGCTCCACTTCTGCGGAGCCCTTTTTGTGTCCGGTTTGGCTCAATTCCTGGTGTTTTACCTTTGCCGGAACGCGTGAACCCAACATGAATGGCGGGTTCCAAAACGGTTCATTTAGGGCGTTGCATGGTGTCATTATCGAAACGCAACCGGTGGGTTTCGAGCCTTAAAAAAACAAACCGGATACGAGGAAACAGACCCATGAAACGCTCAACACTGAAAACTGCAATTGCAGCGCTGACCATCGCCTCCGCTGCCGCTCTGACATCCGCCCCGGCTCTGGCCGGAGGCTCGATATCGATCTCGCTCAGTCCCCAGGATAGCGAACAGGAACAGGCCATGCGCGCCGGACTGCTGATCTACGGCATTGCAAACGGCATCAAAAACGGCGGCCTGATCGGCCAGAACGGAAACGGCAATACAGCCGGGCTTGCCCAAAGTGGAAGCGGCAATCTGGGCATTGTGCATCAGGAGGGCAATGGCAATAACGGAACCGTTCAGCAGACCGGCAACAACAATGCTTACGGCCTGTTCCAGTTTGGCGAAAACAACAATGGCCATGTTGCGCAGAACGGCAATGGCGGCACCGGAGCAACCTTCCAGTTCGGATGGTAAAGCAGAGGCTCTGCCGATGCTGCACAAGCCGCACAACATCATCAATTGATAAGCGGATGCCGTTAAGAGCCTTGGCGGCCCGCTTTTTATCGCCGTCATTTGGAATTCTTGTCTGCGTAGGCAAAACGACTCGCACTTCAACTTGCTCGGGTGTCTTGATGCCGCCGCCCTGATTGACACTGCACCACCGCGAAATGGCAGATCTGGTGGAGACCGCGCAACTCGTGACCATGCCGCATGCTGGTCACATCACGCCGCTGGAAAATCCGGTTTCGGTCAATGCGGCGCTGACTGGCTGGCTGGTCCGGCCGCACTGTCGGTGCGTGACATTTAAAAAATTAATGGCAAAAATCATTTATTATAATTTGATCTTATAGAGCTCGGCCTTATTGTCAGTGTCAACAAAGAGGGCACTATGATGAATGCGATGACAGGACATATGCAAGGTGAAGTCGATCCGCTGGAACTGCGCAAGGC
>TARA_R110002124_G_scaffold82180_1_pt1 | contig 17068 bp, 20 predicted proteins | sample TARA_R110002124 | Tara Oceans TARA_R110002124 (sample SAMEA4397445) | marine metagenome | biome: Polar Biome; feature: [SRF] surface water layer (ENVO:00010504); material: water (ENVO:00002006), including particulate matter (ENVO:01000060) such as... | depth 5 m | reverse complement strand
CTGGATGCTAGATAGATTTAAAGGAAGCTCTTTAAAGAAAACTTGTCAATACACTAAAGATGTTTTAGAAGCAAAGTATAGAACTTGGGCTGAAGCTCAGAATGCTAAACAACTAAAAGAACTTTTAAATCACGCTACAAAAACCACTTCATTTTACAAGGACAAAAATTATAAAACATTACGAGATTTTCCAGTGGTCAATAAAAACTTAATTCGCGATAATTTTGATATGTTTTTCTCTAATAAGTTCAATAAAAAAGGATGTAAAGTGGTTTCTACAAGCGGATCTACAGGTTCACCTTTTAGCCTCTATCAAAACAAAGAAAAGGTTTATAAAATAAAAGCTGATAATATTCACTTATCTTCAAAATCTAATTATGAGATTGGTGATTTTTTAGTGTTTATTAGAATTTGGCCTAAAACGTCGAGTTTAAAGTTGAAACTAGATTTTTTACTTAAAAATATAATGCCTTGGAATATATTAAACCTGTCTGAAGAGGGCATTTCTGAACTCATAACCAAGCTCAATAAACGCAAAACAAGTATTAGTTTTGTAGGTTACCCATCTGCTTTTGAAAAGATTTGTAAATATCTAGATACCTTGGATGAGCATCCAATTCAATTTAAAACCAAATCTATAATTACAATTTCTGAGACTTTAAATACTTATACAAAAAAAGCAACACAGAAGTATTTTGGAGTCGTACCATTATCTCGATATTCTAATAATGAAACTGGTATAATGGCGCAACAAATAAACTCTGAAGATTTAAAATTTAGAATCAATGATTCGAGCTACGTTATGGAGATTCTGGCATTAAACGAAGATAATGAGTTACCACATGGAGAATCAGGGCGCATTGTCTTAACAGATTTATACAACTTTGCAACACCTCTTATTAGATATGACACAGGAGATATTGGTGTTATGGAATTAGATGAAAAAGGACAACCTTTTTTTACCGAAATTTCAGGTAGAAAAGTAGATCAACTCTACAATACAAAAGGTAGTTTAATATCTTCACATTTATCATTACGATTATTGGATTATGGTAAATTTAAACAATTTCAATTAGTTCAAAAAAGTAAGATAGAGTACCACTTTAATCTAAATACAGATCAGTTTATTGATGAAACTAGATTGATTTCTGATTATAAAGAACATTTTGGAGAAGATGCCATTATAAAAATCAATTACGTAGATGAGATTCCCTTATTGGCTTCTGGGAAAAGGCGAGAAGTAGTGAATGAATTTTATATATAATTGACTTAAGTACATGACAAAAATTAATTTTGAGAAATAAAACACACCATTTTCAGGACAACAAAGACCTCACAGGTTTTCAAAACCTGTGAGGTCTACCTAACGAAATAGCCGTAATATGCTATATATATGTCGTTTATAGTTCTATTCTAAATTTTTGTCATGTAATAAAATAATTAACTATAATGTTTTTAGGTTAAATATTTAGAATCTGGTTCTCTATCCTTAATCGTGTTTATTGGAATACCAAAGGCTTGCTTGCAATCACCAATAGATTTTAAGACCAATGAAACCGCACCAATAACTGTATGATTTCCTATTGTTACATTTTGTATTATTGATGCTCTAAGACAAATTGCAGAGCAAAGACCAATCTTTACATTACCACTTACAATAGCACCAGATGCCAAACTAGAAAAATCAGCCATTGTAGAATCATGCCCTAAAGATGATTTTGTGTTTAAAATACAGAATTCACCAACCTTTGCATTAGCATTTACGACAGCATTGGGCATAATCACAACACCTTTAGGTATCACAATATCATTAGCTAATACTGCACTAGGATGAATTACCTATACGAATTTTAAAGTTGGAGCGATTTCTGCAATTTTATGATATGCTCTTTGTCTTATACTGTTATCACCTATACCAATTACAATTCCGTAAATGTTATGCACTTTAATTAGGTATGCAAGTTCGTTTAAACTCCCAATAACTTTATATCCGTAAATGTCTTCCTTAAGTGGTTTGTAAGAATCAATAAACCCTTTGATTGTGTATTTATTATTCTTAAGAATAATATCCACTATCATTTTACCATGGCCAGAAGCACCATAAATTAAAATATTCTTCATGTTTCTTAAAATAGGTTACTACAAGAATTTAATTTTATTAAATTAACAGTTAATGATAGAGAGGGATCTATTTTTCAAAGATACCAAATATCAACGCTTATACCCATAAATGGGGATAAAGGGTATAGTTTTAACTACAGGATGATGATTGATTGACTTTTTTAAGGTTAATTTGTGCTTTTAAAACTAAGCTATGTATTAATAAGTTTAAAATAAATATGGCATTTAATGTAACATTCGATACTATCCACAAAACAAAGAATTTAGCAGTTAAGCTCAATGCTAAAGGAGAGCAGTTTGTAGTAAAGGGACATCCTTGGGTATTTTCAAATAGTATAGTTAAAGTTAATGAGGATGCAAAAACAGGGGATTTAGCGATAATATTTAGCAAGAATAAAAACAAGGTTATTGGTTTAGGTTTATATGATGCTAATTCCCCAATACGAATTAAGATTATCCATAATACTGAAGATAAAGTAGAAGTTAATTCAGATTTCTTTCATCATAAAATTGAAATTGCTTTTGAGAAACGATCAGAACTACTGAGAACTAAAACTAATAGCTATCGGTTGCTCTTTGGAGAAAATGATGGATTTCCTGGATTGATAGCAGATGTCTATGATTCTGTTTTAGTTGTAAAGTTATATTCCGAAATATGGTTGCCTTACTTAGAATCCATTCTAAAAAGTTTACAACAAATTTCAAATGCCAAAACTGTTATCATGCGTTTGAGTAGAAACCTACAGAATAGTAAAACACATGCTTTAATAGATGGTCAGGTGGTTTACGGAATTTTAAATAATGAAGTTGTTAAGTTTGTAGAGCATGGAGTAAAGTTTACAGCTAACGTCATTAAAGGACATAAAACAGGTTACTTTTTAGATCATAGAGATAATAGGAGACGTGTAGGAGAGTTAAGTAAAGGAAAAACAGTCTTGGATGTGTTTTCTTATGCTGGTGGTTTTTCTGTACATGCTCTCGCAAATGAAGCAACAGAAGTGACAAGTTTAGACATAAGTAAACAAGCCTTAGATTTAGCCGTTGAAAATGGAAAACTAAATGAATACTCAGGTATCCATAAAACTATGGCTGGTGATGCCTTTAAAGAAATGAAAGCTTTAATAAACAAAGGAAAGCGTTTTGATGTGGTCGTCATTGATCCTCCAAGTTTTGCAAAGCAACAATCTGAAATTGATTTAGCCAAAAAGAAATATGCACAATTGGCAGAACTAGGGGCAAAATTAACGACTAAAAAAGGCTTATTAGTTTTGGCATCTTGTTCTTCACGAGTTTTAGCTCAAGCTTTCTACGATTTAAATGTGCAGGCACTTAATTCTCAATCTAGATTATATGATACCTTGCTAAAAACTAAACACGATAGTGATCATCCTGTTACTTTTACAGAAGGGGCATACTTAAAGTGTGGTTATTATCGCTTTTTAGAATAACAAGTGTTATGCGCGCATAATAAAATATAGTATATTTGTTCATTCGCAATTTAGATTTTATGGAAACAAAACTCACTCAACTCCTCAATACAAAATACCCAATAATTCAAGCCCCAATGTTTTTGGTGTCTAATGTAGCAATGGTAACAGAAGCTATGAAAGCAGGTATTGCTGGTTGTATTCCTGCATTAAATTACAGAACATTAGATGAGCTAAGAGTTGCTCTAAAAGAATTAAGAGCGAATAAAGTAGAAGGTGGTTCATTTGGATTCAATTTGATTGTAAATAAATCAAATATTAAGTATAAAGGACAATTAAAAGTCATTTGCGAAGAAGGTTGCGATTTTATTATAACCTCATTGGGTAGTCCTGAAGAAACTATAAGACAAGCACATGCTGTAGGAATCAAAGTATTTTGTGATGTTACCGATTTAAAGTTTGCTAAAAAAGTTGAACAACTAGGTGCAGATGCAGCTATTGCGGTAAATAGTGAAGCTGGTGGACACAGAGGAAATTTATCACCAGAGCAATTAACAAGCCTATTAAATAAAGAATTAAATATTCCTATAATTTCTGCTGGTGGAGTAGGTTGCAAAGCTGATATTGACAATATGTTGAGCTATGGTGCAGAAGGTGTTTCTGTTGGTAGTCCTTTCATCGCTTCAATTGAAGCAGGTGTAACTAATGATTACAAACAAGCTTGTGTAGATTATGGAGCAGATGATATTATTATGACAGAGCGTATTTCTGGTACACCTTGTACCGTAATTAATACTCCATATGTTCAGAAAATAGGTACTAAAGCAACTTGGTTAGAAAACCTTTTGAACAAAAATAAAAGTCTTAAAAAATGGGTAAAAATGGTGCGGTTTTCTATAGGCATGAAAGCGACTGAAAAAGCTGCTAAAAAAGCGACTTATAAAACAGTTTGGGTAGCTGGTCCAAGTATTGAGCATACAAAAGAAATACTTTCTATTAAAGAAATAATAAAACGTTTAACGGTTTGTTTATGATATGTTCGATATAGAATCAGCGAGGATTTTCAAAAGTAAGTGAAAACAAGCAATTACTTATAGGCATCCAAAGTTTGATTTATTATAGTCTTTTTAATCTTCAATAATTTTTGAGTATCTGTTAGTCGTTCTTTAAAAGGTTCTTTGAATCAAACGGATTGTAAACAACTATTCCTATATTCTCTCCAAAGCTTTGCACATAATGTTAGTCAATAAATTTTTCTCGTTCTATAAAACTAAATATTCCCATTTTAAATAATTTTTACGATTTTATTCGAAAAGCTGGCAATCTCTTTTTTTAAGAAATTATTTTGAATTTTCTCTAAACCAACATCTATAATAGACTCAGAGTCAACATGTTTTTATATGGTTTTTTACGTCTTTTAAGCACCTAATTTAGCAAATACAAACCGAATATAAAATCTACAAGGATTTTCGTAAGTAAGCTTGCACTAGCTATTAATTTTAAACATTGTAAATAGTAGTGTTTCTGTCTTTCTTTAATTGGTTTGTTTTATTCTGCAAGAACTTTCGTGATGCTCGTTAATGTATTTAATTGATTCTATACTGAGTTCTTGTAAAACCGAAATATTAATGTCAGAAAGTTTTTTCACATAAATGCAGGCTTTACCCATTTTAAATTTACCGAGGTCATTTAACAACAATTTACTTCTTTCTGTATCAGAATATACGTAGAGCGAGAATGCTGCTTTTCTCGGAGAAAATCCAAGAACAGGTGCATCGCCTTCGTGTCCGCTAGCATATTTGTAGTGGTAGTTGCCAAATCCTATAATAGTCGGTCCCCACATTTTGGGTTCAGAGCCAGACCATTTTTGCATTAGTTCTATTAGTCGAAAACTGTCGGCTTTTTTCATTTCGTTGTCAACGTTTGAGTTTATAAAACCTATTACGTTTTTCCTTGTGTAAGTTGTCTTTGTTTTTGCCATAGTTTCGATATTAATTATTGCCTTAAAATCTTTTCCATTTTTCTGCCTTTTGCCAATTCGTCCACTAACTTATCTAAATATCTTGCTTGTTTTGTTATTGGATTTTCAATTTCTTCTATCCGATAACCACAAATTACTCCTTTTATTAATTGTGCTTTGGGGTTTAATTTTGCTCTCTCAAAAAAGATTTCAAAAGTTACTTTCTCATTGATGAGTTCACTCAGTTTTTTGTCGTCAAATCCAGTCAGCCATTCTATTACCTGATGCAATTCTCCCTTTGTTCTGCCTTTAGTCTCAACCTTGGTGATGTAGTGTGGATACACTGATGCGAATGTCATTTTTGCTATTCGCGCATTGTGTTCGGGAGTTATTTTTATAATGTATATTTTAGATTTGTTGCGTTAGGTTATTGAATGCAGAATGATTTGGTAAATAATGAAGCACAACTGTTTGTGTATGAAACGTAACGTGTAAAAAGACGCTAACTTTTCGGATTAACACAAGACTGAATTTTCAATTTTTATGTTTAATTTTCTTTTCAAAGTATAGTCAAATTTAAAAATTTGGTAGCCTTCGCAAATATAAATACAAACCTCTCGAAAAGACTTTACTAGCATAGTCTTATAGGTGTAATTGAAATATATTTTATTCAGTTACAGAACTCCAATTTTCGCCATTTTTTATGCGGTAAAGTTGCATTTCTGAAATCCCGAATTGTTTTGCAATCATTTTCATTCGTGTTCTTCTATTTGGATCGTTTATTTTTCGTTTTATGAGTTTAACTCTTGTTTCGGTCAGTTTAGCATAGGTTCTTTTCCGAGGTCTATTTTTATATTCAGGATTACTGAATTGGTGTACCTCTTTTTCTCTTTTAGTAGCCCATTTTAGGTTATCAACACGATTGTCGGTTTTATCATAATTCAAATGAATTACGTAAATCCCGTCATTTTTTTCAAGAAAATGCTCGCCAACAAGTTTATGAACATAGCGACTGGTCAATTTTCCGTTTCTCTTTTGTTTAAGAGGTAGATTTTGATAACCATTTATAAAATATTCTTTTACAAGAAATTCTTCTTCTTTTTTACAGTTTATAATTCTGCCGTAACTTGATATTTTAAACTTTTCGTTTTCAGAAATATTTTCGTCAAATTCGATTTCTTTCCATTTTTCATTCCAATTATTTCTTATCATTCTCGATTTTTTTTAAATGTATTACAACTTGTTAATATAAGCTAGTTCTTTTTTCTTTTGCTTCTTTTTTTCACCTGTAAAGATACTAAAAGTGTAACTAACAATTAAACCACCTGTGATTGTAGAAACTAATTCGCCAGTATCAAAACGGCCAGATATAATATATCCGTCATAAATCTCTTTAGAAAGTCCGGCTAGAGCTGAAACGCCTATACTATACCAAAACGCTTTTGATTTATTCTTTGTTTTACCATAAATTAATGAATACGTTGTGCCAGATAATACTGCACCAACTACAAAATGTTTTGCGTCATCTTCAGATATAAATTGAGCATTACTTGTGTTAATAAATAATAAGGCTAAAATTATAAAAATAGTTTTCATAGGGCTTTCTCATTAAAAAAGGGAAAATATACTATTTATATTTAAAGTTTGTATTATAATCGTTCGGATTGCTATTCTAACGATTAAGAGCCTTAAGTTTTAGAAATTATGAAAGAATTTGCGATGATTTTTTATTAGAGCGTATTATGCTGATTTAGGCTTAACTCCCGAAGAACTTAAAACAGAATGGGAAAATGATTTGTTTTGGGAAACAAAATATAACATGCTGGTATTCTTAAGAGGCGGTAATGCATTAAGTCCTCAAATGAGACGTACTGAAAACTAAATCATTTAATAAGAATCTAAAACGCAGTCTTTAGTTTATGGTCTCCTATATTAATTTTACTTATGCAAACCCTTGGAAATAAACTTGTTTGTAACAAATCAGAATGTTTTAAGACTTATAAGTAAATAAGTTTAATAGTTAATAGAAAAAAATTATGATTTATAAAGGAGCCATTGTATTAGGTGTTTTAATAGGAGCAGGAATTGGTGTATTAGTAGCACCAGAAAAAGGCAGTACAACAAGAAATACGCTTAAAAAAGAAGGTAAGGATATAAAAAATCAAATAACTAGTGATTTTACAGAGATTAAAGACGATTTATCTAAAGCAGCTACTTCTGGCAAAGAAAGGCTAAAAGAAGAGTTTAAAGACCTTGCGTCTAAAACAAGTTACAAAACAGAACAAGCCATTACGTTTATAGAAAAGCAACTAGCTATTCTTAAGGAAAAAAACAAAACGTTACAGCAAACGAGTTAAAATGCTTTAAAAACTGTTGCTTTAATATTTGGCCATTCTTCTTTTAAGATGCCATAACAGCATGTACTTCGTCTAAAGTCATCATTCATAAGGGTGTCTTTACGAAGAATGCCTTCTAGTGTAGCTCCTAGCTTTTCAACTGCTCTACGAGACTTATTATTACGCTCATCAATTCGGAATTCTATCTTTTCAAATTCTAGAGTTTCAAATACATATTTTAGCATTAAAAATTTTATATTGCTATTCAAGCCAGTGCCTTGAAAATCGTGTCCAACCCAAGTCCAACCAATGTGTAGTAGTTTGTTTTTCCTGTTCATTAATCCAAAACGTGTTGAGCCAGCATAAGTTTCTTTTTCCTTATCGTAAATAATAAAAGGAATAGTTGTTTTGTGGTAATAGCCATCAACAGCTGCTTGGACGTAATCACGTAATTTCTCTGGTGTAGAAATATCTGAAGGCGAGTAGAAAATGAGGTCTTCTTCTTTAGCTATAGATTCTAAATTTTTGTAATTACTTAGGTCTAGTAACGTGAGTTTTACTCTGTTGTTTTCTAGGGTTGGTATGTTCATATCAAATCATTTATATATTTCACATTAACGACATGCTTTCCTACAAACGGAAGATTAATTACACTATTGCCAAATAGTTCAGTGGCTCTTTCATATTCTTGTTTTATACGAGTTTCATCCAAATATTCATCATCAGTACCATAAATCAATTTCACTTTAGTAGTTTCATATAAATATTCAAAATCTTCGACATTCAATTCTTTAGGAATTCCGCCAGAATGCAATATCAGCTGACTACATTGCAATTTCCTTTTCGCCATATAACGCATAGCCACACTAACTCCTTGAGAATAACCTAGAATAACGAGGTCAACATCTTTTGGAATTTGTTCAGCTTCAAAAACTGCATCAAAATAATTTAGAATATTTATTATTCCGGTTTCAGTATCATTTCTAGTTAACCAATTAGCGCCAACATGCATTTTTGGTTGAATATAATACTTATTCGGAGCTTGTGGAGCGATGATATAATTCTCTTCGGGATTTAAGCCTTTAAAATATTTAAGAAAATAATGACTTAGATAACCCATGCCATGACAAACAAACCAAACTGTTTTTGTACGTTCTGTAAGTTGGTTTAAAGTAGAGTATGAGTTTTGGGTATTATAGATGATTTCTTTCTCTTGCGAATTCATTATTCTTGGCAGTTTAAGTATCTTTGCTTTAGACAATAAAAATACTATATTCTATGCAGTTATCTAAGGAAGAATTTATGGCTAAGCTTAACGCAGTAAGCAAAAACACTTTGTTAGAAACTTTAAGTATTGAGATTGTAGATTATGGAGATGATTTCTTAATTGCAAGAATGCCAGTAACACCAAGAGTACACCAACCAGATGGTGTTTTGCATGGTGGAGCTACAGCAGCTTTGGCGGAAAGTGTTGGCAGTTTTGCGTCTCATATTTTTACGGATTTAGAAACGTACTTTGTGAGAGGATTAGAAATAACAGCGAATCACCTTAAGAGCGTAAAAGATGGTTTTGTATATGCGAAGGCTACGTTTTTACATAAAGGACGTACCACACAATTGTTAGATATTAGAATAACTGATGAAGCAGATAATTTGATTTCTATTTGTAGGTTATCTACGATCACACTCCCTAAAACAAAGTAGAGAATGAACATAGATTCGTTTTTTAGTGCTTTAGAAATACATTATTCTAATCAATTACCTTTTGTAGTTTATAGTAGGCCAATCGATTCATTAATTAAGTGTTGGTTACAACAAAATGATGTATTACATACTACAGAGGTTTTTTCTGAAAGTGGATTTGTTTTTGCACCTTTTGATAAAAGTAAATCTAGTATCCTTTTTCCACAATTGCATTGCGAGCATTACACTATTGAAGTTGAAACTGAGTTTAAAGTAGAAGGTGATATCGTTAAAGAACGGTTAAGTTCTAATGAAAAAGCTAAACACAATCACATCAACTTAGTTAAGAAAGGTATAGATACCATTAAAAATGATGATTTAGAAAAAGTAGTTCTATCACGAATTATCAAAAAAGAGAATAAAAATAGTAATCCATTAGATACTTTTAAAAGGCTATTTAACACCCACAAAAATGCAATGGTGTATTGTTGGTACCATCCTAAAGTTGGTTTGTGGATTGGTGCGACTCCAGAGTTATTATTTAAGGTAGAAGGGAAGCAATTAACAACTATTTCACTGGCTGGAACTCAACCTTATAATGAAAACACTGAAATTTATTGGACCAATAAAGAGTTTGAAGAGCAACAAATAGTTACAGATTATATTACTAATCAAATAGAGCCATATACGAATCGAATTACTATTTCGGAGGTTGAAACTGTTAGAGCAGGAAATTTATTACATCTTAAAACACGTATTACAAGTCGTATTGATGATGCGTCTAGCTTAAATTCTATTATTAAAGCATTACATCCTACACCTGCAGTTTGTGGTTTTCCTAAACAGGAAGCCAAGGATTTTATTCTTAAGAATGAAGGTTATAATCGTGAATATTATACAGGATTCCTTGGTGAGCTTAATTTAAAACAGTCTAAAACAAGAAATACCAACAGAAGGAATGTTGAGAACGATGCATACGCTTCTGTAAAAACACAGTCTAATTTTTATGTGAATTTACGCTGTATGCAATTACGTAATGATAAAGCTATCATTTATGTTGGAGGCGGCATTACCAAAGATTCTAACCCAGAAAATGAGTGGGAAGAAACAGTTAATAAAACCCAAACAATTGGTAATGTGCTTGGTTAAGAACTTATAGATTTTTCTATATTTGTAAGTACATGAAGTACTCTAAAATACCTTTATCTCAAACTGTAGTAACATTATGCAAAACGCATAATATTAAGCATATTATAATTTCACCAGGAAGTAGAAATGCTCCGTTAACCATAGGGTTTACTAACGATGATTTTTTTAATTGTTATAGTATTGTAGATGAGCGATGTGCTGCTTTTTTCGGACTTGGAATCGCTCAGCAAATAAAAGATCCAGTTGCAGTAGTCTGTACTTCTGGTAGTGCTTTGTTAAATTATTATCCAGCGATTGCAGAAGCTTATTATAGTAATATTCCGTTAATAGTATTGTCAGCAGATAGACCAAAACATTTGCTAAATATTGGAGATGGGCAAACCATAAAACAGAAAAACGTCTATGGAGACCATGTATTATATAGCGCGAATCTAAAGTTAGATTTAAAAAAAGGACAACAGAATATTAATGAAGAAGAACTTCAAAATGATATTCAATCTTATAATGAATCTGAAGTTCATGATGCTTTAACAGTATCTAAACTAAAATCTGGTCCTATTCACATTAATATTCCGTTTGATGAGCCTTTATACAATACTGTTAATGCGTTAACTATAAACCCAAAGCCATTTAAAATTCAGAATAGAATAGAAAAAGTGGATGATTTTGAGATTAAAAGCCTTTTAGATATCTGGTATAGCGCTAAGCGCAAGATGATTTTAGTTGGTGTTTTAAAACCCAATTCTATTGAAAAAAAATGGTTACAAGAACTAGCCAACGATGATAGTGTTTTAGTATTTACCGAAACGACATCTAATTTACATCATCAAGATTTTTTTCCTGGAATTGATAAGATTATTGCACCATTAGAGATGTATGAATTTAAAAGCCTTCAACCAGAGATATTATTAACTTTTGGAGGATTAGTAGTTTCAAAAAAGATTAAAGCATTCTTGCGACAACATAAACCAAATCATCATTGGCATGTTGGTTTGTTTAAAGCTAATGACACATTTTTTTGCTTAGATAAGCATATTGAGTTATCACCAAATACATTTTTAAGCAAATTTCTACCACAAGTAACACTTTATACAAAAAGTAATTATAAAGCTACTTGGACAACTGTGCGACAAAAACGTCGTAAAATGCACGAAGATTATTTAAAAACGACTTCCTTTTCAGATTTTACTGTTTTTAAAACTATTTTAAAGGGCTTGCCAGAGCAAAGTCAGTTACAAGTAGGCAATAGTTCTGCGATAAGATATACACAGCTGTTTCAGATTAGAAAAGATATTCAAGTATTTTGTAACAGAGGCACAAGTGGTATAGATGGTAGTACTAGCACAGCTATTGGATCTGCAGTTGTGAATAAACAACGCACCACATTCATTACTGGTGATTTAAGTTTCTTTTACGATAGTAATGCACTTTGGAACAATTATATTCCTAATAACTTTAGGATTATTGTTATTAATAATAAAGGAGGTGGCATTTTTAGGATTTTGCCAGGTCATAAGAATACAGAAAATTTTGATACTTTTTTTGAAACAAAGCATCATTTAACAGCTAAGCAATTGTGTGAGATGTATGGTTTTGATTATCACAATGCTGCTGATGAAGCATCTTTAGGAAATGAATTAGTAGCATTTTACGAAACTTCTAAAAGACCAAAGTTATTAGAAATATTTACGCCATCTAGAAGTAATGATGAGATACTCTTAGATTATTTTAAATTTATAAAGTAAAATTTAAGTTATATATTGTTAGAAGTGACTTGTTCGCTTTTTGTGTGTCTAAAAAATACTTACCTTTAGTGAGACGATTTATTAAACCTAAAACAATAACAAAATGAGTAAAAGAGATGATTTAATCGCAAAGTATGCGGCAGATTTAAAAGACAAATGTGGTGTTAACGCAGATATGGATTTATTAACCAAAGTAACCGTTGGTTTAGGGCCTTCAATTTATAATGCAGATTCTTCTACCGTTTCTGGTTCTGACGAAAAAGAATTAGCGACAGTAAAAAACAATTATTTAATCAAAAAATTAGGATTAAAAGATAGTTCTGATTTAGATAAGGCTATAGCATCTGTAATGGATACTTATGGACAATCTAATAGAAATAAATATAGAGCAGTAGTTTATTATTTATTGTGTAAACATTTTAACAAAGCATCTGTTTATTAGTAGAGAAATTTAAAGTATATAGAAGCGTTATAATAAAATAATTATAGCGCTTTTTTTATACACTATTATCAATACCTTTGCGCCATGATAAAGTTAGGTGAATACAATGCGCTAGAAATTCTTAGAGATACAGAACCAGGATTATTTTTAGGTGATGGTGCTGAAGGTGAAGTTTTACTTCCTAATCGTTATGTGCCAGAAGTTTTTGAAATAGGAGAGAAGATCGAAGTATTTGTCTATTTAGATAATGAAGAAAGACCTGTAGCTACAACAGACAAACCTTATGTTAAAAGTGGTGATTTTGCTTTATTACGTTGTAACCAAGTTACTGATTTCGGAGCTTTTTTAGATTGGGGTTTGGTAAAAGAATTGTTTTGCCCTTTTAGAGAACAAGCTTTTAAAATGAAAGCTGGTGGTTGGTATTTGGTGCATTGTTACTTAGATGATGAAACAGAGCGTTTAGTTGCTTCTAGTAAAACCAATCGATTTTTAGACAATAAAGAATTAACAGTTGCACAATTTGATGAAGTAGATCTTATTGTATCTCATCCTTCAGAATTAGGAATGAATGTTATCGTAAATAAAACCCATTTGGGCCTCGTATTTAAAGATGATATTTATAAAGATATTAGTGTAGGAGACAGACTAAAAGGGATTGTTAAAAAAGTACGTAATGATAATAAGTTAGATATTTCATTAAATCAGATTGGTTACAGAAATATAGAACCTAATGCAGAACAGATATTAAATGAATTACACGATAATGGTGGCTTTATTCCTTTAAGCGATAAATCAGATCCAGAGCAAATTAAAGCTATGCTACAGATGAGTAAAAAGAGTTTTAAAAAGGCAATTGGCGCACTGTATAAAGATCGTTTAATTACTATAGATCAAGATGGCATTCGATTAATTTAGTGTTGTCTTTTTCTCTTTGGTAAAGGTTATTTAAGCCTTCATTCAAGTTGTGAAAGCAGATATCCTGCCATTCACAGAAACTGCTTTCGATTTTCGCATTCATTTGACTAGCAATACTGCTAATTATCAAAAATGGATTTTTTGGTAGATATTAAAATATTAGACTAGGTTATTAAGTCTATTATTTTTTAGGCAAGGTGTCTTCAACCCACTCTATAGCTTGTTCAATAGATTTAAAGGCTTGTCTATTAAATTTAAAGAAATGATTCTCTATTTCAAAAACCCGTTGTGTTAATGAATTATAGACCACGATTGCGTAAGCTTTCAAATTCGGAAAATTTGAATTAAATGTTGATGCATCAGTTAAATTAATAGAGTAGGAGTTTAATCGGTTGGCAATAAAGCCAAAAGGTTTATCATCAAATTGTTTTTTTATAATCTCTGTAACCTCATTAAAGTTGTCAAAGTTAATATCCACTCCTTCATTAAATTCTGTAATTACATAATTATCAAATAGATAGACTTTTCCTAATTTAACATTAAGAAGAGTATAGTCTTTGCTATTTAGGTAAGGGTTTTTAATCATTTTAATTATAAAAACATGCAAATATATTATGCTTGCATAACAAAATCTAATAAAAAATTACTCTTAGAGCATTATTATTAATTCCTTATTTTTGCGTTCTAAATATTGAAAAAAATGAACCATATAGATTGGAACATTGCCAAATCTTATGAAGATATTACATATTCTAAATGTAATGGTGTTGCAAGAATAGCGTTTAATCGTCCTGATGTACGAAACGCCTTTCGTCCAAAAACTACTTCTGAGCTTTATGATGCATTTTATGATGCAAATGAAGATGTAAATATAGGTGTTGTACTCTTAAGTGCAGAAGGACCATCCTCTAAAGATGGTATTTGGAGTTTCTGTTCTGGAGGCGATCAAAAAGCTAGAGGTAAGCAAGGTTATGTAGGTGAAGATGGTTATCATCGTTTAAACATATTAGAAGTACAGCGTTTAATTCGTTTTATGCCAAAAGCAGTTATTGCTGTTGTGCCTGGTTGGGCTGTTGGAGGTGGTCATAGTTTGCATGTGGTATGCGATTTAACTTTAGCAAGTAAAGAGCATGCTATTTTTAAACAGACCGATGCTGATGTCACAAGTTTTGATGGTGGTTATGGTTCTGCATATTTGGCTAAAATGGTCGGTCAGAAAAGAGCAAGAGAAATTTTCTTCTTAGGACGTAATTATTCAGCTCAAGAAGCTTATGACATGGGAATGGTAAATGCTGTAATTGCACATTCCGAATTAGAAACTACGGCCTACGAGTGGGCACAAGAAATATTAGCTAAATCCCCTACATCAATAAAAATGCTAAAATTTGCCATGAATCTTACAGATGATGGTATGGTTGGTCAACAAGTTTTTGCAGGTGAAGCCACACGATTGGCTTATATGACAGACGAAGCAAAAGAAGGTAGAGATGCCTTTTTAGAAAAGAGGAAGCCTAACTTTCCGAAGAAATGGATACCTTAATCTAAATTAGTTATAATGAAAAAAATTAAACCATGGCTTTCTGCAATGCGCTTAAGAACATTACCATTATCGGTTTCTGGAATTATTTTAGGGACTAGTTTTGCCTATTATAATGGTCATTTTAGTTGGTTGGTTTTAGTACTTGCTATTTTAACGACCATGAGTTTACAGGTGCTATCTAATCTAGCAAACGATTATGGTGATGGAGTTAAAGGAACCGACAATGAAGAACGTGTTGGTCCAGAACGAGCAATTCAAAGTGGAGAGATTACACCAGACGAAATGCTCGATGCTATAAAGTTTAATATTATAGTGGTTATCATCCTAACTATATCTCTTATTTGGGCCGCTTTTGGGCCTGCTAACTTTCTTTTTCTGTTGCTATTTATTTTTCTTGGTGGCTTGTCTGTTTATGCAGCTCTAAATTATACTATGGGAGATTCACCTTATGGCTATAGAGCTTTAGGAGATGTCTTTGTTTTTGTGTTTTTTGGATTATTGAGTACCATAGGGAGTTATTTGCTTTACATGCATACTATAGATCATGTTGTTATTTTTCCTGCAATTGCTTTAGGTTTATTAAGTGTTGGAGTGTTAAATCTTAACAATATGCGAGATATTTACTCTGATGCTAGTGCTGGCAAAATTACAATGGCAGTAAAATTAGGTTTAGATCGCGCTAAAAAATATCATTATTTTCTGATAATTGGTGCGATGATTATTACAGTTGTATTCTCAATTTTGTATTATGTAGAGCCTTATAATTTCTTGTATTTATTGGCTTTTATTCCCCTTGTAATCCATGTAAAAAAGATGAAAGCGGCTAAGCAACCTGATGATTTTGATAGTCAATTAAAAGTATTAGCACTATCAACATTTCTATTCGCATTACTGCTAGGTATTGGTTATATTTTGTTTTAATTTTAAGGACAGTTTTATTCTTTAAATATTAACAAATGAAAATTACATTCTACGGTCATGCTTGCTTAGGCATACAGATTAAAGACATCCATATTTTAGTAGATCCTTTTATTACAGGAAACGAAAAAGCATCAGTTATTAATATCGAAACCTTAAAGGCGAATTATATTTTAGTAACCCACGCACATCAAGACCATACTTTAGATGTTGAAACTATTGCAAAACGCACAGGTGCTGTGATTGTTTCTAATTACGAAATCGTAGTGCATTATCAAGGTTTAGGATTAGAAGCACATCCAATGAATCATGGTGGCTCTTGGGATTTTGAATTTGGAAACCTAAAGTATGTCAATGCCATACACACATCATCTTTTCCAGATGGAAAATATGGAGGACAACCAGGTGGTTTTATTATTGAAGGTGAACACAAAAACATATATATAGCTGGTGATACAGCGTTGACTATGGATATGAAACTCATTCCATTACAAACCAAGCTAGACTTAGCCATTTTACCTATTGGAGATAACTTTACCATGGGAGTCAACGATGCTATTTTAGCAAGTGATTTTGTAGAGTGCGATAAAATCTTAGGCTACCATTTTGATACTTTTGGTTATATAGAAATTAACCACGAAGAAGCTAAGCGTAAATTCTATGAGAAGGATAAGGATTTAATGTTGTTGGGTATTGGAGAAAGTGTGGAGCTTTAATTTATTAACTAATTTTAATAAGTAATATGTTGTAAATCTTATTATTATGATTAAAGTAGAATAAAAACGAACCACAATAAGGTAAATAAAAAATAATAGTTAAGATTCAAATTTAA
>TARA_R110002124_G_scaffold243873_2_pt1 | contig 17071 bp, 20 predicted proteins | sample TARA_R110002124 | Tara Oceans TARA_R110002124 (sample SAMEA4397445) | marine metagenome | biome: Polar Biome; feature: [SRF] surface water layer (ENVO:00010504); material: water (ENVO:00002006), including particulate matter (ENVO:01000060) such as... | depth 5 m | reverse complement strand
TTACCCCGCTTGTGCGGGATGGGCGAGGCCACGCGCGTCTGGGCCCGCGTCGCGGCGCTGTCCTTCGGCGGACCGGCGGGCAGATCGCCGTCATGCACCGGATCGTCGTGGAGGAGAAGCGCTGGATCGGCGACGGTTTGTTCCTGCATGCGCTGAACTTCTGCATGCTCCTGCCGGGACCGGAAGCGCAGCAGCTGGCGACCTATATCGGCTGGCTGATGCACGGCACTCGGGGCGCGGTGATCGCGGGCGGACTGTTCATCCTGCCTGGCGCGCTGGCGATCATGGCACTCAGCTGGGTCTATGTCCTTTGGGGCGATGTCGGGCTGGTCGAGGGTATCTTCTTCGGCCTGAAGGCAGCAGTTCTGGCCATCGTGGTGCAGGCTCTGGTCCCGATCGGCAAACGGGCGGTGAAGACCACCGCCACGCGGGCCATCACGGCGCTGTCCTTCGTCGGCATCTTCGCGTTTCACACGCCGTTTCCCTTGATCGTCGCGCTGGCGGCGCTGACTGGGTATCTGGGCGCGCGCCGAACTGTCGGGCTTCGCGCCGGAGGGCGGGCACGGGGCGCAGCGGGCCGCTCATGTGACCGATGCCGACAGCCTGCTCGGGGACGGGGCCGGCGGTATGGGCGCGAACGCACGGCGCGGGGCGTTGCTGGCAGGGCTTGTCGCGCTCGGCCTCTGGCTGGTGCCGGCAGCACTGATCGTATTGTTCGTCGGGCCGGCAATGTCTTCGCAGACATAGCAGTCTTCTTCTCGAAAATGGCGGTAGTGACCTTCGGCGGGGCCTACGCCGTGCTCGCCTATGCCGGGCAGAGGCGGTCGGCATCTATGGCCGGTTGACCGCCGGACAGATGCTCGATGGGCTGGGCATGGCCGAAACGACACCGGGACCGCTGATTATGGTGCTTCAGATCGTCGGCTTCCTTGGCGCCTGAAGCGTCACAGGCGGCCTGGGGGCCGCAACTCTCGGCGCGCTGCTGGTGACTTGGGTGACCTTCGCGCCGTGCTTCGCATGGTTCTTCCTCGGCGCCCCATGGATGGAGCGGCTCCGCGAAAACCGGGCGCTGTTGTCGGCCCTGACTGCTGTGACAGCGGCGGTGGTGGGGGTGATCCTGAACCTCGCCATCTGGTTCGCGATCCATGTAATATTCGGCGAAGTTGTGACCTCGCGCGCCGGGCCACTCAGCCTTGATTTTCCGCATCCGGTATCGGTGGACTGGGCGTCCTTGGGTCTGACTATTCTCGCCTTGGCCGCGGTGTTCCGGCTGAAGCTTGGCATGGTCACGGCGCTGGCGGGTGCGGCGGCGGCCGGGGTCGCGGTGACGCTATTGACCTGAACCTCTGAACCTCAGAAATGCGTCGCCCACCGTGGGTGCCGGTCGTCGATGACGAGAGCGTGGCTGTGCCTGTGATGACCCTGAAGGTGAGGATGATCAGGTGGCAGGTTGTCGTGGGTGTGCTCGACCTCCGGCGTGTCCCCGGCTGGCCAAAGATGCAACGCGCTGATGATCCCGGCACCGGCGACTCCCGCCAGCACGACCAGTGCGGGGACTGCGCCGAACCGGGTCATCAACCAGCCGGACAGTGGATAGCAGAGTAGCCAGCAGGCATGGGACAGGGCGAACTGGGCGGCGAATACGGCAGGCCGGTCCTCGGAATGGGCCGAACGCCGAAGGAGGCGGCCCGAGGGGGTCAGGACCGCGGAATAGCCGAAGCCGATCGCCAGCAAGGCGGCAAGAAGCATAGGCCAGGAGAGACCGAGGGCGGACATTGCCACCGCGAGGGCGAGAAGGGCGGAGATCATTACGACCGATCCTGCGAACATCACGGGTCGATCCGGAAGACGGTCCAGCAGGCGCGGCAGGATGAGCGCCGCCGCCATCGACCCGGCGCCGAAGGCGAACATGGTCCATGCGAGTGCCGACTCCGACAACCCCAGCATCCCCCGCACCAGGACGACCGAGTTCACCAGCACCATCGACCCCGCCGCCGCGACCGCGAGGTTCAGCGCCAGCAGCCCGCGCAGGCGTGGCGTGGCGAGGTAAATGCGGATGCCGCGGGTCGTGCGGTCGAGGATGCCGCGAGGTTCGGAGGGTTTGGGGCTCGGCAGCATAACGGAAACAACGAGCAGCGCCGAACCGACGAACCCCACCACCGTCCCGAGGAAGAGCGCGTTGTAGCTCATCACCGCCAGCAGCAGAGCGGCGAAGGTCGGGCTGACAATGTTCTCGAGATCATAGGCGAGCCGCGAAAGCGACAGGGCGCGGGTGTAGCTCTCCTCCTCTGGCAGGACATCGGGGATGGTCGCCTGGAAGGTCGGCGTAAATGCGGCCGAGGCGGATTGCAGCAGGAAGATCAGGGCGTAGACCTGCCAGACTTCGGTAACGAAGGGCAGCGCCAGCGCGCACCCGGCCCGCACGAGGTCGAGCGCCACCAGCAAGGCTCGCCGGTTTACCCGGTCGGCGAAGGCTCCGGCGACCGGTGCGACGCCGACATAGGCCACCATCTTGATTGTGAAGACGGTGCCGAGAACCATCGCCGCGCCGTCTCCGGCCAGATCGTAAGCGAGCAACCCCAGTGCCACGGTCGCCAGCCCGGTGCCAAGAAGCGCGACGATCTGCGCCAGGAACAGGTGTCGGCAGATGCGGTCGGCGAGGATGCTTAGCATTGGAGCCTCAGAGGAAGCGGGAGATGGCCTTCAAATCGTCACGGTCCGTCGCGCCATCTGAAAGGCAGTGGTCCATGTGGTCATGAATCAGGGCCTGCTTGGCGTTCCGGATGGCACTTTCGACGGCCTGCAACTGCTGGGCGATATCGAGGCAGGGCTTGCCGTCCTCGATCATCGCCGTGACCGCGCGCAAGTGGCCTTCGGCGCGTTTCAGCCGCGTGACGATTTTGGGATGGGTTGCGTGGGTGTGTTCGGATGTCATAGGATATAGGTAACCTCCCGGGGGGGATATCTCAAGATGGCGCATAATGCGCCCGGACAGGTGGATGGCGACAGGCGGATGAAGCTGGCAAGAGCATTCTTGACGATCTTTCTGAACGGCATGGCGGCAGTGCTGTGCCTGTCGCTGTTGGTCTGGACGATCCAGCCGGTCGCCTCGCATGTTCCGGCTGTGCTGGACGTTCTGGCCGAGCAAGCACAGATGGTCGAGGAGCACGGCCACAGCCATGGCCTTGAAGAAGACCTCGCCTGGGCCAAGCACGGCCACAGCCACGACAAGGCTGATCACGACCACAGTTCCGCAGTGTTGATCGGCTCGCCTGACCTTCACTGGACCCCGGTCGAAAGAACCGTCGAAGCCGTGCTGCCGGCAGACTGGCGATCGACACCGACCGCACCCCACGATCGACCTCCGCGCGCGTGACGCCGGGCCATTGCGCCCGTCTCGTCCAATCGCAACGCAAATCGGAGTTTTTCCATGACCGCACTTTCGTGGGATGCGGCCCGGGCTATGAGGCGCCCGAGCATCGCAGTCCTGACCCTCTCCCTTCTCATGCTCTGCGCCACGCAGGGCATGGCCCACAATGTCACCGAGGGTGACGCGGGCTATATCCAGGAAATCTGGGGGGTGAACCTCATCCCCTTCATGTATCTCGGGGCCAAGCACATGGTCACCGGATACGACCACATCTTGTTTTTGCTCGGCGTGGTGTTCTTCCTCTACAAGATGCAGCATGTGGCGATCTATGTGTCGCTCTTCGCCCTCGGGCATTCGACGACCATGCTGCTGGGCGTCTATTTCGGCTGGAGCGTGAACGCCTATTTCATCGACGCCATCATCGGCCTGTCGGTGGTCTACAAGGCGCTCGACAACCTCGGCGCCTTCCAACGCTGGTTCGGCTACCAACCGAACACCAAGGCCGCGACGCTGATCTTCGGCTTCTTTCACGGCCTCGGCCTTGCCACCAAAATCCTTGACTACGCGATCGCCTCGGACGGCCTTGTGCCCAACCTGCTGGCGTTCAATGTCGGCGTCGAACTGGGCCAGATCATGGCCCTCGCTGTGATCCTGATCGCCATAGGGTGGTGGCGCCGCCAGACGTCCTTCTGGCGCCACGCCTACACGGCCAATGTCGTGATGATGTCCATGGGGTTTATCCTGATGGGCTATCAGTTGACCGGCCTGTTCCTCTATTCCTGACCTCACGGAGATACCCATGCACAACGCACAGAAACCCGCCCTCGAAGACCTGCCCACCACTCGGCAGCTGCTGAAATCCACCGCCATCGCGGCCGCCTCGGCCGTTGCGATCCTTGTCACAGTCGTGCTGCCCGCCGAATACGGGATCGACCCGACACGCGTCGGTGGCGTCCTTGGCCTGACCGAGATGGGCGAGATTAAGCAGCAGCTGGCGGAAGAGAAGCGGCTGGATGAGATGAGCATGGTCGACGACCGGCCCAGCATCTGGTCCGATCTGGGCGACCTCTTCGTCAGCAGCGCCGCCGCGCAGGATGCAACGGAATGGCGGGACGAGACGACCTTCATGTTGGCACCCGGTGAATCCGCCGAGTGGAAAATGGAGATGACAGAAGGCCAGGTCGCGCAATACCGCATGACGGTCGAGGGCGGACGGGTGAATTTCGACCTGCACGGCCACGGCGGAGGCAACTCCGTCACCTATGAGAAAGGCCGGGGATCGTCAGGTGAAGAGGGCGAGATCACGGCCGCCTTCGACGGCGATCATGGCTGGTTCTGGCGCAACCGCGACAGTAGCATCGTGACCGTCAAGGTCCAGGTCCGCGGTGACTACCAAGTGTTCAAGGACGCAAGCTGACACACCTCCGGCGGGGCCTTAAGGGGCCCCGCTTCCTCTCCCCCCCCGACCCAGAGGTTCAGAATGCTTCGTATCCTGATACTCGCCGCCTGTTTTGCCTTCTCCACAGCCTCGGTCTCACGGGCGCATGCCGAAGGGCATGGCTCCATCGAACCGACAGAAGCCCTCGTCTCCGCCGTGAATGCCGCCGGCTTTCTGACGCGCACCGAGCTCGACCATGGCTGGAGCCCCCTCGACGCGAGCTTTGTTCAGCTGCCGATCCAAAACGCGAAGATATTGGCCATCGTAGACGGCGATTATATGGTCGCGGTCACCAAGGCCGAAGAGCGGGCCTTCTACACCCTGGTCGCTTACAACGGGACCGTGATCGACGCAAACTTCACGGGGCCTCTCAAGTATGTGTATGACGCGCAGGACCCGTCCACCTGGACGACGGACTGAACCCGCGCCACATCGCCCCAGGAGGCCACTATCCGTTTCTCGATCACCATCCTTCTGATCCTCGTCCTGTCTGCCGTCGGCCTGACATACGAGATCGCCGCCGGCCGTGTCCTCGCGCCGTTCTTCGGAACCTCGCTCCTGACCTGGACGACCGTCATCGCGACCGTTCTGGGCGGCTTCTCGCTCGGCAGCGCCCTTGGCGGCCTCATAGCCGAGCGCCCCCGGGCCATCGCGATCAGGAGCGTGCGCAACGCGCTGATAGCCACAGCGGTGCTGATGGCCGTATCGCCAACGCTGCTCGGCGCCTTCCACGCTTCGGGCGCTCGGGGCACATGGGGCATGATCGTCACTGTGTTTTTTGTCTTCTTCCCGGCGTCCTCCGCCGTGACCCTGCCATCGCCCCTGCTGGCCAAGCTCGCTATCGAGGCGCGCCCGGGCCGCGAGGGATCGTCGCTCGGCATCGTCATGGCCGCCGGATCGGTCGGTGCGATCTTCGGCGCCATCGTCGCCGGTTTTGTTGCCTTGCCACTGATCGGTTCGACCCTGACCTTTGCCGCCTGCGGCGCTGCCGCGCTCCTCTGTCTGCCGTTCCTGCGTGGGGGAGAGCCGGGCAACAAGGCCATCACCGCCGCGGCGGTCGTCTTCGTGGCATTTGTCGGCTTTGCAGGGACCCCAGCCTGTCAGTTCGAATCCGGCTTATCGTGCCTCTACATCGACAAAAGAGGCCCCGAGGTGCGGCTCGTTTCTGACGGCACGCTCCAAGCCTCCGAACGCCGCGTGCCCGCAAGTCAGGACGACATGACCGTCGGCCTGGGCCTGAGTTATACCGAATGGCTGTGGGCTCGGATGGATCAGGACCTCGGACCCAATGCTACGGTCCTGTTCGTCGGGGGTGGCGGTTACACCCTGCCGACAAAGCTGCTGGAATCTCGGCCGGAGGCGAGGGCGGTCGCGGTTGAAATCGACCCGTTGGTGACAGATGTTGTGCGGGCTCATATGCCGCGCGCCGGCGCGATGATCGCCCGGACAGGTTACGATCCGTTCCGCGATGGAGAAGGCCGATTGGGCCTCGTCCACCAAGACGGTCGGGTCTATCTCAACGAAACCCGCCAGAAGTTCGATGCGGTCGTGATGGACGCGTTTTCGTCGGGGTCCGTGCCAGCACATCTCGTCACCGTCGAGACCTTCGCGCGACTGCGCGACATCGTCGAGGGTCCGGTATACGTGAACCTGATCGATACCGAGGACGGCCCGCTGGCGAGGGGCGTGCACGCGATCCTGCGCAGCCTTTTCGCGCGTGTCGAAATCGCGGAAGGCGCCTGGAGCGACCGTAGCCGTGCAAATATCCTATTTGCCGCATCGGACAAACCGCTGGCCCCACTGGACAACCTTCCGAAGGGGTATCGGACGACGCAAATCTCCGAAGCCCGCGCCTTCACCGACGACCGCGGCTGGGTCGGGCATCGCTGAGCGGGGACCTGCGCCGCGAAAACCCTTCCGGCCTCGATTCCGAGCCATTCGTAAGGCGGAAATGGAATCATCTATGTCCGAAAATCGCAACCGACGTGCCTTTTTCGGGAACATCCACCCACTGGAGGGTTGTTAATCCTGTATAACAGCAGGAGATCCCGGATGGCCTACACACGCTTTTTCCTCATGATTGCAACCTCGACGCTGCTGATGTTCGGGCTGATGTATCTGAACACCTACCTCGTCAGCCACGTCTTCTGGTCGGAAACGCGCGCCTACATGGCGCTTGTCATGGGTGCTGTCATGGCTTTCGTGATGCTCGCCTTCATGCTGGGCATGTATAAAGACCGCGCCGCCAACATCGCGATCTTTGCGGGCTCAATCGTGGTCTTCGCTGGGGCGCTCTGGTTTGTCCGGAGCCAGGTCACGGTGCAGGACCGGTCATTCATGAGCGCGATGATCCCGCACCACTCGATCGCTATCATGACTTCGTCCCGGCCGAACTGACCGATCCCCGGGTGCGCGAGCTGGCCGACAGCATCGTCTACGCACAGGACAAGGAAATCGCCGAGATGCGATACCTTCTGGCCGACATTGCCGCACATGGCGAGGCGCAGCCGGGGCCTGCCGCGCCCGCTCCGGAGCTGGAAGACGCCGCCAAGGCGCTGTTGACCGAAGTCGTCGCGACCATCGACCCGGAGTTTCTGACAGAGGACGACATCGCAAAGGTCTTTCCCGATGGCGTGGCCTGCCGCTTCACCTACACCAAGACCAGCCCGCCGGTGCTTGTCACCGGCAACGACGGCGCGCTGATCCGGATCAGCGGCGACCTCGTCCAGTTGGAGGCCGACGCCGAAGGGTTTGCCGCCGACACGCTAACTGCGCGGATCAACCAGACCGACGATGCGGAGCTGCAAGACCTGATTGTAACCGCCGGTTCCGAATACACCTCCGGATTCCGCGGTCAGTTTACCTGCACGAACTGAGGAGAGCGACATGCCCAAGGACACCAAGCAAACCGCCGCGCTCTACCGCATGGTCATGCCGGAGCACACCTGCCCATATGGCCTGAAGTCGAAGCACCTGCTCGAAACGCACGGCTACGAGGTGGAAGACCACCACCTCAAGACCCGCGAAGAGACCGATGCGTTCATGCGAGAGCATGATGTGAAGACGACCCCGCAGACATTTGTCGATGGCGAGAGGATCGGCGGTCACGACGAGCTGCGCATTTTCCTCGGGATCGACCCACCGAAGGAGGAGCAGAGCGACACCAGCTACCGGCCCGTGATCGCGATCTTTTCGGTCTGCGCGCTGCTGGCACTCGGTCTGGCCTGGCATCAATATGGAAACGTCCTGACTTGGCAGAGCTTCATCTGGTTCATCTCGCTGTCGATGACGGTTCTGGCGATCCAGAAGTTGCAGGATGTAGAGCAGTTCTCGACCATGTTCCTGAACTACGACCTACTGGCGAAAAAATGGGTGCCCTACGGCAAGATTTATCCTTATGGCGAGGCGCTGGCGGGCACTCTGATGACGGCTGGAATCCTGCCTTGGATATCTGCCCCCGTGGCGCTCTTTATAGGAACGATCGGCGCGGTGAGCGTTTTCAAGGCGGTTTACATCGACAAGCGGGAGCTCAAGTGTGCCTGCGTCGGTGGGTCGTCCAAAGTGCCCCTCGGGTTCATCTCCTTGACTGAGAACCTGATGATGATGCTCATGGGGATCTGGTTGGGCGTTAGGTTCTTTGCCGGAGTGTGATTGTCCGCTCCGATTGACCTCGCGAACGGCCGGGAGCCATACTCCGGTGACACTCCGGGAGGTCCCTTGCGGCATATACTCTTCATCGCGTTGATCGTCACCGCCTGGGCGTTTTCATCGCGCAGACCGCCCCGCTCAAATGCGCCGTGCCGGACGCTGGAACCTACTTGTATCAGGCGCACGTGCTCGTTCGAGCAGGTGGCGCGCGGCCTTTCTGGCACGCTGATCGTAGAGGAAGCGGATGCGCCGGAGGTCGATCTGGACGGCGTGCTGGTTCTCGACGACTGGCTTCTGAACCCCGAGAACGCGCGGTTCATGGAGCCGTTCGTCCCCCCGATGAGCCGCAGCCATTGAGGCCGCCTCGGCAACCTGCCGTGCATCAACGGGACCTATGATTATGCCAGCGGGGTGAGGGCCAACCAGTGCCTCCGCCTGCGCTTGATTAACGCGTCCAATGCGAGGATCTTCGTGCTTCAAATGGCGGACCGCAAAGGCTGGATCGGCGCGCTGGACGGCATGCCTCTGCCCGCGCCGGAACCCGTAGATTTCGAGCTAATCCTCGCTCCGGCGCAGCGCATCGACCTGATCGTCGATGTGACGGCGGATGACGGAGAAACTGCGGCGCTCCTCAGGTTCGACGACGAACGGTAGCGGTCGCAGGCGCGGTTTTCAGCCACTGGCATGGCCTCTGCCAATCGGCGCGACACACCTGCCGCCCTGCCGCCGAAGCCGAACATGAATGTGTGGGGGATCGACAGCGCCCGGCGGCTTGAGATGGCGAAGCAGGGCGGAGCCATGAGTCGCATGTCCGGTGCCATGATGAACGGCCGCTCTATGGGCTTTCGCGAGATGGCGGGGAGAGGCCAATTTTGGGCGCTGGCGGGTCAGGTCGGCATAACCGACACGCCCTTTGCCGGCCTTGGCCGGGGCGAACCCGTGCGCGTGAGATTGACAAACGAAACCGCCTTTGCCCATGCATGCACCTGCACGGGGTGCACTTCCGGCAGGTGGCTGAAGACGGAATGCTCGGCCCGATGCGCGACACGATCCTCAGCTATCCGGACGAGCCGACGGAGATCGCCTTCGTCGTCGACAATCCCTGCAAGGGGCTTTTCCGCTGCCACATGGTTGGCCACGCGGCCTCGGACATGACCACATGGATCAATGTAACTTGGTCCGCTCAGTAAAAAGGGAAAAAATTGAAGAAATACATCGCTATCGCCCTCATCGCCACCCGCACCGAGGCCCTTGCACAGCGGCGTGAAAGACCCTGATGTGATGAATCGGATGAGTGCGAAGGACCTTGATGACGTTTCCGGCGGTTTGTCGGAACCGTCCAGACCTCGGCCGACCTCGGACTGGCGGTTCAGCAAATCGGGAAAGCCTGCGGTGCGTGCCACGCGGACTTCCGCGCCAAATGAAACCGGCGACGGTTCTGTTTGGCTGCGCAGCGACGGTGGCGAAGGCCGATCACCGGCTCACGGATCATGATATCGAAGCCAGCGCCGCGGTCTCGGCGGTGAGGCCGGGACCTTTGCGTCCTCTCATTGGGCCAAGCTCGAAGGCCAGCCCGACCGGCGGACGCCCGGAAAGGATGGCATTCTGCTTGCGTCACCGCATGAAGTGTCCAGCCACACCTGGCATCACGGCACGTCACTCTTGCTGGAATACATGCTGAAGGGTGAGCAGGCCGCGCCGGAGGCCCGGGCGTCACAGGATTCAAGAGCGGGATGCCTGCTTCCGAGGATGCTCTGACCGAAGAAACGGTGCTGAATACCCTCGCCTTCATCCGGTCGACCTGGTCCGAGCGGGCCCAGGAGGTGCAATGTCAGCGGACACTTGGACGAAATGATCTAACAACGCCAATATACTTCCGAAGCGTCCCTCCTTTGAATCAATGAGCGTGGGCGTCCTCTCCGCGCGCCATCATCATGTGATGGCCGCGATGATGATCCTGACTGGCCATGAGCCCGAAGAAGCCCAACCCCTTTATGCGGGCGACCACAGCGGGATCGCTACTGGTGACACGAAGCTCGGCGCCGGTGTCGGTTTCTGTGGCTAAGACCCGCCAGCGGTCGTCCCGCCCGAGTTGCGCTGCGTGGGCAGGAACCATGCGTCGTAGCGTGGCAATCGTCGCGTCATCTCCGGTTGCCACGGCCAGAATACCGTCGGACAGCATTGTCTCTGTCACGGCCGTGTCGGTGACGAGCCGATCCATATCGAGCAAATGCGCCCGAAGGCCGGCAAGATCCACCTTCGTCCAGTCGGTATTGGGATCGGCCTCCAGCACTCGCACGGCCTCGCTTAGCGCCGCAAATGCACCCTGACCCGGCTCGGTTAAGGTTCGATCTGGCGGCCTCTGCATCTGCATGTGCGCCGCGTGGTCCATGCCGGGCTGGTGGTTGGTTTCGGCAAACGCAATCGGCGTCCATCCGATCACCGCCGTGGCCACAACGAAAATCTGCGGTTTCATGAAAGCACCTTTCGACTATTGCGACAAACCTATCGGATAGCAGGGAATACCCGTATGATATCTATCATGTCCGACTGGCAGACGATATTCGATGGTGCGCCCGTAATGACCTTCGGCACCGGGGCGGCGATTTTCCGGAGGGAGGACCTCGTCCGGTCGATGTATCTTGTCCGGTCCGGCTCCGTCGCGCTGGAACGCGCCTTGGCCGACGGCACGGCCCTGACGCTGGCTGTCGCCCGGAGCGGGATGGCGCTGGCCGAGGCGTCACTGTTTGCCGACACCTACCATTGTGATGCCGTGGTCCACGACGCGGCTGAAGTTGCGATCCTGTCCAGGGTGGCGTTCCTAACCACCTTGAGCAATCGTCCGGAGATCGCGCTTGGCCTGATCGAGGCCTACGCCCACACAATCCAGTCACAGCGGACGCGGATCGAGATCCTGCGCATGCGCAAGGTGTCCAGCAGGCTGGATGCCTGGCTTGACCTGAATGGCGCGCCGCCAGAGGGGCAATGGAAACGGGTCGCCGAAGATATCGGGGTCTCGCCACCCGCGCTCTATCGGGAACTCGCCAAACGACGATTGTGACCGTAGCAGAGGACTGCTTCATCGGCTGAGCAGCCGTCTGAGGTAACGGCGCCCCGGTCGATCAGGGCGCCGCAGAGGAGATATATCGTTAAGTTACTCGACCGTAATCTCGGTCACGGTCAGCTTGCCCTTCACGCGGTCGGCGGTGAAGGCGACCTCCTGACCTTCGGACAGGCCTTCCAGCATCGCCGGATCGACAACCTCGAAGACCATCGTCATCGCCTCCATGTCCAGGTTCTCGAGGGGGCCGTGATCGATGGTCAGGCGGTTCCACTGGGTGTCGACCTTGGTGATCGTGCCCATGCTCATTTCCATGTCGCCATGGCTGTGGGTGCCTTCCGCCACTGCGGTCGAGGCGAAGAGAGCGAAGGCAAGGGTCATCAGGGTTTTCATAAGGAATGTCCTTTCAAGACGAGGGGGGATGCGCCCGGACGGGCCGGGCGCCGGGGGAAATCAACCGCGACGCACATGGTCGCGGGGGGAGATGAGGGTATCGGGGCTGGTGTTGCGGGCCTCCTCGGGAAGCTCGCCGGTCCATTCCCAGGCTTCGGTGCCCGGCGGGTTTTATACCAACCGGGGTCGGAGTAGTCGTCGGCCGCGATGCCCGCGCGGACCTTTACCACAGAGAACATGCCCCCCATCTCCAGCGGTCCGTAGGGCCCCCACCCGGTCATCATCGGCACGGTGTTCTCGGGGAGCTCCATCGACATTTCGCCCATGTCGGCCATCCCGGCCGTGCCCATGGGCATGTAGCCGCGTGTTTCCTTCCGGATCATGCCGGTCAGCTTGCGCTTGTCCGCCCCGATGAAGGTGGGCAGGTCATGCCCCATGGCGTTCATCGTGTGATGCGACTTGTGGCAATGGATCGCCCAGTCGCCTTCGTGGATCGCGTCGAACTCGTAAGCGCGCATGGCGCCGACGGGGATGTCGATGCTGACCTCGGGCCAGCGCGCCTCGGGGCGGACCCAGCCGCCATCGGTGCAGGTGACCTCGAAGTGATAGCCGTGCATGTGGATCGGGTGGTTCGTCATCGTCAGGTTGCCGCACCGAACCCGCACCCGGTCGCCCTTGTTGACCACCAGCGGGTCGATGTCCGGAAAAATCCGGCTGTTCCAGGTCCACATGTTGAAGTTGGTCATCTCCGCCACGCGCGGGATATAGGTGCCCGGGTCGATGTCATAGGCCGCCAGCAGGAAGGCGAAATCCCGGTCTACGGCCATGAAGGCCGGGTCGCGCGGATGCACGATGAGGAGGCCCATCATGCCCATGGCCATCTGCACCATCTCGTCCGCATGCGGGTGATACATGAAGGTGCCTGACTTGGTCAGGTCGAACTCGTAGACGAAGGTCTTGCCGGGCGGGATCGCGGGGTGCGACAGCCCGCCGACGCCGTCCATGCCCGAGGGCAGGATCAGCCCGTGCCAGTGGACCGAAGTGTGCTCGGGCAGCCGGTTGGTGACATAGATGCGCACCCGCTCGCCTTCGACCGCCTCGATGGTCGGGCCGGTGGACTGGCCGTTGTAGCCCCAGAGCCGCGCCACCATGCCGTTGGCCATGATCCTTTCGACCGGCTCGGCGACCAGATGGAACTCCTTCACATTGCCGTTCATGCGCCAGGGAAGGGACCAGCCGTTCAGCGTCACAACTGGGTTGTAGTCCGGCCCGTTGCCGGGTCGCGGCGGGACCTGCGTGTTCGGGCTGTCATAGCTCGCGGCTTCGGGAAGGTCCCGGAACCGGGTCTGGGCCTGTGCGGCAGAGGCCATGGCGAGGCCGGCCCCGCCAGCAAGAAGTTGTCTGCGGTTCATTCTGCACCTCCTGTCGCGGCACCCCAGATGGCAGCGGTCATTGCAGCCTCGGCGTGCCAGTAATCGGCCTTTGCCTCGGCGTAGCTGAGTTCGGCTTCAAGGCCCTCACGGGCGTCGGTGATCAGCTCAAAAGTCGAGATCAGCATGCCGTTGTAGGACTTCAGCGCCTCCTTATCGATGGTCCGCCGCAAAGGCAGCACCTCGTCCCGCCAGTGCCGGGCGATGTTGTATTTGCCGGTGACCGCGGCATGGGCCGACCGGGCTTCGGACCGGGCATTCACGGCCAACTGCGCCAGTTCGTTCGCCGCGCGCATGTAGGCCAGCTCTCCCCGGCGTTTGGTGAGCTTGCCGGTGTCGTAGAGGGGTATCTCGAAACTCGCTTTCAGAACCCGAAAGGTCTCACTCCCCCGCCCCGTGGGCGTGTCAGACCGCTCGACCTCGGCACCAGCGGTGATCTCGATATCCGAAAGCATCCGCGTCTGACCTTCCAGCCGGTATTCCTGCGCGATGGATGTGAGTTCCAGCCTTTCGATGGCAAGGTCGGTGCGGTGTTCCAGCGCCAGCCTCTCGACATGGCAAGTCACAAGCGCATCATCAGCGGCTGCAATGGTGCAAAGTCGCCGCTGTGGTCTGACCTGCCGAACTATCGCGCGTCACGCACGGTCTTGAGGGCCCGGATATGCTGGTGCGCCGTCTCTGGGCGGGTTGGGATATACAGTTAATACACCGGCTCGAGATGCCTCTTGGCATCTCAACAAGCCGAGCAGATGACAGGCTTCGGCACGAATGCTGCGACGCTTGGGCCTGGCCGATAATGGGCGTGCGCCGCCCGTCGGAGGAACGGCAGGGCCGGGTTATCTTCTCTGATGGCTGCCTCTACCCAGCCGAGCAGCACTGTTCTGTCTGGTGTATTCATGCGTGGTTCCTTCAAACTGGGCGCAACCCAATATTGGCCAGAAGGGGTGACGACGAAGCGATTTTGCCGGGATTTGTCTGTATCAGTGGAAATATCGCAAAATTTTGGACCTTGGACGGGTTTGGCGCGGTTAAGGGAACCGGGGAAACGGCCTTATTTCGGTTATGTTGGTCCTTCAGCCTTCGGCAAGGCTTCGCCCCCTGTAGTGGACACGGACTTCTCTCACTGAGAAAATGTTGGCGGTGTCTCAAAATCCGCAGAAATTGTTGGCCCGCGGTCGCCAAGGCCGTGCTTGGTGGTGTAGAGTAGACGGGCCTGCGTCTATCCGAGTTTGCGGCTGCTGACGGAAAGCTTGCGACTTTCGAAAATCGGTTCAAAAATCCTAATCAGATGCGGGTCTGCCGAAATGCGAAGATCCGGGCTGCGATCACCCGCTCGACAGACCGAACATTTCTCGGACTCGAACCCCTGACGGATGTTGCCGAAAGGAACACGATATCGGCGACAGCTGACGGAAGAGAACCACAGCTGCCGCTCGATTCTGAATGCCGTGGAAAGACGATCGGGTAGCGCGACCGGAGCGAAGCTCGGCATCGTGACATGAGGATTGCGTGTCGTCGGCCCCGCAGTCTCATCTCTCTCGAAATGGCCGGATCTGCCCGCCACCGAATCTGGGTTCACGCCCCAAACCGCCACATCTCCCGAAGATCCAAATGCCGCGTCCAGTGTGCCAGCAAAGCGAGCCCCGCGTGTCCGATCAAATAGGCCCAGACGACATTGGCGAAGAGCACATGAACCCCGAGCACCTGCTCGCGGACGCCCGGAAACAGCACCGAGGCGGTGCCGATAGTGGCCATGAGCGTCATGAGCAGAAGACCCAGACCATGGATCGCGGACGCCATCGGACGATGATCGTCCATGTCGGGTAAGGACAGGTGGCGGGCCGAGGCCAGTTGTGCCTTCGTGTCCTCGACCAGCGCGGCGCGGCGATTGGCGGAGAACCATGGGATCAGTGACCCAAGGGATGTGCCCTTAGTCCGCAAGCCGAGCGCAAGCCAGAAGAGAGCGGCAAAGCCCAGGGCGGCGTAACCGGAATACTCGTGGACCTCGAAGAGCAGGTCGCCCGGCGAGGTGCCGTGCGGCGCGCGCATCACGAGCGAAGTGGTAAGCTGAGTGATGATGCTGAGGGCAAGGCCGGCGTGGATGAGGCGCGTCGTCAGGGCGTGGCGGGAGGAGGTCTGAAGGTCTGACACCGAATGGGCCTTTCGGAAGATGCGCAGGGGACCCTGCATGTTCGCTTTCTGACAGGCCGACTTTCCCTGGTGCTGACGCCGACATTGCGATTTTGTAATCGTGGTCGCCAACGCTTTGCCGTGGCGGGAACACCCGTTATCAGCCCGGTGACACCATTCGTGAGGAGCCGCCATGTCCGGCTGGGCCAGCCACATTCTGCCATCGCTCGAAGCGCTCGGCCTCTGGTCCTACTGGATCATCGGCGCGGCCTCGATGCTTGAATCCTTCTTCCTGACCGGTGTTGTCGTGCCCGGCACGCTCATCGTCGATGCCGGCGGGGCGCTGGTCCGGCTCGGGCGGATCGACTTCTTCGACTTGGTCTGGTTCGTCGCCATCGGTGCGATCCTCGGCGGCGAGATGGGCTATTTGTTGGCCCGTTATGCCATGAAACGCTTCCCGCAGGACTGGGCGCCGACCCGCTCTCGGACCTATCTGAGGGCCCAGAAGCTATTCGACAGGCGGGGCGGCATGGCCCTGGTCATCGGCAGGTTCCTCGGTCCGGTGGCAGGCCTGGTGCCGCTGGCGGCCGCGCTGACGGGGATGCCTGTCCGCACCTTCCGTCTGTGGAACATTGCCAGCGCCTTTCCCTATGCGCTAGCTCATGTCGCGATCGGCTATACGGCGGGTGATCTGCTGGCGCGGATCGGGCCGGTCGCAGGGCGTGCGGCAATGGTGATAGGGGCCGTGGCCGTCGTCATTTTCGCCTTCTATGTCATCGCCGCGCAGGTCCAGCGCGGGCTCCCGCTGGTGCTGCGCTGGATGGGCCTTCTTCGGGAGTCTGTCCTGTCGCGACCGCGCGTGCGGGGCATGATGGAACGGCATCCCTCTATCACCACCTTCCTGGCACGCCGCTTCGATGCAGATCGGTTCGACGGACTGACCCTGACGATGCTGATCGGCGTGGGCGGCTACCTGGTCTTTGCCTGGGCCGACACGGTCTTCGATTTCCTGCGCCTGCCGCAGGTTGCCGAAATGGACCTGCGCTTCGCCCGGCTGATCCACGCCTTCTGGACGCCGGAGCTGTTGAAGGCCTTCGGTCTGATCACCCAGCTGGGTCACTGGCCGGTGGTGCTGGCGGCCTTCCTTGGCGCGGCCATTGCGCTGGCGCTGACGCGGCGTCGGTCGTCCCTCCTGCATCTCTGCGTGGCGCTCGGCGGCGAGTTGATCACAGTCCGGCTGCTGAAGGGCACTTTCGCCCGTCCCCGTCCTGACCTGAGCTATTTCGTTGAGACCTCAGGCAGCTTCCCCTCCGGCTATGCGACCCTGTCGGTCGCCTTCTGGGGCACCCTGGTCGTGATCCTCTGGCGCGAGAAGCTGATCGGTATTCCGTCAGCCCTTCTGGCAGCAGGCAGTTTCGCGGTCCTGATCGGTGGCAGCCGTCTCTACCTGATCGAGCATTTCCTGTCGGATGTGGTGAACGGGTGGATCGTCGGTGCGTTCTGGCTGGTGATCGGCTTTGGCGTGGCGGAATGGGTCCGGCACTCGCGCCCCTCGTCACCTCGAGACACAGGCTGGCAGAGAGGTGCGGCCGCGGTGGTCC
>TARA_R110002124_G_scaffold63350_39_pt1 | contig 17079 bp, 12 predicted proteins | sample TARA_R110002124 | Tara Oceans TARA_R110002124 (sample SAMEA4397445) | marine metagenome | biome: Polar Biome; feature: [SRF] surface water layer (ENVO:00010504); material: water (ENVO:00002006), including particulate matter (ENVO:01000060) such as... | depth 5 m | reverse complement strand
GGCTCGCCGCCCGCGCCCAGGGTGATCGAAGCCGTGCGACAGGCCCTGCCGCTGGCGCAGGGCTATACCAATGCCAAGGGCATGGACGCGCTGCGCGATGGCCTGGTGGGCTATTACGAGCAGCAGCACGGCGTGGCGGTGGATGCGGACGCGATCATCTGCACCATGGGGTCGTCCGCCGGCTTCATTCTGGCCTTTCACGCCGCGTTCCGGCCCGGAGCGCGCATCGCCATCACCCGGCCGGGCTATCCGGCCTATGTCAACACGCTGCTCGGCCTGGGGTTCGGCATTGCCGAGATCCCGCTGTCGGTCGGCAATGGCTGGCGCCTGACGGGCGCCGAGATCGCCGCTGCCCATGCCAGGGAGTCGTTCGAGGGCCTGTTGTTTGCCAGCCCCGCCAATCCTACCGGGGCAGCGGTGGACCGGGAGGGACTTGCCGATATCATCGCGACCTGCGAGCGGCTGGGCGTGACGTTCATCTCCGATGAAATCTACCATGGCCTGGATTATCGCGCGGCCTCGATCAGCGCGCTGGAACTGACCAGCAAGGCGATCGTCATCAACAGCTTCTCGAAATACTACTGCATGACCGGCTGGCGTATCGGCTGGATGGTGCTGCCCGAGCATCTGGTACGGCGGGGCGAGATCTTGCAGCAGAACCTGTTCATCTCGGCGCCCACGCTGAGCCAGATCGCCGCAACGGCGGCACTGGGCGAACGCGATTATGCCGAGGAGCAGAAGGCGGGTTACGCAACCAATCGGTTACGGCTCGATGCCGGGCTGCGCGCGCTGGGATTTGACGTCAGCGGCCCCTCGGACGGGGCGTTCTACGCCTATGCCGGCATTTCGAAGTTCTCCAACGACTCCATGGCGTTCTGTGCGCGGCTGCTCGAAGAGGCAGGGGTGGCCATGACGCCCGGTGTCGATTTCGACCGGGTCAACGGGCAGGGCTATGTGCGGCTGTCCTATGCCGGCAGGCCCGAGACGATCGATTTGGCTCTGGAGCGCCTGAGTAAGCATCTGCGCTAGCAGCGCTGCGATACCGGGTACCGAAGGCGCGGGTCTCCGGGGCTAAACAATCATTCATCGATGTCTGCCACCATGAGCGCGCATCGAGGACGAGGAGGTCCGGCCATGCATACACAACCGGCGGACCCCAGCGTTCTGGCGCACTGCGTCGCCATCGTCGTTGCGCGGAATGAAGGGGACGGCGAGGCCCTGATGCGCCTGGCCGGGCGTCTGCGGTTCGGCACTATTCTTGCCCATGGCGCCAGGCTTGGGCATGACATGTTCAACCACCGGCTCGTGTTCTTTCTCGTGCATTTCGATTTCGAGGACGCGGCCAGAATGCAGCTGCTGAACAGCCTGCGCCATGCCGCTTCGGTGAGCCTGTGCTACGCCCCCGTCGTGATGTTCCTGCGCGATGCATCGGCCGAGCAGGTCCGCTCCTGCATCGCGCAAGGGTTTGACGAGGTGATCAACGTGCCGGCAGAGGGTCCCGAGATCGCGACCCGCCTGGCCGCGCAGATCGGCCGCGAACATCTCTACATCGAGACACGCAACTATATCGGCCCGGACCGGCACCGCATGGACCATCTCATGGGAACGCCCGGCGATCGCCAGCCCGAAGAACCGCACGCCCGCCTGATCATCCTGCGCACGGTCGAGGCCGGGGTGCAGATCGTCCGTCGTGAGGGCAGTCGCAAGGGGCATTGAAGGCGTCGGCCGGGCAGGGCGCAAGGCAGCCGGCCGGGCGCGACCGAAGCAGGCGATCAGCGCGGGTTTTCGGCGGGGCTGAAGACGCGCAGGCGATGGCCGTCGGGGTCTTCGGCAACGAATGTGAAGCCAAAGTCCATTTCGATCGGCTGCTGCAAAATGGTTGCCTTGTGCTGCCAATCGGCATGGGTGGCGCGAACCTCGGCGATGCTGGCCTGGCTGAAAGTGATCTCCACGCCGCCTGCCGCCTTGGGCGCGGGCGTGATCGCGCCGGCCGCCCAGAGGCCGAGCTTGATGCCATTGGGCAGCACATAGAGGACGAAACTGGGCGAATTCTCCACCGGTTCGAGGCCCAGCAGGTCGCTGTAGAAGCGGTTGCTGGCAGCGGGATCGGCAACGGCAAGCAGGATATAGTTGAGGGTGGGCATGGGATGTCTCCGTGTTGATGAGACAAGCCTTAGCGCAGCGGACTGTCAGTTTCCGGCAGTGGCCGTCACGGCGGTGGGGCAATCTGGTTGATGGCGCGCCATTGCTTGAGCATGGCCGCCCGGCGTGTCGGGTAGCGCTCTGTCGTCGGCAATAGCGAGGTGATGCGGTCTATCCGGAAATGCCGGTAGGCCTGTCGCATCTCGCACCAGCCGGCGACGATGCGGGCCTCGTCGAAAAAGCCGATCAGAAAGGGCCAGATCGTGCGCTCGCTCGTGGTGCCGTCGAGGCTGCGATAGCTAATGGTGAGCTTGTGCTCGTTGCGGATGGCCAGGCGGATCTGGCTGGCATCGATGCTGGCCGGTGCGGTGACGCCGCGGGCGACCAGCAGATTGGTGGCATCCACCCTGTCGCGCAATTCGCCAGGCAGAACGGCGGTAATCTTTGCCAGAGCCTGGTGGGCCGACTGGCTGAGCCGGCTATCGTCGGCCTTGGCAGCGACCCATCGCGATCCGAGGACGATGGCTTCTATCTCGTCGGCGGAAAACATCAGCGGCGGGAGAGTGAAGCCAGGCCGCAGCACATAGCCCAGGCCCGGTTCGCCCACCACGTCGGCACCCTGTGCCTGCAGCGTGGCGATGTCTCGATACAGCGTTCGAATCGAAATGCCCAATTCGCTGGCCAGGAAGGGGCCGCTGACCGGTGTCGAGCGATTGCGCAGCAATTGCAGCAGGTCTAGCAGTCTGGCGGTGCGTGACATGGCCGTCCCAAAGCAAGGAAGGCGGCCCGAGGGCCGCCTTCCGTATCTTCCTAGCCGAGGCCGAGGCGGCGCTGCCACCAACCGGCCTTCTTCTTGGGTTCGGGCTGGTCCGTCGGCTCCGCCGGGGCCTGCGGTGCGCTGGAGGAGACGACGATGCCCTCGGCTGGCAGTTCCTTCTTCACGCGGCGCGTCTTGGGCGCTGCTTCGGCTTCTGCCTCGGCTTCGGCGACGGGCGTTGCAGCCTCCGGTGCGGGTTCAGCCTCAGCCGGTGCAGCTTCTGCAACGCTGGTAGCGGGCGTGGCTGCTTCGGCTGCAGCTTCGGTCGCCTTTGGCTTGCGGGCGCGTGGCTTGCGCTTGGGCTTTTCTTCAGCCGGCGCAGCTTCTTCCCCAGATGCGGCGGCAGGTGCAGCCTCGGCCTCAGCAGCGGCCGCCTCGGCCTCGGCAGGGGCTGCCGTCTTGCGACGACGCGTCCGCTTGGGCTTTTCGGCCGGAGCTTCTGCTTCAGCTTCGCTGGCCTGCTCGGTGGCGGCTTCGGCAGGCGCAGCCGCGACCTCGTCCTGAACCAGCAGGCTGTCAGCCACGGCATCGGCGGTGGCCGATGTCAGTTCTGGCTCGGCAACAATTGTCGCTGGTGCCTGTTCGGTCCCTTCTTCGCCCTCGCGGCGGTTGCGGCGACCACCGCGGCGACCGCGGCGGCGGCGCTTGCGGGTTTCGCCATCGGCGCCATCAGCATCGGCACGGGTGCCATTGTCGTCGCTATCATCGCCTTCACCATCGGTGTCGGCAGGGCCGGCAGCTTCGGCGTCATCGCCGGCGGCCTGCTCGGCGCGCTGCTGGGATGGACGCTGACCGTTTTCGTCACCGCGATCGGCACCGCCACGGCGACGACGCCGGCGGCGGCGCGAGCGGCCTTCGCCGTCGGCTGCCTCGGCCGAGGCTGTCGGCTTCTCCTGTGCGTCTTCGTCCTCATCCTCGTCGATGATGTCGTCGTCGCCATCGTCTTCGATGATGGCGCTATCGACCCGCACATGTTCGGCCGTGCGCTGCTCGGCATAGGCCATGACGCGATCGTCGCCCTTTTCGATGGCGAACTGGTGTCCGGTCATCTTGCCGTCAGCGGTGATGGTGATCGACAGCTGATTGCGGATTTCCAGCGCGGTAAGCGTTTCGCGCTTGAAGTTGAGAATGTAGAGCGCGACCTCTACCGGCACGCGCACATTGATCGACTGGCCGTGGCGGCGCAGCACGTGGTCTTCAATGTTGCGCATGATCATCAGCGCCAGCGACTCGACCGAACGGACAAGGCCGGTGCCATCGCACATCGGGCATTTGTGGGTAGAGCTTTCGACCACGCCGAAGCGGATGCGCTGGCGGCTCATTTCCATCAGGCCGAAATGGCTGATGCGGCCGACCTGGATGCGGGCGCGATCGTCCTTGAGGCAATCCTTGAGCTTGCGCTCGACGGCCCGGTTGGAGCGGTTTTCCATCATGTCGATGAAGTCGATGACGATCAGGCCGGCCAGATCGCGCAGGCGCAGCTGACGGGCCACTTCATCGGCGGCTTCCAGATTGGTCTGGAGCGCTGTGTCCTCGATATTGTGCTCCTTGGTGGAGCGGCCTGAGTTCACGTCGATCGAAACCAGCGCTTCGGTCGGGTTGATCACGATATAGCCGCCTGAGGGCAGGGTGACCGTGGGCGAGAACATGGAGTCGAGCTGGGCTTCGATGCCATATTTGGAGAACAGCGGCTGATCGTCCTTGTAGAGCTGCACGTTCTTGGCGTGGCTCGGCATGATCATGCGCATGAAGTCCTTGGCTTCGCTGTAGGCAGCGTCGCCGGCAACGAAAACCTCGTCGATCTCCTTGTTGTAGAGATCGCGGATGGTCCGCTTGATCAGCGAGCCTTCCTCATAAACCAGGCATGGTGCCTGGCTCTTGAGCGTGAGTTCGCGCACGCTCTCCCACAGGCGCATCAGATATTCGAAGTCGCGCTTGACCTCGGCCTTGGTGCGCGACGCGCCGGCCGTGCGCAGGATGACGCCCATGCCCTGGGGCACTTCGAGATCGGAGGTGATCTCCTTGAGGCGCTTGCGGTCGGCAGCGTTGGTGATCTTGCGCGAGATGCCGCCGCCACGGGCGGTATTGGGCATCAGCACCGAATAGCGGCCAGCCAGTGACAGATAGGTCGTCAGGGCGGCGCCCTTGTTGCCGCGCTCTTCCTTGACCACCTGCACCAGCATGACCTGGCGGCGCTTGATCACTTCCTGGATCTTGTAGTGCTTGCGCGACTGGCTCTGGCGGCGGCGCTCGGGCACTTCCTCAAGCGCATCCGCGCCGCCGATCGATTCGACGGGCTCGGAATTGGCCGGCGCCTGTTCGATGTGGCTGCTGTCTTCGCTGTCCTGCGGATCGGCTTCGGCGTCCGGCTCGGTCACGCCGTCGGGGAGCGAGATGTTTTCGTCGGCGTCTTCGGCGTGCTCTTCTTCTTCATCGCGCAGCAGCGCTTCGCGATCGGCAACCGGAATCTGGTAATAGTCGGGGTGGATTTCGCTGAAGGCCAGGAAGCCGTGGCGATTGCCGCCATACTCGACAAAGGCGGCCTGCAGGGACGGCTCAACGCGCGTCACCTTGGCGAGGTAGATATTGCCCCGCAACTGGCGGCGGGTCGCCGATTCAAAGTCAAACTCCTCGAGCCGGTTACCTGAAGTAACAACGATCCGGGTTTCTTCCGGGTGGATGGCATCCACCAGCATTCTCTTGGTAGCCATAATTAACTCCGCGCGCTCGCGCGCCGACAAGAGGGCGCCGGAGAACCGGAATCCTTCTGGTAGCGCAGTGCGAGGCGAATGGTTTGGGGGTGAATGCGCGCAAAAGCTCTGCCTTGAACGCGCTGGTATAATTGGTCATGGCCGAAAGTTGCAGCGTGGCAAAGCGGCAATCGTCTTGTTCGATCGCGTCGCGTGTTGTCCGCCTGCGGGCCATCTGACCTCTTCCTATTGGGCTGCCCGTATCCGAAGATGAACCGGCAGCCGTCCGGTCCGAATGGGACCGAAATTCGTAAAAAGCGCAAGAAATGCCGCTTCTGAACCGGGGGCAGGAAGGTCTCTTCGATCCCTGTCCCAGCCACTTCCCGTGCCGCCGTCGCGAGCCTGAAGCTGCAAAAACGGCTGCACCGGAAAGCTTGCGCTTCGCCTTTAGCGTGTAGGGATGTCGCGGCCAATTGGCAACAGGAAACTCCAAAACCGGGTCGCGCCGGCAAATTCGCGGGGCTTTGCCGGCGCCGTGTTGGCCGGATCGGCAAATCATCGCATAAGTGCGACATGCGCCGCAGAATCGCCTGAACCGGGTGGGATGTGCTGCGCCTTCAGTTCAAGGGGCCGGTCGAGGCGTGTTCAAATCCATTCGCACATTGTTGTTACCGGTGCTGGTCTGCCTGCTGGCGCTGTTGCCTGGAGTGGCTGCGCAGGACGCTGCAGCCCCTGTCGCCGCGGCGCCGATCGGCCTGCCCAATGTGATGGACGTGCGCGTGACCGTCACGCCGGAACGGGCGCGGCTGGTGATCGATCTGGCCGCCAAGACCGAATTCGCGCTGGTCTCGCTGAGCGGGCCGGACCGGCTGGCGATCGATGTGCGCGCCGCGACCCTGACCGTGCCCGAGCCGGTGGTCGAGGTGGCCGACGAAGGGGTGATCTCGCAATACCGGGTGGAGCAGGCCGGCCCCGACCGGGTGCGGACCACGCTGATGCTGTCGGCTCCCGCGCAGGTGCAGCAGGCCTATGTGCTCGATCCGTTCGAGGATCAGCCGGCGCGCCTGGTGGTCGACATCATTCCGGCCAGCGCAGAGGAATTCGCGGCCAATGTGGCCAAGGACATCAAGGCTTCCGACGCCGTGGTGCCGGTGGCAGACAGCTCGACGCCGGCAGGCGGTTCGGAGCTGCCCATTGCCACGCGCCCCCTGGTGGTGATCGATCCGGGCCATGGCGGCATCGATAGCGGCGCCGAGGCGGCCGGCGGCATCAAGGAAAAGGACATCGTGTTGGCCTTCGCGCTCAAGCTGCAGCAATTGCTGATGGCTTCGGGGCGGTTCGACGTGGCGCTGACGCGGGAGGACGATACCTTCCTGCGGCTGGAGGAGCGCGTGGCGCTGGCCAGGTCCAACAAGGCCGACATCTTCATTTCGATCCATGCGGACAGCTTTCAGCAACCCGATATTCGCGGCGCCAGCGTCTATACGCGCGACGAGAATGCCACCGATGTGCTGGACAAGGTGCTGGCCGATTCCGAAAACAAGAGCGATGTGATCGCCGGCTTCGCCATGCCGCAGATGGCGCCGCAGGTCGTCGATATCCTGCTCGATCTGATGCGCCGCGAGATGCGACACCAGTCCTTCACCCTGGCGCAGTCGATCGTGCACCAGCTTGAGCCCAGCGTCGCCCTGCGCCGGTATCCGGTGCGGCAGGCCGATTTCTTCGTGCTGCAGGCGCCCGATGTGCCCTCGGTGCTGGTTGAACTGGGCTTTCTGTCCAACTCCGATGACATGGCCAATCTCCTGCAGGGCGAATGGCAGGGGCGGACCGCCGAGGCGCTGGCGCGGGGGATTTCAAGCTATTTCGATGGCCTGAGTGCACCGCAGTGATGTGACAAATCCATCACGGCCAATGCCAAGCGGCGCCGGGCTGGTGCAAAAGCGGGCTTGTGATCCACTTTGAGCGCCGTCTCTGCTATCAATGCGCGAACTGAATCGGCGCGCCGAGGCTGGCGCTGCATTGACTATCTGGCGTCCCGGGCCTTGCCGGGCGGCGCCGCGGAGAAATTGACTATATGCTGCGCTTGATCGGCTGGTTGTTCGGCTTTGCTATGTTTCTGGCCCTGCTCGCTGTCGGCGGCGGGGTGTATTATCTGACCGCGGTGACGGCGCAGCTGCCAGACTACACCGTGCTCAAGGATTATCAGCCACCTGTCACCACGCGCGTGCATGCCGCCGACGGCACGCTGCTGGCCGAGTTCGCGCGTGAGCGCCGGCTGTTTCAGCCGATCGAAACCGTGCCGCCGCTGTTGATTCACGCCTTCCTGTCGGCCGAGGACAAGGATTTCTATACCCATGGCGGCATCGCCATTGACGGCGTGTTCCGCGCGCTGCGCGACAATATCATCGCCCGGCTGGACGGCAACAATTCCATCCAGGGCGGCGGTTCGTCGATCACCCAGCAGGTGGCCAAGAATTTCCTTTTGACCGCCGACCAGACCTGGGACCGCAAGCTGCAGGAAGCGCTGCTGGCGCTGCGCATCGAATCGACCTTTTCCAAGGACCGCATTCTCGAGCTCTATCTCAACGAAATCTTCCTGGGTCTGAACTCCTATGGCGTGGCGGCTGCGGCGCTGAACTATTTCGACAAGGCGCTCTATCAGCTGACGCTGAGCGAAGCGGCCTATATTGCCGCGCTGCCCAAGGGACCGAACAATTATCATCCGTTCCGGCGGCCACAGGCGGCCATCGAACGGCGCAACTGGGTCATCGACCGTATGGTCGAGAATGGCTATGCGACGGCCGAGGAGGGCGCTGCCGCCAAGAAGGAGCCGCTCAATGTCAGCCCGCGCGCGGGTGGCAGCCAGCTCTATTCGGCCGAATATTTCACCGAGGAAGTGCGGCGCGAACTGGCCAAGCTCTATGGCGAAGACCAGCTCTATGGTGGCGGCCTGTCGGTGCGCACCACGCTTGAGCCGCAAATGCAGGAATATGCCCGCCGGGCGCTGATGGACGGGCTGATCGCCTATGACCACAGCAAGGGATTTCGCGAGCCGGTTGCCAGTATCGAGCTGGGGCCGGACTGGGGCATTGACGTCAACAAGATCGCGCCGCTCAGCGACGTGCCCGAATGGCAGCTGGCCGTCGTGCTCGAGCTGGGCAGGAACGAGGCCCGCATCGGGCTGCGTCCGGACGGCGCCGCCGGCGGCGGCATCTCCGACGAGCGGATCGAGGGCACGTTGTCGGGCCCCGACATCAAATGGGTATCCAAGCCCGTGGAGAGCTTTCTCAAGGTTGGCGACGTGGTCTATGTCTCCCCGGTATCGGGCAGGACCGGCCACTACACCCTTGAGCAGGTTCCCGAGATCGAGGGCGCGCTGGTCGCCATGGATCCGCGCACCGGGCGCGTCCTGGCCATGGTTGGCGGGTTCTCCTATGCGCTGAGCGAGTTCAACCGGGCGACGCAGGCGCTGCGCCAGCCCGGCTCGTCGTTCAAGCCGATCGTCTATGCCGCGGCGCTCGACAATGGCTATACGCCCGCTTCGGTGGTGCTCGATGCCCCCGTGGAAGTCCGCAACAGCGACGGCTCGATCTGGCGGCCGGAAAACTATGCGCAGGAGTTCTATGGGCCGCAGACCCTGCGCCGCGGCATCGAGCGCAGCCGGAACGTGATGACCGTGCGCTTGGCGCGCGATATCGGCATGCCGCTGGTGGCCGAATATGCGCGGCTGTTCGGCGTCTACGACTCGATGCAGCCGGTCCTGGCGATGGCGCTGGGCGCCGGTGAAACCACCGATATGCGGATGACCGCGGCCTATGCCACGATTGCCAATGGCGGCCGCAAGATCGTGCCGACGCTGATCGACCGGGTGCAGGATCGCTATGGCGCGACCGTCTACAAGCACGATCAGCGCCTGTGCCAGGACTGCAAGGCGCAGGACTGGCATGGCCAGGGCGAGCCGCAGATCGTGGACAATCGCGAACAGGTGCTCGATCCGATGACGGCCTATCAGATCACCTCGATTCTCGAAGGCGTTGTCCAGCGTGGCACCGGTACCGCCGCCAAGGTGCTCAACCGGCCGGTGGCGGGCAAGACCGGCACCACCAATGACTACAAGGATGCCTGGTTCGTCGGCTTCACGCCCGAGCTGGCGGTGGGTGTCTATGTCGGCTATGACCAGCCGCGCTCGATGGGACGTTCGGTGACGGGCGGGACCTTTGCCGCCCCGATCTTTACCGACTTCATGGCCAAGGCGCTGGCGGGCAAGCCGGCAACCTCGTTCGCCATGCCGGCGGGGATGACGACGGCCTGGATCAACCCGAACTCGGGGGTCAAGGCATTTGAGGGCGAGGGCGGTATCGAAGAGGCCTTCAAGCCAGGCACCGGCCCCAATCTGATGACCTCGGTGATCGGCCTTGATGCCAATACGCTCGATGCGATCCAGCGCCAGCAGCAGATGCAGCAGCAATATGGCGGTGGCATCACCCAACCAGGCGGCAACGGCCAGTATCTGGACCCCAATCTCGGGCGCGGCGGCCTGTTCTAGGTGGCCGGTTTCGTTCTCTATCCCGATCCGATCCTCAACAGTGTCGCGCTGCCGCGTCCGGTGGATGCCGCCATGCTCGAGGTTGGCGCGGCCCTGCAGGCTGCCGCAGCGGGTGTGGAGGCTTACGGCCTGGCGGCAGCCCATATCGGTCGCTGCGAGCCGCTGGCGGTGGTCAGCGTGGCCGGGCAGGGCATGGCGCGCGACTATCGCTTGCTGTTCAACCCGGTTGTGCTGGCCTGCGCCGAGGAGCGCGCCTTCGGACCCGAGGGTTCGGTGTCGATGCCCGGCATAGAAGTTCCCATCGAGCGCGCCGTCTGGGCCCAGATCGGCTTTGACACCGCAGAGGGTGTGCGCACGACGCTGCGGCTGGAGGGATTTGCCGCACGGGTGGCCCAGCATGAGATCGATCAGGTCAATGGCGTGTTCTTCCTCGGCCGCCTGTCGCGTCTCAAGCGCGATACCGCGATCCGCAAATTCCACAAGAGTCAGCGTTAGGTTGATCGAAGCGGGCGCGTCGGCTAAACGAAGCGCCGCGAATAAAGGAATTGCACCATGCGTACGGAAATCGAAAAGACCGTCGCCGAAATCGAGCAGGTTTTGACCTTGCTGAGGAGGCATCTTTGACTGGGATACTGCAGAACTCCGTCTCGACGCGCTGACCGCGCAAACCGAATCTCCCGAATTCTGGAACGACCCGGAAAAGGCCCGCACCACCATGCGCGAGCGCGATGAGCTCGACGTGGCCGTCAAGTCCGTGCGGGAGCTGGAAGCAGGCATTCGGGACAATGTCGAACTGATTGAGCTGGGTGAAGCCGAAGGCGACGCCGAGGTGGTCAAGGAAGCCGAAAGCGCGCTGCTCGAACTCAAGCAGACGGCGCGGCGCCGACAGATCGAAACGCTGCTGTCGGGCGAAGTGGACAGCAATGACTGCTACGTCGAAATCCATTCCGGCGCAGGTGGTACCGAAAGCCAGGACTGGGCCAACATGCTGCTGCGCATGTATACCCGCTGGGCAGAACGCCGGAACATGAAGGTCGAAGTGCTCGAGATGCACGATGGTGAAGAGGCCGGCATCAAGTCGGCCACCATCATGGTCAAGGGCCACAATGCCTATGGCTGGATGAAGACCGAGAGCGGCGTGCACCGCCTGGTGCGCATCAGCCCCTACGATTCGGCGGCGCGACGGCATACGAGCTTTTCCAGCGTCTGGGTCTATCCGGTTGTCGATGACTCGATCGACATCGAAATCCGCGAAGCCGATCTCAAGGTCGATACCTATCGCGCCTCGGGTGCCGGCGGGCAGCACGTCAACACCACCGACTCGGCCATCCGCATCACGCACGTGCCGTCCGGGATCATCGTGGCCTGTCAGCAGGAGCGCAGCCAGCACAAGAACCGTGCTACCGCCATGGCGATGCTGAAGTCGCGGCTCTACGAAGCCGAACTGCAGCGGCGCGAAGAAGAAGCCAATGCGCAGGCGGCCAGCAAGACCGATATCGGCTGGGGCCACCAGATCCGCAGCTATGTGCTGCAGCCCTACCAGATGGTCAAGGATCTGCGCACCAGCGTGGAAAGTGGCCAGCCTGCACTGGTGCTCGATGGTGATCTGGATGGCTTCATGGAAGCGGCGCTGGCCCAGCGCGTCGGCGTCGCCACGGACGTGGCCGGCGACTAAAGCCCATCGATGGCCTGACGACGAACCGCATCAACGCAACCACGCCCGCCTTGACCTGTGTCAAGGCGGGCGCCGGGCAGGCGTGACATCCCTATGCGCGGCGAAGACCCTCGCCGTGCATAGAGGAGATAGCAGTGGCCAATATGATGAAGGCGGCGGTCGTCCGCGAATTCGGCAAGCCCTTGTCGATCGAGATGGTGCCGGTGCCGGTGCCCGGGCCCGGCGAAGTCCTGGTCAAGGTCGTGGCCTGCGGCGTATGCCATACCGATCTGCATGCGGCGGACGGGGACTGGCCGGTCAGGCCGACTTTGCCTTTCACGCCCGGCCATGAAGTGGCCGGCACCGTGGCGGCACTCGGCGAGGGGGTCACCAATGTCAGGATCGGCGAGGCGGTGGGGGTGGCCTGGCTGCATGATGCCTGCCAATCCTGCGAATATTGCGAGACCGGCTGGGAGACGCTGTGCGAGCATCAGCACAATACCGGCTACAGCGTCGATGGCGGTTTCGCCGAATATGTGATTGCCGCGGCGCCATTTGTCGCGCGCCTGCCGGCCGATGTCGACTTCGCGGCGATCGCGCCTATCCTCTGCGCCGGGGTGACGACCTATAAGGGTCTGATTGAAACCGAAGTCCGCGCCGGCGAATGGGTGGCCATTTTCGGTATTGGCGGGTTGGGCCACGTGGCCGTGCAATATGCGGTGGCCATGGGCGTGCGTGTCGTGGCCATCGATATCGCGCCCGAAAAGCTGGCTCTGGCCAAGGCCTCGGGTGCCGAACTGGTGGTCGATGCCCGCGATGACGATGCGGTCCAGCGCATTCTGGAGGCAACGGGCGGTGGCGCCCATGGCGTGCTGGTCACGGCGGTGTCCCCGCCGGCCTTTTCACAGGCGCTCAAGGTGGTGCGCCGCAAGGGCACCGTCGCGCTGGTCGGCTTGCCGCCGGGCGAGTTTCCGACGCCGATTTTCGATGTCGTGCTGAAACGGCTGACCGTGCGGGGATCGATCGTGGGGACACGGCGCGATCTCGACGAAGCCATCGGCTTTGCCGCCGCAGGCAAGGTGCATGCCGAGATCACCAAGGTGCCCCTTGAGCAGATCAATGCGGTATTTGCCGATCTCAAGGCTGGTCGGGTGGATGGGCGCGTGGTGATCGACTTCACCGATCATTCCGGCGAAGCGGCCTGAGCGCAAATCAGGGCAGCGTCTCTGCTGGCTAAGCGCCGCGGTGGAGCGGCAGCAGGCGCTTGCCGGCGTCGAGAAATGCCTTGGGGTCGATGGCGTTGTCGCCGCGGCGTACTTCAAAGTGCAGGTGCGGGCCGGTGGAGCGGCCGGTGGAGCCGACTTTGGCGATGGGAGTGCCGGTATTGACCCGCTGGCCCTCCTTGCTGAGATAGCCCGAAAGATGGCCGTAGCGGGTAATCAGGCCATCGTCATGGGTGACCTCGACTGTCTTGCCATAGCCTGAGCGGGTGCCGACGAAGGTAACGACGCCTTTGCCGGCACTGAGCACCGCGGTGCCCGACGCCGCGGCAAAATCGAGGCCCGAGTGAAAGGCACGACTGCCCGTGAACGGGTCCGTGCGATTGCCAAAGCCGGAGCTGCGCCGGAAATTGCCGGTAATGGGCATGTGGACCGGCGCACCGTCGATGCTGTCGCGGGCCGCCTTGTAGCGGATCAGCGCTTCGAGGACGACATTGGCATCGTCGACCATGGGCGTGCTGTCGCCGCCATCGATCGGGGCCAGCAGCGGGCCGCCCATGTCATCGCCGGTCGCCGGCAGATCCACGGCGATGCCCAGGCCACTCAGTTCAGCGACAATGCTGTCGGTGCGGGCGATCGCCGTTTCGGCGATTGAGGTCATGGCTGACTGGGTTTCGTCCATCATCTGGCTGACGGCGGCTGCGGTAGCGCTGATGTCGGGATTGCCGCTGATGGTTGGCGCTGGTTCATAGAGGGCGGCGTCGGTGTGGGCGGGTTGGGAGAGGCTGGCGGCCTCGATGCCGAGTTCGCCGGCCTTGTCGACCAGCACCCGGACCAGCTGATGCTGCTCGAGCAGGACTTCCTGCTGCTGCGAGAGTTCCTGGAGTTGCAGGTTGATGTCGCCGGCCTGGGCGTAGCTGCGCGAATGCAGGCGATCGACCTCGACCCGCAGCTGGGCAATGCGGTCTTCATAGGCCTGAACGACCTGTTCGCTCTGGCCGTTGAACAGGCGGGCGATGTCGGGCGACAGCAGCAGGGCCGTGCCGAGCAGGCCATTGCCGCCCAGCAGCAGCGCAAACATGGAATAGAACAGCGCCGGATGGATGCCGCGCCGCGCCGGTCTGGTCGCTGGGTCGCGACTCTTGTCGGTTCGGCCAAAGCTGGCTTGATTGTGCACGCGACTTCCCCACCGCCTTATGGTGAGCGGATTATGACGCCGCGTGGTTAACAAAGCCTGTGTCAGCGCGTCTCGGCGAGGTGGCTCTGGAGGGCTTCAAGTACCTTTTGCGCGTGACCGCGAACGCGGGTCGCGGGGATCACCGCGGCGATGGTGCCATCGGCGGCCACGATGATGCTGGTGCGGATCAAGCCCATGAATTCGCGGCCATAGAGCTTTTTGGGTTGCCACAGGCCGAAGGCTTCAATGACGCTGCGCTCGGGGTCGGCGGCCAGCGGCACCTGCAGACCATGTTTGCTGCGGAATTTGACATGCTTGTCGATGCTGTCGGGCGAGACGCCCACGAGGCGAGCGCCAAGCGCGGCGAACTGGGCGGCGCGTTCGGAGAATTCCTGATTCTCGACCGTGCACCCGGTGGTGTCGTCGGCAGGGTAGAAGTACAGCACCACCGGCTGGCCGGGATGGCCCTGCAGGTGAAAATGGCTGCCATCGTCAAGCGGCAGGGCAATCTCGGGTGCGCTGTCGCCTGGCTGCAATCTGGTCATGGGTCTCTCTATCGGGTGAACGCTGGAAAAATGTGGGTGTCGGTGCCCCATTACAGCCGGTATCATGGGGCAATAGACCGCAACTGCGCCTGATTCCTTTAGGCGCCGCACGTTATCGGCAAGCCTCGTTCTGGAAGCAAGTGAGCGCGTCAATCTTACCACCAGACACTACTGTCGGCATGGCGGCGCCTTACAGGCGCCATCCAGCACGACATTCGGCCAAGATAGCCGTCTGGATCCTGGGTATTCCCGCGCTGCTGCTGTTGCTGCTCTATATGGTGCTGCTGGTGACCCCGATACGCCTGCCCATGGGCAGCCAGGCCGCCCAGGCAGTGGTCGGCGGCATGCTGCCGCCCACCAGCCAGCTGACGCTCGGACCGATGGCGCTGGCGCTGGAAAATGGCGTCTGGCCGGTCATCCAGTTTTCCCCGGTCCTGCTGACCGACAGCAAGAGCGGGGCCAAGGTGGCGGTGGAGGCGCTCGAAGTGGGCTTCTCGCCGGTACGGGCGCTGTTTGGCCAGCCGGGCACGACGGTGACCATCGTCAAGCCGCACCTGCAGATCGTCCAGGACCTGTTCGGGCCGCGTCTGACGAGCTTTGAGCTCGTCGAAGATCCGCAGGGCGGACCGCCGACCGTTCGCGTGCAGGAGGGTGACGATGCGTTTCCGTCGGTGGAGATCGGCTCGGCGGGCATCGACCTGGGCAATGCGGCCGCCCAGGCCGGGATGCGGTCGGACAATGACTGGCTGATCTCCAATCTGGAGGCCAGCGAGCAGATCATCGTCGACCTGGTCGATCAGGCCGCGCAGGGGCGGTTTTCGCGCTTGCGCGTGCGCGGCGGCATCGTTGGCATGAACGATTCCGTCTATGGCCTTTTCCGGCGGTTTGAAAACATCAATATCGATATCGGCCCCTCGGCGGATCTGCGCAACACGCACGGCACGTTCGCCGCCTCTTTGGGCGGGCGCACCATGAGGGGCAGCATTTCCCGGACGCTGGACGAGGCGGGCAATGCGCGGCTCGAGGCAGACTTCACCAATGTCGACTTTGCGGCCTTCCTGCCCTTTATCGACGTTGACGGCAGCGCGATGGCGCTGCGTGGCGGGGGCGCGCTGTCGATCGACGTTAACTTCGATGCGGCCGCCGGCAAGCTGGTGGACGGGCGGTTCAAGGTCGACCTGACCGGGCTCGACCTGCGGATCAACAAGGCCTATTTCCCGATCGCCAGCTCCATCATGGACATCAACTGGACACCGGCGACGGGGCAGTTCGCGCTCCAGGAGAGCGCCCTGCAGATCGGCAAGAGCTCCATGCGCCTCAAGGGCGTCTTCGCCATGGGCCTCGACCCCACTTACGGGCCGACCCTGGGCATGGTGCTCAATGCCAGAAATGTGGTGGTGCAGCCCGATGACATGGCCGCGCCGGAGGCGCCGTTCGACAGCATGGAATTTTCCGGCTGGTCGGCGCCGCTTTATGGGGCGCTGGGGATTGACCGCCTGGTGGCGCGCAAGGGCGATGCCCTGGTGGAGGCCGCCGGGCGCGTGGACATGCTGCAGGCCGGGATGGGCGTGGATCTCACCGTGGCGGGGCAGGGTGTGGTTGCCGACGACATGAAGCGGCTCTGGCCCTATCTGGTGGCCACGGAAAGCCGGGAATGGTTCGTTGCCAATGTCACCGAAGGCCAGGTGACGCAGGCGCGCATGGCTTTCAAGTTCCCCGCCGGGTCGATGGGCGTGGGCGATGAGGTCAAGCCCATCCCGCCCGGCGCCGTGAAGATCGACATGGTGGGAACGGGGGTTGCCGTCAAACCGACCGCCAGCATGGCGCCCATCGCCGTGGGCGGCGAGACGCGCCTGCACATCAACGACTCGGATGTGACCATCTCGGCTGGCGGCGGCCGGCTGGCCACGGCAGCCGGCACCATCGTCGTCAGCAATCCGGCGATCGTGATGGACAATTCCGATCCGGCCGACAAGATCCTCGAAGTTTCGGGCGATATCAGCGGCCCGATCCCGGCCGTGCTCGAGCTGGTCAACACGCAGCACCCCGACCTGCTGGCGGGCACTACCCTGCCCATCGATGTGACCGCGCTGACCGGCACGGTCGATACCGGGGTCGTCGCGACCATCCGCCTGCCCGATGAAGCAACGGGCCGGGCGATGAGTTTTGACTATGTGCTGAACGGCACGGTGTCCGATTTCGCCAGCAGCAAGCCGATCGAAAAGCGCCGCATCGGCAATGGCCAACTGGCGTTCAGCGCATCCCAGGATGGCTATCAGCTGGGCGGC
>TARA_R110002124_G_scaffold13349_5_pt1 | contig 17095 bp, 5 predicted proteins | sample TARA_R110002124 | Tara Oceans TARA_R110002124 (sample SAMEA4397445) | marine metagenome | biome: Polar Biome; feature: [SRF] surface water layer (ENVO:00010504); material: water (ENVO:00002006), including particulate matter (ENVO:01000060) such as... | depth 5 m | reverse complement strand
TCCAGCAATACGCCAAATCTGGTTGTTGTGTGTGAAAGCCCTGAAAGCGACGTCGAAATGCGCGCCATTTTTGCGGACATCAACAAGATTGTGCAAACGGAACCGTCCGTTGGCGCCTATGATCAAACACTATAGTTGCGCATGCACCCGGTGGTGGCATCCCATTAGGCGACTTGGCCCGCGGCCCATCCCGATGACCACGCCCATTGAAAATTATAACCGCCCAGCCAGCCGGTGACATCCACGACTTCGCCAATAAAAAACAATCCATTCACGTTTTTCACCTGCATTGTACGCGCATCCAGCACATCTGTATCAACCCCACCCAGGGTCACTTCGGCGGTGCGATATCCCTCGGATCCGACAGGTTTTACAGACCACGCATGAACCGCATCCGACAGCCGTTCCAGCGCCACGTCGGACTGATCTGCCAGATTACCCGACACGCCTGCGTTTGTGGTGGCAAAATTGGCAACGGCCGCAGGGATCAACTTGGCCAATGCATTGTGCACCGCTTGCTTGCCCCTTTTTTGGCGCTGATCACGTAGGGCACCAAGCACATTTTTGGATCGTTCAAGGTTCACCGTCACCGCATCACCTTGTTGCCAATAACTACTGATTTGCAAAATCGACGGGCCGGATAATCCGCGATGGGTAAACAATAACCCCTCTTCGAAGCTGACGTTGTTACAGGTCACCCGCGCCTGAACCGACGTGCCCGCCATCCCTTTGATCGGTTCCAATTCTTGATGCGCAAAGGTTAAGGGAACCAAGCCCGGTCTGGTTTCGATCAGAGGCAAACCAAATTGTTCCGCTACTTGGTACCCGAAACCCGTCGCGCCCATTTTCGGGATCGATTTCCCACCCGTTGCCACTACTAAGGATTCGCATCGCGTTAACCCCGTGTTCAATTGCACATCGAACGCCGCGCCATGTATGATCCCAAGAACCGACGTATCCAATTCCAGCGTCACATCAACGTCCAACATCGCACCGTGCAACATTGCTAAAATCTGTTTAGATGACTCATCGCAAAACAGCTGTCCCAGCGTTTTTTCGTGGAAAGAAATTCCGCTTTGGGTCACCCATTCGATAAAATCCCACTGCGTGTATCGCGAGAGGCATGAGGCCGCAAACCGCTGATTTTGCGAAATGAATTTTTCGTATGTTACATCCAAATTCGTGAAGTTACACTTACCACCACCTGAAATACGGATTTTCTCGCCTGCGCGCTTGGCATGATCAATCAGTAAAACACGGCGTCCGCGGCGCCCAGCCTGGATCGCACACATCATACCAGCGGCGCCTGCGCCAATGACGATAACATCGAATTTTCTCATGTGGCTCGACCTAGGGCGATGCCAACAACAAAACAAGTAAAAACTGCTTTTTATGACTTGCAGGTTTCGCGATCTCGGCGTAAATAGCCCCCACGTTGGGTCGTAGCATAATGGTAATGCACCGCTTTTTGGTAGCGTAGAGTACAGGTTCGAGTCCTGTCGACCCAGCCACACAGTCCTCTAAAAACTGACACACTACACCGCACACGGAATAACTGCGTGTTATCAAAGCGTTGTAGATAATGGTTTGGGATGGAGACGTTTTATAGGTCTCGTATTTGGCATCATTTTAGTAAAAATCTCCACTCGGCATTCCCGTACGCCATTTTGGATATTTGCGATGGGTATGTTTGGTTAAAGAGTCGCTATTAGCGACGTTTCGTCTTGCCAATATTGTGGCAATGCATTTCGGGCAAAGCATGTACTTGCATGTGTAATCGGTGAAGACCTTCAACAATCATCTCCACGTTTCATGTTCAAGTATCCAAGCTGGAGTATTTGTTGGATGCGGCGATGTGAAGTTTGGAGCTGATCTTTTATGAATCTATAGTTTTAATTTGAAACTGCGTCTTTCAAAGCGATGGCGTCACAGACAAATGAACGTGACTTGAACGCTGGCTTAACCTTTGGAAACCATTATGTCCTCAGATTAAATTACATTTATTTGAATATATTTTATGCATCAAAATGATGGTTTGGAAACGATCTTATGTCGTGAAGGTTTTGCATGCCCTGATTTGATGTTGATAACTTCGAAGCCAAATTTCCTAAGTGTAGAAATCGCAGACCGCGTGCTATCTGCCGTCCATCCCAATCTCTTACAAATCTCAGTTGAAGCGCACCCATCTTCTTGCGAGAGCATACCAATGAGTAGCGAATGCTTCGTAGGTTTCGTAGCCGTTCCTGAAGCCTTTGATTGCTCAAAAGCAGGTGTCGAACTTTCAGTAGTTTCGCGGGGTTTTAGAATATTTTGGTTCACAGGTTGTCCTTTTACGGTCCTGTCAGACCAATTCTAACTCGTCTCAAAATACCGCAATTACGTAAACCTAGAAAGCACAAATTTGGGACCACTCAACCAGAGCAGCACTGCGTTTCTGTTTGTAATTTCGCCTAGTTTCTAAATGCCTTTCATGATTGAAGTGGTTATAAATCTGCCCGTGGTAACTGACAAATTTCTGGAGAGTTGCTGCCGTTTTGAAACGTTGCATTGCCCGTTCTCGTCGTCGAAAAGGTAGGTGCGAGTTTTCACATCTGTTGTTGGATCGGCCACCACAAAGCTGTTTATCAGCGACGCCTACTTCGCGAAAAGCAGCACCATATGACGGTAACTTATCGGCTGTGATAATCTTTGGGGAGCCGTGCTTGCGCATTGTTTTTATGAGAAACTTCTTCGTTGCAGCCTTGTTGCGTCGTTTCGTGACGTAACATTCAAGAACTTCACCTTCATGATCAACCGCGCGCCAGAACTTCTCAAGGATTGCTTCGCATTCCTCTGTCAGTCAGTGGGTAAAATCTTTCGCCATTAATCTTTACGAAAACCTCATCTAAGTGCCACTGTCAATTTGAATGATACCCTACCCGCTTTTTCTGTATCTCCTTGGCAGTTTAACGCCATCAATTTACCAACAAGGACTCTCCGCTAGATGGAGGATACTGGGGGCGCAGGTCATTAGATATGTGCATCTGACCCGTCAAGTTTGTCTGACAACACCAAAGGTGCTGACGTTAGATACGACGCTAGTAAAAATGCACGAGGAATTATTTTATGGATAGCGATCGTCTGAAATTCGACAGCAACCGATCGTACCAGTCAAAAATATGTTGATAGAGAGGTTGTTTTCCAAGATGTATTTTCACATATACGGCCTTTGAATGAGCTTTGATTGGGCTTATCGGGGCAGCTAATATCATACCAAGGGTGTCCAACTCCTGACCAGCGATCAAATTAAAACCTGTCGCTTCAATGATGCTATCTTCAATTTGCAACATAATTTTTGGCTGTGCACCCTTAAGCTTCGCCAAACGGTGTTGTGGAAAATCCGTCAAAAATGTCGACTGATCTGCGTCTGGTAAATAGTATCCAAGGTTCTCGGCCTCGGTTATAAACTGACCATCGCGCAAATTTAGGGCGGGTATAAAGACACCCCCTGTCAAAGCGTAGTTGGTCAGTTTCGCTATCCGAGTATTTAGAATTTCGCGGCTTTCAATAACACCAGCCAATTCAGTTTCCGCCAATTTCGTCTGATAAGGGTCAACCTGTTCTACCGATCGTTTAAGCAGTTCCAGCGCTTCAATTTGGCTTTGTGCGTTGACCAAATCTTGTGATAAGATCAGGCTGTCCAACTGATAAATCAATTTGCCTGCATCAAGCGGACCTTTACTTGCTATCTGTGCCAGATATCCGCTTTCTTCACTTTGCACCAAATATGTATTTTGAGTATCAAGTGTTGCTTGTCGCTTCAAAATCAACGGTAGTGGTAGAAACATCAACGCGATCACTGCGCCTATCGCCAGCGCATTGAAGATCATCTTGGGCGCTTTTTTTTCACTTTCCATGGCTGAGTGACTTCGCATCAAAGGAGATAAAAACATAACATATCCACCCCATATCGCAAAGAACACACCAAGACCAAAAAATCGTGGAAGGATCATCCAGACGATGGTGAATAAAATAACAATCTTGTAGATTGCAGAACCAATTCCATAGAAAAGATAGCCGACTTCTGATCGTTCTGGCAGCCCGCCGTCCCAACTAAAGCTTGAAACCCATTGGCGTAAGCGACGTAAAACCAATCCGCTGTTGGTCGACAGGTTTCGATGCCCAATCCAGTCGGAAAACACATAATACCCATCCAAGCGAATAAATGGATTACCGTTAAATAACAGCGAGTTAAGAGACGAAAAGGTAAAGATACTGGCGAAAATTGTTTTGGCGAATTCGCCCTCTACGAGATGCCAAATAATAATTGCAATCAATGCAATTATCAAATCAACAAAGATGCCTGCGCTTGATATTCTAATACGTTGACTGCGCGACGCAAACACATCTGCCGGACTTGCATCCACAAAGGGCAATGGGAAAAATCCGACAAAAACAATACCGGCACTGTGCAACGGAATGTTGAAATACCGCGCCGTAAATGCATGCCCAAATTCATGCGGAATTTTTAAAATGGGCGACAGGGCGGCAAACAGCGCCAATCCTTCGAGCGATAAGGCCGCTTGCACACCGTCGGCGATTTGCCATTCACTGGACGTAGCAAAGAACACCGCAAGGCTGAACAAAATCAAAACGACTGGGTAAATTAAACGCGCAATTCGATTTGCCCAGCGTGCCATCCAGGCGTTATGCATTTGTAGGTTTATGCCTGCCCAACGAATGAACAAAGGGTTCAGTGCCTTCTTTTGTATCAACTCATTCATCGCAGCCGTTCGAATTTTTTCGATGATATTGATGGTGGCTTTAAGCTCTTCTTCATTGTAGTTATCGATTGCTTTTGGATCGGCCTTCAGCGCAATAATGCGGGCTGCATTTTCTTCATCGGTAAGATAGATTTTTTCACTGCGCGTGTTGCGCAACGCATAGCGCATGCGCCCACGTTCTTCGAAACAGGACACATCAAGGTCGTTTAAAAAGTGATACCAAGATAAGTCCATAGGTTTACTCGAATATACTCTCTTAAGCTTCTTGTTAGACCAACAATGCGCGGTGCTTCACCTGTATCTATCTTTGCAAAACCATTCAAACCGTTGATCAAATCAGATTGATCAGGGCTGTTTAGTCTTGCCACGATTTGTAAAACCGGTGTCGGTCCATTTGGATTAGGGCTTAACACTGGTGCGCTAAGTACCGTGAAATCATAATTGCGAACACTTAATCCACGAAAGGTCACCCTGCCCTTTTGACCGGCTTTCAATCTGGCCGCATCGGCATGTTTAACCTCAATAATAATGTCATGCTTACCGTTGTTTTGCAGCGTCACAATGGGTGACCCTTCTCCAAGGAACATACCCTTATCACTTTGGGATTGAATGGACACAACCTTCGCATCGCCTTTGGTTTTTATATTTAAAATCGCTGCGCGTTCGTTAAGCTGTTCGGTACGAATTATTGCAATTTCCTTACGCTTTTCTGCCAACTGGAATTCGGCGATATTGCCGATATCCAATGCCTCTTGTGCGGTGATTTCTTCTAGCTGAGTTTGTATCACCTGTTCTGCCAACGCATCTTCGATCTGAGGTGCGCGCAACGTGACAATAGTCTGCCCATTTTTTGCTATCTGGCCTGCACGGATATTTACTTGCTCTAGAAACGCGCCGAACGGCAACGCGATCACTTGGGCTTCACTGGGTCGCGTCACTGCAAAGTTACTTACATAAATAGGTGCTGGCATAAACAAGTATAAAAGTCCTGCGGTCAAAACTGATACCAAGGCAAAACGCGATATCAATGATTTTTTCGCCGCAAGGCTTGGTCTGTTGGGATTTAAAGCGCCCAAAAATCCCATACTTGCAATCAGTTTGTTCCTATCATCTTGGGTCGCATCGAGCAACGCGATCACGACAGCCCTGTCCGTTTTCGACGGTTTTAAAAACTCTAAATTCTTCGCGTGCAGTTGCTTTGCCAAAACGGTCAAATCCAACTGGGTTTCTTCATCCTTTAGCGATTGCGACATAGCATGGCGTAAGGCATCAACGACATGGGCATGTTCGCTTTTGTGAAAAACGATTTTACCCAACTTTCCGTTTGTAATGGGCGCCAACGCAAAAGCAGATTTGACATTCCCATCTTGCAAGGCATGTAAAAACTGTTTGGCTTGGTGCTTTGGCTTTAGCCCAACAACAGACTGGAACGCTCTGGACACACCATCGTCGAAAGTAGCACGGGTTTGGGCGGCAATTGAAGCAGGTCTAGCCATTTCAAATTTGTCCGCTTCTTCTTTAGCAAAAGTAACCGCATCGTTTAGGCGCGCACCCTTTGGCAAACGATGGTAGCAATGAAGCAAGATAGAGTTACCCATCATCGGCGCTGCGCAGACGATCATTCCTTGGAGCTTATGCGCAGTCGCCTTTGACGCACGTAAAACTTTCAGGCTCTCTTTCGATAAATCAGGAAGGTTTTCACCAAAAATCCGGTTTTTGGAATCAATACGCCCGACAGCATCGGGCGTAAATTTCAGTGGTTGATCGCTCATAATATCAAAGTTGGCTACACGCCAATTTTGCCGAACTGTTTTTCATAAACTTCTAGCGATTGATTTAGAATGGCTGCCATACGTTTTGCTGCATATGGGCTCATTACTATGCGCTTGGACAGGGAAACATCAACTTCGCCATTTTCTGGTTGCGTGCCACGCCAATTCTTATGTGTACCAAACAACAAAAAGAATTCTTCTCGGTTGGCAGTTGCGGTCGCAACATTTGCGTAAATGCTTTCCATATTTGTATCATCCCATTGGATTGATACATTTGAATGCCCTGCTTCGTTTTTATTTTCGTCAGCCATAAATTACCTCATTCAATTTTCTAATTTCTTTTGTACTTCTACCGGTACATCGGCGCTGTTCTCTTTTATGACCTGTTTGAGCAGATATTGCAAAAGGTTAAAGTCAATATCTGCAGGTGACAGTCCTTTGGTTACAATAAACTCTTGGAACTCGGCCATCAGCTCTTCCAATATGTCGGATTTTGTTGTTCCCATAAAGAAGGCTTCTGCCAATCGCATGATCATTTCGTTATTGTCAAAGAAATGTTCAACCAAGGACAGGCTGTTTGTTAGGGAATCGTTAAAAGAACTAAGATCATTCAATCCCGATATGCTGTAACCGATTTCGTCGAAAATCGTTAAGAAGCTATTGGTAGACAAGAATACACCTGTTGATGATCCAGTTTGTGAATTCGATACCAAATCAACCGGGTTACTGCCTGCGAAGTTAACTTTCTTCAATACTCTGTGCGGTGTTGGCTGATCCAAGTAATCCAAGGTTGAATCAAATTGGGCTTCGAATTCTACGGCGACACTGTCCCCATAAATAAGATCGGTTTGCGTGTTACCGGCCAGCAGGTCCTCGCCCAAGCCACCGATCAAAATATCTGGTCCAGCACCACCATCCATATCGTCATAGCCACCCAAATCAAACGGATAGTTCGTTTCTTGCAACATAAACTCGATACCGGTTACATCGTCATATTCACGGAAGATCTGGATTGTATCGCCAAAAAGGAAATCTTGGTCGTCACCGCCGCGAAGGTAATCATTGCCGTAGCCGCCGATTAAGAAATCAGAACCGGCTTCGCCAAACAAGCGATCGTCATAAATCAAATCGGTACCAGTGAATTCCAGATCTTCGACGCGGTCCATCGCTGACTGACCCGCGAAACGTGCCAAAACAGATCGTAGCGTCAATTCCGCCAAATCACCGATTAGCAAATCATCATCATCAGCACCGTCAATTACGTCTTCGCCGGCTTGACCGATCAGAATATTGTCGCCAGCTCCTTCGGCGCTGATTGTGTCATTTCCACCAATTTCAGGCAGGAGATAAGTTAGCGTTTCAACGTCTGTATAGTTGCGGAACGTAACATCACCCAAATCACCCAGCGCAAAATCTTCGTCAGCGCCAGTCATGATAATATCATCGCCATAGGCGCCCATGATCAGGTCGTTTCCAAGTCCGGTCACGATAATATCTGAGTTTCCAAATGCGTCTGCAAATGCAGTCATCCGATGATCGTTACTGATGTAATTCTTGGTAATCTCACCATTGTCACCAATCACCAAATCATCGCCGCCATTGGTTGTGGCATGGTCTTCGCCAGATGAAAGGATAACGACATCGGCGTCGTTCCCAGTCACGATCGTATCATTGCCGCCGTAGCTTGGCTCTGTTGATGTGATCCGTTCTGATCTGTTTGATCTGAAATCAATTTCTGCCTGATCGCCTATAACTCGGTTAAAGCCATTTCCAACATTCGCATCATCATTTCCCAGACCAAGAATAACAAAATCGTCACCCTCGCCTGATGTGATTACTTCACGGCCATCTTGCTGTAATGGCACAACAGCTTGGCTGATCATGTATAGTTCATATTCATCATCTGCACCCAAATCGAAGCGAATTTCGCCTTCGCCACCGATCAAGTGCAGGCCGCCGTCACCAAAGTTAGCCGTGTCACTGCCAAGGCCAAGGATGGCATATTCTGCGCCGATACCGTTGTTGATAATGTCATTGCCATCGGAATAGCCCAAGACCACTTCCGCGCTAAGCATATCAAGATCACGCGTGATGCCACCTGTCGTGGTTTCCGTGAAATCTATGCGCCCAGCAGATGAAATTACATGCAAATCACCAGTGCCAGAGTTTAAATCATCCGCGCCTAAGCCCAAGACCATAAAGTCACGGCCGTCGGTTGATGTGATCGTGTCATTACCGTCAATTTGACCAGGTAAAGTGGTCTCGCTTACCAAGCTTAATTCGGTCATTCCATCAGTCGTACGATACGCCAGATCACCTTCGCCACCTACAGCATAAGTGGCACCACTGCCCATATTTGCAATGTCTGAACCCAAACCAAGCACTACGAAATCATCGCCAGCGCCGCCTGTAATCGTTTCGTTGCCATCGACAACGCCTAACACCGTTGGCAAGCTTTGGATCGAAAGATCAATAAATCCGTTCGCATCTTCTTCATAACGCAACGATCCTTCGCTGGCTTGAATATGCACTGATCCCTCGCCCAAGGCGACTTCGTCAGAACCCAAACCAAGCACCAAGAAATCTTTACCCAAACCGGATTGAATATAGTCATTGCCGTCAAACTGTTGTGGATTATGAGCGATATGGCCAGCTGTAATCGGCATACTTTGCATATCCACGATGGATGAACCATCCTCTTCGAATGTTACGGCAAGAGACCCTTCAGAAGCAAGAATATGCGTCTGCCCATCGCCTAAGCGCGCATCATCAGCGCCCAGACCAAGAACCATATATTCGTCGCCCAGACCGTTGGTGATTGAATCATCTGCATCCAATACGCCGTCGATCAGATCATATGAATTGATCGCCACATCTAGCAAGGTTCCAAATTGGCGTTTTGTTACGTCAACAGTACCTGCTGAACCCAACAAGAACGCGGCGCCAGATCCAAGGTTGGCCTGATCTGCGCCAAGGCCCAGAATTACGAAATCATCACTTGCACCGGCAGTGATCAAATCTGCTCCGTCATTATGGTTTATCGATAAAGGATCAGATGCCAGATTGATAATTTGTACATCATGTTCAACACCCAGCCCATCAAGTTCGATATCGAGGTCATATTGAATGCTACCGCTGTCACCCAATGCAAAATTCGTGCCATCGCCTAAGTCAGCACGATCGGTGAAACCATCGACCGCGGGTGTACCGCCGCCGCCCATAATAACAAGATCATCGCCCGAACCGCCAGTGTAGCTGTCATTGCCGTCCCCTGCACCTGCCACAGAGGTCAAGTTTGTTGGGAAAGCATAGGCATCATCAGATGTGGTCAATAGACCGTTATCCATAATAGCCAAGTTTAACCCATCACCTGCATTCACAACATCTGCACCGTCACCGGTCAAGATTATGTCGCGTTCGCCTGCAGTTGTAATTGTATCGTTGCCTGCAAATTGCGTTGAAACCGAACGTCCGGTGATAAACCCAAGCGTTGGATCAAGCGGGTTCATATCTTCGTCTTGGTCAACGAAGCTTATACCCAACTGACCGTCATCTGCGATGATATAGCTTAGACCATCGGCGAGGTTCGCTGTATCGTTTCCACCACCAAGCACAGTGTAAACATTGCCGCCCATTGTCGTAGTAATGCTGTCATTGCCAAATCGTTGATCGCCCAACGCCAACCCATCGATTGCACCATAAACAGAAAGGACATTACCATTGCTGTCGAGCTGAACAGTTTCAAGGGATTTGACGATGCGTTCGATCGACAGCAATTGCGCCGCGATGTCGGCTTCGATTTGTTCCAGTTCTGCTGGGGTCAGCTCCAAACTGTCAGAAGATGGTGCGGCATCACTTTTAAATTCGCGAAGCGCTTTCACACCTTCGGGGTTCAATTGAACCGAGCCATAGTCACCGATAAAGACCAAACCGCCATTCACAGACGTCACGATATCGCCACCGCCGCCGCCAACAACCAGATCAAACAAATCATCTGCGCCTGCTTCACCTAATATGATGGTATCATTGCCTTCGTTCATCAGCTCGTTGGTCAGAACGCGCGACCCTTCGGGCTGCGTTGGATCATAGATGTCATTGCTCATCGAACCTTCAATTGGCACGAAAGAACCAAGATCACCGAAGATAAAGTCACCACCTGTTCCAGCTGTTATCGTATCATTCAGCTCGCCGCCGAAGATTACGTCATTACCAGCACCAGTGGTGATATCATCGCGTGACCCAAAGGTTCCGCCCGTTGGCGTGACAGATGCAATTGACCGGAACAAGGATGGGCTGACCAATAGGTTTGAACCTTGAACCCAGCCAAAATCACCAAAGACTGTGTTGTTGCCACTTAGATCCGTGATTGTTTCGATAGTTGTACCACCGCCTGCGCCGCCTGCGATCAAAATGTCGCCGCCAGTGCCACCTTCCATTTGATCTGTGCCGCCCAAGCCGCTGGTAATTTCCGTTGATATGAATTCTTGTGTTATGCGCTGGTTTGATACTGTGATTACTCCGAAATCACCAATGATCAAATCTGCACTTGCACCACCGTCCAGCGTATCGCTGTTCGAACCACCCATAAGGACATCACGGCCTTCGTTACCTGAAAGTGTATCAGCACCATCGTCAGCAATTGCCTCGGATGTAATTGTAAGACCTGATTGGATAGATTGAAGTGCGCCTTCGGCCGTCAAATCAATCACATTTGTCTCACCCAATAGGCGCAGTTCCAGCGTGCCGCCAGAAATCAAATCATCACCTTTGCCGCCGGTTAAATTATCGCTGCCTAGGCTGCCAGAAAGGATATCATTGCCAAATTGGCCATTCATCGTGTCTGAACCTGTGCCACCCAACAGAATATCGTCGCCATCTCTTCTGGCGAGTTGTTCATTCGCGGCTTCACCAACGCCCCAACCGTATATTGTGTTAGATCCATTTCCAGTCAGGATTACCAAGTCGTCGCCAGCACCTGCTTCGACAACATTCGTGCCTCCGCCGTAAATCCGAACCGTATCACCACCAGCGCCTGACAGAATTTTCGTAACGCCACCGCCGTAGGATTCGATAACATCGTCACCCTTGCCAGAGAATACTTTCTTAAATCCACTGCCAGTTAAAGTAACCGTTTCATCATCGCGGTCTTCGCTGAGCTGTGAAAGCGCTGTAAACGCATTCTCAAAATCAGCAAAACTTGTGCCGTCATTGATCGCATCAAGCGCAGTCATAATATTGTTATTGTTAACCGCGGTTGAGCCATTAGTGGTAAAGGTTTGAAGGAAGTGATCACGCATACCGTAATCGTCGCCGGTAATCACAATTATGTTGCCAGTTGTCCCTGATGATAGATTAACGATATCTGCGCCCGCTTCGGCGAAGATAATATATGTACCATTCCCGCCGCCTGTGAACGTATCAACACCGTCGCCTGCGAAAATCACATGTGTTCCGCAATCTGGTAAGTTAAAGGCATCATTTAGATCACCGGAATAGGTAATCGTTGTCATGCATTCCGTGCCTAGACCGGTGAAATCTACCGTGTTCGTGCCTTCGCCCAAATTCATAACAATCGCATTTGTGCTAAGTGTGCGAGTTGATCCTGAAGGTGTAACAAAAGCTTGTCCGTTTGACGACCAGTAAACATCACGGCCACTAAAGGTCACTGCATCATTGCCGTCTTGCGACATTGACGACATGTTATTGCCCGCCGCGGCACCGATATTCAGGTAAGAGGTGTTGTTAACAGTATTTTCAATCTCAACATCAATCAAATCTGCGCCAAATTCGAAATTCAATATACTTTCATTGATGCCAAAGCCCCAACCCAAGTCAGGCAACGGCCAAGGCAGGTTGATGCCTGCCCAGAAATTCAAGAAGAAATCGACTTTGAATTGGCCGGTAAAAACTTCTTCCAAGGCGGAGCCGATATTGCCCATTGCGAATTCATTGGCAGATGCTTCAAAACGATCGATCAGTTCAGGTAGGCGCAATTTGCCATCATTATTCGGATCAAGGAATGATGCTTGTATCGTTGCATTAATCCCGCCTGATGCGCGCGCAATGCCCGCGTTCAACCCCATGCTGGCATTGATCTGCCCATCAATCAACGAACCAGGTTGCGACTCTATGTAGATACCATCAAGCAATCTTTCAGGATCCAACGTATTGGCGAAATTAACTAAACCTGACAGGTCATAACCCATCGTCATCCCCGCCTTGAAATAGATATCAATGTCAGCCCGGAAACCACCACGAATAACACTTGCAGCCCAACCTGGCAGTCCAATCGAACCTAGAATTTCACCTGCAATATCAGCCTTAATATCTGCCTCTAGCAGATTGAAGTCGACTTCGAACATGTTAACTTGGTCAAATTTGCCCAACAACAGGTTCAACGCTTGGGTTGGGTCCTGCAAAATCGGGATTTCAATATAAAGGCCGGGTCCTTTGACAGACGATGATAGATTGAAATCAATGTTATAGTCAAAATCAATACATGGCTTAAACAATGCCTGATGAATTGTATAGTCAGTCAAGACTGTATCACCGCGCACGCCTAAGAAATCCATGGAACCGATGCACAAATATTCGTTGCCAGCGGAAGGTGTCAGAAGATCAAAGATCGCCGTGATTTGCTTTACCACATTGACCACGGGGAAGACGGTTTCAATAGCACCCAAAGCGTAATTGATCGGTACAGCACTGCCCAACGTTTCAAAGACATCCGCGATCGGATCAAGGAACCCTTTTATTGGGCCAAGGATGCCGACAACTGCATCCCTGATATCGCCGACATCGACATGAATATCTGCAAACTCCAAACGGGTAATCAATAGATCGGCGGTAACATTCAGCCCACCTGGGCCAAAAGATGCCTCTGGGATACGAGCAGAGAAGATAAAATCAGTGTAAACCGCAGGAATAAACGAAACACCGCCGGTAAATTCGGCCGTTAAGTCCAAATGCGCATCAATATCAGCATTGAACGTGAATTCAGCAAATTCGCTGAAATTCAATTGACTGATGTAAACAGTACGATCGAACAAACTGTCCGTTAACAGGGCAGTCCCGCCGATGGTTGTTTCGCTAACAAGGGATAGGAAATTCGATTGCGTGAAATCATAAGTGCGACCGCCGTCAATTTCACCATTTGCAGTCCCACTTTGCCCAAATAAATCAAGCCCGATAACAGCGGTTGCACCTGTGCGATTATCCGCGTCTGCAATTGGCCCAGTGCTTAAATCACGACCTGCGATATTTTGGTTATCGCCGGCTTCACCCGCTGTTACGACTTCGGCGGTCACGCTTAATGCGCCACCAATGCTAAGTTCAAATTCAGCGCCACCTGAGCCGTCCAAAAGTTCGGCCTCAAATGTCAGGCGAATTTCTTCTTCACCGTCAGTTGTTGAATTCAACAAGAAGAAGCCGCCTTCGCAGTCCAGGCCAAAGCCAAAAGCGATGTCGAGTTGCGAGCGCAATTCCATATTGGCCGCGCTTTCAACCTCTAGGTTGATGCCCGGAATATTCAATGCAAATTCGATCGGCAGAATTTCTCGGAAGATTTCTACATTAAATGCAATCGCACCATAGAAAACTGGTTCTTCGCCCAATTGATCAATCGCAATAAGGGAAATGTCACCTGCTGTGTCTGTGACATCAAGTGCGCGGAAGTTCACCAAGTCGTTTAGGGCCGCGTTGAAGAAATCATTGATTAAATCAACTGTGGTTGGCAAAGTGCCATCCGTACGTGGCGTTTCAAGATAGTCGCGCGCAGGGTCAATAACGTCAAAGCGGAAATCGCGGAAGAAACCGGCACCAACGGCCAAGTTGTCACCGACAACAGGCAGATCAATATCGCTCATAAAGTCAGACACAAAGCCGTCAATTGTGCCCATGATCATGTCTAGCCCATTTAGAAGTGCCAATGGATCATTCAACAAGTCGAGTATCGATGCGCAGTCAAACAAACCAACAGTTGGTAGATTCAACGCCATGTAATGCGGGCCATAACCCGCAGTGCTGTCGGCATCGAAATAATCGCTTGGTAATGCGCCCAATGCGTCGCGCGCGCCCGCTATGTCAGCGTCAAGATTACTAAAAGCATATAGATCAGCAAGATAGGCCGCGCTGTTGGCAGTATCCAACGCGGCAAGGCCCAATTGACGTGCATCACCGGCAAAGTGTTTTTCCAACAATGCCTGTCCAATTGCGGCTGCGCGATCAGACGCAGTTGCTGTTGCGCTTAACCCAGATAAAGCCGTTTGAACGGTCGTCGCAATATCTGCCGCCGACACCGTATTGTCATTCGGATCACCAGCAGCGTCGCCGCCAGTAGTGCGCAGCAAAGTAGATTGGAACGAGAAACCATGATCGTTTGGATCAAGTATCCCAAAGGCGCCAGAAAACGGCAGATCAATACGGGTTTCGAAATCAACATCCAAACCAAATAATTCGAGGTAGTTTGGTTCTTCGGACTGACTACGCTCAAAGATGTTTGCCACATCATATCGGCCATCATCCACACCATCGACATCTTCCAGCAGACCCCGAATATAACCACGGCCCTCGCCACCGGATCGGCCGATAAAGGCTTGTCCATCAACGATTTCCGCCTCAACTGGGCCCAAGGCCAATACCATGTTTAATCCATCAGGCGTACCCAATGATAGTTCTGCTGTGATAGAGGTAGAAGAAATCACGCGCAATTCAGTATCGCCATCAGCATCAACACGTTCCAACGCCGTTCCGGTTGCAGTCGCTTCGTCGAAGTCATCATTTGCAACCCAATAATCATCCGTCAAAACAAATGCGATTGGACTTGGAATTGAAAACGCAACATCAGGTAGTACCAAAGTGCCGCCGACTAAGTCGCCTTCATTGACTTGTCCGCTGGTAAACCCAAGGGCTTGCGCAATATTACTGTTATCGATGGAAGTTACTGTAAATTCAACTTCTTCGCCAATGTCATTGCCAACAACAGTGACGTCGAATTCGTCATAGCTATTTAGATATGCAAAATTAGTACTGCGCAATTGTACTGAACTGTCACCCGCCGCAGGCGTATCAATCACTTCAAATCGTAGAAGTTGGCTAAGCGCCACGGATGTACCAATGACGCCCGTATCAGAAATTGTTGATCGCGACACAGATGCTGCATGCAATGCTTCGTTCAACGCATGCGCGATACCTGCCTCGTCAAAGCGGATTGCATTTACATCAACAACAATATCAACGGGATCTGCATCATTTATTTGCAGCGCAAAAGAGATCACGTCGGATGTGATGGTCGCCACGGACGAAGACGCCGTTAGGCCAAACGCGACACGCGTATCTCCACCAACAATTATTTCATCCATCCGAAGGCCTTCACCATCAACGACGAAATTGAAATAGTCGTCACCGGGCCAAGCACCGCCTGCAAAGTTTTCTGGGTTCGCCTGAAGTGCGGTGAGTTCGGCATTCAATTGCGTTGCCAACTGCGCCAATGTACGCCCTGTTTGTGACGCCAAGTTGATACGTTCTTCTACGCCATTAATTTCCAAACGCAGCTCGGTCGCTTGTTCTGGGTCAGAGATTTCTAGATTGGCAGATCGTGCGGCCAATCCATCCATATACGCCTGTAAATCTTCAAGGTTGATTTGGCGCGACCCATAGCTTTCAAGTTCCTCGAATGCTGCTTGGGCCAGGTTTTCGCCAGCGTCCAGATAGCCAACAACCAAGCCTTCGGAAACAGACAGTGCAAATTCGTCCCAACTATTATTGTTGGCAAATTCGGTGGTTTGCACTTGGATATCGCCACCATCGTCCAAAGTAATGGCGAATAATTGTAGTAAGATCGTGTCACCAGCCGTGGTTCCATCGGTGTCGATTTCATTTGAAGGGATAGACACTTGCGACAAGGCATCATTGATTGCATAAACCAATCCATCTATGTCGCGGCCGATTTCAGCCGCAATTGCGATGACGTGATCAACGCTTGGATCGCCGACTGCAAAAGTAAACTCAAAAGTTTCGGTAGGATCGCTTGGATTGCCCAACGCCAAATCACGCGGTGTATAAGTATCGTTTAGCGGTGTAAAGTCTGAACCAGTCAAGGACAGATCGTCGAATATCACATCGCGACCAGCATCGTCACGCGCAGTGGAATCTGGATCGAAGAAGCCAAGCTGTAGCTCGCCCGAGTCATTCACATTCAGTTCTACCCTAACTGTATTATCAGGGAATTCCGCCTGAATGGCCATGCGCAGTTCATCCAAAGTTGGCAAACCATCGACAGCCAATGCATCAACATCAATCTGAATTGAATGTGTAACACCAGTATCCAAATTGCGCCAATCAATGCGTAGATCATTCTGATTTGCGCCTGAATTTGTTAGCACTGCATTCACATTTGCTATTTCACTAAGGTTCGATGTTGTTGCTGCATTTACCAAGTTTGCGCTTGAACTAGCCAGCGCACTTAAATCCAAACCAAGCGTCAAGTTAAGACCCATATATGGATCCAAGCGCAGGCGCGCATCGGCGCGTGCATCAACCAAATTGGTCAGAACATCGGCC
>TARA_R110002124_G_scaffold188441_3_pt1 | contig 17171 bp, 18 predicted proteins | sample TARA_R110002124 | Tara Oceans TARA_R110002124 (sample SAMEA4397445) | marine metagenome | biome: Polar Biome; feature: [SRF] surface water layer (ENVO:00010504); material: water (ENVO:00002006), including particulate matter (ENVO:01000060) such as... | depth 5 m | reverse complement strand
AATCAGTCTGTTTGGATATTTTAACATAGCACCGCTATGGTGAAATTGAAAACAGCAACGAAGTGGCTGATTTTAAAGCGATTTCAGCACGTAATAGATTGTCTATTGCATATTTCGGGTTAAAGCGGATATCTTTTAATATTAATCCCAACAATGCAAAGTATTTGGCGACACTTTCTTAATTTTAGAAGCGCAAAAACCTCAAAAATTATTTCAATGACTGAATCAAGATATAATAACAGAGTAGCAGTAATTACCGGAGCTGCAGACGGAATTGGTAAAGGTATAGCCAAAAAACTGGCAGTTGAAGGAGCAAGTATAGCACTTTGGGACTTCAATGAGGAAAAACTACTGGCCTTAGAAAAAGAATGGCAAAAGGATGGATTGCCAGTCAAAGCGTTCGTTGTAGATATTTCCGATGAGACTGCAGTTCAGGAAGCCTATAAGGAATCAGTAGACCATTTTGGTAAACTTGACATCTTGGTCAATTCCGCTGGAATAGTAGGGCCCACACAAATAAAAATTACAGATTATTCTACAGAGGATTTTGATAAAATTTGCAATGTAAATTTAAAAGGTTCTTTTCTAACTGCTAAGTACGCCCTTAAGTACATGGAAAAAGCGCAATACGGTAGAATTCTACTTATTGCCTCTATCGCTGGTAAAGAAGGAAACCCTAATATGGTAGGTTATTCCACTACTAAAGCAGGCGTAATTGGACTTGTCAAAGCACTTGGTAAAGAGTATGCCACTTCAGGAATTACAGTGAATGGACTGGCTCCGGCTGTTATTCTAACGGCAATGAACAAGGATACTGATCCTGCACAATTGGAATATATGGCATCCAAAATTCCTATGCAACGTCTGGGTACTGTGGATGAGGCAGCCTCCATTGCAAGTTGGATCCTATCCGAGGAAGCAAGCTTCAATACAGGATTTATTTTTGACTTATCCGGCGGTAGAGCTACCTATTAATTAGGTAGGCTTTCCATAAAGGTGAGGATAGCCTTTTGTGTTTTTTGGGTCTGTTCATACATCCCCATGTGCCCGCAATTTGTCAATTGATAAAATTGATCTACTGCTTGCTTATGGCTGAGGCTATCTATTATCGGTACAGCGGTATCCTCATTTCCACAAATCATCAAAGTAGGCTTTTGAAATTCTGAAAGCGTCTTCATGTGGTCTTTACGGTTCCTCATGGCTTGCAGATAAGCTAGGATACTTGTCATTGGTAACTGGCTGGCATAGTGAATTAGGGAGGCAATGGCCTCCCCACAGCTTTCCCTGTTTTCTTTGCGAAATAGTAAAGGCAACGAGGATTGAATAAAGGTACTCACTCCATGCTTATTAATAAATTCTATTGTTTTAACACGATTGAGCTTTTTCTCATCACTATCTGGATAAGCCGTAGAATGAAACAATCCCAAACCACTCAGATCAAGTTTATTGAGACAGGCCATTTCTAGTGCCAAATAGCCCCCCAAAGAATGCCCTATTAATACAGCATCTCCTATATTGTTGGCCAACATCCAATCGGCAAGAACTAGGCCTATTTCCTTAATGGTAAACTGGTCAGAAACTGCTGGACTATATCCAAATCCAGGTAAATCCGGACACCACACTTCACAGCTTTCAGATAGGGGCTCTGCGAAGTTTTTCCACATTTCTTTTGTTTCACAAAAGCCAGGTAGCAAAACCAGTGCTTTGCCAGATCCTTCTTTCCAATAGGATATATCAGGCATTTTTCATCAAAAGGCTTAACAGTTTTCTATCTAATTTCTCTCCATACCAATCCTCATAGTCGACGTCGGTCCTGCCTGAATTAAGTACTCCGAAAGTCCCTGAAAATTCCCACAATCCAAACCCAATCCCATTCTCGTCCAATATATCTAAAATATCACCAAACCAGGCTAAAAAGACCTCATGCGGGGTTTTATTATAACAGCCCAACTCACCACAATGCACCCCTACTCCTTGCTCTAGCAAGGCTATCCAAGGGGCATAATGTTTTTCCAGATCCTCTTTTTGATACAACCGTTCATTGTGCATTCCTGGCCAGCTAGGAGAAGGCAGGCTATCCGGATCCTCAAACACCCATGAAGCTTTATGATGTGAAATATGCATGGGGAAATAACCTCTACAACTCTGATGCAAATCAAGATCTGCAAATTCAGGAATGGCTGTACCGCCTCCACCATTGCCATCAGCGATGACCAATCTTTTTTTGTTTATCCCTTTGATGGTTTTTAAGGCTGCTTCGGCTACTTTTCTGTATTCAGCAATGGGCACAGCCCCTCCAGGGGAGTGTTGGTCGTTTGGGTCCAGCCTTTTAAAAGGCTCATTGACCAAATCAAAACTCAATTTTTTAATAGAGATATTTTTATACCGCTTTGACCACATTTCCCAATGGGCACAAAAAGCATCTAAGGCTTCTTGGTCTTCCCATAAATTGTAGGGCTCTTTAAAACCTGCATTGATACAGAAGCCTGGCGCCCTATGTAAATTCAAACTCACATGTAAATTTTGATTGTGGCAGTTGGTTAATATTTCGTCAATTTCATCTAGCACCCTGTTATTAAATTGTAGCACCTCATCGGGCCGTATGGGTTTGCTTCGGTCAAAATCCAGATAACTGGGATAGGAAATAGGAATTCGGACAAAATCAAAACCCCAATCCGACATGTACTTATAATAATCAGGTTTTGTTTTGCGCCCATTTTCAGGATCAGGATTAAAAAAATCCAATAAATTGAATCCTCTCCATTTGGGAAGTTTGTTTTTTCTCTTTTTGAGCGATGGACTAAAAGAAGTCTGATTCAAAGAAAGGGCCATGGATGCTGCCGTAGCTTTCTTTAAAAAGTCCCTTCTTGGAATTAAAATTTCGGACATTAGAGTAGCGGATTAAGTTACCAAACCTACCAAACAATACAGTTATCCAATTTAAAAATAATTGAGGAAATCGGCCCGATTTCCTCAATAAAAAGAATGGATATTATTAAATTTTAATTTTATCAGCAACATTTAGGTTCATCATATCCTTAACAGTCTGAAGGATACCAGAAGGATCGAATCCACATTCATGATGCAGTTCCATTTGCTCTCCATGCTCTATTACCTCATCAGGAATCCCCAATCGCTTTACTTTAGCTTGGTAGTCATGATCCATCATCCACTCCAGAACAGCACTTCCAAATCCGCCCATCAGGCAACCATCTTCAACGGTAATGACTTTGTCAAATTTACCAAAGACTTCATGCAGTAAAGATTCGTCAAGAGGTTTGACAAATCGCATGTCATAATGCGCTACACTAAGACCTAGTTCTTTAAATTTGTCTTTGTTTTCAAGGGCATAATTGCCAATGTGTCCAATACTCAAAATGGCAATGTCTTTACCTTCTGTGATTATTCTGCCTTGTCCTGTAGGTATTTTTCTTAATGGTTTTCTCCAATCAGGCATTACACCTTGACCTCTTGGATACCTAATGGCATAAGGGGCATTGTGCTCAGCACCAGAATACATCATATTTCTCAACTCCTCCTCATTCATAGGCGCACTTACTACAAGATTGGGCACACAACGAAGGTAGGCCAAATCATAAGCCCCATGATGAGTTGGTCCATCAGCTCCGGCAAATCCAGCACGGTCTAAACAAAAAACCACTGGAAGATCTTGCAAACAGACATCATGAATCACTTGATCATAAGCCCTTTGCATAAAGGTACTGTATATGTTACAAAAAGGAACCAATCCCTGTGTCGCTAAACCCGCAGAGAAAGTAACAGCATGTTGTTCTGCAATTCCTACATCAAAGGACCTATCAGGAAATGCCTTCATCATTATATTCATTGAAGATCCTGAAGGCATAGCCGGAGTCACTCCAACGATTTTTTTATCTTTTTCCGCCAGCTCTACAAGGGTATGCCCAAAAACATCCTGGTACTTTGGTGCTTGAGGGCTGGTAGGTATTTTCTTAGCTATCTCTCCGGTAATTTTATCAAATTTGCCAGGTGCATGCCATTTGGTTTGGTCTTTTTCTGCAGGGGCATATCCTTTTCCTTTTACTGTTATACAGTGTAAGATTTTTGGCCCAGGAATGTCTTTAAGATCATTGAGCACCTCTACGAGATGATTTACATCATGGCCGTCAACAGGACCAAAATACCGTAGATTTAAAGATTCAAATAGATTGCTTTGCTTTAGCAAGGCAGACTTGATGGCTCCTTCAACTTTGGAAACCACATCCTGAGCACTAAAGCCAAATTTGCTGATTTTACCGAGTAAATTCCAAACTTCATCTTTAACCTTATTATAGGTATGCGAGGTAGTGATGTCTGTAAGGTAATCTTTCAATGCACCCACATTCGGATCTATGGACATGCAATTGTCATTGAGAATAATTATCAGATTGCTATCAGAAACCCCGGCGTGATTCATTGCTTCAAAGGCCATACCACCTGTCATGGCGCCATCACCTATTACAGCAACATGCTGTCTATGGGTTTCGCCTTTATACTTTGAGGCCATGGCCATTCCAAGAGCTGCCGAAATAGAAGTGCTCGAATGTCCTACCCCAAAAGCATCAAAGGGACTTTCTTTTCTTTTGGGAAATCCAGACAAACCTTTGTAAAGCCTGTTGGTATGAAAATCATTTCTTCGGCCAGTTAGGATTTTATGCCCATAGGCTTGATGACCCACATCCCAGATCAACTGATCGTCAGGTGTGTTAAGCACATAATGCAAAGCTACAGTAAGTTCTACAACGCCTAAGCCAGCCCCAAAATGACCTCCATAAACAGAAACATGGTCAATGATGAATTGTCTCAATTCATCACAGATTTGAACCAAACGGTCTTTACTGAGGTTTTTAAGGTCTTCCGGTTGATGGATTCCTCTGAGTAATTCTCCAGGTTCTATTTGCATATGCTAATCATCTTTGTAAAAATCTATAACCTTTCCAAAGGTTATAATGTTTAATATTACCAATAATTATTCAGGCCTCCATGCCTTTATGGAAATTATTGACTTGCCTATTGATTTAACGAGATATGTGATATCTTTGAACACAATAAGAAATACAAAAATAACAAAAAATAATCTTATCCAGTGAGTTTCGAAATCAAATTACCTTTATTCGAAGGGCCATTTGACCTTATGCTGTTTTTCATAGAACGTGATGAACTGGATATTTATGATATTCCCATTTCAAAAATTACCAATGACTTCTTGGATTATATCCATCACTTGGAAAAAATGGAAATAGAAGTAGCAAGTGAATTTATCCTTTTCGCTGCTACACTTATGAAAGTCAAATCCAAAATGCTTCTCCCTAGACCTGAATTTAATGAAGATGGCGAGGAGATAGATCCAAGGGAAGATCTGATAAAGCATTTATTGGAATATAAAAAGTACAAATCAGTCGTGGGTGAACTTGCCAATATGGAAGGTGAAAGGATGTCCAAGTTCTCCAGGGGAAATGTTGTGGAAGAGCTTCGGCAAATCAATCAAATAGATCAAGTAGATGCCGAACTTCAAGACCTTGACCTTTACCGATTGTTAAAGGTATACCAAAAGGTATTAACTAAATATGCTCACACCAAGGATGACACAAAACATACTGTGATCCAATATCCATATTCTATAGAACAACAAAAATCATTGGTTTTAGACCGGCTGGATGAAAATCCCAAAATTCCCTTCTCAGACTTTATCGTCTTAAATCCCGACAAAATTTTTATTATTTATACATTTTTAGCCATTTTGGAGCTCCTTCAGCTTGCCTTGGTCACAATAAAAATCGGGGAAGGATTTAATAACTTTTGGGTAGAACGATTAGAAGCTATACCTGTAGAAAACTTATGAAATTAGACAATAGGGAGATTTTTAAAACCTTAAACCCAAATAAGGTTTGGGTTCCTGTGTTGATAGGAATCGGAATAGTATTTGCAATGTTTTACATGGACCCAACAGTAAATGCGCAAACATTAAAAGGGGTTTTTGACGCTTCTTTATGGTCGATTTTTGTTGCCGTAATTTTTATTTTTCTACGAGATGCGGGCTATGTATTCAGAATCCGGGAAGTAACGAATAAACACCTTAGTTGGTCCAGGGCCATCTATGTGATCATTTTATGGGAATTTGCCTCTGCCGTCACTCCCTCCATAGTAGGTGGTACTGCTGTGGCTGTATTTATATTGAACAAAGAAGGAATACCATTAGGAAAGGCGCTAGCATTTACCATGCTCACGGCTATTATGGATAATTTGTTTTTCGTAATAGGGGCACCCATTATACTGTATCTGGCACAGGGCTATATTTTCCCTGAAAGCAGAATGCTCGAGATGAGGTTAGGCTCCAGCCTGGAGTACCTTTTTTGGGGAAGTTATTCCTTGTACACCATCTATTCCGTACTTATGGCCTTGGCATTGTTTTACCGTCCCAGGGTTTTCAAATGGATAATGCTTAGATTATTCTCCATCAAATGGTTGAGAAAATGGAAATACCAAGCCAATAATTATGGGGATCAGATCATCGAAGCAAGTAAGGAGCTCAAGGGCAAAAACACCAGGTATTGGCTTATCATCATCCTTACCACTGTGTTCATTTGGTCTTCTAGGTACTTGATGCTCAACGCTCTGATATCCGCATTTGAAACCCTTTCATTGTTTGAACATGTAGTAATTTTTGCAAGACAGATTATCATGTGGATTGTAATGATGATCAGTCCTACCCCTGGTAGTAGCGGAACGGCTGAATTCTTTTTCACTCAATTTTTCAACGAATTCCTAACTGGTTATACTTTTGTAACCAGTATCCTTTGGAGGTTATTTTCTTATTATCCTTACTTGCTCCTTGGTGCTATATTTCTACCAAAATGGGTTAGACAGGTTTTCTTCAAGAGAAAAAAATAATGAAATGATTTTAAGATGTTGTTGCGGTATATAGGCAACAATATCTTAAACCCGGATTATGTAATAGGATTCGTGATAGCCTGTCCCGTGTTTACGGGAAGTGGTGTAATCACAATAAAATCAGGCTATTTGGAGACTGAGTCACAGCACCGCTATGGTGAAGTCGAAAATAGCAACAAAGTGACTGATTTTAAAGTGATACCATTACGTAATAGAAGGTCTATTGCATATTTCGGGTTAAAATCGCATTAAATTAATAGGTATTTATTGGTTTTTATTGGACCATATACTTATTTACTAAAATAAGTTGGTCGGCAGTTTGCACATATTTTCACAAAGATTCATCAAAGCTTTTCACTGTACCAGATTTCAATCCTGATCAATTGTCTATTTCCTCTTTTAGAGGTAAACAAAATAAAAATTTCCTCATAATTATTTAATCCGATTTACAGCTTCAATAATGCAGGGTGTAAAACAAAAATTGTGCGTATTGGAAAGGATAAAAGGGTCAATATATAGTACCTGCTTTTTGCTTTGAATTTGCCTTTATTCAGGTTTGTGGATAATATATTAGGCCTTTACTCTAAAAAATACAGGCCTTTTCAAATAAATAAAAAAAAGAAATGTTAAAATATCCTAAATTTTTCTATCCCTCTCAAATTTGAGAGGGATAGAAAAATGATTAATCAATTCTTTCGAAAGCGTTAAAAAAGAAGCCTCCTTCAATTTGAGCATTCTCATCTGAGTCGGAACCATGCACAGCATTTGCTTCGATAGATGTAGCATATAATTTTCTAATGGTACCCTCTTCTGCATCAGCAGGGTTGGTCGCACCTATTAGTTTTCTGAAATCTACAATTGCATTTTCCTTTTCAAGGATTGCCGCAATAATAGGTCCTGAAGACATATACTTGCATAAATCAGCGTAAAAAGGCCTTTCTTGATGAACTTTGTAAAACTCCCCAGCAAGCTTAGCATCAAGCCTGGTTGTTTTCAATGCAATAATTTTGAAACCTGCCTCTTCGATCATTTTTAAAATTGCTCCTGAATTGCCTGCACCGAAGGCATCAGGCTTGATCATGGTGAACGTTCTATTGGTAGCCATAAAATTTTATTAGGATTATTAGTTATGGTTGTAAAATTAATCCTTTTAAGTTAAAGTCCGAAAGTTAAAAGGAGATAATAAATAAAGTCTATATTTCGATAAAATTGGAATTGGGAATTTCAGAAAATTATATGGAACTTTGTCATCTGTGTTTTTTAAATACGGTACTCAATTATTACACATGCAGAATATAGATCTATTTAAAGAACAGATTTCTTCAGCTTCGTCCAAAAAGATCATCATCACCACCCATCATAAACCTGACGCAGATGCTCTTGGATCTTCATTAGCATTAGCTGGCTATTTATTAAAGAAAGGTCATCAGGTAAATGTGATAACTCCTTCTGATTATCCTGTATTCCTTCATTGGATGAAAGGAAATGATGAGGTAATAAATTATGAAGATCCTGGACAGGTTGAAAAAGCTGAGAAATTGATTAACGAGGCAGAGATTATTTTCTGCCTGGACTTCTCTTGTCTTAGCAGACTTCAGACAATGGAAGAAGTGGTTCGTCAATCTAAAGCTTTTAAAGTCAATATTGACCACCACCAAGAGCCTGAGGACTTCGCTGACTTCAGTTTTTGTAGTACTGATGCGGCAGCCACTTGCGAGTTATTGTATGACTTGATGGTAAAAGTGGGTGACAGAAATCTGATTGACAAGGATATCGCAGAATGCCTATATTCTGGAATAATGACAGATACAGGTGGTTTCAGACATCCTAATACCACTAAAAATGTTCATCTGGTAACGGCTGAGTTAATAGACCTTGGAGCTGATAACTCCAAGATTGCTCGGCTTATTTATGATACTTATTCAGTTAATAGACTGAAATTCTTAGGTTTTGCGCTTACGCGGAGGTTGACTATTTTACCTGAGCTCAACACTGCCTTTTTTGCTGTAAGCAAGAAAGACCTGAGGAAATATCAATCTCAAACTGGAGACACCGAGGGGCTTGTAAATTATGCACTTTCTTTGGATGGAATTAAAATTGCAGCCTTATTTACAGAGAGAAAAGATGGGGTTAAAATCTCCTTTCGCTCTGCAGAGGATGTATCAGTGAACAAGTTTGCTGCAAAATACTTCAGTGGAGGAGGCCATAAAAATGCCTCGGGAGGAATCTCTCAAGCACCTTTGGAAGAAACCATTGAAAGGTTTAAAGAATTAGTAAAAGAAAACAAACAAATCTTATTTAATCAATTAGAATTAGTCGATGAAAAAAATCAATAATTTAGTTTTTGGTGCCCTAGCTTTGGCATCCAGCTCGCTATTGTATTCTTGTGAGAAGACAGAAACAACTTCTGACGGAATAGAGTACCGTTATGTAACACAAGGAGACAAAGAAACCAAAGATGGCGAATTTGTCGTTTACCACTTTACAGCCAAAACTGGTAGCGATTCCTTGTTCATCTCCAGTTATGACCAACCAATGCCTCCTTATTTGCAGCATATAGATACTGCAACAGCCAGAACAGGTGTTGATGAGATTTTCCTAAACTTGAACAATGGCGATAGTATCGTTATTACTTCTACTGCTGAAAAAATATTTTCTCCTGAAGGTGTGCCTCCATTTTTAAAAAATGATGAGACGGTTACCATCCATATCGGTGTTATAAACGTTCTTGAAGAAGAAGTTTTTCAAGATTACTTCAATGACCTTGCTGCTGAAGGGCAGAAAAAGCAAGCTGAAGAAGCCAAAGTTCAATTGGCAGAGGACATTAAATCTATCGAAAGCTATATTTCTGAAAATAATTTAAAGGCGGACAAGACAGAATCAGGTGTTTATTACGTCATAGAGAAAGAGGGTTCTGGTGCACAGATAGAACAGGGTGACGAAATCTCTGTAAACTATACCGGATATGTTTTAGACGGAACTGTATTTGACACCAGTATCGAAAGCAAAGCCAAAGAAGCAGGAACTTTCACCGAAGGTAGACCTTACGAACCATTTACATTCAGTGTAGGCCAAGGAATGGTTATTCCTGGTTGGGATGAAGGCCTTCAATTGTTGAAAAAGGGTTCTAAAGCAAAATTATTGATTCCTTCTCCACTAGCCTATGGGCCTAGCCAAAGAGGAGCTGTAATTGTGGCCAACTCAATTTTGATTTTTGACGTTGAAGTAACAGACGTAGTTAAGCAATAATATTTGAGGGTCTGCCAAGTAACAATAATATAAATACCTACCATGAAAAAAAGTATGAAATTTTGGGCATTGTTGCCCCTATTGCCCTTTTTAGGTTCCTGTATCTCTGATGAAGAGAACTTGGATGTGATTTATGAGCAAGATCTCAAAAAGATTGAAACTTATATCCAAAACTTCCCTGACGAATACATGAAGAAGGAAACCCTTGAAGGAACAGGTATTGTACTATTGTTTACTGAGGTAGTAGAAGAGGGTGAAGTGGCTGTGGCAGGAGATACACTTGCAGTGGATTATACCGGAATGTTATTGGACGGTACTGTATTTGATACTTCTATTGAGCAAACTGCCAGAGACAACAATCTCTTCAATGAAAGCCGGGATTATGAGCCTTACAAGGTCATTCTAGGAGTAACCAGTGTTATCAGTGGATGGCATGGAGCACTTTCTCTTATGAAAGAAGGTGAAAAAGCCACTGCCCTGATTCCTTCAGCCTATGGCTATGGAAACCAGTCTGCAGGCTCTATTCCTGCAAATTCCGTTTTGGTATTTGAATTAGACCTGACCGAAAATCGGCCATACCAGCCTTAATCATTTGAATAATTAAAGGATGAGTTTTAGACAAATTATTATTGTTTTTTTCGTGGCGGCCCTAGGATTTTCCTGTGACGATCAACTTAGCGGTTTTGGGTATCCAACCTATGACAATGAAGGTAATCTGGCCATTGACAGGGAAAAAATAGATGAGTACTTAAAAACTGCCGACTACGATAGCCTTTACAGGATACATGATCCATCTGGAGTGGTAATCATAGTGGAAGAGGAAGGCACTGGATCCAGACCTGTTTCAGGAAATGTTATCTATACCAATTACACAGGTTATTTGTTAGATGGAACTGTTTTCGACTCTAATTTGGAAGATGTGGCTACCGCCAATGACATCTACGATGAAAATAGAAAATACGACATCTTCAACTTTTATCTAGGCTTAAGCTCTTCTCAAGGAGGGGCTATTCAGGGATTTACCCTTGGTTTCCAAAGATTGAGAAGTGGATCTAAAGCTACCATCATTATCCCTTCGCCTTATGCGTATCAGGATAGTGAAAGTGTAGAAAGAGTCCCTGCCAACTCGGTATTGGTTTTTGATGTAGAATTTCTAGGCATGGATTAAGCCTAATCTGAAAATAATAAAAAGTAAAAGCCAGCGAAAATTATTTCGCTGGCTTTTTTTATTGCCAAATATCAAAGAAAGACTTATTACTACATTTTAGCACTGTAATTTGGAGCCTCTCTTGTTATGCTTATATCATGAGGATGTGATTCTCTCACACCAGCAGTAGTTATTTTTACAAATTTACCTTTCTCTCTAAGGTCATCTATAGTGCCTGTTCCACAATAGCCCATACCTGCTTGCAAGCCTCCAACCAACTGATAAAGTACTTCAGAAACCAAGCCCTTAAAAGCAACTCTACCTACAATTCCTTCTGGAACCAATTTCTTAACATTCTCTTCTGCATCTTGGAAATAGCGGTCTTTAGACCCAGATTCCATGGCTTCAAGGGAGCCCATTCCACGATAGGATTTGAATTTCCTTCCTTCAAAAATAATGATCTCGCCAGGAGCTTCCTCAGTACCAGCTAAAATAGATCCAATCATAACAGATCCAGCACCTGCAGCCAAGGCTTTCACTACATCTCCCGAATACCTAATACCACCATCTGCTATCACTGGCACATTCCTTCCTTTTAAAGCATTGGAACATTCCATAACGGCTGACAACTGAGGCATACCAACACCTGCAATTACCCGTGTTGTACAAATACTACCCGGGCCTACGCCAACTTTTACAGCATCAGCACCCGCATCAGCCAAAGCAGTTGCAGCTTCAGCAGTAGCTATATTGCCTACAATTACTTCCAGACTTGGAAAAGCTGCTTTAATTTTAGTACAGGTTTCAATTACTCCTTTAGAATGACCATGAGCAGTATCTATACTTACTACATCCACTCCTGCATTTACCAATGCATCTACACGCTCTTCAATATCTCCGGTTACACCTACAGCAGCTCCTACGCGTAAGCGACCAAACTGATCCTTGCATGCATGTGGCTTGTCTCTGCGTTTAAGAATATCCTTATAGGTAATCAAACCTGTAAGCTTGTATTCCTCATCTACAATCGGAAGTTTCTCAATTTTGTATTCCTGTAGCACCTCTTCTGCCTCTTCAAGACTAATTCCTGCCTTGGCAGTAATTAGATTCTCCATGGTCATGATTTCCTTGATAGGTCGATTTAAGTCCTTGATAAACCTAAGATCTCTATTGGTAATGATCCCTTTAAGAAATCTGTTCTCATCCACAACAGGAATTCCACCAATATTGTATTCACTCATGATGGCTTCCGCATCCTTTACTTTAGCATCAATATCTAATGTAATGGGATCAAGTATCATCCCACTTTGGGATCTTTTTACCTTGCGAACCTGAGCTGCCTGCTTTTCGATAGACATGTTTTTGTGGATGAATCCCAGCCCGCCTTCTAAGGCAATGGCAATGGCTAATTCAGCCTCTGTAACGGTGTCCATAGCAGCAGAAACCAATGGAATTTCCAATCGGATGTTCTTGGTAAGTTGCGTAGAGGTGTTTGTGTCGCGGGGGAGTACTTCGGAATATCCCGGTACTAAAAGCACGTCATCGTAGGTTAGTGCTTCAAAGAGAAATTTATCTGTGTTTGGATTCATGGCAAATGGTTAGTAACCCTATTTGCCCGTCAAAGATACAATGTTTTTAATATGCGGATCAACACTTTGCTGAAAAAAAAGTTAAAATAATTAAAAATGTTTCCTCTAAAAGAAATAATCTTTGGAGCCCTCTATAATTCTATGGCTAATATTTTCGTTGACAATGCCTTACTTATGGCTAGCATTCCTTGATCATTTGGATGGGAAGCCACCGCATTATCTTCAAATTGGCCTATAGCCATATTCGCCGGATTGCTACCGAAAGCAGAAATATCAACGAACTCCCAATGGTTTTGACTTGCAACATGACGCAACTGTTCATTAACATTAGGGCTTGGCCAAAAAGTAGTGGTAATTATAAATTTAGTGTTTGTCGTACCAAGGTAAAAAGCAAAGTCCTGAATGGACTCAGCTAGATTCCAATTCGAAAGCTCCGCATCTATATTGTTTTCCCCTAACCTTATAATAATTACATCCGCCTCAAACTCCCTAAGGTGACTGTATTGTTCAAAATCAATCGTTTCAAATTGCCTTTCAAAGGGATACACATTCTCCCTTATCATTTCCAAATCTGGAAAATAACTTTGAAGATTGTCCTTCAACAAGGAAAAATAATCCTGATCAGCTTCATTAGCAGCCATCCCCCAGTTGCCGTTCCTCCCGATTGAAGGGTCTGGCGGATGGATGGTTATACTATTACCAATAACCAATATTTTATTGATGGAAATTGATCTGTCCTTCTCCTCCTTACAGGACAATAAAACTATAGCTAAACCTATGCCTAGAACCCATGGTCTCATGCCATTTCTGCGAGATTTTTCTTTCTGATTTTCGCAATATAAAAACCATCAAATCCACTTTCATGAGAAAGCACCTGGGTCTCTTCTATTAACTCAAATTTTTGACCATTCTCACTTGCAAGGAAAGCCTCCACCTGCTTGTTATTTTCTGATGGGAGAATACTGCATGTTGCGTAGACCATGATCCCTCCTGGCTTAAGCATAGAAGGGTATTGAGACAAGATCTCTTTTTGAAGCACTTGCACCTTGGCAATGGATTCTTCATTTAGTTTCCATTTTGTATCAGGATTTCTTTTCAAAACCCCTAAACCAGAACAAGGAACATCTAAAAGCAACCTGTCTGCGCTTTCATGTAGACGTTTGATTGTTTTGTTACTTTCTATAGGTTTGGTTTCCAAGATAGAAATCCCTGCCCTCCTGGCCCTTAGTTTGGCATTTTGCAACTTCCAACCTTCGGTGTCCATTGCCAATATTCTACCTTTATTTTCCATCAATGCAGCTAAGTGCAACGCTTTACCACCAGCACCAGCACAAGCATCAATTACCCTCATGCCTGGCTCAACTTCCAAAGCAGCAGCTACCATCTGTGAAGATGCATCCTGGACTTCAAATAACCCCTCTTTAAAAAGTGGGGTCCTAAAAACATTTTTACGTTTTAACAACACCAATGCATCGGGATATTCCCTAGGAATATATGCCTTGACGTCCAGTTCTTCCAGTTTAACTTTCAGATCAGTCCTGGCAGTTTTCAATGTATTCGCACGCAAAACCACCTGGGCTTGCTCATTGAGACTGTTTATTTCTTCATCCCACTTATCTCCCAACTGAGAAGAACCCATTTCCTCCATCCAGTCAGGAATAGATTGTAAAATGGCCCTTTCAGAAATTTTACTTCTATAGTGCCTTATTTTCTCACCATTAATACCTTTAAATTCTCTCCAGTCAGGCAAAGTCCTGTCTTGTAAAACCCAATAAGTACCAAACCATTGGTAATAATCATTCGAAGGACTCAGTTTTTCGATCAACCTTTTCCAGCGAACAATCTCATAGACACTTTCAGCAATAAATGCCCTGTCCCTTGCACCCCACTTAGGGTTTGATCTTAAAACTTTCTCGATTACTTTATCAGCATAGCGATTATTGTCAAATATTTCCTCCAATGCTTTGACAACTGCATTGACTGTATTTGGAAAGAGCTTCATATAGGCATTTTTAATTAAGCTACAAATATAGAGAAATATGTACGGGGAATATTACTATGAGCTATAAGACCTGTTGGCTTAGATTGTAAATTTTGGTATTTTTGCCAACATGGGAGAAAAAAAATGCCCAAATTGTGGTAAATGGTCCGAGTGGAATCAAAATTTAAGCGATACTTGTGAGCATTGTGGTGAAATTCTCGCGAAAACCGACCTGGCTTTTGAAGAAAAAAGGGCTGCTCAAAAAAAAATCAACGAAGAACAATGGGTCTTCTTCATTAAGGAGGATGACAGCGATTTTGTAAAAAAATCAAAAAAGGTGGGCAATTTCTTCTATAGCCTCTACATCACCATAATCACAATTATCGCCTGGTTAATCGCAGCTTTGCCCGGGTAATGTCAATAATCCGAAATCCCTATTTCTGGACCCCATGTATACTGTTCTGGGCCAACCAATACCTTGAAAAGATTCAAGGCCTGTTTTTGCCATTTTTACACAGCTATCTGGATGATCTATTGGCAATTCCTGTAGTCCTTGGCATTACCTTACAGATTTTTAGATGGGTATATGCAAAGAACAAACAAATGGTTTTTTGTAGAAAACAAGTTATCATAGGCCTGCTGTATTTTGGTTTTTTATTCGAAGGCCTTTTGCCTGTATGGTCTTCCATTTATGTACGCGATCCTTTTGACTTGGTCTGCTATGGTATTGGGGCCATCTATTTTTGGTTTTTCATTAATGACAGAGGGAGAGAGAAATTAGTAGCCCAATGAATTTACGAACACTTTACAAGCATTATCTCAGTGAATTGACCTCCATTTACCCTGACTCAGAAGCAAAAACCTTGGTCATGTGGATTTTTGAAGCTCATTTATCTGTGAGTAGAAAAGATATACTGAACAATAGCCCTATCGGCATTATCCCTGAGTCATTAGAAAAAGCGTTTACCAGATTGATCGCAGGAGAACCCATACAATATGTTTTAGGTGAAGCTCCATTCTATGGAAGATTCTTTCATGTGGCTCCCGGAGTATTGATTCCCCGAAATGAAACAGAAGAATTGGTGCAACTCATCGTACAAAAACACAAAGGAAAGGTAAAAATTCTTGACCTTGGTACCGGATCGGGCTGTATAGCCATTACCCTTGCTCTGGAATGTGCCAAGGCTGAAGTTACGGCCATTGACATAAGTGATGACGCGCTTGCGATTGCAAAGCATAACGCGGAGACCTTAAATGCAAAGCTTAATTTCGTGAAAAAAGACATTCTCCAAGCTGATTTGCAACTGGGAACATTTGACCTTATGGTAAGTAATCCCCCGTATGTTTTGGAAAGGGAACGCTCTCTGATGCAGAAAAATGTTTTGGAACATGAGCCACAGTTGGCTTTGTTTGTGCCAGATAGTGACCCCTTAAGGTTTTATAAAGCCATAGCTAAACATGCCCGAGAAAACCTGAAGTCCAATGGTTACCTGTATTTTGAAATCAACGAAGCCTTTGGAGTAGAAGTGGTCGAACAAATGAAATTAGAAGGTTTTTCAGACATACAAATTTACCAAGACATCAATGGCAAGGACAGGATCGTTTATGGTAAAAAAACGGAATTAGACAAAAGTACCAAGCCAGAATAACTCATTGCTACTGAAGGTTTGCAAGCCTTCTTCAACTTCTAGAAAGGTGGCATAGGTGATAGGAAAAACATCAGCACCTGAACTAGATTGGTGTTCTACAAACTGTCCTTCTCTTCCATGAACCTGAATGGAACAGTTTGGCAACCATTTCTTAATCTTACCATTTTTTGCCGGAAAGTACCTGATCCCACTATTAAAAAACACAATGTCCATTTCAGGCATATAAGGATTAAGTTGCTCTGAATCTAAAGGGTCTAAGGAAAGAATATTTACAGCTTTGTGATTTTTTAGCAGAAGGTATTTCAAGCCTGCGGTTAAAAATGACTCCTTTTCCACTGTAATATAAAATACAGGGTATTGTTCTTCAAGCAAATTGGCATTGTCATCCTGAAACTCCTTATCAGCAATTATCCCATCAATTTTGATTCCCAGGGACATTATTTTATGCACATTTTGTTGGGTCACCAATACCAAAGGCACCCACTCCAGTAAAGAAGGTAGTAAGTCTGTAGCTGCAATTTCATCAGTCAATACAAGAAGTGCGGGTTCTTGTTGGTCTTTTACAAAATGGTGGGATGACATAAAGCTTGAGAAATAAATATTATTGATTCTTTTTGATAAAATTAAAAGGTTCTTAGTGAAAAAGC
>TARA_R110002124_G_scaffold11597_7_pt1 | contig 17189 bp, 17 predicted proteins | sample TARA_R110002124 | Tara Oceans TARA_R110002124 (sample SAMEA4397445) | marine metagenome | biome: Polar Biome; feature: [SRF] surface water layer (ENVO:00010504); material: water (ENVO:00002006), including particulate matter (ENVO:01000060) such as... | depth 5 m | reverse complement strand
CCAGCCGGTCGAGCGCGGGCACATCCTCCGCCCGGATCGCCAGCGCCAGTGGCGTCACGACCTCGTGGCGCCGCACCACGCCGCCCTCGGCGATCTCGGCCAGCGCATCCCGCCACCATTGCAGCCTCATCCGCGCGATCAACGGCTCCTGCGTGACCCAGGGCGCGCGCGCGACCTCCAGGTTGAAGGCGTAGAGCGGAAACAGAACACGCCGCGCCGCCACCGGCGCCGCCATTGCCGCACGGAACCGCACCGGGTCCCCACGTTCGACCAGCGCGGCGCAGGCGTTCAGATCGTCATTCATCGCGGATAAACGCGGTCACGGCGGCCAATGTACGCGCCGAATTGACAATATCGAGGTGCCCGACACCCGGCACCAGAAGGTATTCGCCCGCCTCCGTCAGGGGCGAGAAATGGGGCTCGTATGCCTCCGCGACAAAAGCCTCGTCCCGCGTTCCCGCCACCAGCAAAAAGGGCGGCAGCGCGGCGACTTCGGCCCGCCAGTCCCGACGCGGTGAAAAGCTCTGGTTCAGACGCCAGCTATAGGCCGTCGTGGCGCGGTGACCTTCCGATCCCTGCAAAACGGTCTCGGGCATGGCGAACTCGATCACTGTCAGATGATCCAGCGCGTGAATCCCGACGCTGTTCAGCATCGACAGACCGACGATTCGCCGCGTCAGCGCTCGCGCCCATCCCCCCGAACCCGGGCGCTGCATCGGCGCGTCATACTGCACAAAGGGCGCCAGCAGCACCGCACGATCCATCATCGACCCATGAGGACCGTTGGCAAACCGGATCACCAACCCTCCACCAGAAGAATGGCCGAGCAGGATAACCTCCTGTTTGTCCTCACGTTTGTACTTCTCGATCAGATCGGCGAGATCATCTTCGAATTGCCCGAGGTAATCGACATCGCCACGCCGGTCCGGCGTCGCCCCGTGGCCCCGCAAGTCGGGCACCAGCACATCGGCAACGCGGCTCAATCCCAAGGCGAGCGCATCGAACTGCCCGCCGTCCCAGCCAGAGCCATGTACCAGGACAACCAGCGGCGCATCGGCGGTGGTCGCACCAAGGTGACGAACACGCGCATGGGTGGCGTCCGACATGGTGACAGACGACGCCGGCAACGGCTCCGCTCCCCCTGCCAATTGCGCAGTGAAATCCAGGCCTCCCGGACTATCCGCCACCGCACCGCGTGGCCATTGACTGACAATGAGGCCCAGCGTGATCACCAGGGGGATCCCTGCCAACAGCGCCAGCCCGACAAATATCTTACCGATCATTCTGCCTGGCCTTTCGCCTGCATGCCACTCCTGTGCGTGTCCCCCTTGGTTTCGCGCAACAACTTCCAGTTGATTGCATCCAGCAGCGCCTCAAAGGAGGCATCCACGATGTTGGGCGACACGCCCACGGTGGACCAGCGCCGACCGCTGCGATCCTCACTGTCTATGATGACGCGAGTTACGGCTTCCGTCCCGCCTTGGGTAATTCGCACCTTGAAATCAACCAGGTGCATGTCATCAATCGCGTCCTGATATTGCCCGAGGTCCTTTGCCAGCGCGGTTGCCAACGCGTTGACGGGGCCGCGATCGTGGCCGCTTTCGTCAAGGCTTTCCGACACTGAAAGGCGCTTCTCCCCATCCACCTTCACCACGACAACCGCCTCGGAAAGCGTGATTGTCTGGTCGTATCTGTTCCGACGCCGCTCAACCGAGACGCGATACCGCTCCACTTCGAAAAACTCCGGCATCCGGCCCAGAACCTGCCGCGCCAGCACCTCGAAGGATGCCTGCGCGGAATCGTAGGTATAGCCGCGATCTTCGCGGGCCTTCACCTCGTCGAGGATACGTGCGAGCGCCGGATCCCCGGCCTCCACCACCAACCCGGCATCGGCCAGACGACGACGCAGGTTTGACTGTCCCGCCTGGTTCGACATCGGGATAACGCGGGCGTTGCCGACCACAGCGGGGTCAATATGTTCGTATGTGCTCGGGTCCTTGAGGATCGCGCTCGCATGCAACCCTGCCTTGTGCGCAAAGGCCGAAGCGCCGACAAAAGCTGCCTGCCGCAGTGGCACACGATTGAGGATGTCGTCCAATTGGCGCGACACTTGGGTCAGCCCGGTCAAGGCCACCTCGCTCACCCCGGTCTCGTAGCGGCTGCGATAGGGTTCCTTCAGCATCAGCACCGCGATCAGGGTGATCAGGTTGGCATTGCCGCACCGCTCTCCCAGCCCGTTGAGCGTCCCCTGGATCTGGCGCACCCCGGCATCGACCGCCGCCAGCGAGCCCGCCACCGCATTGGCCGTGTCGTTATGCGTGTGAATGCCAAGGCGCTCACCCGGCAAACCCGCGTCAATGACAGACCGGACGATCTGCGAAATCTCCGACGGCAGCGTGCCGCCATTGGTGTCGCAGAGCACAATCCAGCGCGCCCCGGCCTCATACGCCGCACGCAGACATTCCAGCGCATAGGTGGGATTGGCCTTGAACCCGTCAAAGAAATGCTCCGCATCGAACAACGCCTCGCGCCCCTGCGCCACCAGATGCGCGACCGAGGCGCGAATGTTCTCGACATTTTCCTCCAGCGGAATCTCAAGCGCGGCGCGCACGTGGAAATCATGCGTCTTGCCCACGAGGCACACGCTCTGCGTCCCCGCGTTCATCACCGCCGCCAAGACGTCGTCATTTTCCGCCGAGCGCCCCGAGCGTTTGGTCATCCCAAAGGCCGTCATCCGCGCCCGCGTCTGCGGCGCCTCGTCAAAAAACGCGCTGTCGGTCGGGTTCGCCCCGGGCCAGCCGCCCTCGATGTAATCCACGCCGAGCGTGTCGAGCATTGCGCAAATCTGATGCTTCTCCGGCGCCGAGAACTGCACGCCCTGCGTCTGCTGCCCGTCGCGCAGGGTGGTGTCGTAGAGGTACAGGCGCTCCAGGGTCATCGCCGGACCATCCCGCATCTGTCTTGCCGGAAATATCCTGGGGTCTGGAACAGCGCCCCCTGGACATATCCCCCCCTCGTCCCCGCATGTCGCGACGACCCGCTCACGACACGAACTCCAGTTTGTCTGCATCGAAGTCCGGACCGGGGATCAATTCGATCCCCTCCTTGGACATACGCACCTCGACCCCCGCCGCCGTCAAGGCGGTCTTGAGCGTATCGACACGGGAGAAGTCCTTGCTGGCCATTGCCTCGGCGCGGGCGGCGGCCAAGGCGTCGGAATAGGTGGTGAGGTCGACGCTCGCCGTGGCGTCCCAGCCGCCCAGGTCTGGCGTGAGCAATCCCAGCAGTTGCGCGCTCCACAAGAACCGACCGGGGCGCAAGGCACCCTTGCGGACATTCGCGTATTGCCGGTGCAAGCTGGCAATCGCGCCCGAGGTGTTCAGATCGTCGGCAAGGCACGTCATCACGTCGGAGTGCGGGTTCGGCTCCGGGGTCGCGCCATCCGTCACCTCGCGCCAGCCGCGCAAGGTGGCCTCCGCCTCATCCCGCTTCTTCTCCGTCCAGTCCATCGGCTTGCGGTAATGCGTGCCGAGGAAGACGAACCGGATTACCTCGCCCGCCACATCCTGATCCAGCAAATCCCGCACGGTAAAGAAGTTGCCCAACGATTTGGACATCTTCTTGCCCTCGACCTGCAACATCTCGTTGTGCAGCCAGAAATTGGCCATGTCCTTCGTTCCGTTGGCGCAGCAGCTTTGCGCGATCTCGTTCTCATGATGCGGGAACATCAGGTCGAGGCCGCCCGCATGAATGTCGAAGGTGTCTCCCAGCAGCGCCTTGGCCATCGCAGAACATTCGATATGCCAACCGGGACGCCCACGACCCCAGGGGGAGTCCCACCCCGGTTGATCCACGTCCGAAGGCTTCCAGAGCACGAAGTCCATCGGGTCTTCCTTGAACGGCGCGACCTCGACCCGTGCGCCCGCGATCATGTCATCGACCGAGCGGCCCGAGAGCGCGCCGTATTCGGCCTTGTAACGGCGTACCCGGAACAACACGTGATTTTCTGCTTCATAAGCGTAATCGAGGGTGATCAACGTCTCGATCATCGCCACCATCTGCCCGATATATTCCGTCGCACGCGGCTCGTGATCCGGGCGCAGCGCGCCGAGCGCGTCCATATCTGCGTGATACCAGTCGATGGTTTCTTCGGTTCGCTCGCGGATCAGGTCTTCCAGCGTGCCGGACGCGCCAGCGGATTTGCGGGCCTGCGCGGTCGCGTTGATCTTGTCATCCACATCGGTGAAGTTGCGCACATAGGTCACGGCGCCCTCCCCGTAGACATGGCGCAGCAGCCGGTTCAGCACATCAAACACCACCACCGGGCGCGCGTTGCCGAGGTGCGCGCGGTCATAGACCGTTGGGCCGCAGACATACATCCGCACGTCTGCGGGATCGATCGGGGCAAAAACCTCCTTGCGGCGGGTCTTGGAGTTCGTCAGGCGTATCTCGACCATCTCGGTCCCTCGCGGTTGGTCCGCAGGCGGCTTAGCAAGATCGTCGGGAATTGGAAACGAAGAAGCGGCCTGCGAGATGTCTCAGCAGGCGGTAATGCAGCAGATAATGATCTGGCGGCGCGTCATATCCAAGCCATAGCGCGCCACGCCGGGTTTGTTAAGCGGTTTTGTCGCGCCTGCACCGTGGTCTCCGGTTCGGTTCCTCCGATGACCGCTGATCGACGCCCGTTTTACGCCCGATCACCCCCCGATCATCCAAGTCCCGTCGGGCCAGAACGCATCGAAGGCAAAGGCAAAGAGCACATCATGCACCACGTCGCGCCCCTGTCCGTCCCGCACCCGAACCGAGCCGACATCGCGCCCCGCCGCCATCTCGCGACTGTCGAGCGCCGAGGCCTGACCGGCCTGCCAGGTCAGGACCAGCCCGGCCTCCTCGATCCGGCCCGCCTTGGCGAGGCGCGGCAGGGGCCATGCGCGGTCCCCGACCCGCACTACGCGGGCCAATGCCGGCACGCCATGCGGCGGCGGCGCACCGGAGTAGAGGAACGGCTTCGCGGCGGAATCATACCCCGCATAGGGGTTCTGCCCATAGGGTCGGTTGCCGCGCGGCTCGGCCATCACCAGACCACCGGGATGCGCGGCGCGGAACTGCGCAAAACTCTCCATCCACGAGGGCAGCGCCTGCAATTTCGTGCCCGTCAACTCCCCCACAATCGCGGTACCGAGGGCCTGTTGCCACCAGCTTTGCGTCTCGCGGTCATACATCACCATGTCGGAATGGCGCAGTTTTCCGGTCACGCCAAAGGTCAGCACACGCCCGCCGACGCGCGGATCAAAGGCGATGGCGGAATTGCACAGGGGGCAGAAGGTCACGGCCACCGGGCGGCCCCCGATGCGGTCGTTGACGATCTCGTGCCAGGTCATGTAGCGCAAGGGGTAGGCCCGCGCCGGGGCCCCGTCGAGCGCGACGGTCAGCACCGGTTCCCGCTCTGGCAGGCGGGCCTTCGCGACCGGCAGCATCTCGGGATTGGAGAGCGCCGGGATACCGTCCTTGCCGGGCCCGCCGGACATCACGTCCGACCAGCTCTCCAGTGTGGTTTTCGAGAAATCCGTCTCGGGCCATTCGCTTTTCCAGAACGCGGGGTCTGCCATGGCGCTGGCCGTTGAGAGGGCCGTTATAGTGGCAGCCAGAGCGGCCAGGCGACGAAGCCTGCCCCTACGGGGCGACGCGAGGCCTCGCCCTCGGGCCGCGACCCGCTCATTCCCATGCAAGACGTGCAGCGTAACTCCGCGCATCCGATCCTCCCCAGCTTTGCGCCGCAGTCTGCACCGGTTTCACCCGAGCGCCTAATCAAGCCGCTCTCACGAACAGGTTATTGGTTGCGCAGGCTCATTCTGCCAAGGGCGATGCGCATGAAAAAAGGCCGGGCGCCCTGTCCCGGCCTTTCCCAAATCTCGCAACCTCAGGTAGAGACGCGCACCCACATCAGGCCGCGCGCGCCGACCTTAGGCGAGCATCGCCATCGGGTTTTCCAGCCCTTCGACGATCTTTTGCAACAGCTCCGCGCCAAGCGCGCCGTCGATCACCCGGTGATCCACCGACAGGGTGACAGACATGACGGTGGCGATCTCGATCCCGCCATCCGCGCCGACGACCGGTTTCTTCACCCCGGCCCCCACGGCCAGTATGGCCCCGTGCGGCGGGTTGATCACGGCGTCGAAATTGTCGATCCCGAACATCCCGAGGTTGGAGACCGCGAAAGCCCCGCCCTGATATTCATGCGGTGCCAGCTTGCGATTGCGCGCCCGCCCTGCGAGGTCTTTCATTTCGCCCGAGAGTGCAGAGAGCGATTTTTGATCCGCGTCCCGCAGCACCGGCGTGAACAATCCGCCCTCGATCGCGACGGCGACGGCGACATCCGACGGCGTGAGCTTGAGAATACGATCCCCGGCCCAGACCGCGTTCGCATCGGGCACCTGTTGCAGCGCCAATGCCGAGGCCTTGATGATGAAATCATTGACCGACAGCTTGATGCCGCGCGGCGCCAACTGCTTGTTCAACTCGGATCGGAAGGCCATCAACGCGTCGAGCCTGATATCCCGACGCAGGTAGAAATGCGGGATGGTCTGCTTGGCTTCGGTCAGGCGGGCGGCGATGGTCTTGCGCATCCCGTCGAGCTTGACCTCTTCGAACTCGCGGTCCGAATACATCTTGAGAACGGCATCCGAGGACAGACCGGCGGGCATGGTCTTCGCCGCCGCCTCGCCCTTGGGTGCGTCACTGTCAGTTGCTCCGGAGGCCGGCGCAGTCGTCTCACTCGCCGACGTGCCGGCACCCGCACCGGCTTTGGCATTCTCCACATCCGCCTTGACGATGCGTCCATGCGGGCCGGAGCCTTCGATCTGTGTCAGGTCCAGCCCCTTGTCCGCCGCGATCCGTCGCGCGAGGGGCGAGGCAAAGATGCGCTCTCCGTCGCTAGATTTCGGCGCTGCGGGGGCCTTGGTGGTAGAGGTGGCGTTTCTGGTCGCCTTCTCTGCGTCGGGCTTCGACGTCGTGTCGCCTGCGTCGTCCGATGCATCGCTCGACGTGTCATCCGACGTCTCGCCAGACGTCTCATCAGACCCAGCCGAGGGCGCCTCTTCAGACGCCGACCCGATGTCCTCCGCGCTCTCGCCCTCTTCCAGCAGGACGGCGATGGCGGTGTTCACCTTGACCCCTTCGGAGCCTTCGGAGACGAGCAGCTTGCCGATCACGCCCTCGTCCACGGCCTCGAATTCCATCGTCGCCTTGTCGGTCTCGATCTCGGCCAGCAAGTCGCCTGAGGACACGGTGTCCCCCTCCTTGACCAACCATTTCGCCAGCGTCCCCTCTTCCATCGTCGGGGACAGCGCGGGCATCAGGATTTCCGTTGGCATCGCGTATCCTCCTCAGCGGTAGGTGACTTTGTGAACGGCCTCGACGACCTCGTCGGCGTTCAGCAAGGCCAGCTTTTCCAGGTTCGCCGCATAGGGCATGGGCACGTCCTTGCCCGTGCAGTTCAGCACCGGCGCGTCGAGATAATCAAACGCCCGCGTCATGATCACCGCCGACAGATGGTTGCCGATGGATGCGACGGGGAAGCCTTCCTCGACCGTCACGCAGCGGTTGGTCTTCTGCACACTGGCGAGCACCGTGTCGTAGTCGATCGGGCGCAGGGTGCGCAGGTCGATCACCTCCGCCTCGATGCCATCCTCGGCCAGACGGTCCGCCGCCTCCAGCGCATAGGTCATGCCGATGCCCCAGCTGACGATGGTGACGTCGCTGCCCTCGCGCCAGATCTTCGCCTTGCCGAAGGGGACGGTAAAATCCTCCAGCACGGGCACGTCAAAGGATTTGCCGTACATGATCTCATTTTCAAGGAAGATCACCGGATTGGGGTCGCGAATGGCCGTCTTCAACAGACCCTTGGCATCCGCCGCCGAATAGGGTTGCACCACCTTGAGGCCCGGAATATGGGCATACCACGCGGCGTAATCCTGGCTATGCTGGGCCCCGACACGCGCCGCCGCACCGTTGGGACCACGAAACACCATGGGCGCGCCCATCTGCCCGCCGGACATATAGAGCGTCTTGGCCGCAGAATTCACGATTTGGTCAATCGCCTGCATTGCAAAGTTGAAGGTCATGAACTCCACAATCGGGCGCAACCCGCCAAAGGCCGCCCCGACCGCGATCCCGGTAAAGCCATGCTCGGTGATCGGCGTGTCGATGACGCGCTTGCCGCCGAATTCGTCGAGCAACCCCTGGGAGATCTTGTAGGCCCCCTGATATTCCGCGACCTCTTCGCCCATCAGATAGACGTTGGGGTCGCGCCGCATTTCCTCGGCCATTGCGTCGCGCAGGGCCTCGCGAACCGTCTGGGTGCGCATCTTGGTGCCATCGGGCCAATCCGGGGTCTGATCGGGTTTGGGAATATCATCCTCTTCCTTCGCATCGCCTTTGGATTTCGCCGTGGCCGTCGCCTTGTCGGAGGTCTTGCCGCTCTCCGCTGTCTTCTCCTCAGAGCCGCTCTTTGAGCCCGCGTCTTCCGCCTCTGCTGCCTCGTCAGAGCCGCTCTTCGCAATATCCTCCGCGCTCTCGCCCTCTTCCAGCATCACGGCGATCGGGGTGTTGACCTTGACCCCTTCGCTGCCTTCGGAAACCAGGATCTTGCCGATCACGCCCTCGTCCACGGCCTCGAATTCCATCGTGGCCTTGTCCGTCTCGATCTCGGCCAGGATATCGCCCGAGGACACCGTGTCCCCCTCCTTCACCAGCCATTTCGCAAGCGTCCCTTCCTCCATCGTCGGGGACAGCGCGGGCATCAATACTTCGGTTGGCATGTCACATCATCTCCTTCGGCGGCTGGATCATCCCGAAGATGTTCCCATGTCCGTCTTCGCATACACAGACCCGGCCCACGCCGGGAAAATCGGTTGGCGGCATCGCCTCGGCCCCGCCGAGGTCGAGCGCGCGAGCATAGGCCGCATCCACGTCCTTGACCGGAAAGGTCGCCATCGCGCCGCGTGGCGGGGTGCCCGCCTCTGGCACCGGCCCGTTGCGCGGCAGCAACCCGCCCGAAACCGGCTGGCCCTCCCCGATCCCGTCACCCGAGATCAGGTAATAATCCATGTCGCCCATCCGCGCGAACCTCCAGCCCAGCAGATCGCCGTAAAACGCCATGCCGGCCTTTAGATCGCTGACCTGGAATTCCAGATGTACGGTCGTCACCTCAGGCGTCCCCGGTTTCCAACGCGGCACCCTGCGGTGAATCCCTGGCGTAGATATCGGTCCACAGTTCGCTCGGGTCCGGCTCCGGGCTGTCCTTTGCGAAATCTGCGGATTTGGAGACCACGTCCTTGATCTCCTTGTCGATGGCCTTCAGATCGTCTTCGGAGGCGTGCTTGCCATCCAGCAGCATCACGCGCACCCGTTCGATGGCGTCCTTCTCTTCGCGCATCTTCTGCACCTCCTCGCGGGTCCGGTATTTCGCCGGGTCCGACATGGAATGGCCGCGATAACGGTAGGTCTTGACCTCAAGGATATAGGGCCCCTTGCCCGAGCGGCAGTGCGTCACGGCCTTTTCGCCGGCTTCCTTGACGGCCAGAACGTCCATTCCGTCGACCAGTTCACCGGGGATGCCAAAGGCCTCACCGCGCTTATAAAGATCGGCGCTGGAGGTCGAGCGCACCTGCGCGGTCCCCATGGCATATTGGTTGTTCTCGATTACAAAGATCACCGGCAGTTTCCACAGCGCGGCCATGTTGAAGGTCTCGTAGACCTGGCCCTGGTTCGCCGCGCCGTCACCAAAATAGGTGAAGGTCACGCGATTATTGTCGAGGTACTTGTCGGCAAAGGCCAGACCTGCGCCAATCGGAACCTGCGCCCCGACGATTCCATGGCCACCATAAAAATGCTTCTCCTTGGAGAACATGTGCATGGAGCCGCCCTTGCCCTTGGAATAGCCGCCCTCGCGCCCGGTCAACTCGGCCATAACTCCATCGGGGTCCATGCCACAGGCCAGCATATGCCCGTGATCGCGGTAGGAGGTGACACGCTTGTCGCCCTCTTCCGCCGCCGCTTCCAGCCCGACGACGACGGCTTCCTGTCCGATGTAGAGGTGACAGAACCCCCCGATCAAACCCATGCCGTAAAGCTGGCCGGCCTTTTCTTCAAACCGGCGGATCAAAAGCATGTCGCGGTAATAGGATTTCAACTCGTCTGCCGATGCGCTGCCGGACGCTTTGCCTGCAGCCTTATCCTGGGCAGCGGATTTGCGGGTCGCCATGTGGTGCCTCCTCCCATCCGATAGTTTAACGTTGAACTATATCTTAAAACATTTCACGATCTCTTGCGAGTGTGAATTTGACCTCGGCGCGAACTTCCTGTCTGCTGGAGATCTGACCAACGACAGGGACCGGCACGCCCGGACATAGCTCATGAGTGACAAGATCGAGGTGCAGAATGTCAACACGCCCGGCCGCACGACGCGGGTGGACGCGGCGAAATACACCGCGATGCGCGAAGCTTTGCTGAAAGGCATGGAAGACGCGCAGGCTGAACAGCCGATTACGGTAAAACGTCTGCGCGAGGCGCTGGACCCCTATCTGGATCAAGCCCTCTTTTCCGGTGGCGCGACGGCGGGATGGTGGCTGAAAAGCGTGCAACTCGATCTTGAGGCCAAGGGGATTCTGATCCGCGCCAAGGGAAGCCCCGTGCGCCTGTCGCAGACTGGCTGAACCGTTCAGCGCACCACAATCTCGTCAGCGCGCATGACGCCCAGAACATCGCGTGCCTGCTGATCCAGAAGGTCAAGGTCAAGGTAGTCGTCCGACAGACGCCGCGTCAGATTTTCCATCTGCGCCAACTCCTTGTCCAGCGCAGCCAGCTGCACCGACAGCGCGTCGCGGTCCGCCTGAATTTCAGCACGGCGAAACAACCCCATATCCCCCTGCACGGCGGAAAAGGTGAAGTACAGGCCAGCACAAAAAACGGCTGCGAAGTAGATTAGACCCGAAAAGGCGGGACGTCCCAAATTGCTCATCTTGTCCTCATCATGCCTCTGACGGGCATTAAAGTGGACCATGACATAGCTGGAATCGCTTGGGAATCCCCTTTCACGCGGATGTCGCCCGGTTCTGCCGAGGTATGGCAAAACAGGCACAAAGCCGCCTGGATGAACGACGCAATCGTGATTGACTCGCCGCGTCCCTCCAGGCCCGGTGCACTCCGCCCCCTGCAATTACTGCGTTGATCGCCGGCGCACACACGGGCAGACGGCCCCTCACCTCGAAGCCGGCTCACAAATCAGCCGGACCCGGACCCGCTCCGCACGGGATCCCGACAGAGGTCTCAGCCCGAGACAGAAGCCCGGTGAATCTGAGCAACGGTTTCCGCCAGCACCGCGTCAAATTCATCGTCCGACTGCTGGGCCGACAGCCCCTCGGTCAGTGCGCGCGAAAAACTGGCGATCATGCCGCTTTGCCGCGACAGACGCGCGTTGGCCTCGTCACGGGGGTACCCCCCCGAAAGGGCAACCACCTTGATGACGCGGGGGTGATCAACCAAGGCTTTGTATTGGTTGTCGTTTTCCGGCAGGGTCAGCTTCAGCATGACCTCCTGCCCCGGCTCCAGCGCGTCCAGTTCCGCGCGGATAGCCTCCAGCAGCAGGTCCTCGGCTTCGGCCTTGTCGGCGATGGAAATCGTCACCTCGGGTTCGATGATCGGCACCAGCCCATGGCCGAGAATCTGGCGCGCCACCTCGAATTGCTGCGCCACCACGGCCCCAACGCCCGCCGGGTTGGCCGCGTCGATGACCGACCGCATCTTGGTGCCGTAAATCCCGTGCGCGACGGCCTTTTTCAGCAGCGCGTCGAGGTCGGGCATCGGCTTCATCACCTTCGCGCCGTCCTCGGGATCCGCCAGCCCCTTGTCGACCTTGAGAAAGGGCACGACCCCGCATTTGTCCCACAGGTAGCGGGCGGTCGGGGTGCCGTCGATCTCACCGTCCATGGTACGTTCGAACAGGATCGCGCCGACCACCTTTTCACCGTTGAAGGCGGGCGATTTGATGATCCGCGCGCGCATGTCGTGGATCAGCCCGTACATTTCAGCTTCCGAGGAATAGGAATCCTCTTCAATACCATAAAGGCGCAGCGCCTTGGGGGTGGAGCCGCCCGACTGGTCAAGTGCGGCGATAAAACCCTGTCCGTCCGCGATCTGGCGTGTCTGCTGGTCTTTGCTCATGTCAAAATCCGTTTCTCAAATGTCCCCGGTCGCCTCTGCAACCCTTGCGTTTGTTTTAGGACGCATGGCCCTCGCTGACCAGACCCTTGGCGCGCCGGGGGCCTTGATCGCCCCGCCGCGCGACCTTCTTGCCCCGATCAGCGCGACAAGGCGGCGACACCGGGCAAGTCCTTGCCCTCCATCCATTCCAGAAACGCCCCGCCCGCGGTCGAGATATAGGTGAACTCATCCGCCGCGCCTGCGCCGTTCAGCGCCGCGACCGTGTCCCCGCCCCCGGCGACCGAGGTCAGATGACCCGCAAGCGTCAGCTCTGCTGCGTAGGCCGCCGCGGCGTTGGTCGCGCGATCGAACGGCGGGATTTCAAAGGCGCCGAGCGGGCCGTTCCAGATCAGCGTCTTGGCCCCCTCCAGCACCGCGCCGATCCGCGCCACGGCCTTCGGCCCGGCGTCGAGGATCATCGCATCCGATGGGCAATCGGACGCGGCTACGATCTCACTCTGCGCGCCGGCCTTGAACTCCCGCGCGACAACGACATCCTCGGGCAGCACGATCTCGCAACCCGCCGCCCCGGCCTTGCCTATGATGTCGCGCGCGGTCTCGGCCAGTTCATGCTCGCACAGGGATTTCCCGACCGCGAGGCCTTGCGCGGCGAGAAAGGTATTGGCCATGCCGCCCCCGATCACCAGATGATCGACCTTGGCGACGAGATTGCCCAGAAGGTCCAGCTTGCTCGACACCTTGGCGCCGCCGACCACGGCAACCACCGGGCGCTGCGGGTGACCAAGCGCGGCCTCCAGCGCCTCAAGTTCGGCCTGCATCAGGCGCCCCGCAAAGGCGGGCATGAGATGCGCGACCCCCTCGGTCGAGGCATGCGCGCGATGCGCCGCGGAAAAGGCATCGTTGCAAAAGACATCGCCCAACCCCGCCAGCCGCTGGGCGAATTCGGGATCGTTCTTTTCCTCACCGGGATGAAAACGGATGTTTTCCAAGAGGATCACATCGGCAGAGAGCTGCTCTTCGGTCGGTGCCTCCGCCCCATCGAGCGTTTCGATAAAGGCGACGCTGCGCCCCAGTTTTTCGCGCAGGGTCGCCAACACCTGGCGCAGCGACATATCCAGAACGGTCCGCCCCTTGGGCCGACCCATATGCGCGATCAAAACGGGTCGCCCGCCCTTGGCCAGAATATCATGCACGCTGGGCACGATCCGTTCGATCCGTGTCGCATCCGTCACCCGGCCATGATCCAGCGGCACATTGATGTCCACCCGCAGCAGGACGCGCTTGCCCTCCAGATCCATGTCGTCGATGGTATTGAATTGCATGCGTTCTTTCCCTGCCCAATTGCCTGCCCAAAGGGCTTTTTCGTCGCGCGCCGCGCCATCCGGCCTGTCGATCCGAGGCCTTTGTCGGTCGCCACGGGGTCGGTGAAACCGGCCAGATCGGCGCGGCTGCTGCCCGCCGGGCGCGCTCTTGGCCGCCTTGTCGCGTGCACCGCGAAGGGCGTCAACCGTGGTAGCGCTCTCTCTTTGCAGGGTTTTTCGCCGTGCCGGGCCAGCGGCAGGCCGACCCGCGTTCTTCTGCTTGTCAGGGGGTGTCTGGTGCCAATCGCTTTTCATTCGCGTGAACCCCGCTTAAACCTGCCCCCAAACCCAATGGACGAGGACCAAAATGGCCGACATCAAAGACCCCGAAAACACTATCCTGATGCAACTCAAGGACGGCACCGTCACGATCGAGCTTCTGGCCGACGTCGCCCCCAAGCATGCAGAACGGATGAAGGAACTGGCCCGCGCCGGTGCCTATGACAACGTTGCCTTCCACCGGGTGATCGACGGTTTCATGGCTCAGACCGGCGACGTGCAGCACGGCAACATGGAACAGGATTACAACGCGCGCATGGCCGGCACCGGCGCCTCGGACAAGCCCGACCTGCCGGCGGAATTTTCCAAGCTGCCGCATGATCGCGGCACCCTCGGCGCGGCACGTTCGCAGAATCCCGATTCCGCCAACTCGCAGTTTTTCATCAACTTTTCCGACAACAACTTCCTCAACGGTCAGTACACGGTCTATGGCCGCGTCATCGAGGGGATGGAGCATGTCGACGCCATCACGCGCGGCGAGCCGCCCGCGAATCCCGACCGCATGATCTCGGTCAAGGTGGCGGCAGATGCGTAATCTTCTCGCCGCTCTGGCACTCTCCACCCTCGCCGCACCGGCGCTTGCCACCGGTCTCGACATCGAGATCGCGGGCCAGGCCAACGGCACGATCCACATCGACCTCTTCGAGGATGTCGCGCCCAAGCATGTCGCGCAGATCACCGAAATCGCGTCGTCAGGGTCCTATGACGGCGTCTACTTTCACCGCGTGATCGACGGCTTCATGGCCCAGACCGGAGACGTGGAATTTGCCCGTGTCGAAGGCGGCGACATGCGCCGCGCCGGCACCGGCGGTTCGGACATGGCCGACATTCCGGCAGAGTTCTCGGACAAACCTTTCGAACGGGGTGTCGTCGGCATGGCCCGTTCGCAGAACCCAAATTCCGCCAACAGCCAGTTCTTTATCATGTTCGCCCCCGGCCCGTTTCTGAACGGTCAGTACACGGTCGTCGGCGAAGTGACCGAAGGCATGGCAATCGTTGACGAAATCAAGCGCGGCCAAGGCCAAAGCGGCACAGTCTCCGGCACGCCGGACCGCATGGTCCAGGTCTCTGTCACCGAATGATCACGATTGGTCGGGGCGGTAGGACTGCCCCGGGCGTTCACAAAAGCTGGCGTGTGTCTGCGCCAAAGGGGCCTGTCAGGAGTTTCTCAGTTGACGTCGTCAATTTGCCTCTTCCGTGCCCGCTCCGGCTTGGGCATTTCGTGCCTCTAGAGCTGTTAAAATGCGGTCTAGCCGCTCGTCTTGTTGCTCGTTTCTTTCGTGCTGAACGTCCAGAGCCTTTTCAACCGCACCCATTGACCCGAGGCCGCTGTCAAATCTGTCGCTGGCATAAGCGAGCACACCAAACACAAGGCTTAGCGTCACCACCATGCCCGAGAATACCACGCCCGCGTTCTGTTGCCACGAAGCTCCCGGCGTGATCCCATCAATCTTCGCTTCAAGCTTAGCGAAAGACGCACTGTTCTCGGCCTTCACAGCGCGCATGTTCGCGTCCACATAGTTTTTAGTTTCCGTGTCCACTGCGCCTCCACCTCCTCCATCTGCGTACTTTCCGTCTTGCACAGACGCGCTGACAAAATCGCTTTCATCTTGATAGTCGTCGAGAGAGAAAACGTTACCCCTCTGAGGCATATGCCGGCTCCCAGTCGTCCAAGCCCAACATATCCTTCACAACCATTTTTGCATCTCCGCTGTGAGCAATGAGGCGCATCATGTGCAAAGTGTTTATCGCAGGACCTTCGAAAATGAACTCGCTTTCCACCATGTCTACGTTCATCATTTTGGGAGGTCGACCGCCCTTGTACACAAGCTTGCAGTTTCTGAAAATGGTATCGGTGAACTCTTGATAGTCGAGATTGACGATCTCGCCAACTATCTCTTCGCGCTTTGCCATACGTCCCCCTAATTTTGATCCGGACGCTATGTTCGGCCACAAGATTCGTCAATTTACGATCCCCCCGCGTAGATAATATCTCAGCTCTCTGCCCGTTGCACAGGGGTGCTATCTTCCGATCGGATCATTAAGAATTAGTTCATAATGACAATTTCTTGGGGGATGCGCTCCTCCACATAACTCCGCCCCCATATCAAAAACTCACACGAACGCTGAGGACTTCAACCCCCTCAGATCACCATTCCCCCGCACCGCAAAAACGACGCGAAAACCGCCGCTCCGTCAGCATGCCCGGATCATGACGCGGGCGGCACGTCCCCGCCAAAGAGGTGGTTCATCGACATCGAGGGCTGATCGCAACCCGCCTCACCGACGATCCTCGCCGGGATCCCGGCGACGGTCTTGCAGGGCGGCACATCATGAAGAACGACCGATCCGGCGGCGATGCGCGAGCAATGCCCGACGGCGATATTGCCCAGCACCTTGGCTCCGGCCCCGATCAGCACGCCGTCCCCGATCTTGGGGTGACGGTCGTCGTCCTCCTTGCCGGTGCCGCCCAGAGTGACGGAATGCAGCATGGAGACGTTGTTGCCGACCACCGCCGTCTCACCGATGACAATGGAATGGGCGTGGTCGATCATGATGCCGCGCCCGATCCGTGCGGCGGGGTGGATGTCGATTCCGTAGACCTCGGAACAGCGCATCTGGAAAAAGTACGACAGATCGCGCCGCCCCTGCGTCCACAGCCAATGCGCGACACGGTAGGACTGCACCGCCTGATAGCCCTTGAAATAGAGCAGAGGCTGGATAAATCGGTGGCAGGCCGGGTCACGCTCATAGGTGGCGACGATATCGGCGCGCGCCGCATCGGCCAGTGACGGATCGGCGCGGTAGGCCTCGTCACAGATTTCGCGCAGCAATTGCTCGGACATCTCGGAATTCGCCAGCTTCATCGCGATGCGATAGGCCAGCGCGTTCTCGATCGAAGGGTGATGCAGCAAGGCCGAATGGATCTGCCCGCCCAAGAGAGGTTCGTCGCGGATCGCCTGCTCCGCTTCCTGTGTCATACGCTCCCAGACTGGATCGACCGAGGATACTTTCGCGCGTGTGATGGGCATGGGGTCGTCCTCTTTTGGCTCTGCCGTACCTTAGCAGATAGAGGAGCGGGCTTAAAACGCAATGATGTGATGGGCAAGATTGCGGATCGGAATGCCTAAAACGCCAGCCTTGCCCATGCACCGGGTCCGTAGATGGCCGAGATCTGCGCAACCTCCAGATGTGTGCCCGCCAGCGCTCCGTCCGCCTGCTGATCCGTGCCCGTGTAGGTCCATCCGGGTTGATCGAGCATGATTTCCCGTTTGATCTGAACCCCTTGCATGATGCGCAAAAGGTAGGATTCGCGCTCTTCGCCCA
>TARA_R110002124_G_scaffold23419_7_pt1 | contig 17198 bp, 19 predicted proteins | sample TARA_R110002124 | Tara Oceans TARA_R110002124 (sample SAMEA4397445) | marine metagenome | biome: Polar Biome; feature: [SRF] surface water layer (ENVO:00010504); material: water (ENVO:00002006), including particulate matter (ENVO:01000060) such as... | depth 5 m | reverse complement strand
TGTAGCTTTCATGTTATCTTCTTCATAATGACCTTCCGGTACATCATCTCCTCCTTCAACTAGATTAGAATTTAATAGATTAACTAAACCGTCTAGTTTAATTACTTGATAGTTGATCTTGCAACCTCCAAAACATTCATTATCTGAAGGACAAGTTTCATTAATATAATCTACTAATGATTGTGCTCTTTCAAGCTCTACTCTATGCTTTTGACCGTAATCAAAAGAAATAGCAGTTACTTGATCGTACTCTTTTAAACATCTGAGTAGTAAAGTTGAGGAGTCCATCCCTCCTGAAAGACTAATTACAACATTTTTTGCCATTTATATAAATTTAATATTTGCCAGGTATTATTGAGCGTATAGGCTAACGCTAACTTAAAATTAACTCTGTTAATTCATTCTTTGATAATCTACCGTTTTTTTCAACAGTAGACCCATCTTCTTTAACTAAAACTGTATGAGGTATACTATCTACCTTATACTTATTAGCTAATCCCTTGTTATCTTTATCAATGTTAACACTAATAAATTCTACTTGGTCAGAATAGTCTGGAATTACTTTATCCCATGTCTTTCCATATATCTTACAAGGTCCGCACCATGTGGCATAAAACTTAAAAACTTTTTTTACTGCCATAACGGTTGTTTACTTTTTTGTAGTGATCTGCTTTTGAAAATTTACGTTCTTTAGTGGTGGTATTACCTCCAGTTGTTCTAGTTGCTAACCACTCCTTTAATTGTTTGTACCTTTGTTTAGGTGATGTTTTTGACATATATCTTATTTTATATTAATATAAGAATAAATCCTTAAACTATCAACTAAAGTAAGCATAAAAATTGTCAGAAGTTGTAAATGTTCCTGCTTCAATGGATAATGTATTTGTTGAAGAAATTTGAGTTGGACTTGCCTGTGAACCAGAAGGAACATGGTACCAACCGTCAAACACTTTTGGGTACGTTGATGAAGCTTCAATTACAAATAAAGAATGTACATTAAAGTTCACTTCTTGCGCTATAGAACTTGAAGTAGCTGCTATAGTGACTGGTGAGTTAACTTGTACAGATCCTTCTCCATCAGAAACTACTGTAAAGTACCTAGTATTACCAGCATTAGCAACCACTATACTTCCGGTAGTGTGTAAACACGTACCGTTATCTGACCTTGCTATAAAAGTAAATATACTGTCTTCAACGTCAAAGAAGATACCGTCAGTTAGTGCACTTGCTGTAATACTAGCAGTTAAAAGGTTAGAACCGGTAACCAAAGTATGGTATATAGATAATGTAGTAAGGTCTGCACCTAAACTACCTGAAATATTAATTTTTACTCTCTTAGACATATATTATAAATATCAACCGTCACAAGATAGACAGTCTGTTGATGTTCTACTTCCTATATCTCCGTTAATTACCGAGTCTGTACGTAGATAATATAGGGTTTTTATACCTTCTCTCCATGCAGTCTGATGCACTTCATTAATAAACTTAGGACTGTCAGATGGATCGAATGCTAAGTTAAGTGATTGTGTTTGGTCAATATATTGCTGTCTAGTACTTGCTTGTTTAACTAACTCTAACTGGTTAATTTCAGCAAACGTTAAAAAGACAGGTTTATCTTCTGCAGGCATTACATCTTCTGGTAGGTTAGCAATAGAACCTCTATCTTTCATAATTTGGTCCCAAACTTCTTCAGTATTAGCCCCTTTTTCTTCAAGATAAGTTTCTAAAGCAGGGTTTTTTCTAATAAATGTACCTTTAGCTGAATTAAATGTGTATACATTAGCAGGTACTGGTTCAATACCAGCTGAAACTCCTCCTGCTATAGTTGAATTAGATACTGTAGGTGCAATTGCCATTAGGTGTGTATTTCTCATACCAGTTCCTTTGCACCATACTGGTTCTCCGTATTCAATAGCTAGTTGCCTAGAGGCTGCTTCAGATTTAGTCTTTATATCTGAAAATATCTGATGTGTTAGTGATGTAGCTCTTATAGATGCAAATGGTATTCTTTCGTTTTGTAATAGTGTATGCCATCCTAAGACACCTAAACCTAATGCTCTTCCTTTTTTAGCTGATCTGTGTGACCTTATTAAAGAATCCTTACCGTTAGTCTTAACTAAAAATTCTTCTAATACACCGTCTAGGAAATAAGTAGCAGTTTCAACTAAATCGCTATTTTTCCACTCATTCCATTTTGTAAGGTTAAGTGAAGATAGACAACATATAAATGAATGTTCTTCGTCTGTAAATAATGTAATTTCAGAACATATATTTGTCATTGAGACCTCTAGATTGTTCTTTTTATAGGCTATTGGATTAGAGTTATTGATGGTATCCTTATACATAATATATGGTTCTCCAGTTTCAACTCGTGATTTAAGTATCTCTACCCAAGTTTCCATTGCATCGGCATCTCTATGCTCTAATTTTTGCATAAATACATCATCTATAACAACACATTGATGTAAATTTAGACATTGTCTATTAGGATCACCTTTAGGTCTTCTAATTTGTAAAAACTCTTTAATATCTGGGTGGTTTATATCTAAGTTTACAGATGCTGCTCCTCTTCTTACTGCTCCTTGATTAGTAGCTATAATAGTTGAATCATAAATCTTAGCCCATGGAATAACACCTTCAGATTGACCTGTAGAACCGTCTCCGATCTTTTGTCCTCTACCTCTAACCTTAGATAAACCTATTCCTACACCTCCACCTAGGGAAGTTAATCGCATTAACTCAGCGTTAGTTAAACCAATGCCTCTAATAGAGTCCGGTGTATCAATACCGAAACAAGAGATTGGGAGTCCCTTGTCTGTACCGGTATTAGACAAAACAGGTGAGGCTAAGTTCAACCAACCTTTCCACATATAGCGAAAAAACTTATTCGCTAAATCAGGTCGATCTAATCGATTTGCTATTGTGTCGGCTACACGTTTATACGCTATTTTTGGTGTTTCATTTGGTAGTAAGTAACCTTTAGATATGGTTGCTACCGAAATTTCATTCATCCATTCTGGGTAATCTTTTCCAGCTACCCAATTTTGTGTATCTACTATTATGCTCATAACTAATTTTTAAAATGCACTACCCCAATCCATTGTACCTTTACTGTAGTTTGTAACTCTACTAGCAAAGAAATCTGTTTGTTGTTTACCTGCGATTACTGCATCAAACCATTTCATAGTCTTTAATGCTCCTTTGTCTATATCTGATGACGGTATTAAAGGTTTTAACCCTAGGTCACCCATTTTTGTATTCACTCTATGTTTAATAAAGTTTTTTAATTCTTCTTTAGTTAGGTTTTCAAGATCTCCCATTTCGAATATCTTATCTATAAAATTAAATTCTAACTGTAATGCTGTTCTAGCTGCTTCATTAATATCGGCAACTAATTCAGGTGTTTTAAATTCAGGATGCTCTTCCATAAGAGTTCTAAATAACCAGCAACCAGCGTTACTATGTAATGATTCATCTCTTACTGACCATTCTACAATTTGTCCTACTCCTTTAAGTAGGTTTCTCATTTTAAATGACAAAAGAACTGCAAAAGAACTAAATAAATTTACTCCTTCGGTAAAAGCTGAGAAGATAGCTAGTGATTTAGCTCTATCATGCCAGTTAGCTTCTCCATTATGACCATCTCTAACGTTCATCAGGTTTTCTATCTTAGCCATAGTAGCTTCATCTTCCATAAATTCAGCAAAGTCGTCTAAACCTAACTGCTCGTTTAACAAAGAGTAAGCTTCTGCGTGAATCGTTTCAGAAGAACCTAAAGTAGTTCCCATCATTATAATTTCTGGTTTTCTAAACCACTTAGTAACTAGTGTTGACCAGTAGTCATTTACCACTGTTTCAGTTTGGGCGAATCCTTTTAAAATACCTCCTATAACGTTCTTTTCATGAGGTTTCATATTAGATTTCCAGTCAGTAACGTCTTGAGCCATTGGGACTTCTGTATGTAACCAGTGTGCTTGTTGTTGTTTTAACCAGTAATCGTATGCCTGTGGGTATTCAAACGGCTTATAGACGATTCTTTCTTGTAATAGGCTCATATATACTTATATATTTGGTAGGTTAGTAGATGAAAATACCCTTTGGACATACTTCCTCGGGGCGTGTTAATAAATAGCTCATTGTGATTTTTTATCAAATAATTTACCCATAGATTCTGAAGATAAATTGAATACTGGTTTGCCGTCATCAAGTAAATCTGATGAGCTAGATAAACCGTCAAATTCAATTCTACCGTTGTTAGTATCCATCTTAATGTTATAGGTCATACCGTCTTGGCCATATCTATTTTTCATTACATGAATTCTTCCAGTACCTAAAACTTTGTCTTCCTTTTGTCTGGAAAGAGATATACAAACATCTGCTACCATCATCTTATCGTAACTACCAGCTGCTTTATCTCCTTCAATAACATTGTCTCTAGCTCCCATTCTATTAACCTGTGAAGGTGTAAGTATAGGTATTTTTAACTCTTTAGCTAATCCTTTTGTTGCAATAAACACATCATCTATTTCGTCTTTACGTTCTGCGAACTTAGAACCTCTAGATGGTGCTCTTAAATAATCTACATAATCTATAATAACAAGGTCTGGTAGATGATCCATATCAGCACACTTCTGTATATGTGACTTAATAGTGTTTACAGTAGCACCTTTTGGTGCATACTCTTTTACTATAAGCTTACCTTTCAAGCCTTCAACTATTTTTTGTACTTCGTCTCTTTTGTCGTTAATTTCATCGATTCCGTATCCCGTAAGATAACAGTCAAACCTTTTCCCAACGTAATCTTCTCCAAGTTCAAGAGTGTAGTAGTTAACTTTATAGCCAAGCTTAACAGCATGAGCAGCAATAGCAACCATACACCAACTCTTACCACCGCCTGGATTACCAAAAACGATACCAAGATCTCCTGGTCCAAATCCACCTTGTATTCCATCATTAAATATAGGCCAAGGAGTGGGTATAGTAGGACGGTAATCTTTTCTATAACGTGCTTCAATATCTTTATTATATTCATGTCCTATGTTTTTATCCATTCCAGCCTTCATAGCCTTTTCAACTTGGTTTCTAATACCATCAAAATCTCCTTCTTTTAGAAGATCGGCTGAAGCTAGAATAGCTTGTTTCATTTCTTGGTTTTTACAAAACCCTAAAAATTCTTCTTGTACGTACTCTAAATCGTCTTGAGATGCTTCATAAGAGTTCCTTAACTCTTCTTTTAATGCAACTTGTAAAACTTCATTTTCTAACTTTTGAAGTTCTACTCTAAGAACATCCATTGTAACGGTGTTGTGGTACTTATCGAAATAATCTTTAATTTGATTGATTATCCACTTATGTGAATCTGCATCAAAGTAAGTATCCTCTAAAACATCTCTGGTTGTAAGTAAAAACCCTTTATCAGTAAGTAATGATCCTAACACCTTTAACTGAAATCCTTTTCCGTACTGCTGTAAACTTTTTAATGTCATTTATAACCTTTTATTTAATATAGTGTTTATTTCTCTAACAACCTACTACTAGATTGTATCTTCTTACCTAAACCATCTATTAATCTGATGCCTAGTTCTTTACATATTTTACTTTCTGGAATAGATTTATTATTTTGATCTCCTCCATTTGCAAAAGAGAGAGAATACTCATAACCAAACATTGTATGTATAGCTATCAACGTAGTGATTTGGGTAGTTTGTTTATCTAAAGAAATAAAAGCTTTGTCAACTAAACTTAATGCTCTTATAATCTTAATACGTTCATTTTCGTCCATAAACATTTTACTGCCCTTAAGTTCCCTTTGAATGTCGTTATTAACTATTACCCATAGTTCTGATCCTTTCTCTCTGGCTTTTTCAAATAACTCTAAATGTCCTTTGTGTAAGGGATTAAAATACCCACTAACTATTACTGCGTTCATAACTTTTTGCTATTAATTTTTTAAATTTTGTTGTTGACCAACCGTGACTTCTGTCTAAATAGTGAATTGGTACCTTTAAATTATCACCTGTAAAGGGTTTGTTGATGTAGTCATCACCTAAAAATCTGATGTCAAACTGACCTATTTTAATAAGGTCTAAGAGCTGTTCTTCATAGGTGTAACGTACTACGTCATCAACATATTTCAATGAGAGTAATAACTCTTTACGTTCGTCTGCACTAAGGATAGGTTTTAACTTATGAGGTCTTTCTATAGATGGGTCTGTATGAAGTAATACGACTAAACAGTCACACTTAGTTCTCATCTCTTTAAACATTGCAACATATCCTGGGTGTATTACATCAAAATTACCAGCTATTACTCCTTTAATCATATTTCCAAAATACTTGTAACATTGTTATCACTGTTGCTAGTCCTATTATTATACCAGTTTTAAGGTTTACACCTTCTTTCATAAAAATGTAAGTTAAAAATGTAAAACTAAATATACCTGTTGCAAAACCTGTAAGTCTTGATGGCCATAACTTTCCATCAAAAGAGCCGACAACGTATGTGGTGCCATAAATATAGCACATACCTACAGGAATACCAAAAAGACCTGAAATTATAATAGGGTTATCTTTTACCCAGCCATTTAAGAATTGACCGTTGGTTTGAAACCAAGATAACGTCTGTGCAAGAAATAATAACCCTGCTCCTATTATAAATGACCTATAGTTCACCTTAGTAAAGTTAAAGGTCTAAAGTTTTCTAACCATCCTTCAGTATTTTTAGTAATACCTTCGATTTTATCTTGGTCTAAGTGCCTTAAAAATGCTCCTGTCTGTAACTCTGGTACCTTACTACTAAGTGTATCTATAACAACCTGTTTTTCTTTATCATCTAAAGCTGTAATATGTAAGTCCATTAACTTAAAGTTAGTTTCTACACGATCCCAGTTATGAATTATTTTAGCAAATATTTTTTTACCTTCTAATTTTTCTTCTGCAGTCTTATAAATGTACTCTAAATTAGTTATTTCAGTTAAAAGCTTAGGAAACTCTGATATAATGGTTTTGATACCTAATCCTTTAACACCTTGTAAGTTATCTGAATTATCTCCTACTAATGCTTTAACTAAATTGTAGTTTTCAGGTAGTACTTTTAATTCATCAAAAATATTGTCTTGAGTAAATATTTTTTTCTTTATAGGTGCGTAAACTTCTACTGTATCGTCAATTAGTTGAAGAAAATCTTTATCTGAAGATACTATGGTACATTTTTTTGCACTTGATATTGATGCTTTTTTAGCAATCCATGCTATTACATCATCAGCTTCTAACTTATCCATTACAATTTGATGTACTGGTAGACAGTCTAAGTAATCTTGAGTCCTGTATAACTGTCCTATTAGAGCTTCTGTCTCTTCTTCTTTAGTGTCGTAGAGTCCCCAGTGAGTTATTCTAGAAGTAGCTCTTTGAGCCTTATAGTTAGGGTCGATATTTTGCCTGTTACCTGAACCGCCTTTACCGTCCCATATTACTATTACCCTAGTAGGGTCAAACGTTCTTGTTACAAACCCTAATGAGCGCATGAAGCCCACCAGGCCTCCTACATGGGCACCTGATGGATTCATTGCTTTGAGCAGTGAAAAACTACGAATTAACATATTCATAGCATCTATAACCAGTATATGGTCATTTAAAGCTCGGGGTGGGGATTCTTTTAAGTTATTTAAAATATCATCGTATGCCATTAATCGAGTAAATTAGGAGCTATTGGTGTTTCTTCTAAATCTCCTTCTTCGATTAAGTCAAAGTCTATTGAACCTACTAACTTAAGCCAGTGTTCTTTGTGATCGTCTCTATACCTGTCGATGGCTTTTTTATCGTCTTCGATAAATCCATGTGAAGTCATTACCACTCTACCTCTAGATTGTACACCTCCAATATGGTTCTTTTCTATCTGAACGTTAGTACGTTTTGCAAACTCTACTTGCATACCGTTTTTAATAGCTTTAATCTTAGAAGTTCCTGGGTTAGTAATGTTACCAAACGTGACTACTAATGTTGCATCATACCACATAGACATACCGCCTTTATTCTGTAGTTTAGGCTGTCCCATTGGATGGTCTGGTTTTTGAGTCCATACCTTATTGATAGCTACTAGCGTGTTTGTATAAGGTGAGTTCTCTTTTCTTGATAATAATATCTTCTGATTAAGGTTATTACCAAATTGAGTTGACATTGCTCCTGCATTCCATTCATTATTGTTCTTATTAGAACGTACTGATAAATCACATGGAACTGATCCAATACTATCCCAGAAGAAACACATATCATAGGGTAAGTTACCTTTAGCTTGCTCGTCCATAAGATCAGCAATATGTACTGCTACCTCTTCAATGGTGTTAAGTTGCCCTCTGTCGGCATATAAAAAGAAACCTTCATAGTCAACGACTGTGCCATTAGCATCAGTAACCTCTTCAAACTCTAATCCCATTTCCTTAGCATGGTCCCAAGACCATTTCATCTCAGTTACTATAAAGACTGGAAGAATACCCATCTTTTGAGCATTCACTGCAGCTTCTAATAAAGCAGTAGTTTTACCTGTATCACTATGTCCTCGTAATAGGGTGATGTGTCCGGTAGGTATACCAGGTAAGGATGTAATATCAACAAAGGCTTTAGAAAGGGGTATCCAACCCTGTTCTTTAAACTTTACTGAAGAGTTAGAATACCCTTTCTTCTTTTTAAAATTACCTAAATTAAACGACTTACGTACTGCAGCGGTCGCTTTCTCTTGTGTTTCTTGTTTTTTTGCCATTATTCATTAAATAAGTCATCAAATTTACTAACTGTGTCTTTGTTGCCAGCCGTAGCTGTTTCTAAAGTAAAGTCAGTTTTTGGTGGACTTGTGCTTTCTGGCTTAGGTGTTGCTGTTGTTGGAGAGTTAGATTGTTCTTCACTCCCAGGGTTTAAGTAACCTTGTAGTTGTTTTTTAATAAAGTCGTAATCGTATTGAGTAAATACTTCCTCAGGATTAGGTTGTGTCTTTATCCACTTATCTACTAAATCATTCTTATCTGATAATTCAGTTTGTTTAGGTTTAATACGAACACTAGTCTCCGGGTAAGGGTTACCAGCTTGTTGCTCTACTACTAAATCCCATCCGTTGATAACGTCTGTGTAATCACCTACATCTTCATCTTCTGCTAAGGCAAGTAATGCTTTATATATGGTAACACCAAAGCCCCATAGTCTTACACCCTTATCTTCTTCTCCTCTTACTACTACTGGAGCAAAGATTCTAGTTTTAGGTTGAATTTTACCTGCTAAAGACCAATTGTCCCTATCAGATGTTTTACGAAGTTCTTTTACGAACTCTTCAATTGGATCTTGCTTACCAAAGTTTGATAAAGCGATCATCGGGTATTTTCCAATACCATAATGGAACTTTAATTCCTTAAAAGGAAATGCAGGGTCAAAAGCAGAAGGTACAATACGTAACGTTTGCTTACCTAATTGAGGTTTCCAAAAAATTTCTGAATAGTCAGTCTTTTCTTTTTGCTGACCGGAGTTGTTTAAAGAGTCTAACTTAGCTCTAATTGCGTTTATATCCATAACTAATTTAAAATATTTATTATTCTATAATATAGAAAAATTTTCTTTATCTACCAACTATTAATAAGGTAAATTTAATAAATTAGTTATTTCTAGGAAATATCTATTAAGCTATATTAATTTAGCTCAATAATTTTATACAATTTAGTGTTGACTCTTTTAAGTTCTGGACCTTTTGTAAGTAGTACACAGTTTCGGTAGTCTGTCCAGTTAATTCTATAAGAAGTGTCTAGTACACCGCCGTTAAGTTCTTTTATAAGTGTATTAAGTGCGTTTATGGTATAAAGGGTATTAGATTCTTTTTTTCTATGTACCAAAATAGTGTTATCTAGAAATGTACCGATGTTATCAAAATCTACATTATAGGTACAGATGTATTCGTCCTGACTTTTCGAGTACAGTACAAAAATCTTATTGTAGATAATTTTGTATCTTCCTTGAATCTGCTCTAGAACACCTTCTAATGTATCTTCAGATGCGAAAGTACAAAATAATTTGTTGCTCATATCTTCGTTGAGGTATATCGGCTCAATATCATAATCAAACCGGTTTTGAGTTGTTGTGTTGTTCATATATAAATATCATTTTTGCTCTATAACACTAGATCTTTAGAATATTTAACCTTTATAGGGTATTTCCCATCGGTTTCTAAGATCTCTTGTAACTTTACTAATGTTTCCTTGCCATCTTCTTTACTAAAATCAAATAGAAATGAATCGTAAGTGTATAAAACTAATTTAGTCTTTTTGTTCTGTAAGTACCTTAATACTTCTTTTAATATAAGTATATTTCTTGCGGTCTCCAACGATTGCATCATATAGTTCATCAACTTTGCTGGGTGCATCTCTTTTAAGCTCTTTGTAAATGCTTTATTAGATATTGTATTATAGACTACTCCGTCTTTTTCGAAAGTACTCCACATATCGTCAATATACTTCTGTATCTTTTGGAATATCTCTAAATGTTGATGCTCTTCAGGTATTTTACCGTAGATTGCTTGAAAATTAATTTGTTTTGCTTCTAAATATTGTTCCTCAGAGATTTTATCAGTTCCGAAGTAGTTTTTAGCTAGTTGAGTATGAGCTGATTCGTTTGAAAGTGGGTATTCAATCTGCTCACAAAGTAAACGAAGGTGATAACCATCAAAATCCAACTCAACAAAGTAATCCCCGATGGGATGGAAGCATTTTCTATGTTGTTCGCTTTTAGGAATAGCAGCGAAGTTAACGCTATTAAAAGCATTGGTAGGTCTAGAGGTAACATTGTATAAATTGTATGAAGTTAGTACTGTGTTATCTACTGTGTTGAATAGTGGGTCTCTAGGTTTAAATAGTTCGTTATATTCTTTATGGTATACACCTAATCCGCTTTGTTCTATAATATAAAAAACATTAGTAGCAGTTTTATTATAAAAATCAAAGTTATCTGGTATTTTAAACTCAATAATGTGTTTAACTTGGTCGTATACACTCTCACAACTTTCATACAGTTTTGATATAGGTATTAACTTATTAACATCTTTAAATTCACTATATTTGTTATAAAATTGATTGATTATGTTAGTGTCTCTTGAATATTCTAATCTATTATGCTTATTCATTGAATAAAGTAAAGATAAGTCTATTGCTCCCTGTATATTAAAGTGGTAGAGAAGTTCTTTTTTATTTAATGTATATACTTTACTGGAAGAAGAAAGAATGCGAGAGACACGTTCTTTTGTAGTATTCAAACCTTCATCATGGTCTATAGGTACTATGTAACCGTGTTGTGAACCGGTAAGTCGAATATAGACTGCTACTGTAGTGGTAAGTTTTGGGTGGTATAGGTTATTAGTAGGTATTACATCAACGTATACCCCAAGTTTTGATAACCTCTCTAAACTTTCTAATTTATCTTCTTTTTCTACTATATAAAACACTTACAATAACCTTTTCTTTAATATAGAAAAAATTTATGTACGAACAAACTCTGCGTAGTTATAAATTTGCTGTTCAGTTATTCCAGGAAGAAGTTTTTCTGCTTTCTTAGCAACGTCTTCGTTTTTAGCTTTAGTACCAGGGTATATGTAACCGTTGATAGTTTGGTCTTCTGGGTCACCTGTTATGTACCAAAGTACTTTAAGGGTTTTTCTATATAGTTTTTTTTCTTTCTGTATTTTAAGATAAGAAATTTTATCTAATTCTACAACTTTTCCATCTCTGGTGTCTCTTGCAAAATACCGTATAAAAGTTCCTTTGCTGTAGTCTTGTGTATTTGGTGATGTATGTACGTTTCTAAAAACCTCATCTACACTTACATCACCTTTTGGTTCAAATGTTAATGGTTTTGATTTACTAGTTATTTTACTTCCTTTAAAAAAATTACCTTTAAAATCTTTTACAAAGCTTCCAGCAAACTTTAAACCAGTTAAAGGGTCTTTAAGTATTCCATTTAATTTTCCTCCAACAAGTTGTTTTATTTTAGGTAAGTACATACGTTAATCCTTTTTATTATTGATTTGATTATCAACATCAAAAAATTGGGAACCTACTGAGGTTATCCATTGATTGTTTGTATCTATTCTATGTCCTAGTGAAGTTATAATGTATCCGTATTTATCGTACTTAGGTAACAATATACCTTTATTAACCTTAAAACTTTGACCTATTTTCATTCCAGATATACCGACAGTGTCAAAACTTAATTCAACCGGTATAGGGATTTCTGTTAACTTATCTTGTAGTAACCAAAATTCATATTCTAGTAAGTTAAACTTCCTTAGTGTTTGTTGTATTCCGTTTTGATCTTCAACTGAATATCTTGGATCTTCATCTCTATTTAAACCTTTCCAAAATTTATAAACGTCTGATGCTAATTGAGCTTTATTACCGTGGATTAGGTACTCATTAACTGTATACACTTTAGATGATGATATCTTTGTTGTAGTTTTATCTACTAACACAAAATCTTGCTCTATACAGTCTTCAGGGTTAGTCACTTTAGTTTTCATAAACCTATCCACTGCACCTTTGTTCCAATTACGTATATGTGAAACGTTATCCAGGTACGTGTCTGTACCTGCTTGAGCTGCAATTGATAGTTGGGCTGCTGTATTACTACTAATTCTACTACTAACACTTAGGTTGGTTACCATAGATTTCAAACCCGTTAGGTTAAGTCTTACTGAGTCTAGACCTTTTGAAGTTTCGTGTGCGTCTACTACTTCGTACTTATCCTCAGTTTCATTAAAGTACAGTGTAAGTTTAGTTATGTTACTTAAACAGTCATTTACTTCGGTTAAGAATAAGTTAATGAAGTCTATAAACGTTGTATTAAAATTCTGTACATCGTATACTTTATCTAAAAGCCCCATGATTAATTTAGTAGACACAAACATATTAAGTATTTGATTAGTACCTCCGTTCGCCTCGGCATACGTTTTCATAAGATTGTTTATCTTATTATTAGTCCAGTGGTAACTAACTCCGTCCTCTTCAGGGTGGTTAAATTTTGCTGTTTTAGGTAGTAATACAGATATTGGGTTGGTTGAAAAATGGTTAGGAAAAGTTCTATACCTATTACCTTTTTTAGTTGAGAAACTTATTATAGGTTTATCTCTCTCATTTACTGGGTATATAGTGCCAAGGTTGTTAAATAAGTCTAAAACAAATGACATTGGAACAAATACAAGTGGGGCGGTATTTTTAGTGTAGGTAGGTCTGTACCAAACATCACCAATTTCACCTAGAGTGGAGTACAGTGCTGTAAAGTTTTCAAAAGCTGGTGTAGTGCAATTGAGTTCAAACTTTTGATTGTTTTCCTGAGAATATTGTAGTATGTTGTCTAAAGTAGCCTTAAATTCATTACTCTTAAGTGAATCTGTTTTTTTACTAAACTCTTGTATTGAGTGTAAAAGAAAATGAAATGCTGATTTGTATCTTTGTTTTGATGTATCTTTTGCTTCTTTCTGTGATGTAGAAAACGTAATTCCATCAGATACTTCACCGTTTTTAATTGAATCTAATACTATACCTTTAGAAACTATTTTTAATGTACAGTCATACCCACCGTCATTTCTAAAGTTATAACTAAAGTTTGTAACAATTCCAAAAAAGGCATCATAATTACCATCTGCTGACTTTCTTTTATTTTCTATTGCTTTTTCCAAGGCCTTCACGTCACCATTCTCAGGAAATAACATTCCATCAGAGAGAGTTTGAGTAATACCAACGGTTTGTTTCTTACCGCTGTTGTCTAAGTACACTGAATGACCAAATTCTATTATAGCAGAATAACCTGGTCTCAAAAATAACTTTTCTGCCTGATCTAGGTCTTCTAAAGACCATACAGTGAATGTAACATCAGCTTGACGTAGTGTACCGTAAGTGTTGTAGGTTTGTAGGTTAAATGAAGTAATACCTGGCATTGGCCTATAACCTAATCCTAATCCCTGAGTAACTCCTGAGTAGTTATTATATGCTTTATCACTTTTAGCAAAACCTCCATTTTTATCAAATGAAATACCGCTTCTTATGCCACTATCGGTCTTGAAAGCACCTCCATGTAGTACAAATCGAGTAGCAGGACCTGTAAAAGTTTCTTTACCGTTAGAAGATAGTATGTTTATTCCGGAAGTAAGTTTTACATACCCTGTGTTTTGGTTTAAAAAAGCTTGTTGGTCAATAGTTTTGGAGTTACTACTAACAGCTTCTTCTCTTACCGTAAACTGACCAGGTACCTTACCACCTATAGAAGAGTAAAAAGTTTCGCCTTGTGCCATTATCTATTTTCATTTAACTCATTATATGAAGTTATGACATTTCCGGGTTTAGATGGTATACGTAACTGTATACCTTGTTGAACTGCTAAACTATCTGTTTTTGAATTATTTGCACTTGCAATAACCCACCATAACCTACTATCTTGATAAAACTGTAATGCTAATGTATCATACCTATCAGTACCAGTTGTTATAACGTATATATCATCATCTGATGCAGGTACTTCAGGGTAAATAGGGTTTGTATAATACCTTACACCTTCATCATTGGTTACTATATTAATATTTTTATATCTCATTAGCCGCTAAATTCATCATCAGTCAACAAGTTTTCTTGTCCCCAAGACGTTTCATTTAATGTTTGATCTGAAAAACCTGTTCCATCCATTTTTATTTCTCCTATCTCAACACTAGGTACTAATTTCTTTCTTTGTATATTCGGTATAGTTGCCGTAGGTAGTGATGTAGGGAATGATTGAAGTCCTGTAGGTTTTATACTATTTACTGTTTTTTTAGTAGTTCTTAACTTAGCACCAAAATATCCTTCACCATTTTCAAAGTCTAAATCTGATTTAACATTAAAGTCATGTATTGGAGTAAACGTAACACTTACGTCTAATAAATGTGGTACTTTGTTGAGAGTCTTTTTATTACTCACATCAATCTCCCAAGGGTATGTTGTGTTCCATGTAAGGGTAACACCAGATATAAATCCGTTTTGTCTGTAAAGTAGGTCTCCTATTGTAACTCTTGTTAATGTACCTCTCATAAAATTACCTTCTTTTGAGTAACTTGGAGCGGTGGTTGCTGCTAACATATTTAATTTACGGTACATATTTTTAAGCTGGTCTTCATTAAAAGAAGCAACTTTAAAGCCGAAATTTATATCTCTACCAAATCCTTGGTAAGTATAAAACTGTTCAGCTCTTCCAATATATTGAGTTGAGTTCCAAGTACCGGTAAAGCCATCAGTGTAGCTATCTAAAAACGCATTGAAAAACAATGTACTGCTTTTATCTGGTGTAATAGATGAAAAACTAAAAGGTATTAACTGTTCACCGTAAGCGTCTGAAATAGCAGTTTCATCTTCTAATGTTGTGTCTAGAGTAGTACTTTCGATAATATCTATACCTGCTATTGGATTATTTTTTGCTCCAAATCGAGATTTTAGAGAATTTTTAATGGTTACTTGGTTACCTACAGGACTTACAAATGAATTATCTTTTACTAGTTTTGATAATTTTTCTACTCCTTCGTTTACAAGTTTACCTTTTACTTTATCGTAACCGTCTTTATATATACCTAAATCAGAAGCATCTGAAGCAAACCCTACTCCAGTACCTGATAACTCATTAGTACCTATTATAGCATCTCTAAGATCAGCTCCACCGAATTTGTCTAGGTTAAACCTGGCTGTAAGTTTAGCTATACCTTCAGGAATTCCACCACCATCAAAGTTACCTCCATCTTTAGCACTGTTATACCTACTTGGTTTGTCTTTTAAGTCACTTACAACTTGTCCGGTTCCTTCAGGGTCAAACCCCATTGCACCTTTCATCGATGTAGTGTCTAAGTTTATTGTGTTCTTTAAAAAGTTTTTAAAAAGTTGTTTTACAACACCTCCTTCACCTCCTACATCATCTAGATAAAACCTACCTGATGTGTTATTAATAAAGTGAGTACCAGTACCCATGACTGGTATTTGTTTAGCTATGTTAGCTGTAAACCCTACATTACCTAAGAAAGTACCTACTGCTCTAGCACCAACTGTGCGTAATAGGTTACCAACTCTAGTACCTCCTTCTTTAGAAGCAGATGCTACTTTTTGATTTAATTCTTGTTGAGATTGTTGAAGTATAGCAAAATTAGCTTGAAACTTTGCTCCTGAAGCTGTACCTAAAAATTTAGTAAACCTTTCTAAGTCAGTTAACCTTGAAGTAACTAAATTATACTTAAAGTCAAAAGGTTTTTGTATTAATGTCTGAGGACTAGGATTTCGTGGATTGACAGAAGTACTGCCATCCGATTTAAATCTTTCAAATTGGGACCTTAAGTCTATAAAAGCCATTTAATATTTTACTGTTCACAACTTATACTAAGTCTATTCCTTTTCTGTCTAGGTATACTGAATTTGGGTTACTACCATGTAGTGATGATAGATTACCACCTTTAGCAAGAGTTGAAGTAGGTATGTTATTTTTACCTAATGTATTATTTGCTGATGGTACTTGAAATGTATTAGAATATAGATTTGGTGTAGCTTCTGCTCCAGTAACACTGTCAAAATCATTTAAAGAGACTGTATCATGAAGTGCTGAGTTGTTTTGTGATACAAATCCTGGTTTGTCATTGTCGGTGATATCTCTACTATATCCAAAATCAGATGTAAATTTCTTATCGTGTATAGATTGATTGTTTGCCATGGTTTGTTATTTTAATATAAATAGGGTTAAGAAGGTAAATTATTAGATGCTGCAAATATAGATTTACCTGCTTTGTAACCATCTATGTATACATCTCCTTTAATAGTAGCTAATACATCAAGTTTATTTATCATTTCATCAAACTTAGCGTTAAGTCCATTTAAAGATAGTTGAGGTGTATTAGGTTGTGACATCATAGATGGTAACTTATCTAATGGTATAATAGCTTCTGCACCTGCTTCTCCTGCAATAATATTTGTAGCCTTAGTTACTACACCACCCTTGGCCATTTCTGTTGGTCCACCGTATCCAGCTAAGTCTCTACCTATGTCTACTGCAGTTAGTATACCTGAAATAGCAGTACCAATACCAGGGAAGAATGATGCTATACCTGCTAATGTATTTAATATCCCACCTGTTATATCTCCTGATATAAAATCATCTAATGCAAAGGCAAGGCC
>TARA_R110002124_G_scaffold2672_5_pt1 | contig 17207 bp, 8 predicted proteins | sample TARA_R110002124 | Tara Oceans TARA_R110002124 (sample SAMEA4397445) | marine metagenome | biome: Polar Biome; feature: [SRF] surface water layer (ENVO:00010504); material: water (ENVO:00002006), including particulate matter (ENVO:01000060) such as... | depth 5 m | reverse complement strand
TGCTCCATGATAATGAAATAAAGCATATATAAAAAAACCCAGAAGCATTGCTTCTGGGTTTTTTTAAGGGTTAATTATTCTATTAGTTCTTAATAAACTTTTTTGTAATGATTTCGTCACCATCATTTACTTTTATGAAGTAAATACCAGCATCGAGTTTAGAAACGTTAATTCTTCCTTCGGAAGTACCAGTAGAAACTGTTTTTCCAAGAATATCAACTATTCTATATTTAAAAACTTCTAAGCTAGATATTTCAACATTTAATATGTTTCCTTTTACTGGGTTAGGATACAATTTGATGTCTAACTCTGTAATTTCTGGTGAATCTCCATAACCGACAATTTCTAATACCTCACCTTTACCTCTTGACCCACTAGAAACACCTGTTATGGTAACTTGATCTATAAATATTTGATCTTGGTTTCCTGACGCGTCATTTTGGAATCTGAATCCAGAATTCACTGCAAAATTGTACTGAGAAGGTGTTATGGTAACCGTTGCATTATAGAACGTATTGTTTTCAATATCTACACCTCTTGTCCAAGCTTGTACAGTATTCCATGTAGATCCGTCAAAGAATCGTAACCAGAAATCTTCCCCGTTTTCCATGCTAAATACATAAAAGTAGAAGTCCACTTCAATTTCAGTAAATGATGTAACATTAATATTTGATAAAGTCATGGCTGATGCCTCACCAGAATTATCTCTAAGTCTTATAGAGAAATTACCTTCATAAGAATTTGCAGAATTAACTCTAGCCATATCAGATCCACCATCTATCCATCCATCTAATCCATTTTCAAAATAACCTTCATTTAATACAACGTTAGATATACTACAAGGCGTACAAGAAGAACCTCCACAATCTACTCCGGTTTCATCTCCATTTTGAATGCCATCTGTACATGTAGGTGCTACAGGTTCTAATAATTTAACATCATCAATAGCAATATCTGCTTGCCATGTGCTGCCCACGAAACGATTAAATCGCAATTGAATATTACCACCAGCATAAGTTGATAAATCTAAATCTACTGTTAACCACTGATTACCTTGGTTTCCTGTTTGACTCCATAGGCTTGTCCAATTAGCACCATCATCATCAGAAACTTCAACAGCAATTGATCCCATATCTGCTGCTCCTAACATGTGGTACTTAAAACTAAATATTGGACTCGTTAATGCTCCTAAATCAAAACAAGGAGATGTTATAATAGCTCTTTTATCCGGATAACCTGTTCCATTACCTGAAGCTTCAACAAATATATAATCTGATCCTTGTATAGCAGCTGATGGTCCAGTTCCTGATGAAGGTGTTCCTCCTGTATCAACTAACCAATTTAAATCATCTGCAGTAGATTGTGACCATGCTCCAATCGAGCCTTCAAAGCTTTCAGAATAAGGGAAGGTAGAAACACCACCAGAGCATCCTGTTGAAGATTCTGTAACATTTACTGTTCTTACAACTTCTGTAGCCGCATTTCCGGCATTATCACTTACATTATAATTTACAGAGTATATTCCTGCAGCTGCAGTATTCACTGTGCCTGTTACAACTATACTTCCTGTAAGGTTTCCATCAACATTATCTGTAGCTGTTGCTCCTTGTTCAGTGTAAGAATCACCAACCGTTAGATTAATTGTTGATGCTCCTATTAAATTAATTATAGGTGCTGTTGTATCTGCTGCAACATTTATGGTTCTAGTAACTGTATTGGCAGAATTTCCTGCTGCATCATTAACATTATAGTTTACAAAATATGTTCCTGCCGATGCCGAATTAACCGTTCCAGTTATAATAATATTCGCACTTATATCACCATCAAAATTATCAATAGCTGTAGCTCCTTGCTCTACATAAGCATCACCAATATTTAGATTTATAGATGAAGAACCTATTAAAGTTATTACAGGTATTGTTGCGTCTTGATTTACATTTACAGTTCTTGTAACTTCAACAGCATTATTACCTGCATTATCACTTACATTAAATGTAATTTCGTAAGATCCAACTAGATTGGTATTTACTGTATCTCCTCCAACAACTATGCTCGATGTTAAATCACCATCGATATTATCAGATGCAGTTGCACCTTGGTCTATATAAGAATCCCCTTGTTCTAAATTAATCGTCGAAGCTCCAATCAATGATATTATTGGTGCCGTTGTATCTGCTGTAACAGTAACGGTTCTAATAACTTCTATTGCTGCATTACCAGCTATATCGCTAACGTTATAGCTTACTAGATATATTCCAGTTGCTGAAGTATTTACTGTATCTCCACCAACAACTATATTTCCTGTAATATCTCCATCAATATTATCTGTTGCTGTAGCTCCTAACTCAGAATATGTGTCACCTACAATTAAATCAACTGATGAAGCGCCATTTAAAGTAATCTCTGGTGCCTCAGTATCTGGTCCATTACCTTCAATAATAATTGTGTAATCTTCTACTTCTCCATATTGGAATGTTTCACAAGCTGTTGGTAAAGCATTATACTTCATAGAAACTCGCATTCTTGTTGAATTTTCTACTGCACCCGAAGGAACGGTAAAACTTCCACTTACTGACGTTGCTTGTGTATTTCCTTGAGAAAAAACTTCTTCTCCTGCGTCAGAGAAATCACCATCTCTATTATAATCTATCCAAACACCGTAGGCTTCGTTATATACTGTTCCTGTCCATGTAGGAGTAACAGTAATTGTATATTGTGAATCTTTGGTTAGTACTGTCGAAATACTTGTGAAATCTGAATAAAATTGTGGTCCCGAAGTATTATCAATTGTATTCAACTGAACTCTGCTAATATATTCATCATTAGTATTAGTACTTGCTGAGTTACAATAGTTTAGTTGCACATCTGTAGTTGTAAAGTTTACAGAACTGCTATATGCTGAATTAGCACCAGCTGAACATTTACTTCTTACCTGAGCTTCATATTGTGTTAAAGCAGACAGACCACTTAATCCAGTAGAAATTCCAGTAACTGCATTTGTTATCCATGTAGAAGTTCCTGTTTCTCTATATCTTAAATCGTATGTTGCTCCGGGTACTGCGCCCCAACTCAAAGTTGCAGATGTAGTAGCTACATTTGAAGCAACTAATCCTGTTGGCACATCAGCATTGCAAACTACTTGGCCTGCAATTGTGAAATTAGTATTAGAAATATCGAAGAAAATATTGTTAGAGCCTTTAACCATAATTCTATTCTGATTGCCTTCATTATTTGGCACTACAATATCCTGAGAACCATCATTTGTTACGCCAGAAGCTAAAGAAACCGTATATGTATCACCACCATCGGTTGATAAGAAAATATCAACGTTGGCTGCGTTTACACCATTTCCAGTTGTACCAGCTACATCCCAAGTTACTGCTTGAGTTGTACCTGCGTTCCAAGTTACATTTGTATTAGGTGAATTAAGGACAAAAGGTCCTGCGGTTCCATTCACAGTAACAACCATATCATCACTATTATTATTACCTCCTCCTGCAAAATTATCTCTAACAGTTAATCTAAAGTTTAGAGTTCTTCCTACATTAGGAACTGCTTCCCATTGCCAAGATGTTGCACCAGTTTTAATGGTTTCTAGTCTAGGGAAATAACGAATGGTAGATGTCGTTGGTATATAAGCTCTAAAAGCAATACCTGTTGTCGCAGTTGTGCTTGGATACGTTGAGGATGCATTGTTTTCATCCATCTGTTCCCAATTATAAGTTAATGCACCAATTGGCGCGTCGGCATCTGTTGCTGAACCATCTAAAACAAAGGCCGTTCCATTTGGTATTGTATAGTTAGAGCCTGCATCCACAACTGGGACAGCATTTCCAGTATTTGTGTTTGTTTGGCAAGTAGTGCTCTTGGCATAATCTGATATTTGTTGAATAGAAATTGCATGAAAATGTGGATCAACATTTGACTGAACATCGGTTGCTCCTGTAATACCTGCATAACTCATTATTGTAGATCCACTACCAGGTTCTACTTGGGCAATACCAGATCCCTCACTACTATGAGTAAAGGTATGTCGTCCTCCAAACTGATGTCCAAACTCATGAGACACATAATCTACATCAAAGAAATCTCCTTCAGGGATTGTATGCGATGTCCATCCGCTACCTTTTTGTCCATTAACACAAACGCATCCTATACAACCTGCATTTCCATTATTTTGCAAGTTGGCAAATAAGTGACCTACATCGTAATTTGCTTCACCTATAACATTTGTTAATGTTGATTGAAGCTCACTGTTATAACCTCCAGTTGTGTTTCCATAAGGATCATTTCCAGAGTTTGTATAGATGACATCATCTGTATTGCTAATCAATACCATTGTAACATTAAAATCAGTTTCAAAAATTCCATTAACTCTTGTCATTGTCGCATTAATGGCGGCTAATGCTAAAGCTTTAGTACCTCCATGAAATTGTGAATATTCACCAGTTGCTGAAACAGCCAAGCGATACGTTCTTAGTACAGAATCATCTGCGTTTCTATAAGCTGCATTTGCATTAAGTGTTTGATTGATTTGCTCGGTTACATTACATTCAAAATCATCACCAGTATTAACACGATCTTTTCTGCTAAATACAACATAACTGTTTGAGCCTTGATTTACGGGTTCAATAAATGTATTGTTCCCATTTGCAGAAAGCATCATTCCGTTTAATCCTTCTGGTGATAGACTGAATCTTAAGGTAGAAGAAGCATTATCAACTCCTTGTCCAACATAAGATCGAATTTCCGGAAAACGTGCTTGTAAATCAGGGTCCATTACAGATGCTTCTTTAATAGAAAAACGTTTTAACTTTCCTTCAGAATTTGGAAACGCTAAAATAGTATTTGATGGTGCTGAAAAATCATTTCGTTGTGCAACACCTATAAGTACTTGCCTTAAAGCGTCTGTATTCAGGCTAAAAGATTGGAATTTTTGAAGCGATTGATGATTTTCTTTTAAAACAGTATTGACACTTGCGTTTTGCTTTTGCCATAATACTTTACTTTGAGACCACGCAAAAGTGGATGCCATCGTTACGATGAGCAACAATAATTTAATTTTCATAATGTTGAGGGTTTGGTTATTTAATAGCATTCTTTTTTGAAGTTAGGTTATTTTTTAGTAAAAATCGATTAGTGTTGATATTTAAGCCATAAATATTAAAAATGTGTGGAAAAACCGTAACAAAAAGTAGGAATATATTTACTTATGTCTTAAAAATAAAAAAGCTCAGAAAATTTTCTGAGCTTTTTTATTTTATGTAAATATAGAATTTATCTAATGATTAATTTCTTAGTCATGCTATTTAAACTATTTGAAAGCTTTACTAAATAAATACCCGAAGTATATTGAGATGTGTTTATAGTATGAACGTTATTATTTGAATCTAATGCTTTATTCAATATTTCTCTTCCTTGAATATCATAAAGCGTTAATTTTGTGTCTTCACTTAATTGTCCTTTTACAACTATTTGCTCTAGATTTGAATCTGAATATACTTGAATATTATAAAGGTCTGAATCTATAACCGATAAGGTATTTTGTGCGAACCTTAAATAAAAACGTCCCGTGTCAGATAAATCTGTATCTGCAGTAAAGCTATAATCAGAAGTGTTTAAAAGCGTAAAGGTATTTGTGAGCGCATCTTCTAAATACACACTATACTCTGAAATAGGCTCAACCATACTAATAGTAATTTGTTCGCCCTGAGCAACGTTTACACCTAAAGGAATAACGGGATCGTTATCTATATCATCAAATCCTATAGATTGTATTGCCATATCTAAACCTTGACTATTTTCAGTAAGCTCTGAATAAATTGCAAAATCAGAAGGCGCACCTCCAAAGTGTTCAGCATCATATCCTAAATCCAAACCTAAGGTGGCATTATTAGTTAAGTAAAACTCTGTACCATAAGTTTGTGTCCCTGAGGAGATTTGAACAATAGAGTGAACGACTGAATTCGATGTTCTACCAACAATAAAATCATCTGAAGATCCTAAGGCTCTCATCGATGGTGTAAACGATATATTAGATCCGCCATCTTTAGATGAGACAAAAAATCCTTGTCCTGGTGCAATTAAAGTATTAGGGTTAGCATCTGAGTATGCCAAATTCCAAATAGCCCATACGCTTCCGTTAGCATTATCGGCATCGTAACCATAGACTGCAACACTTTGAGTGTCTAATTCAGCAATATTTGCTGTTAAAAAATCTGCTAATTTTATATATGATGTATAAGGGTTTCCTATTAAATTCCACTTTGCATTTCCACTACCTACTTTAAGAATAGGTACATTTAATGCAGATGTTGTTACTGCACCCGAGAACATAAATGTTTGGTTGTCTGTAGATGCTGCTCTATAACCTTTTGCCACATCAAGATTTGCAGACTCTACATTAGAATAAAGCTGAAAGTCGTTAGTTGGCTTTTCAAATGGACCGAAAAGGTAAAGCGTCTGTCCAGTATTAGAAAGTATATTAGAGTTATTAGAAATAAAGTCGGTAAAAGACTGACCACTAACTGGTGGTGACACTAAATCATTTCCGTTTACATTAGAATTAACATGGCGATTATATTTTACATCTCCAGTAACTGTTCCTCCTACTAGTAAACTAGAATACTCAATAGAGTCTGAATTTAGTACAAATTCACCATTATTTATAACATTACCTCCAGTTGAAATAGATTTTCCCTTATTAACGTTTATGGTTGCAGCAGAATCAACAGTTAAATTGTTAATACTAATATCTGAATTTACAGTATATATCCCATCTTCAACAAAAACGTCCTTTGAAGATGTTAAATTAGTTGGAGCGTTTGGTGTCCAAACATTACTGCTATATACAAGACCATCAAATAAGTTAATAGTATAGTCTTCAACTTCACCATAATCATAAGATCCACATCCGTCTGCATTTGGTTGGGTATTATAACGCATTGAAACTCTCATTCTAGTATTACCTGTTGTTACAGTTGCAGGTATATTAAATGTTGCACTTACAGAAATGTTTGAAGTAGGAGATTGATTCATTACACGCTCTGCACTTGTAAATGTACCATCTCCGTTATAATCTATCCAAACTCCATAACCTTCAGAATAGGTAGTACCTGTCCAGGTAGGTGTAACAGTTATTGTATAATTTTCACCGACAATTAGAGTAGTAGAAATATTTGTGAAATCTGAATACGATTGTCCTCCTGTACTATTATCAATAGAGTTTAATTGTATTCTAGAAATAAATTCATCTGCAACACTATTACCTTGAGATGCACAATAAGTAACTGAAGCAGTGGTAAAACTAAAACTAGTTGAATAAGCAGACGTAACCGCACCACATAATGATCGTACTTCAAATTCATAATTTGTAGCTATAGTTAAGCCTGTTATGTCATAAGAATTAGTTGTTAGTCCTAAAACATCATTCCAAGGTGTTGTACCAACTTCTCTATACCTTAAATTAAATATTGAACCTGTAGAGGTCCAACCTAATGACGCTGAATCTGTATCAATAGCTGATGCACTTAAACTACTAGGCACTGAAGGCGTAATTGGTGTAAGTAATACATCAGATAAGGTAACTATATTACCGTCACTAATAGATTGACTAGATATAGTTGCTGATTGATAGCATGGAGCTTCAAACAATAAACTATATGTACCTCCTTTAATTGGCCGATAGTAATCTCCATCTGTATCTGTATTTACTTCAGAACCATAAGCATCATGTGCGACTACAGTAACTTTTACATCTTCTATTGGATTATTTGTGTTAGCATCTAATACAACACCTCTAAAACCATAAGTTCCTTGTGTTAAAAAATCTAATAAAGCATCCCTGTTATAATACCAATAATCAACTAATGAACTTTCTGGTAAAATTTTAACATCTGAAAGTTCTATTGTAATTTCTCTACATTGTTGATAAAAATTCATGTAATCTTGGCGGCCACCATATACTCTATACCATTCTGCTCCATGAGTTACACCTGGACTTTCTATGAAATTATTAGGGTAAAGACCTCCAGGATTGTCCCAGTCATCATCATCAGTCATATATGAAGACTTATTACTATATGAAGGTGTTGAGCTTGGTCCAGAATTTGCATCTGTTTGCGCATTAGTAGCATATTCTACACCAATGTACTCAAACCAATCACCATCTGAGTGCTCATATTCATTCACACGAGCATTATCAAAAGGATAATTAACTAATTCTGTACCTCCATGAAAGTTGGCTGCTATTACAAAGTTATTTGCATCTGCTAAAGCCATAAATGCTAAAGTTTCTGTTTGATAAACTTCGCCATCATAATGTGCTCCTGCTACATTATCTGGATAGTTTCTATTTAAATCTATACCGTTTGCATTTGCTCTTGTGGCATTTACTACTGACACATTACTTGGACTATTATTGTATGTTCCATCTGGATTAGCACTAGGATTAATCCAAATCTCAGCATTTTCAACTAAATTTTTAATTCTAGCATGGTCTGCATGACCTGTATTACTGTAAACCGTTAAAATGTAATCAATTAATGATAACATCATTGGGTAACCCGCAATCTCATCTCCGTGCATAGAAGACGTCAACATTAGTTTAGGTTCTTGTTCGTCAGTAGAAACATTATCAGAAATCTTAACGAATAATAATTCTTTATCTCCCTGGCTGGTTGCTCCTATACTTACTTTTTCAACTAGAGCAGGATAATCATTTTCAAAATCTTGCATTTGTTGTGCATATTCGGCATAAGTAGGATAACTACCTACCGGAAAAGTCAATGTCGCAGCACTAATTCTATTAGCAACAGTACTTGATCTACTAGCTAGAGGTCGGACATCATATATTAATACCTCCTCGACTTCATTCTCACTTTTAGGAACTTGGTAAGCAATATTTTTAGTTTCAAAATTTCTAAACTGAGACGTATTGGCCCATGCCTTTACTATTTTAGTACTTGCGTCATAGTTTATTATAGACATATTTTTAGTAAGCTTTTCTATGTCCATGTTATTAGGAGCCTGAAACGTAAAGGTTATTTCGCCTTTAGCTTGAAGATATTTTTCAGCTTTTTCTTTTTCTGAGTTCTGTGCATTTACGCTACACAAAAACATGAGGATAGCGGTTAAAGTTAAAGTAATTTTTTTCATCAGTTTGGGGTTTCAATGAATTTTATTAGAGGGCTAATATATTATAAAAAAATCCTAAATACAGACAAAGCGCAAATAAAATCGATGAAATGCACGAATAAAAATATTTAAAAAAATCATCTTACTATATATCAGCAACTTACAAATTAAGTGACTTATGTGAAAAAAACGTAAAATGAAGGTATTTATACATATTCGGTCATTGATTTTATATTATTTTTACATATGTCAAATGAAACCTTGCTGAAGGTAAAGAGTCTATCTATTTCATTTTTTAATGGAAAGAAGGCGAACTCAATTATTAAATCTATATCCTTTGAAATTCTACCAAATGAAATTATTGCTGTTGTAGGCGAATCTGGTTCTGGAAAGTCAATAACTTCACTAGCCTTAATGGGTTTACTACCTAAGGGCATTTCTAAAATTACATCTGGCTCAATTATATTTAATGGTTTAGACCTTACTGAGCTTTCTGATAAAGAATTTCAAACGCTAAGAGGTAAAGATATTGCTATGATTTTTCAAGAACCGATGAGTTCTTTAAATCCATCTATGCGCTGTGGAAAACAAGTTGAAGAAATTTTAAAACGACATTCAAATTTATTAAAAACTGAAATTAAAACGGAAGTATTAAATTTATTTGAAAAAGTAAAACTTCCTAACCCAAATAGAATTGCTAAAGCCTATCCACACGAAATTTCTGGTGGACAGAAACAGCGTGTTATGATTGCTATGGCAATTGCGTGCAAACCAAAATTATTAATTGCAGACGAACCGACTACAGCTTTAGACGTTACGGTTCAAAAAGAAATATTAGAACTAATTAAAGAGATTAAAAAAGAAACTAAAATGAGTGTGCTGTTTATTTCACATGATCTGTCTTTGGTTTCAGAATTAGCCGATAAAGTGATGGTAATGTATAAGGGTGAAATTGTTGAACAAAATGATACCAAATCTATATTTAGCAAACCAGAACACCATTATACCAAAGCCTTAATTGGAGCAAGACCATCTACTGAGTTTCGATTAAAGCAATTGCCTACAATTTCAGATTTCATAGCTAATACAGTTAATGAAAACAGAATCTCTGATAATGATAGAATCGTAAATCATAAAATATTATATAATCAAAATCCCTTACTAGAAGTTATTGATGTTGAAAAGACTTACCTCTCAAAAACTGGTTGGTTCTCTAAAGATGTTCCTTTTAAAGCCGTTGATGGTGTTAGTTTTAAAATATATCCTGGAGAAACTATTGGTCTTGTCGGAGAATCTGGGTGTGGAAAATCTACATTGGGAAATGCCATATTACAATTAGATAAAGCTACTGCTGGTAGTATTAAATATAAAGGGAAAACTATCACAAATTTAAAACCTAGAGAATTGCGCGCTTTACGGAAAGATATTCAAATTATCTTCCAAGATCCTTTTGCTTCATTAAACCCGAGACTTAATATTGGTAATGCTATTTTAGAGCCAATGAAGGTCCATAATATTGGGAGTAATGATGATGAGCGTAAAGAAAAGGTATTAATAATTTTAGAAAAAGTTGGTCTAGATGCTTCGTATTATAACAGGTATCCTCACGAATTTTCTGGCGGGCAAAGGCAGCGAATTGGTATTGCAAGGACTATCGCAATAGAACCTCAACTTATTGTTTGTGATGAATCAGTTTCTGCGCTAGATATTTCTGTACAAGCACAAGTTCTAAATCTATTGAATGATTTAAAAGAACAATTTGGCTTTACATACCTATTTATTTCACACGATTTAGCAGTAGTAAAATATATGGCAGATCAACTAATTGTAATGAATAAAGGGAAAATTGAAGAAATCGGTGATGCCGACAAAATATACGAATCACCTGAAAGAGATTACACCAAAAAATTAATTCATGCTATACCCAAAGGGTTATAGCATGAATACTTTCTTAGTTAACTGTAAAACATTTGAGACTAACCTCATTGTGTTTTTAAAACTTGAAAACATAACGTTTTCGTTTAAAGTAGGTTCTGGTAGATTTGATTGTGTTTTCATAAGCAGTTATTTACGATAGATTTGGGGCAAATCATAAATTTAAGATTATGGTAAATTTGGATATTTATATTTGGGACTGCTAATATGTAACATATTTTATATTAAATAGATTAAATACATTAAAAATCGATGAAATACGTATTTATTTAACATTTAAATGTTTTATTGAGGATTTTACTTACATCTAATTATTAAATAGCTTAAAGCAAAGTTTTATTAAGTATTAATAAATTATAATTCCATCTCAGGTATATCTCCATCAATAACTAAATGACCTTCTGTTGCATTTTTAATTGCTTTAACAGAAACTCCAGGAGCACGCTCTAACAATTTAAATCCACATGTAGTTACCTCTATAACCGCCATATTGGTTACTATTTTCTTTACACAACCAACTCCGGTTAATGGTAATGAACATGTTTTTAACAACTTAGATGCTCCTGCTCTATTGGTATGCATCATGGCTACAATTATATTTTCTGCACTTGCAACTAAATCCATTGCTCCTCCCATACCTTTTACCATTTTACCTGGAATTTTCCAGTTAGCAATATCGCCGTTTTCTGACACCTCCATGGCTCCAAGTATAGTCAAATCAACATGTTGACCTCTTATCATTGCAAAACTAGTTGCTGAATCAAAAAATGAAGCACCAGGCATTGTAGTAATCGTTTGTTTACCAGCATTAATTAGATCTGCATCTTCTTCTCCCTCAAAAGGAAATGGTCCCATACCAAGAACACCATTCTCACTTTGAAATTCAACCTCAATATCCTCTCTTACAAAATTAGCCACCAACGTAGGTATACCAATTCCTAAGTTAACATAGTAACCATCTTTAACTTCTCTTGCAATACGTTTTGCGATTCCGTTTTTATCTAACATATTACTTACGTTGTCTTACTGTTCGTTGTTCAATACGTTTCTCAAAATGTTCTCCTTTAAATATACGCTGAACAAATATGCCTGGAATATGTATTTGATTAGGATCTAATTCACCTACAGGAACTAATTCTTCTACCTCAGCTATTGTAATTTTTGCTGCACCACACATATTTGGATTAAAATTACGAGCAGTTCCTTTAAAGATTAAGTTTCCGGCCGCATCTCCTTTCCATGCTTTAATAAATCCAAAATCGGCATCAAAGGCGTACTCTAAAACATACATCTTTCCATCAAACTCTCTGGTCTCTTTACCATCAGCTACTTCTGTTCCGTAACCAGCTGGTGTATAAAACGCAGGAAAACCTGCTTGAGCTGCTCTAGCTCGCTCTGCTAGTGTTCCTTGAGGAATTAATTCTACATCTAGTTCGCCTGAAAGCATTTGACGTTCAAACTCATCGTTTTCACCAACATAAGATGAAATCATTTTTTTAATTTGTTTTTGCTGTAACAATAAACCTAAGCCAAAATCATCAACACCTGCATTATTAGAAATACAGGTTAAATTTTTTACATTTAGTTTTACCAATTCTGCTATGGCATTTTCAGGAATTCCTGAAAGTCCGAAACCACCGAACATAAAAGTCATATTATCTTTTACACCTAGCAAAGCTTCAGTAACATTCGCTACTTTTTTATTAATCATATCTTGAAAAATTTTGCTTTTGAAAAATACAAAACTAAGGTTAGATTTCATATTAAAATCTAACTAAAATTGAATAACGTTTTATGGTAAAGGAAGGAAGTCCACTTCAACATCAATATTATCTGTTGTATCTAAATCACTACCTAAATCACCTTCATCTAATACAGTACAATCGACGTTTATAGATAGTTCTGAGGGCTTTTCAAATTTTTCTTTAGAGACGTTTAATGTTTTGTCTGCATAACAGGCTTTCATATATAATCCCCAAATTGGCAGTGCCATTGATGCTCCCTGTCCGTAAGTAATTGTTTTAAAATGAGCCGCTCTATCTTCTGCCCCAACCCAAACTCCCGTCACCAGGTTTGGTACCATTCCCATAAACCAACCATCACTTTGGTTTTGTGTAGTCCCTGTTTTACCTGCGATAGGGTTTTTGAATTCGTAAGGGTAACCTGTCATAATCTTCCGATACATTGAGTTCCATTTATCTAGACCACTATGTCTTAATCTTTTCCCTGAACCTGCATTTGTTACCCCTTCCATGAGGTTAACAGTTACGTAGGCCACTTCCTCACTCAATACATCTTTACTTTCTGGTGTAAACTGATATAATACTGTACCATTTTTATCCTCTATACGTGTCACCATTACAGGTGTATTATAAACGCCTTTATTTGCAAATGTAGAATATGCTGCTACCATCTCATAAACACTAATATCTGGAGTGCCTAATGCAATTGCTGGTACTGGTAAAATATCTTGCTCAACACCTAATTTTCTAGCCATTTCAACAACAGGCTGTGGTCCTATTTCGTTCATTAAACGCGCGGTAATTGTGTTTGTAGAACTTGCTAAAGCATCTTTAAGAGTTTGTACACCTGAATAATTACCGTCAGAATTTTTCACTGTCCAAGATTCAGGATTTCCAAATTTATTAGCTTCAATAGTAATTGGTGATCTTGGGAAAGAATCGCATGGTGATAGTTGTAATTGATCTATTGCAGTTGCATATACAAATGGTTTAAATGTAGAACCAACTTGGCGCTTTCCTTGTTTTACCATATCGTACTGAAAATGTTTGTAATCCATACCGCCAACCCAAGCCTTGACATGACCTGTTATAGGGTCCATAGACATCATACCTGTACGTAAAAACGACTTGTAATAACGCATAGAATCTATGGGTTTCATAACCGTATCTACTTCTCCTACTTTTCCATCAACCCATTTAAAAACACGCATTTCTATTGGTTCATTAAATGATGCTCTAATTTCTTTCTCTGACTTTCCTTGTTTTTTGAGTATTCTCCAGCGTTCACCACGTTTCATACCATCGTTCATCAGTTTTTTAATTTCAGACTGATCTAACTCTAAAAATGGTTCGGTTTTATTGCTTTTATTTTGATGGTTAAATTCTGTTTGCAACCTTGGCATGTGCAAAGCCACAGCATCTTCAGCATATTGTTGCATTCGTGAGTCTATCGTCGTAAATATTTTAAGACCATCACTATACAAATCGTATTTGCTTCCATCTGGCTTTCTGTTGTTTTGATTATTTGCCCATTCCTTCATAAATCCTCTAAGGTATTCCCTAAAATAGGTAGCAATACCTTCACGATGGGTTTCTGGTGTGAAATCTAAATCTAATTCTGTTTTTTGTAATGAATCTTTTTCTTTTTGAGTGATGTAGTCATATTTAGCCATTTGAGCTAATACAACATTACGTCTGTTTCTAACACCAACAGGATTTCTTGATGGAATTGGATTATATAATGAAGAATTCTTAAACATACCTACCAACATGGCAGACTCTTTTAAATCTAAATCTTTTGGTTCCTTATTAAAATAAATTCTAGACGCAGAGCGAATACCATCCCCATTATTACCAAAATCATAAATATTAAAATACATGGCAATAATCTCTTCCTTAGTGTATTGGCGTTCTAAACGTATGGCTATAACCCATTCTTTTATTTTTTGGGTCAATCTACTTATTGTACTTGTAGAAGCAACACCTACAAATAATTGTCGTGCTAATTGTTGAGAAATTGTACTGGCACCTCCTCTACCACCTAAAAAGAAAAAAGCTCTTAAGGTACCACGACCATCAATACCAGAATGCTCATAATAACGAGTATCTTCTGTAGCAACTAATGCATCTACTAAATTTTTTGGTAAATCTTCAAAGCCGACAGGTGTTCTATTATCGTCAAAATAAAACTTCCCAAGAGTTTTTCCGTCTGAAGATATAATTTCTGTTGCTAAATTAGTTTCTGGGTTTTCTAATCTGGTATAATCTGGCATTTCACCTAAGAGTCCCCAAGATGCTAATAAGAATAATAAAACTACAGCTAAGACACCGCCAGAAAATGCCATCCAAAACCAACGTATGTATTTTGAAAAATCTAATGCTTCTGATTTAGATTGTTTTACTTTCTTCTTTGCCATAATTACTACTTTTGAGCCTGTTCTACTCTAAAACCAATATCTGTTATTCCTTCTAAATTCACAATACCATTAACTTCGCCATTGCTTCTCATAGCATGCTGAATGTTAACGGTGTAGTCTCCTTCTTCAATAAATTTAAAAGGTGCTTTAAATCCTTTATACCAAAGCTTGTTTTCTTTAAGATCTGAAAAACCAGTGCCTAAAAGTTTACCATTTGGTGCTGCCATTTTATACTCTAAAGTATCCTTAACTACTTTTCCGTTAGGATAATTTAGTTCAACTATTAGGAATAAATTATTAAACTTATAGTCATTAGTATTTCTTAATTGCAGATATAAATCGTAATTCTTTATGGCATCTGGTGCTTTAAAATTAAAACTAGCAACAGAATCCTTATGCCATTTTGATGGTACTGATTTATAGACATCGAACACTACTTTTGAGTCGCAACTTGTGATTAAAAAACATAAGGTAATTACAAGAAGCAATAACCTACTAGTTCTTTTTTGCATTTGTTTTTTGATTACGATTTTTATTTCGGTTTCGATTTCTGTTGCTGTTCTTATTGTTTTTACGTTTGTTATTCGATTTTGGATTATCAAAACGTGTTAAACTATCTTGACCTACAACGTTCTCAAATTCGTTTTTAGTGTCTTGGATGTGCTCAGCAGCATATTCTTCGAGGCTTAAAACTTTTTCTTTATTCTTATTTTTAGCAATGATTTCATTGGCCTGATCTGTAGTGATAATGTGCCAATTCATCCATTCGCCTTCATAGGCATACCACATTAAACCTTTAAAGATATCTGTCTTTTGGCAAACTGCTGTACCTTTTTCGGTGTGTAATTTTGTGTCATTTTTAGGGAATGCTTTTAGGGCATCTAAGTAGGAATCTAGTTCATAATTAAGACAACATTTTAACTTACCACATTGTCCCGCAAGTTTTAAAGGGTTTAGAGACAATTGTTGATAACGTGCTGCCGATGTGCTAACGGATCTAAAATCTGTTAGCCAGGTAGAACAACAAAGCTCTCTTCCGCAAGACCCAATACCTCCAAGTCTAGCTGCTTCTTGTCTAAAGCCAACTTGTTTCATTTCTATACGTGTTCTAAACTCACGCGCAAAAACTTTTATCAGTTCTCTAAAATCTACACGTTCTTCTGCTGTATAGTAAAAGGTGGCTTTACTGCCATCGCCTTGATATTCGATATCCGAAATTTTCATTTTCAGATTTAAATCAATTGCAAACTGGCGCGCTTTTACCTTCATTGGTTCTTCCTTATCTCTTGAAGCAGACCAAATATCTATATCTTTTTGAGATGCCTTTCGATATATTTTTAAAACGTTTTCAGCATCTTCAAGATCTACCTTTTTACGTTTCATTTGCACACGAACCAATTCACCTGTTAAGGTTACCATACCGATATCGTGACCAGATTTTGCCTGTGTAGCCACAATATCGCCTATACTTAGAGTAAGATTTTCAGTGTTTTTATAATAGAGTTTTCTTCCGTTTTTAAAGCGCACCTCGACACCTATAAAAGGATCTTGTCCGTTAGGGAGTGACATATTAGCTAACCAATCAAAAACAGTGAGTTTATTGCAGCTATCTGTGCCGCAAGTACCATTGTTTTTGCATCCTTTTGGTTGGCCGTCTTTACCAGTTGAGCAACTGTTACAAGCCATAAAAATTATATATATTAAATCTAGATGCTTTAAAAATCTAGATATAGGATTCGTAAATAATTAATGAGTAAAGATAATATTATTTATTCAGAAAAATAATTGCATTATATGCGAAGATTAGAGCTCTTTAAAAAACTTACAACTTTCTTATAATGCGAGTTTTGCATAAATTATAATCACAATTTTAGTCTTTATTAAAAATTCAGTAGAAGGTGTTAAAGAATTAAACTTAGAATAACTATCTAATGGTGTGTGTTTTGTATATCTAGAAGGGGGGAAAACAATTAAATTG
>TARA_R110002124_G_scaffold31867_28_pt1 | contig 17217 bp, 19 predicted proteins | sample TARA_R110002124 | Tara Oceans TARA_R110002124 (sample SAMEA4397445) | marine metagenome | biome: Polar Biome; feature: [SRF] surface water layer (ENVO:00010504); material: water (ENVO:00002006), including particulate matter (ENVO:01000060) such as... | depth 5 m | reverse complement strand
GGCCGCCGTCGCGGCGCGCAGCGATGCCGTCTGCGCGGGCAGGGGGCGTGTATCGACAGCCGTGACCCCTGAGCAGCCTTCGCGCAGCCCCTCATGCACGTTCAGCCCCTGCGTTGCCATGCGTGTGGCCGCACTGGCCAGCAGGCGGCATTCGGCTGCGATCCTGTCTTCTGTGGTGGGCGCGCGCAGGGGCGGCAGGGCCAGCGCGCAGGCGCCCAGGAACAGGCCCGCCGTCACGGCGATCAGAGGGGCGCGAAGGGTCATCATGCGCGAACACTAACGCCCCCGTTGCGGGCCGGCAATCACGCTGATGTGGCTTTTGTGTGATCGCCGATCAGCGCAGGCTGAGAGGATGAGTCCTCAACCAGGCCCCCTCATGCGCAGCGGATGGTTCCTCTCTGGCTTGCTGGTTGCGCTGGGCCTGATGCCGGGGCTGATCGCGCTGGGGTCCGGCGGGGTCGCCGCCATCCTGGGGTGCCGTCTGAACCGGATCACCCCGGCGCCCTGCCTTGCCTTCGGGTCCGACTGGGGCGGCTGGTTGCACGCGGCCGCAGGATTGGCCTGGCTGACCGTGTTTGGAGTTCCGCTGGTGCTGGCCGGCTTTGCCTGGGCGATGGCTCTGGCCGCCATCGGTCTGCGCAGGCGGCTGCGGCGTTAGGGGCTTGACCCCGAAGCACTCCCCCCTTTTCCCGCGCCGTCGCAACCGTTAGGGAGGGGGCAAGGAGCCACGCCCATGCTGAAATCCCGCGTCATTCCCTGTCTGGACGTTGCCGATGGCCGCGTCGTCAAGGGCGTCAACTTTGTCGATCTGATCGATGCGGGCGATCCCGTCGAGGCCGCCAAGGCCTATGACGCCGCCGGCGCCGACGAGCTGTGTTTTCTGGACATTCACGCGACGCAAGAAAACCGTGGCACCATGTTCGATCTGGTTACCCGCACCGCCGAACATTGCTTCATGCCGCTGACCGTGGGCGGCGGGGTGCGCACGCATCACGATGTGCGCGCGTTGTTGCTGGCGGGCGCCGACAAGGTGTCGTTCAACTCGGCCGCCGTGGCCAATCCCGATGTGGTGGCCGAAGCGGCGGACCGGTTCGGCAGCCAGTGCATCGTGGTCGCCATCGATGCCAAGACGGTCGCGCCCGGCCGGTGGGAGATCTTCACCCATGGCGGGCGCAACTCCACCGGCATCGACGCCGTTGACTTCGCGCGCACAGTTGCGGCCAGGGGCGCGGGCGAAATCCTGCTGACCTCCATGGACCGTGACGGCACCAAATCCGGTTTCAACCTGCCGCTGACGCGCGCCATCGCCGATGCGGTGCCGATCCCGGTGATCGCATCCGGCGGTGTCGGCACGCTGGACCATCTGGTCGAGGGGGTTGTCGAAGGACACGCCTCGGCGGTGCTGGCCGCGTCGATCTTTCACTTTGGCACCTACACCATCGGTCAGGCCAAGGCCCACATGGCCGCCGCCGGCATCCCCGTGAGGTTGACATGAGCGCCCATCAGACCGGTCCCCTGCAAACCCTGGCCGACACGATCGAGGCCCGCAAGGGTGCGGATCCCGACACCTCGTGGACCGCGCGGCTGCTGGCAAAGGGTCCGGAAAAATGCGCCGAGAAATTCGGCGAGGAAGCCATCGAGGCGGTGATCGAAGCGGTCAAGGGCGACCGGGCGCGCCTGACATCCGAAGCGGCGGATGTGCTGTTTCACCTGCTGGTCATGTGCGCCGCTCGCGGCGTGTCGCTGGCCGATATCGAGGGTGAACTGGCGCGCCGCGCCGGGCAATCGGGCATCGCAGAGAAGGCATCGCGCGGTTGACGCGCCCGCACCGGTCAAACCGGGCGCCCCGCGCGCCGCGACCGTAGGGCGGGATTCACCCCGCCGCCGCTTTCGCGCCAGGCGCCAGCCCTCACAGGCGCAGATCGTAGGTCTTCCACTCGGTGGCCTGCGCGACCTTGTCGTAAAGGCCGCGCGCACGGGCGTTGTCCTCGGCCGTGATCCAGCGGATCAGCCGCCAGTTTTGCCGCCGTCCCTCATCCGCCACCGCTTCGATCAGCGCGCGCGCGGCCCCCGTGCCCCTTGCCTCGGGCGCGACATAAAGATCATCCAGGAAGCCGCTGACGCGCGCCGATAGCGGACTGGCGAAAGGCCGGAAATGGGTCAGGCCGACCAAGTGCCCGGAATCGTTTTCCACCACAAAGCAATCGACCTCATGCGCGTGATCGTGGATCCAGCCCCAGACGGTCGCGCGCATCTCGTCGGTCTGTTCGATCCCGTAGAACGAGGCATATCCGCTGTAAAGCTGTTCCCAGGCAGCACGGTCGCTGGGGTCTGGTCGGCGGGTCAGCATGGGTTCCTCTTTCCTGTTCTGGGGGCCTGACGGCTTGCCCGCCGCCCAAGGGGTTGCGTGGCAGTTTGAACCGGAAAGCCGGCCGCGTCCATATTGGCGCGCGCCACCTTGCCTGCGTCATTGCGCCCTTTCCTTTCCCGCCCCTTTCCCGTATGGCCCCACAAGTCCAAAACGGAGCCGTTCCCATGCAAGGCAGCGCCAATCTCAACCTGATGATAAAAGCCGCGCGCAAGGCCGGGCGGTCGCTGGTCAAGGATTTTCGCGAGGTCGAGAATTTGCAGGTCTCGTCCAAGGGGCCCGGCGACTTCGTCAGCCGTGCCGACCGCGAGGCCGAGCGCATCATCAAGGAAGACCTGCTGGGCGCGCGGCCCAATTACGGCTGGCTGGGCGAGGAAACCGGCGAGATCGAAGGCATCGATCCGACGCGCCGCTGGATCGTTGATCCGCTGGATGGCACCACCAACTTCCTGCACGGCCTGCCGCATTGGGCGGTGTCCATCGCGCTGGAGCACAAGGGCGAGATCGTCGCAGGCGTGGTGTTTGACGCCGCGAAATCCGAGCTGTTCTACGCCGAAAAAGGGCTGGGCGCCTACCTGAACGACACGCGGATGCGCGTCTCGGGCCGCACGCGGATGATCGATTGCATCTTTGCCACGGGTGTGCCGTTTGGCGGCCGTCCGACCCTGCCGGCCACCTTGCAGGATCTCGCGCAACTCATGCCGGTGACCGCCGGGGTGCGCCGTTTTGGTGCCGCAGCGCTGGATCTGGCCTATGTCGCCGCGGGCCGCTACGACGGGTATTGGGAGCGCGGCATGAACGCCTGGGATGTCGCTGCCGGGGCCTTGCTGGTCAGGGAAGCGGGTGGTTTTGTCGGCCCGATCCGCGACGGGCAGAACCCCGTCGAATCTGGCAACATCATCGCCGCCAATGCCGGGGTGTTCGACGCGCTGACCACCACGCTGCGCAAGCGCGACTGACCGGCCACATGGCGCCTGAATCCGTCGCCGCCGGGCCGGGGGGGTATCCGGGCCGCGCGCTTACACGCCGACGCTGGGGCCCATGCAGGCCATCGGCGCATCGGTTTGCTGCACTTCATAAAGTTCGGTCGCCGGACCGTTAGGCCCCTGGAACACCGCGCGCAATCCGTCCCCGGTCAGGAAGAACTGCCAGCATTGTTCGTCCGACGGTGAGTTTTCATACACGAAGCAAATGTTCTCGGCGCGTTCAAACCAGATGCCGTCCTGGCATTGATCGCCGATGAACGTCCAGCGCACACGGCGATCGGGCAGGTATTGCTCTACCCCATACGGGGTTCCGTCGATGCTGAAACTCAGCGTCAGGCCTTGGGTATAGCTGTCGAATTCTTCGGCCGTCAGCGGCGCCTGGGCCGCAGCCGGCAGGCCTGTGGTCAACAATGCCGCGCAAAAAAACAGGGCTCTCATGGTGCCTCCGGGAGTTGTTTGGATCACTGTGCCAGACCCCCCCTCACTGGGCCAGCGCAAAAGCCTCACGTTGACGCGAGGCGGAGCGCGCAGGGTGCACTGCAAGACTGGTCAACCCGGCAATCTTGGGTCCATGACCCTTCGCCACAGGCGCGGAAACAGCGCCAGGATCGCCATCATCGGCAAGGGCGCGGGCAGAAGCGGCGCCTGGTCGGGCAAGATCAGCTGCGGGTAGGGGCGCGACGGGTGCGTGTGGTGATCGGAATGGCGTGACGCGTTCAGCGTCATCGCCGATGAATACCACCCCACCGCGTTCCAGCTGTGCCGCTCGCTGACCGGCTCATACCGGCCCGATGCCAGCTTTTCGCGCCGCAAGCCGTAATGCTGAACATAATCGGCGACCAGCAATTGCGATTGCGCATGTGCCGCGAGAATCAGGTAGGTCAGCGGACCTCCCCAGCCGAACACCGCGAACGAAAGCACCAGACACGCGGCCCCACCCAGCACATAGACCGGGTAAGGGTTGCGCCGCCGACCGCCGGCACGCGCGCGCATCGCCTGTTCGGCGGCATAGCCGGCCCGAAAGCTGCCGATCCACGCCCTTGGCAGGAAGCGCCAGAACCCCTGGCCGCGCCGCGCCGAATTCGGGTCACCAGGGGTTGCGACATGGGTGTGGTGCACCAGCCGGTGGGCCGAGGTGTGGTGCCCGAACAAGAAGGCGATGAAGATCGCCTGTCCCAGACCCGAAAGCCGCCGGTCAGAGCGGTGGATCAGCTCATGCGCCGCCGGATTGCCGATCTGGCCAAAATACAGGCCGAAGGCAATCAGTGCGACGATCCAGTCGACCCCGGACAGGGTTTGGGTCAGCGCATAGAGGGCCAGCGACAGATGGGCGAACTGGGTTGCGCCCAGGAGCGCCAGCAACCCGTCCCCGGCCGGGAAGTCGCGCCCCGACGGGGCCAGAACGGTCAGGCGGTCCATGAATATCCAAAGCAGAAAGATGGACAGAAACGCCGCCCAGATCCAAAAGCCACCCCACATGGCGCCGGGGATCAGCAGGGCGGTTGGCAACAAGGTGGCAAAGGCAAAAGGGAAAAGTCTCATAAGCGCCATCCTACAGCAGCGCGGCAAGGGCAGAAGGGGGCAATCACGGCACCCCCCCTTTCAAATGCACCACGCGTAGTCTAGCTGCAATGGGAACAGGCCAAAGTTACTCAGGGGGCGCACATGTCCTTTTTCAGCAAGCTCAAAGACCGCATGTTGCGCTCGTCGTCGAAACTGGACGAAGGGCTGGATGCGCTTGTCACCGCGGATAGGGGAGCGGACGACGCCGCCGGTCCTGCCGCGACAACGCCGCCAGCACCGGACCAGACGCCAGACCAGACGCCGGACCTGACACCCGCCCCGGCGGCGACCCAAACCCAACCCGGCGCGCCCGATCCGTCGGCCCCGTCGATGACCGCGCAACCGCGCAAGGGGCTGATCGCGCGGCTGACCGGGCGCGACGATGCGCCGCGCCGTGTGCTGGACGACGACATGATCGAAGAGCTCGAGGATCTTCTGGTGCAGGCCGATCTTGGCGTGGACACAGCGTTGAAGGTCACCGCCAATATCGCGGCGGCGCGGTTTGGAAAGCGGGTTACGACGGACGAGATCAAAGCCGCGCTGGCCGAAGAAATTGCCCGCATCATGGATCCGGTGGCGCGGCCCATGCCGCTCTATGCCAAGCGCCCTCAGGTCGTGCTGGTGGTCGGCGTCAACGGCGCCGGCAAGACGACAACCATCGGCAAGCTGGCGTCGCAGTTTCGCGCTGCCGGCAAGTCGGTGATCATTGCCGCCGGCGACACTTTTCGCGCGGCGGCGGTCGAGCAGTTGCAGGTCTGGGGCGAGCGCGCCGGCGTTCCGGTGATGACCGCCCCCGAAGGGTCCGACCCGGCGTCGCTGGCTTTCGATGCCCTGACGCGCGCGCAGGCCGAGGGTGCCGATCTGTTGATGATCGACACGGCGGGGCGATTGCAGAACCGGGCCGATCTGATGGAGGAACTCGCCAAGATCGTGCGTGTGATCCGCAAGAAAGACGCCACCGCTCCGCACAACACGCTGCTGGTTCTGGATGCAACGACGGGTCAGAATGCGCTCAACCAGGTCGACGTGTTCCGCCAGATGGCCGATGTGACCGGTCTGGTCATGACCAAGCTGGACGGCACGGCGCGCGGCGGGGTTCTGGTTGCCCTGGCGGATCGCTTCGGGTTGCCCATCCACGCGATCGGTATCGGCGAGCAGATCGACGACCTGTCGCCTTTCGATCCGGCGGAATTTGCGGCGGCACTGACCGGCGCGGGCGCGCGATGAACGGTGCCGCGCGGATCGGCGGCCGGGGGTTCGCCGTCGGTGGCTGACTGGCTTGTCGGGTTGGAAGGCACGGCCGAGGGCGCGCGGCTGGCCTATGGCCTGGCGCTTGCGGCGGCGATGCTGCACGCGGTCTTCGGCGCATTGCAAAAGGGCCGGCATGATCCGTGGCTGTCTCGGGCGGCGATCGACGCGAGTTATGGCGTGATCGCCGCGCCATTTGCGTTGTTTGTCGTGCCCTGGCCGGAGCCCTGGATGTGGCCCATTTTCGCCGCCGTTTTCGGAATCCATGTCTGCTACAAGCTGTTGCAGGCCATGGCCTATTCCCGCGGCGCCTATACCGTCGTTTATCCTGTGGTGCGCGGCACCGCGCCTTTGTTCACCGTGATCGGCGCCGGCATCCTGTTTCAGGAACATTTCAACGCCGTGCAGTGGATTGGTGTTCTGGTCCTGGTCGGGGGGATCTACGGTTTGGCGCTCTACAACCTTCGTCACGCAATCCTTGGCCGCGAGACCCTGGGCGCCGCCTTGTTTCTGGCGGTCTGTACGGGTGGGTTTGTGGCGCTTTATACGACCGTCGACGCTTATGGCATTCGCGCTACGGCCAACCCGTTTACCTTTCTCGCCTGGTTCTTCCTGATCGATTCGATCTTCATGCCGATTGTCACATTCCGCCGGTGGTGGGGGCTGCCAAGGGACCAGGTCGTCAGCCTGATGCAGCGCGGGGGGCTTGGCGCCTGTGTCGCCTTTGCCAGTTTCGGCGGCATCATGTTGGCGACCCGTCTGGGAAATGTCGGACAGGCGGCAGTGTTGAGAGAAACATCGACGGTGTTCTCGGCACTGATCGGATGGTTGATGCTGGGGGAGGCGACGGGGCCGCGCCGAGTGGCTTTGATGGCGATGATCGCGGGGGGGGCGGCGATCGTGCAGCTGGCGGCTTGAAAGCCGCCGCTCTGCCTTCGGGAAAGACCACGCATCGCTACTCATTGCGGGGCTCTACGGGCGGTGGCGTCGACGCCAGCGGAGCCAGCGTCTCTCGCAGAACGGCGCTTTCCTGTAGCAGGGTCGCTGAGCGCCGGATCAAGCCCAACCTGCTGAAATCATTGGGATCATCGGTGGATTCGCCCTGCCCTGGCGCTTGGCTCGCCGACAATGTCTGACCGGGCGCGGCCGGGGGGGTGCTTGCCGTGGTCGGGCTGGAAGGCTCGCCAGCGTCCGCCGCACGCGCTGTGCCGGGTGTGGGCTCTTGCTGGCCGGCGTTGGCTTGCGCGGCGTTCGGCGCGGGTGTCGGGTCAGCCTGCGCCTCTGGACCAAGAAACCCGGGCGCCCGGGACAGGGCGCGCGCCACCTGTGCGCGATCCAAGGGCCCGATTTGCGCAATATCCTCCGGCAATCCCTCGACCAGCGGCCAGTCCTGAGCGCGAACGGCCAGGGTTGCGGCGGCCGGCAGGCTGTCCAGTTCAAGGAAGGCGCGGGCCGCAAGGTCTATCTGGCCGCTTTGTTCGAGGGCCTGGGCGCGGATGTTCTCGATCGCGGGCCCCCGAAAACCGGCGACGAGGGACAACGCCAGGTCTGGCGCGCCAAGCAGCAATTGCGCTCGCGCAAGCAAGATTGCGCCCGTCTGCTCCTGCGAGGGCTGGATCAAGTCGAGAACCTGTGCGCCAAGCCCCAGATCCAGCAGTCGTTCGGCCACCCTGTGTTGTGTGGCGAGAGGCAGATTTGGGTCTCTCCAGTCTTCTCGCGACAGTATGTAGCGAAGAAAGGCCATGTCGTCGGCGGAATTGGAAAGTTGCGTCCAGAATGCGGCTTCAAGATCCATCAGATCGCCGGACGCCGCATTGCGGTCTGACATCCAGATCCGCAATCTGTCGATGGTGCCGCGGGCCCCGTCAATATCTTCACCGCGCAATCGCAAACGGGTTGCCCCGCCCATCAATGCAATCCCGGTTTCGCTGCTTCGTTCGGTGTTGGCCAGCGCTTCGGCCGTTTCGAGCAATTCGTCCTCGACCCGGGCCCCGGTGGCAAGCGCGAGATCAAGCCGCGTGCGGATGGTTTCGGCATCTTGCCCCGCATTGAAATTCAGGCGCGCCTGCGCGTCGCCCGGGCGCCCGCGTGCCCGGTCAAGAAAAGCTTCCAGCAGCGTCGCGTCTTCAGGGCGCGTCCAGCCAGAGCGCTGCACGGCGCCAATCACGACCCGCGCGGCATCCAGCCTGTTCGCCTCGATCAGGCGCTGAGACAGGTCGGGCCCAAGAAATGTGCGCAAGGCGGCAGTCAGTTCTGTGAAGGTCAGCGCAATGGCCGACGCCGTTTCTTCGCGGATCTCCGCTTCGGTGCCTGCGAGTATTGCAAGAAGCGCGGCCGGCCCCCCACAGTCTTTCAATTGCGCCAGTCGAAGGCGTGAATTGCTGCTTCGGTTCTCCAATATGTCGCTCATGCCCAAGAGCAAATCCCGGCCAAAGACAGGATCCGACGCGTTGGCCATGAGGGCCCTGGCTTCGGCGCCGAAGCCGGACGCCAGGTAGAGCTGGAACAATGCGAGGGCGCTTTCCGGGTCCGGTTGATCGAATTCGCCATAGAGCGAGCGCGACAGGCGTCCGAAGGCCGTCCCAAAGGGTTCGTCCGAGACGGAAAGCAGGAAATCCAGCGCGGTCGCCTCCTGGCAGAGTTCCGTCGGCAATTGCACGGGCGCGGCGTCGGGGTTCTGTCGGTCAGTCACGACACTGATCTGAATGTTGTCCGCTACCGAAAGCGGGCCGGGTTCCGTGGCGCCCAGAAGCGCGTCAGGTGGCAGTGGCGGGTTGGTGGCGGGCTCCAGAACGCCCTGCGAAAGCGCGCGGGCAACGGGCGTCGCCAATTCCGCCAGCAGGCGCTCCGGGGACGGCAACGATATCCGGGGTTCGGATCCCGCGCTTGCCAGTCGGTCGGCTGCCACGCGCCTTGCGACAGCCGCGCCGGCAGCGCGCCCAAGGTCCGAGCGCGGCAAGAGCGCCAGGGATGCGGCCTGGGGAACCATGTCGTCGAGTGAGGCGGGACTGGCAGGCGTGGAAGGTTCCGGGGGGGCGGGGCCCGGCGCGTCGGAAATATCCATCACAATCAGGCCCGGGCGTTCTTCCCAGATGTTGCTTGTGCAAGGACAATCCAGCGTCAGGACCAGCAGGCCTGCGTCCATCCGTGCGTCGGCCAGCCTGTCGCGGGAAATCCTGTCGAACAGGCGGGACAGGTCAAAACCATCTGGCGCCGGGGTCAGATTGAGCCGTCGCTCTTGTGCGGCGCCCTCCAGTTGCCAGGCGACTCCGGGCGGCGCGTGCACGACAACCCGCGTGAAGCCGTCATGTTCACCCGCCGTGACCGGATAGCCCTGTGCATGCCCCCGTGCTGCAGCGAGAAGCATCAGGGTGAGCGTCAGGCACGTGGTCAGGGCCCCCTTCACTACGCGGCCTCGCGCTTCAGGTTGCGCATCGCTTCTTCAAGATCGCCGTAACTGGGGCGCATGTGATGCGGCGCGTTCTGGCGTCCGACCTCGATACACATGTTGGCGGGGTGATTGTGAAGATTGGCAATCAGCACCTCGCGGATGAGTTGGTAGAAATGGGCGTCTTCTTCGACGACTGCGCGCATTTTCGACGCGAATGGCCCAACGAACCCATAGGCCAGGAACACGCCCAGAAAAGTTCCGACGAGCGCGCCGCCGATCAACTTGCCAAGCACTTCGGGGGGTTGATCGATGGCAGCCATTGTCTTGATGACGCCCAGAACCGCGGCGACGATGCCCAATGCCGGGAGCCCGTCGGCGACGGTCTGCATCGCATGGCTGGGATGCAGCGCGTGGTTCAGCGTCGCCTCCATGCGTTTGTCCAGCACCTCCTCGACCTGCATCGGATCATCGTAGCTCAGCGTCATCGAGCGCAAGGTGTCGCAGATGAGTTCCATGGATTCATGGTCCGATTGAATCCTGGGGTATCGTCCGAAAATTGCAGAGCTTTCAGGGTCTTCTATATGCTCCTCAAGTGCCACGGGGTTTTGCCGGGCGAGACGGATCAGTTCGAACAACAAGCACAGAAGATCCTGGTAGTCCGCCGGCTTCCAGGAGGGACCCTTGAAAACCTTGCCAACGTCCCGGGCGGTCTGTTTCGCGCCGGCCCCGCCATTGGCAATCAGAAACGCACCGATGGCGGCGCCGATGATCATCGTCATTTCGAAGGGCAGGGAGTATAGAATGATGCCGAGTTTGCCCCCGGCGGCCAGATAGCCGCCGAACACCATGACGAAGACGACGACGATGCCGATGAGTCCAATCATTGTGTTCTCCGGTGTTTGTGCGCTTCAATCATGGCGTGTGACGTTTAAGAAAATCTGACCGTTCTGGTTACTCACGCGGCACCAGCGCGTTTCGACCGGCGAGCAGCGCGCTGAGCGTGTAGGCAAGTCGGGGTTCCAGCCCCGCCAGAATTGCGGCCGCCGCTTCGGGGTTCAGACGTCCCAGAAAGCCGGCGGCAAAATCCGGGGCCATTTCGGCGAAGACGGCAGAAGCTTCCTCGGGTTTCATCGCTTCGAACACGGTAACAAGGCGGCTGATATCCTCCTCGGCGGCGCGGTCGGCCAACGCCATGGTCGCGGACAACTCGTCCTCGACCGCGGCAAGCGCCTGCATCTGATCTTGCAGCCTGGTCTGCGCGGCGTTGACAAGTGTTTCTCGCTCGGCCAGTTGGGCCTCGCGTCGTTGCAGGGTGGATTCGCGCGTCCGAAGATCCAGCAGCCATTGCGCCGTTTCGGTGGGGGTCGCGGTCTGGGGTGCCCCCTGGGGCGTTGCCGTCTGCGCCGGGGCTGGCACTGTCTGGGCGGGATCGGCGGGTGGCGCGGGATACTGCGCCAGCGCAGCGCCCAGGCCGGTGACCAGCTGCAGGGCTGCGCCGGTTGCAAAAAGCGCTGTGAGGACGGGCAGGATACGGGCCGTCGGTCTGGCTTGCCTGGCGCGGCTCATCGCGCGTCTCCGGATTCGCGGCGGCGGCGCAGAATGCGGGCGCGAGGTTGGCCGGGCTCGGCGTCCGCGGGTTTGGGAGGCGTCGCGGCTGCACCGGTCCAGCGTGAGGGCGGTGCACGCAGATCCGGCTCTGGCGCGGAGGGCAGGTCATGCATCGAGGCTACGAGCAGTTCCAATCGTCTGGCGACCGCTTCGGCGCGTGCGGTCTGCTCGGTCAGGCTCGTGCTGGTCTTGCCCGCGCCTTCCCGAGCCGTGCTCAGAGTGCGCGTCAGGTCGTCGACCTGAGCCGAGAGCACGGCGATGGCGCTGCCCATCCCCCCTTCCAGCGATGACAAAGCCGTCAGGCGGCGCGACAGCACGAAACAGTAGACAGCAGCGCCAAGAGCTGCGGCGGCGAGGATGATGTTCGACAGGAAATCCATGTAAGCCCCTCAATTCAAGACGAATTCCATGACCAGAAGGTCACTGACATAGCCCGGACCGGTGACGATCTGGACCCGGCGCAGCATTTGCGCGCGAAGTCTGAGCAAAGCTGCGGGTTCCTCCAGTTCAAGCGGGTCCAGGGCGCGAAGGTAGATGTTCAGAACGTCCATAATTCGCGGTATGAGATATTCGACCTCGCTGGCGTGGGCGGGTGCTACCTCCAATTGCGCCGAAAACCGCAGGTAGCGTGATTCGGCCCGTGGACCCAGGGAGATGGTGATCGGTTCGAGCGGCACGAAACCGACATCGGCGCGAGGCGTTTCGGCGTCTGCCCCCTCCGTCGCTTGAGCCTCGGCAGTCGGTGCATGCCCTGAACCGCCGATCAGCCCGGATACAAGGCCCGAATAGGTTGCGTAGAAGCCCGCACCGCCGCCAGCGAGGGCCATAACCAGGCCGATCACCAGCCCCATGCGCGACGGCTTCTCGACGTTTTCCTCAGGCTCGGCGGTGGCGGTCATGTGAATCAGGTCCCCTTGATGTGCATCCTTCGTTCCTCTCGTTTGTGACACAGGGTGACTAACCGATTGTTAATTGCTCTGCGGCAAACATCGGCTGATCGGGACAGAACGTCCGCGAAGGGGAAGAACCTTGGAACAGCTGCTTACAGTCTGGAACGCGCTGGAATTGCGCCGCAAAATCATTGTCGTGGCGGCCACGCTGGGGGTGTTCGCAGCCGTGTTCGGCCTGACACGAATCGCAGCCGCCCCCAGTATGTCCTTGCTGTATGCCGGGCTGGAAGGCCCGCAAGCCGGTGAAATGATCGCCGCGCTGGACCAGCGCGGCCAACGGTATGAGGTGCGCGGCGATGCGATCTATGTCGAAAGCTCTGCGCGGGATGAAACGCGCATGGCACTTGCCGCGCAGGGAATGCCGGCCAACTCGTCAAGCGGCTACGAATTGCTGGACGGGCTGACGGGCTTTGGCACCACCGCGCAAATGTTCGACGCGGCCTATTGGCGCGCCAAGGAGGGGGAATTGGCGCGCACCATCATGGCCAGCCCCTATATTCGCCTGGCGCGCGTGCACATCGCGCAGGGCGGCACGCAGGCGTTTCGCCGGGATCAACAGCCGTCGGCCTCGGTGACGGTGACGCCCGCAGGGGCCGGGCTGACCGCGGTGCAGGCCCGGGGGTTGCGGTTTCTGGTGGCCTCGGCGGTTGCCGGGCTGTCTGCCGAGCAGGTCTCGGTCATCGATTCGAATGGGGGCGTTGTCGTCAGCGATGACGAGAGCGCAAACAATCAGGGCGGTGACCGTGCCGATGTGTTGCGCGGCAATGTCGAGCGTCTGCTTGAAGCGCGTGTCGGCGCGGGGCGCGCCATCGTAGAGGTCAATGTAGAGACCGTGACGGACCGCGAAACGATAGTCGAGCGACTGATCGACCCATCTTCACGCGCCGCCGTCAGCCAGGAGACGGAGGAGAGCAATTCGACCTCGTCCGACAGTCGCGGGGCGGGGGTATCGGTTGCGTCCAACCTGCCGGATGGCGCGGCGGCCGGCGGGGATGGACAGTCCCAAACGCGGGAGGTGACGTCTCGCGCGCGCACGAATTGGGAAGTCAGCCAGACCAGCCGCGAGGTAGAACGCGGCCCGGGCGCCATACGCCGCCTGTCGGTCGCGGTTCTGATCGACGGTGTCCGTGCGCTGGATGCAAACGGGCAGATGCAATGGACGCCACGGCCAGAGGCTGAGCTGGAGGCACTGCGTGAACTGGTCGCGTCGGCGGTTGGCTTCAACGAGGCGCGCGGCGATGTGATCACGCTGCGATCGATGCAGCTGGAACAACTGGCCGACATCCAGGGATCGGCGCCAGGAGCAGGTCTGATCGACCGGTTGGGGCTGGACGTGATGGCGCTGATCCGGCTGGCGGCGCTGGCCGCCGTGGTGCTGTTCCTGGCCCTGTTCATCTTGCGCCCGCTGTTGCGCCCGGCGCCGGCCATGGCCGAGACCGGGTTCCTGCCCGGGCCGCGGCGCACGGGCGTGCCCGAGGTTGAGGGCCCGGTCCTGACAGGGGAAATCGCCGACGACGTCGCGGCGAGCCCATCGCAGCCCGCCGCCGATGATGGCAAACCGGACCTCGAGGCCGCAAATCCGGTCGAACGCATGCGCGCCCTGATTGCTGACCGGCAGGATGAAACCCTGCAGATCCTGCGCCACTGGATGGAAGACACCGAGGAGCCCCGCTGATGGCCCAGCCGCTGCAACTTGAGGTCTTCGAGACGCCTCAAACGCCCGATGGCCCGGTTTTCCTGATGCCTGAACAGGTCGAGGACATCCGGTTGAACGCCTATGAGCGCGGCTACGGTGCGGGATGGGACGATGGCGGGCAGCAAGGAGAGTCCGAGGATGCCGCCCACCGGGCCGAAATCCGCCGGCAGGTCGAGCAGATCAGCTTTGGCTATCATGAAGCGCGCGCGCATGTCCTCAACGCGCTCAATCCGCTGCTGACCGCCGTATTCGACACCGTCTTGCCCGAAGTGTCGCGGGCCGCCATCGTGCCGCTGGTGATCGATCAGTTGCTTCCCCTGGCGCATGGCGCGGCCGAAGAGCCGTTGATTCTGACTGTCCCCCAAGGGATGCGCGCGCGGTTCGAGGCCGCGTTCGAAGGGTTGGTCCTGCCGCCCCTGACCCTGAACGAAAGCGCCGAACTGGCCGATGCTCAAGCCGTAATCAGTCAGGGCGAAAGTCAGTCGCATGTGGATCTGACGCAGGCTACGGACAGCGCCCGGATGGCGCTGGAACGTTTCTATCAATTCCAGAACGAGGACAGCAAACATGCCTGAATCCGCAACAACCGAATCTCAGACCACGTTGTCCAAGGGGGCGTTCACGCAGGTTCCCATCGAGATCGTGATTTCCGTCGGGCGGGCGCGGCCGCTGGTGCGTGAACTGCTGCGGTTGCAGCGGGACAGCGTTCTGACGCTGGACCGGCGGATCGAGGATCCGGTTGAATTGTTTGTCGGCGACCGTCTGATCGCGCGCGGTGTGCTGGAGGAACTGGACGGGGACCAGGCGGGTCAGATGGCGGTTCGGTTGACCGAAGTTGCCGATCTGTCGAACGGGCTGTGATGCGGCGCTGGACCCTGCTCGCCTGCGCGGCCCTGGCGGTCAGCCTGTTGCCCCAGGGCGCAGGGGCGCAGGAACTCACGCTGTCGATGGGCGAAGACGGGGGGTTGGCGGTCCGCTCGATTCAGATCCTGGTACTCATCACGCTGCTGAGCCTGGTGCCGGGCCTGCTTATCATGGTGACCAGCTTTCCCTTTGTGGTCACCGTGCTTGCGATTCTGCGCCAGGCTATAGGTTTGCAGCAGTCACCACCCGGTATGTTGCTGACAACGCTGGCAATATTTCTGACCTATTTCGTGATGGAGCCGGTGTTTGTCGACGCCTGGCAGGGCGGCGTTGTGCCCCTTCAGGCGGGAACGGTGGGTCTGGATGAAGCCCTGGTAAACGCATCCGAGCCGTTTCGGTTGTTCATGATGGGGCGGATCGATCCCCAGACCTGGGCGGGACTTGCCGAACTCAGGCCGCAACCGCCGGAATTCGCGGCGGATGGGCCCCTGTCGGTCATGGTGCCGGCGTTTTTGCTATCGGAACTGTCACGCGCATTCGAAGTGGGTTTCGTCGTCTTTCTGCCGTTCCTCATCATCGACCTTGTTGTCGCGGCGGTGCTGATGTCGATGGGCATGGTGATGGTGCCGCCGGCAATTGTCTCGCTGCCCTTCAAGCTGGCCTTCTTCGTGGTCGCGGATGGCTGGACGCTGATCGCCAACGCGCTGGTGCGCGGCTACCAGTAGCCCGGCTTGCAATCAACTCCAGCTGACATCGCCCAGAAAGATATAGCCCGCGCCATAGATGGTCTTGATGAGGCGCGGGTTCTTTGGGTCCTCGCCCAGCTTTGCGCGCAGCCTGGAGATTCGGACATCCATCGCACGATCGAAGCTCTCACCGGCAGCGCCCCCCAGTGATTCCTGCATTTGAGTGCGCGAAATAAGCCGCTTGGGCGATTCCAGGAACAGGCGCAGAACCTCGCCCTCGGCATGGCTGAACGTCGTTTCCTGCCCGTCATCGGCGATCAGGACATACCGGTCGAACTGCGCCTGCCAGCCGTTGAACCGGGCAACCGCGCCGCCGCTTTCCGGGGCCGACCGGCTCTTGCGCAGCCTGGCGCGAATCCGGGCGACCACCTCGGCGGGCTCGAAGGGCTTGATGATGTAGTCATCGGCCCCCAGTTCCAGCCCGGTTATCCGGTCATTGATATTGGCGCGCCCGGAAATGATGATGATCGTTGCTCCGCTCTCCAGCGCCAGCCGGTGAACCAGCGCCAGACCGTCCCGGTCGGGCAGGCCCAGATCGACAAGGCAGACGTCGGGCGCCGTGCGCTTGAGCGCGGCCTCGAATTCCGTGGCGCGCGAAAAAGTGGAGGTGCGAAAGCCGGCATCGCTCAGTGCATCGGCCAGAATGCGCCGGATTTCGGCCTCGTCATCCAGGATTGCGACATGGGGTTGGGACATTTCACCGGCCTATTGCGCCGCCACAGACGAAGCAAGGGTGCATCGCACAAGAAACGCATCCAGTGCGGCGCCGTCGAAGGGTTTTGTCAGGATATCAAACTGCTGCGCTGCCCGTTGATACAGCGGGTCCGATGCGGGCAGCGAGGTCATCAATCCACCGGGCAGCCCGGTGCGCGTCTGTCCGAGCTCGCAAAGCAGATCAAGCCCTGTGCGATCCCCGGGCAACTGGATATCGGACAGGATGAAATTCACCTCAGGGATCTGCGCCAGCGCGGCGCCATCTGCTGCGTTTTCGGCCTCGATCACCTGATGACCGGCGCCGACCAGGGTTTCGCGGATATGGGTGCGCAATTCGGGCCGGTCCTCGACCAGAAGCACAAGGCGCGCAGACACCGGCGTGGTGGGTGCGGCCGGGCGCATCGGCAGCCGCAAGGTCACCCTGGCCCCCCCGTCTGCCCGGTTCTGGGCGCGCACCGAGCCGCCCGACAGCGTCGCCTGGTCATAGACCATCGCCAGGCCCAGCCCCGATCCGTTGTGGCCCTTGGTGGTGAAAAACGGGTCCATCGCGCGCTTCAGCGCGTCCGCCGAAAAGCCGGGGCCGTCATCCTCCACAGCCAGTTCCAGCCAGGTATCGCGCACCCTCCGGGCGGCGACGCAAATATGGCCGCCGGCCGGGCCAATGGCGTCGCGCGCATTCAGGATCAGGTTCAAAAGGCTGTCCTGAACCGCACCCTGGTCCAGCATCATCCGGTCCAGCCCGGGCTCCAGCGACAGGGACAGACGGACCGTTTCCGGCAAGGACGGGGTCGCCATCATGCGAAGATCATCGAGCAACACCTCAAGATCCGTTGGTTCGGGCCGCAATTGACGAGCGCCTGAAATCTCGCCGATCCGGCGCAGCAATGTGCCGCCCCGTCGCGCTGCGGCCTGCGTTGCGCGCACCAGATCCGCGGGTTCCGGCGGCAGGTCTGGCATCTGCGCCAGCTTGCCCTGCAAGCCCAGGATTATGGTCAGCAGGTTGGCGAAGTCATGCGCCAGGCCTGAAGTCAGCTGCGCCGCCAGTTCCCGCTTGCGGGTTTGTGTCAAGGCGGCGCGGGCCTG